>Ga0180438_10001983_pt1 | contig 34703 bp, 26 predicted proteins | sample SS_ome_12_FD_132455 | JGI IMG/M metagenome (GOLD analysis project Ga0180438, IMG submission 132455) | Hypersaline lake sediment archaeal communities from the Salton Sea, California, USA - SS_3_D_2 metaG | ecosystem: Environmental > Aquatic > Non-marine Saline and Alkaline > Hypersaline >... | reverse complement strand
TTTATCCTGAGCAGAGTCGAAGGGCTCAGGACAGGCTCTGGGCCGCTGCTGGACCGCATCGACATCCACGTCGAGGCTTCGCACTTGTCCAGAAATAACACCGCATCGTTGAGTGCGTTTTACACTGTACTGGGCGTACAGCACAGTGCGCTTGATTTCAGACCTAAAGTGCGAACGTAATAATGGACAAGTACTTCGTCCCTAGCTCCGGCGAGGGGTGCCGCGTGTCGGGTACGACAAGCTGTCGGACGAGCGGCTGGGGGGTCGAGCGCTGTCATTCGGGAGCGGGTGGAGGTGCTGCGGAAGCGGAAACACTGAGATCACTGAAAGACTGAACATACTGAATCAGTGGCATCATTCTTTCAGTGTTTCAGTGATCCTGTCGCGCCTGGACGCTGATCAGCACCAGCGCTATGGCGACCCTAGTGCAACACGAACCGTTCCCGTCATGTCTTTCACCTCCGTCTCAACCCCGCTTGCCCCTGGTCGGCTCTGGGAGTACAATGGGGAATGATAGGGGGGATGGCGTGCGCTTTCTCCCGCCGCCGCCCTACGGAACGGCGAAAGAGGTCATTCAGTTCTACTTCGAGCGCGTTCACTTGCAGACTCGCCGCTTTTTCGATGGCTGGCCGGCCGATGCCAATCTAGATGTGACGCACGAGGGCGGTCTGAGGGCGATGAGGAGGCTTTTTTGCCACAGTAGGTCAAGTGGGCTATAATAATGTACAGCATAAACCCTCGATACGGTGAGGGTTCTTCTTCCCTGACCGGGTGGCCTCTCACCCATTCTGGATCCTGACGACATCGTATCACCTGCATGCCGCCTGGCCAGACGGGCGGCGTTTTTGTTTGTGCAGAATGCTTGGTGTTGTCTGGCGCGGCTTGACGTCTGGCCGACAGGCGCGGCTCAGACAAATCCAACAGATGCACCACAGGAGAGAGCGATATGAATCCTAAAGGGTACGACCAAAGTGCTTTGCGGCAGGCCTTTCTTGGGCTAGCCGTGGTAGCTGCAGCCGTCGGCGTCGTGGTGGTCAGCGGCGCGTTACTGTCTGTCCGTGGAGCGTTGGCTGCCGATCCCATCACGGTGAATAGCACGGCCGACGACACGCTCGAAAACCTGGCCGGGAATGCCACCTGCGACCTGCGCGAGGCGATCGTAGCGGCGAACACCGACTCGCAGGTTGGCCAATGCAACGCTGGCGGGACGGCAGCCACAACGATCGAGGTCAGCGCCACTGGCGCCATCGCTTTGACGGCCGATCTGCCCACCATCACCGACACCCTGACCATCAACGGTCCCATCGGTGCCAGCCTTACGATCGACGGCATGGGTAGCTTTCGCCAGTTCTGGATCGACCCCGGCATCAAGGTCGAAATGTCCGGCCTGACGCTGGCGAATGGTTATGCGTCCGTACCGGTGTGGCCTTTTTACGCCGGTGGCGCTGTACACAACGAGGGCAGTCTTACGCTCGACGAGATGACCATCGTGGGCAGTGTCTCCGCTGTGGCGCCAGGCTTTGGCGGGTATGGGGGCGCCGTCTACAGCCGTGGCAGCCTGACTGTTACCAACAGCCTCATCTACAGCAACAGCGCCACTAACGGGGGCGGCGGCATCTATGTCCGACTTGAGGATTGCTCTGCTCCGACATCCACGCTGACGCTCGTCAACAGTGCAGTCTATAGCAACACCGCAGGGCAGGACGGCGGCGGCATTTACATCGGCAGCATTATGTGCATTCCTGCGGCCCGTACGCTGGTAGTGGACGGCAGCACCGTCAGCGGCAATTCGGCGAACCGTGGCGGAGGGGTCTACCTGTCCTATGCCTCTGGGACGTTCCGCAATACAACCATATCCGGCAACGAGGCGAACGACGACGGCGGCGGCGTCTGCACGCTCGCTGACTGGGCTCAGACCGTCGACCTGGTCAACTGCACCGTCTACGACAACACGGCCGACGACCAGGGGGGCGGTCTGTTCATCGAGCAGACCTTCCGCGTCAATGTCAAGAACACGATTCTGGCTGGCAACAGTGCCGGTGTGGCGGGCCCTGAGGTTTTGGGCGAGATCGAGTCTTATGACTACAATTTGATCCAGGACACGTCCGGTGCTACCCTCAACGGCCTGCTCGGCCACACGATCACCGGTAGCAGCCCGCTACTCGGCCCGCTGGCGGACAACGGTGGTCCCACCTGGACCCACGCGCTTCTGCCCGGCAGCCCGGCGATCAACGCCGGAAGTTGCACCGACATCGCGGGCAATCCGATCGCAACTGACCAGCGCGGCGTGGAGCGCATCAGCCCTTGCGACATCGGTGCTTGGGAGTACGTCCTGCGGGTTTACCTTCCGCAGGTGATGCGTAACTTTCCATAATGGGCAGCCCAGAAAGCCTGTCGGCCGGATTTCTCGTCGGCGAGGGGGGGGGGGTTCACTCCTGGCCATCCGATGTTCACCAACTTTAACACTCTGTTGCAAGACGGTTGGCCAGGCCTTGTAAGCGGACAAGGCGATTCGCCGTAGAGCTGTGTCCTGATGGTCGTTTTGTGGGGAAAACTCGGACTATGTCAAAACCAGCAGATTTGAATGAACCACTATGGAAGGTGATCCTTTTCCGGATTGTGACCGGGATTTTAGGGCTGGCTGTATTTGCCTGGGCCTGGTTTGGGATCGCCGGCCGGGTGACGTGGTGGCAAGGCTGGGCATTTCTGCTCACCTTTATTATTTACGTGAGTATCTTGGTGTGGCGTCTATCAAAGTTGAACCCCGAGCTGGTGCGAGAGCGCAATCTTCCAGCCGAAAAGGCCGAAGCCTGGGATCGGGTGGTGATGGGCATCTATGCCGTGCTCCTGGTGGTACTGCTGATAGTATCCGCTCTGGATGGGGGGAGATACGTCTGGTCGGCCGTCCCCTTGGGTGTCCAAATGATTGGCTGGATCCTTCTGGTCGCGGCTGGTGTGATGGTCTGGCACGTGATGATGACCAATGCCTATCTGTCAAGCTGGGCGCGTATACAGAATGACCGCGGGCAGGTGGTCGTTCAAGAAGGGATATACCGGCGCATAAGACATCCGATGTACCTCGGGATCATGGTGGGTTTTCTGGGGATACCTCTGGTGTTGAGTTCCTGGTGGGCGATGATCCCGAGTGTGGCGATCGTTGGATTGTTTGTCTACCGAACCTATCGGGAAGACCAAATGTTGATAGATGGCTTGGCTGGATATGCCGAATACACCGAGAAAGTGAGGTACAGGCTGCTGCCCGGGATATGGTAGGAACCAGACCGCACCATCAGCCCGCCGGACTCGTCGTCGGTGGGCTTGACGAGTGCACCCAAAAGGAAACCCCCAAGAGGTAGTAGATCCCTTGGGGGTTGTGTAGCCACCTGACAGGCAAGCCAATCTGCGTGGAACATCATCGAGGCATCTGTGCAGCCTTACTTGCACGGCCCCAGCGTATCGCCATGTGTGCTGTGCTCGTTTATCCAGGCGTTCCACTCGACGACCATCGTCTCGCGCTTACTCGATTCCCCTTGCGCGTGATGACAGATCGTGACCAAACGCTTGCCTCGATCGTCGTCATCGTCATCGTCGTGGTCACGATCATGATCGCCGGATGCGGCCGAAATTCCTTTGAATCCTTACCAGAGAACCTGTTTCTTTACTCAAGGCCCCACAATCGTATTGTTGTTGCCCGTATTCGTCACCGAAGTGGCTGATTGGATTGAGACCCAGTTGTTATTGCCTCGTATCGTCACCGGGCCACAACTGCCTAACAAGGTGATGGTATTGTCGTTGCCATTGACCGTCACTGAGTGGCCGTTACAGGTAAACGTTTGGGTCCGGTTATTGTCGTTGACCACAATGGGACTTCCACCACTAGGCGGTGGTGGTGGCTGGGTGGGTGGTGGCTGGGTGGGTGGTGGCGTCGGCTGGACAATGATCACCGGTTCGATGTAAGCGATTACGATGATGGTGGTGATGGTCATTTCACCATCCTCGCCGACGCAGAGATAGAACAAGATCACGCTGTTGACCTGGATTTCACCCTCGATCTGGACGCTGCCGTCCACTGGGATGGTCGTACCGTTTTGCAAGACGATCTGACCCGCACCAATCTGGACCACGAGGGAGGTAAACTGCATACACCCACGACCAAGCCTGCGACCGGCCAGCTTGATCTCGGTCGCCAGCCACTTGCCGCTGGGCAGGATTCGTCCCTCCACCTTGACCCGGTCGCCGACCCCGATCTCGTCTTTGATCTCGGTCCGATAGTTAACCGTGAGTGAGATACCGCTCACGACCCACGGCTTGATGCCCTCTACCGTTCCAACGAACTCAAAGGACAGGTCTTCGTCGCCGTCGGCCAGCTTGATCTCTTCCGCAAGCCACGTACCGTCGGGCAAGATCCGCCCTTCGACCTTGACCCGGTCGCCGACCTCGATCTCGTCCTTGATCTCGGTCCACATTCGGGTCTCGATGGCAATACCCGACACCATCCAGGGGTTGATGTGCTCTACAAGGCCTACGAACTCGAACTTGTGTTCCTCTGGTACGAGGCGTCTGATCGAACGCGCCTGCCAGGTCCCGTCCGCCATCATTCGCCCGCGCACCCGGACCATATCCCCGACGGCAAGGCCGTCATCAATGACCGTCTCGGCATCGACGGTGACCGAGATCCCCGAGATCATCCAGTATTCCTCGGCAATCTCTTCGACCTTGCCCACAAAGACGAAGGAGAGGGTGGGTGTCGCAATCAGGTGGATAGACTCGGCCAACAACGCCCCACTCTCGTCGATGATCCCTTCGACGCGCACCCGATCTCCGACCTGAATGTCCTGGTCGATCTCGGTTTCGTCGTTCACGACGATCTCTTGCCCGGCCACGGTCCACGTGACCGTACCTATCGCTTCTACCTCTCCCGTAAACGCGAACCTGGGTCCTTCCTGCACGATTGGCGCGATCGAGCGCGCCAGCCAGATGCCACCTTCCAGGCCCAAGAACACACCGCGCACGCGTACGATATCCCCAACCACAAGATCGTCATCGATGACTGTCTCGGCATCGATCGTGACCGAGATTCCCGAAACCCTCCAGTACGTCTCTGCGATCTCTTCCACCACGCCGACAAAACTAAAGGCTACACCCCGTTCATCGATCAGATGGATGGACTCGGCGAGAAGGGTTCCGCCTGTGGGGCCGTCGATCACTCCGTCGACGCGCACCCGATCTCCGACCTGGATGCCCTCGTCGATCTCGGTAGCCTCGTCCACGACGATCGTTTGGCCGGCCACGGTCCACGTGAGGGTTCCGGTTGCCTCGACCTCACCGCTGATCGTAAAGCGGTTGGCCGGCGCACGGCGCAGCAGCACGATCCGATCGGCGACGCGCGTGCCGTCCGCCAGCAAGTGCCCGTCGACGTGTACCCAATCCCCGACCTGGGGGTTGCCGACGATGACGGTTGCATCGTGCGTCCGGAAGTTCTGCCCCGCGATCCGCCACGTGGGGCCGGTAGCCTCGACCTCGCCCTCGCCGGTGACGCGAAAGACCGGTTTGCTGGGTGGCCTGTCGACGTGGACCGTCGTCAATTGCCCGGCGACAACGATGACCGTGACGTCCAGGTGGGTGACCGCGACGGCACCTTCATCGACGCCAAAGCGCACCACCCGGGCCGGCGTCACGGACACGTGAAAGAACGTGCCCTTGGCTTCCCCGGTTCCGGATGGGGTGTGGACCTCGTAGCGCGCGTTGTCGCCGTATGCAGAAGCAACGTCGTGATCGGTTTCGCCAACCCACTGGCTGAGTTCGACAATCCGTGACCCATCGCTTGGCTCCTTCCCGAGGTAGTTCACCGAGATTTCTGTGCCGGGTCCCAAATGAGCGATACTGCCGTCGTAAAAGCCGAGACTAGCGCTGGACAGCGCACCGGTACGCACGCGCTGCCCGGCCTCGACGCTTTGATGCACATTTACGGCAGACCAGGTCTCGCCGTCGGTCTGGACTTCTACGATGCCCTGGACATCCTTTAACATCGCCATGTGCGGAGGCATGGGTTTGATCGAAAGCGGCAGGTAGACGGTGTGCGTCATCTTTGATGAGCCATCCGGTGCAGGCACCTCGGTGGGGCTGGGCAAGGGTGAAACGTCTTGTGCTACATCCGAGGCAGGAGTAGGAGTTGGCAAGGACGGAACATCTTGGCTCTCCTCCCGTTCTTGTGTTACACCCGCGACAAAAGTAGGAGTCGGCAAGGACGGAACAACTTGGCCCTCCTCCCGTTTCGAGATGGCAGCGGTCGGACGTTCGAGCGTCGCATCGTCATGCCGGAATGTCCGCCAGGCCGTGCCTGCTCCCAGCAAAACGACAAGCACGCAGATAAAGAGCATGGCCAAGCCAGCGGAAGCGGCCGCCACAGGAGCGAACCATTTCGGCAGAGTCCGAAGCAAGCCTCTCTCTCTCTGCTCTCCGAGTCCGTCCGCTGCTTTGGACCGGGCAGCCTGCACGAGTCGCCGTTCACCTGCCTTCAACATCTCTGGCGTGGGTGTAGGGAGCGGCATCATCCTGACCTCACTGCTCAAGCGCAGCAGTTCTTCCAGACGGGCGGCATGCTGCGGGTAGCGCGTCAGACAATCCTCTATACTGGCCTGACCTGCGTCTATGGCATCCAGGCAGTCACTCAAGATTCCTGCAAATACTCTATCGTCCTCCATCGCATGTCTCCTTTAACTCGTTGGAGCTGTCAACTGCTTCAAGCGTGCCAAGGCCCGCCATTGGAGCATTTTGATGGCTTCAACGCTCTTGTTCATCACGTATGCGACCTCTTTTAGCTTGAGGCCGGCATTGAACCGGAGAAGAATGACCTGATGCTGTTCTGCCGTGAGCTGGTCAATGGCCTCTCTCAACTGCTGAACCCTCAGGCGGGTGTCCACCTCTTGCTCTATCTCATCCTGCACGGACAAGAGCTCGTTCTCCAGAGGCATGGTCGGTCGCCGTGCCTGCTGGCGAAAGTGGTCGACCATACGGTCGTGGGCGATACGATACAGCCAGGCCGAAAAAGGGATTCCCCGATACTCGAACCGGGGCAATCCTTCCAGAGCACGGAGAAACACCTCGGAGGTCAGATCGTCAGCCACAGCCGGGTCGGAGACCCGACTGGCAACATAACCGTAAATTGCTGGCGCGTGTTGGCGGTACAGTTGACTGATAGCGGCTTCGTCTCCTCTCTTGGCACGAGCAACGAGACTGGTTTCCCCTTCAGCACTCAATGCGGTTCCCCCCTTCGATGGTGCAGCTTTCTGTCTGGTGATGGCAATCGATCCTGTCGTCATGATATTCTACCATAGCTCGTTCGATTCGCAAGCCTGATAACGGCAGGCTCATGCCACGCCCGTGCAAACGAGGGACGCCGGTGGTCGGCCCCGAACAGGAAACGGTCACTCGACAAGATGCCGCATTGGAGAGAACGGGCAAATGTCAAATGTCCCACGGTCATCGTGCGCACCGTTTTAATGTACCCAGTGCTTGGACGATCCTGTCACTCGCCATAGGTCTCCTCCTGTGGGCCATACACTAGAGTCATAGTTATACCGTTGCAGCGTGGCAAAAGGTAACGAGAAAAAGACCTCAGTGTTTCACACACTGAGGTCCATTCCTGAAGAGCGCTACTCTGTTATGAAAGATGTGAGAAAACGCCGCCAAATCAGCTCGAACCGGGCTATGGTCCTTTGCACTTGTCCAGAAATAGCTGCGAAATTAATAATGGACAAGTACTTTGACCACGATGGGCAGAAAACTCGTAAAGCTTCGCAAGCTCAACAGGCCGGGACGCGTTGCCGGATCGATCGGATCTGGCGCGGCATCGCCTTGCAGCGCTGCCGGTGCCATAGACGATAACGACGGCGGCATCTGCCCGGCGTACCACGCGTCATGAATGAACTCGTCCCAGTGCGTATCCGCCGCCAACGCCAGCTCGGTGCCACGATAGTAGTCGCGCAGCCAGGTGTCCTCACCCAGTGGGAGATAAATGGACACGCCATGCGCACCCGAGAAGGTCCACGTGACGGAAGGCGCCATCCAGGGATGCCCGTCACGGTGCGTTTCGGCAACGATCACCGGTCCACCGGCAAGCGCGATGGCCTCTGTGAGGGCCTGGGTCGCTGAAAGCGCTTCTGTTTCCGAGATGGGGAGCAGGCCATAGAGCTGGTAGGCCAAGTCGTACAGGTCTACGTACGCGTCGGGGAGTTCCAGTTCGAGGTCCCAGTTCGAGTCGAACTTTTGGGTAACCGTGTACACCTGGGCGATGTAGGGTCGGGTGGTGGTCAAGGTATCCGAGAGGACGATGGCCAATTGGTCGGCGGCGTCTACGACCGGCCCAAGCGCGGTCACGTCGATGGCCATTGCACCCATCGTCAGTGGATACCCTTCCAGAGAGGTTGCGTATTCCTCGACGATCTGGGTCGCAAAATCACGAGGCGCGGTCGTTTCGTCCACTCCGACCAGGTAACGGTCGTAGGCAAAACGCGCCCATACTGTCCCCTCCGAGGCAACGAGGTATCGCGCACTATCTCGCACCTCGTAGGCGTTCTCCAGCATAGCCATCATGCTGGCCTCGAGAAACAGCACGTCCAAGGGTGCAGCCTGTTCGTCGGTGGCCCAGTAGAGTGCCTCGCCCAACTCCCCGGTAGAGAGATAATCGCCGCTGCTATCGTCCCAAGCGATGCCTGTGGGCAAGTAGGTGGTATAACCCAGGAGGGGATCAAAGGTGGGCGACCACCCGCCGCCGTGCCCGATGATGGACAGAGCATCATAGGTGCTGGTGTAATGTCCCCTGGCCCAGGTGATAAAGTCGTAGAGCGTCTCCTTCAGTCCCATGTTCCTCTCGGACAGATCCCAGGTATCCAGGCCTTCGATGTAGGGAGCCATGCGGAGCGGATTGAGATCGGGTCGTACCCGGTAGCGGCGGGTGTGATCGTCAGGGATGTCATCGGCGTGGTCCGGGCTGCGATCCCACTGGAGGTAGATTCGCAATCGCGGGTTGAACACGGCGGCGCGTTCCAACGCGTTGAATGCCTCCCAGTCGCGGATGATGCGATACTCGGGGTTGTCCAGGTTGTTGTCGGCCGACAGGTAAACCAGTAGCACCCAAGCTGGATCCTCGGCAGGCTCGATCCACGTCGTCGCGCTGAGCACCTCGGAGCCCAGGTAGGCGGTGTTCGTGATCAGTGTACCAGGAGGAACGTCGTCGTGTACCCAGACCATAAAGGTGATCGTAGACACCTCTCTCGGCGCCAGCGTGCCCTGCCAGTGGATCAAGTCATCTACCTCGTCGTATTGGACGGATCCCGACGTGGCCTGCGCGCTGGACCCGATGTAGGTCGTGTTGGCGGGAACAGGGTCGGTGAGGACCGCAGTATAGGGCCAGCATTGATCCTCGTTCGTGAGGACCAACGTATACGTCAGTACATCGCCGGGCTGGGCCACGGTGGGATCGACCGTTTTCTCGCCTGCAAGCAAGGCCGCTGGCTCGCAAATCGGCCCGGCGATCTCACCCCAGGCCACATCGGGTCCCTTGGCGGCTACAGCCCTGGTCCCTACGGCCCAGTGCCCGTTGAGCGTCACCGTGAACTTGCCTGCTCCCGGAAGCCCCGCTGTCACCCACTTGATACCGTTCAGGTGAGTATTGGGATCCGGATACTCCAGCCACCACGGCCCTGGTGAGGCCGTGACGACGTCGACGCAATCCGGCAGTTCCAGCACCCAATTGCTCAGATCCTGGGCGCCGGGCAATTCTTCCACGTAATAGCGCCAGGTAGACGTGCAATCGTCGTTGTATGTCACGCCCAGAAAGGTAATGCGGTAGCCATTGCTCAAGGTCACGACTTTGGGAGGACAATCCTGGGATGCGTGCGATAAGGAAGTGAGTGACAGTGGGAGTTGTGTAGAACAAGAATGAGCCAATGCCGAGTCAGAGGCACTGGCTGCTCCGAGCAATAGCAACAAGACAAAGCAGGATGCAATCGATAGGGCGATACAGATCTTTTTCATAGTCCCTTCCTTGCCAGCCATACGCACTCACAATAGACAAATCAGAAGTTGAATTGGACCCTGAGATACTGCTACAAAAATCCAGGTCGATCGGGAGCTCTCAACCCTTGACCAAGGGGTATTGCTTCGACGTTGGCAAAGACCAGGTTGGGCAATTTCATTATCTGGTCAGCAAAAAACCCTCGATTGCGGCGAGGGTTATAGTTTCTTATAAGTATACAGGATTACCTGCTTTTCCGCAAACAAAAGATTCCTTGTGATAGGAGGCTCGTCGTTTTGTCATTTCTCTGTTTGTCTATAACGCAGACTGTTTCTGACATGTCTTTCACCTCTGTCTCAACCCCGCTTGCCTCCGGTCGGCTTTCGGAGTACAATGGGGATAGGGGGGACGGCGTGCCTGAAATGTCCTCGGCTGCACGGTGGCGGATCCTCTGCCGCGTTGACCCCGTCTCTTTTCGTCGTTCTGGTAGACTCATATATGGAGTTCGCTCATGACCCGCGATTGGTACACAGAGGCAATCTTCTACGAGGTCTTTGTCCGGGCGTTTGCCGACAGCAACGGCGATGGCATCGGCGACCTGCCCGGCCTGACCGCCAAGCTGGATTACCTGCAGTGGCTGGGGGTGGATGCCATCTGGCTGTTGCCCATCTTTCCCTCCCCGCTCCTGGACGACGGCTATGACGTCAGTAACTACTTTGACGTTCATCCCGACTATGGCACGCTGGATGACTTTCGTCACCTCGTGAAGGAGGCCCATCGCCGGGGCTTGCGGGTCATTGTAGAACTGATCCCGAATCATACCTCTGATCGGAACCCCTGGTTCCAGGCTTCTCGCGACCCCAACCACCCGGAGCATGACAGGTACCGCGATTGGTACGTCTGGAGCGAGACAGACGACAGGTACCGGGATGCGCGCATCATTTTCCTCGACTTTGAGCCTTCCAACTGGAGCTATGAGCCGCTGCGCGGAGCCTACTACTGGCACCGCTTCTTCCGCCACCAGCCGGACCTCAACTTTGACAATACACAGGTGCAGCAGATGATGCTGCGTGCGGTCCAGTTCTGGCTGGACCTGGGGGTGGATGGCTTTCGGGTAGATGCCACGCCCTACCTGTACGAGCGGGAAGGTACCAGTTGCGAGAACCTGCCCGAGACACATGCCTACCTGAAGCGGCTGCATAAGTTCGTGGATGCCTACGCGCCGGGCACGATGTTGCTGTCCGAGGCCAACCAGTGGCCGGAGGATGTGTTGCCTTATTTTGGCGACGGTGACGAGTTCAACATGAACTTTCACTTCCCGTTGATGCCGCGCATCTTTATGGCCATGGCACAAGCCGACCGCACGCCTATCGAGCAAATCCTGGCGCGCACGCCCGATCTCCCGGCCGGTTGCCAGTGGGCTACCTTCCTGCGCTGCCACGACGAGCTGACGCTAGAGATGGTCACGCCACAGGAGCGAGCGTTCATGTGGGACTTTTATGCGCCGGAGCCACGGATGCGTCTCAATCTGGGCATCCGCCGGCGCTTGTCCCCCCTGCTGGATAACGACCGCCGCCGTATCGAGGTGGTGAATTCCATTCTACTGACCTTCATCGGTTCGCCGGTTATCTACTATGGCGACGAGATCGGGATGGGCGACAACATCTGGTTGGAGGACCGGGACGGGGTGCGCACGCCGATGCAATGGGACGGCAGCCCTAACGCGGGCTTTTCCACGGCACCGCCGGAGCAGTTATATGTCCCGGTGATAGACGATGAGGTCTATGGCTACCAGAGGGTCAACGTCATGGCCCAGCGTGCCGCGGCCGGCTCACTGCTGAACTGGATGCGGAAGCTGATCCACATCCGCAAGATGCATCCGGTCTTTGGGCACGGATCGCTGCGCATGGTGGCGGCGAAACCCAGTGCCGTTTTGGCTTATCTGCGTGCCACGGCCGACGAGACCGTGCTGGTGCTGAACAACCTCTCGTCGGAACCCCAGGCCGTGACGCTAGAGTTGCCTGCGTACGCGGGCCAGGTTCCGGTGGATCTGCTGTCAAAGACAGAGTATCCGGTGGTGACGTGTGGCTCATATGCCATGACGCTGGATGGCTATGGCTACCGCTGGCTCAAGTTGAGCTAAGTACTTGTCCATTATTAACCCTGTACTTTGTCCAGGACAGAGTGCTTCGCACTTTGGGTCTGAAATCAGGCGCACTGTCCTGGACGGTCAGTACAGGGCACTGTGCTGTACCCTGTCCTGGTCGGTCAGGACCAGGGCGGTCAGCACTGTCCTGGACGACAGTACAGGGTACAGGGTTATTTCAGGACAAGTGCTGAGACATGGTGTGCTGGATGGGAGGGGGTGTGCTATGAACGCGTGGCCTGTCGGCAAGATCGTCAAGTACCTGGTCGTCGTGACGGTTCTATTTTTCCTTCTTTTTTTCCTGGTCGACCTGCTGTATCTTTCTCTGTCGCCACTGGGGCGCTCAGCCGAGGACCTGTACTCCGAGTTCTATGTTGAGGATGCCTGGTACGATCTCACGTACGGCAGGGAAGAAGCGCCAGAAGAGTCGCCGTACGACTACACGTCTTACTGGCAGGATTCCCTGGCACAGGGTGCCGTGCTGACCCGGACGGTCGCCATTTCGGCCACGGCGACGAGCCTGTCATTCGATTTCGATCTGTGGATGCCAACAGAGCATCCTATGGCCGAAAAGGTCACTCAGGGGGACATCGGCGCCCGATTCGCCCGGGCGGCATTCGGAGAGATCTGGCTGAACGTTGGCGCTTTGCGCGAGGACGAGTACTCTTCTCCAAGCTGGACCCTGTCCTCCGCAGAGCGGTTGATTCACGTGCGCTTTAATGCCACGCGGAGCATAGGAGACTATCTTGCCCGGATCATAGAGATAGAGTTGTCGAGGCCAATCCCGTCGGTTGTGCCCGAACACGATCAGGTTGTGGTCGCGCTGAGCGAACAGCGTCTGATCAGCTTTCAGCCGCAGCCGGACGGTGCGTCGCAGCACGTGGCCTACCTGCGCCGCACGGCCCCTGAGGGCATCGAGGGTTTCCAGCTCCGCATTGAACCCGCCACCGTCACCGAGGCCACGTCTCTCTCCCCTGCCCCAGAACGTGAGTCGCGCCAGGCGTTCTTGCTCAGGCTGGGCAGATTGCTCGATATTGTATGGCTATCGAGCATACTCTACAGCCTGGTGGAGGTCTTGCCTCTGCTGATTTTCTGGGTTCTGGTGCGGCAAAGAAACATCGAGGCCCCACCGTTCGCACTCGGCCTGGCCGGGACCGTAGCCAGCCTGCTCCTGTTCCATTTCACGCTCTACTTTTTGGGTGGAAGCACGCGGCTCGATCACCCCTTGTTCCGCACCCTATCGGAATCCGCCGGGGTGGTCATGCAAATTCCTCTGGCACTGGGGCGAGGGGCATCCCGCACGATGCTCGTCATGTCGGGCGTCTTGCTGCCCGCGCTGCTTGTCCAACGCTCTGGCTCGACATCACCCCCACGTAAACGCCCGGCCGTGCAACTGATCCAGGGGGTGGCTGTTATTCTCTTACTGGCCGGCATCGTGATGCCCATCGTGTACGTCCTGTCATCTTGTGACCATTGCCCGCTGGCCTGGAGCCTCACCCACCCACCCCTGTGGGCGCTGGTGATCTTTTGCACCAGCCTGTTGGCCCTGCTCATTTGGGGGGTGCTGGCTGCCTGGTACCGCCGCCTGGCCCTGCAGCCGCCGCGTCCCGGCGTGACCTTGCTGGCGACGTTGCTGATCGCATCCATGGGCGCATTGGACGCGGCGTTGCACAGGCTGCCGATCTCGGAACCCGTGATCTGGCTGCTGATTTCGGTGGGGCTGGGCACGTCTCTCGTGCTCGCATTCGTGAGTGTGGTCCGCCCCCAGATTCGACGAGCGGTCACCGAACCCACACTGCCCCGCTGGGGTCGCCGGCTGCTGATTTTGTTCGTCCTGCTGCTGGTCCTTCCCATGCGTGCTCTGGTGAGCACTTCTAGCCAGTTTGCCCACAGCACGGACCTGGTCTTTTTGGCGTACCATTTGGACAATCTCATTCTTTACCTCTGGTTGGCTGGGGTGGTGTGGCTCCTTTATCGGAATGGAAACTTTGGACAGCGGATTGATGCGTTTACGCGCAACGTGGGCATCCTGGCTGCTGCCGCGCTGATGTTCACGCCGACGGGGCCATGGCTGTACATCCCGGTCACATTCTTGCTCGGGTGGTTTCTCCTTTCCAGGTTCGTACGGCCGGCGGAATACTGGCACGAATTGCAGCCGTTGTTCAAACGCGTGTTCAGTGAGCGGCTTGACCTGCTCGATCAGATCGTGGACCTCGGCACTGCCAGGGGTGCTTTTAGAAACCTGCGAAAGAATCTTCGGGCCAGACTTGCATCGGGTGAAGTGACTTTTGAGGGGTATGACACACAGCTAGAAGGACGCAAGAGAGAGCTAGACGACCTTCGGCGTAGCGCCGTGGTCGAAGGGCGGCCGGTCAAGGAAGTGGCTCTGGCATTCGGGCCGTTCCAATCCGCCTGGGAAAACGGCGTTCATGGCGCCAAGTTCGCCCTACTCCTGGCGTTCCCCTGGGTCTTTTTATTCTTGCGCGATTTCTTTTCCGATGCCATGTCCAGCCAGACGTACCCCATGTGGGAATTTGCCCTTGCCCTCTTGAGGGTCGCCTGCCAATGGGCAGTTTTGGGCTTTGTCTTTGGCTACTTCTACCCCTATCTGTGGGGAAAGAGCGGCTTGCAGAAGGGACTCGGATTGTTTGTCATCGCTGTGACACCGGGTCTACCGATGATGATCTTGTTCAACACCACGATTGGCGCCTGGCAGGCGAGCCTGTTTTGGGCGCTGCAGATCTTTGTCCTGTGTATCCTCTTGGGACTGGTCGCCTTTGATTACGCCATCTTGCGCCAGGGCTACTATGACTGGCAGATTGTGCTCGAAGTACATGGTCTGACGTCTGTGGGGGTCTCGGTTTCTTCGATCCTGGTGGCCATCGGTGCGGCTGTGACGACATTGATGACATCCCAGGCGACCAGCCTGATCGCGCTGGCGTTGAAATTTCTCTTCCCACAGTTCCCATTGGACCTACCCGCTCCGTGAGTGCAGACGCCTGTCAAGTCAGGGCAAAAAGACCCCTGGGTGGCTCGAGAGCCACCTCGGGTTGAGCACTCAAAGCTGACGGTTCGACTGTCGATCGGGATAGCGGTTGGCTCTCTTTATGCTGGGCTGGTGTGGCTACGACAGCGGAGACTGACTACGAAACCCTGGTTGACTGACAAAACTCTGGGTTACCCCTGAGAGCAAGACATGGGACGCAGATTAACGCTGATTTTGGTTTTGTTTCATCTGCGGAAATCTGCGAGAATCTGCGTTCTAAAGGATTTGTCAGTCAATCAGCTACGAAACCTGGACGACCAGGAGAGATGTGTCATGCACACGATGCCAGATTTTCAAGTGTTGACCCTGGAAGGCTCGCCCCGGGAACGCGGCCAAATTCACGGCGAAGCTTTGAAACCCAAGATCCTGGAATTCCTCGGCGGGTGGAAGGAGGGTTTGGGAAAAGCTACGGGAATGAACCCGAAAAAGTACCTCGAACAGTTTGTCGAAGAAACTGGCTTTCTGGCCGCCGTCGAAAGGTGGGCGCCCGATCTGCTGGAAGAGGTGAGGGGAATTGCAGACGGGTGCGGCGTGGATTCCAAGACCATCTTTGCCAATCAACTGGCCGACGAAGAATGGTGGTATCGCCGTGAGAAAAAGCTGAGACCGGCCAGCCGGGAGCCCAAGAGTTGTAGCGGGCTGGGCATTTTCGGCCAGGAGGACGGTCGACCGTTGCTGGCTCAGAATATGGATGTGCCCGATTGCTATGATGGCTATCAGGTTCTCCTGCACGTCAAGGACCCGGCGTCTCCCGTTGAGTCGTTTGTTTTCACCGCAGCCGGGTTCATTGCCTTGAACGGCCTCAACAACAGGTCTGTCGGCATATGCTGTAACACCCTGGCCCAGTTGAACCACGCCACCGATGGCTTGCCGGTGGCTTTCATCGTTCGAACGGTGCTGGCTCAGTCCAGCCAAAAGGACGCAATAGACTTTATCCACCGCATCAAGCATGCCTCCGGTCAAAATTACATCATCGGCGGGCCACAAGAGATTCTGGATTTTGAATGTTCAGCCGGCAAGGTCAGGCAATTTGCTCCGAATCCAGGAGCGACCCGAGTCTATCACACCAATCATCCGCTGGTCAACGACGACCAAGAGATGTTTGGAGAAATGCTGAAAAAGCTGTCTCCTGAGCAGAGACACCGGATGGACGCAGGCCAGACGAATAGTCGGGCCAGGTTCGACTTTCTTGAGAACCAGTTGAGCGACATTTCAGAGGCCATCACCGTGGAAAAGATCAAGGCGATTCTCAGTTCGCATCAAGTGCCCGTCTGTCGGGACAGGAAAAAGGGTCGAGGTCTTACGTTGGGATGCTCGATCGTGGAATTGTCGTCTCCCCCGGTGTTACACCTTGCCCCTGGGCCTCCCTGTTCGACGGCGTTCCACAGGTTCACGTTCTAGCGGAAATAGAAGGTAAGCGTGGGAAAAACAAATAGCCGAAGCATCACCCGGTAAGGTCGGCAGCCGCGCGCTCGTGGGTCAAAGGAACGCCATCCGCAGCAATCGCCCGATACAAGGGGAGGCAAAGCCTTCTAGTTTCGGCCCAACGGGCCTGGGCAAACACTCGCACAGAGATCACCACATTGTATTCCAGCGAAATGTCGGACGCGATGCGCCACAGTTCAGAACGAAATTCGCGATCCTCGGCGTCCACCAACACCAGCAAGTCGACGTCCGATTCGGCATCGCCAACCCCTCGGGCTTTGGAACCAAACAGGATGACAGAGAGAATACGATCGGGAAACCCATCGCGTATGCTGGCCACATATTCCGTGACTGCAGCTTGCTCGTTGGGTGTCAGGTGAGCTAGCGATGACGCTTTCATAAGTATCCCTTGAGATTGTACTGCGCACTCTGGAGCGCATCTCGAGCGCCTTCCAGATAGATAAGTACTGCTTCCTTGTTGATTCCCTGTGACTCGTCCATCGCTATTGACAGTATAGCATAGTTGGAGCAGGAAGACAATGTCAGAGCGAGCTCTCAGTTCGTGCTGGCTGGTCAGCACCCTGAGTGCGAGGTCTTGGACCGCGAAACACACGAAATGGTACGAAAAACGCGAAAACCTCTCGCGGCTTTCGCGTTCTTTCGCGCTTTTCGTGGTCCGAATGCCTCTATCCCTCAACGGCTTACACCGGCCGCAGACCCGACGGGCACGACCGCTGTCGGCAGGATGTTTCCGAAACTCGGTATTGAATCTCGCCCCGGTCTGTGGTACAATAGTGGCATCAATTAAAGTGTAGCCCTTGTCTGAACCGTAGTAGCATCGTGGAGGGACAACCTGGGAGAGATTGACAGCCGACCCCGGAACTGGGAGCCATCCCGGTCCTGGTCGGCTGCTTTGTTCTCTCATACTGAAAAGTCTCTGCTTGGTTCTTAAGGTGACAAAAGTCCATTCTGGTGGTATAATAGGGTAGAAGAGGCACGTCGTTGAATGCATCGCAGCGGCGGGAAACGCTGTATGGTCCAAGAAGAAGAGGTTGGCCTATTGGATTACCAAGCGTATACTGATGCCCACCAGCAACTGAGTCGCTTCCTCGGCCAGTCCACGCGCGCAAGCGCATCCACTTCCCACTGAGTATTTCACCCCGGCAGAATTTGAGGCTCAGTGGCGCCAAGAGCAGGCACTGGCCCACCGTATTCACCACGAATCTCCAACAGCCGCCCAATCTCAGGAACCCACCGCAATCTCATCCTTCCATTGCAACGTGATGGCCACGACCGGCTGACAATGCTTTACCTGTGAGTCCAGGGCGCAGCGGATCATCCTGCGGGCCATCGATTTCAGGCGCGTACCCCGCAACCGGTGAAAGCGTGCCACGTACGGGCAGTCATACCAGGCAAGACAAATCTCAGATCCAGGAGGCGAAATAGTGAAAGCGATCGTCAAGTATCAGGAGGGCGACGGATACATCGGCTTGCGAGATGTGCCAGAGCCGGAACCCGGTGAGGGTGACGTCAAGATCTCCGTTCAGGCGGCCGGCATCTGTGGCTCCGATCTGCACATCTGGCACGGCGACATTGAAATTCCGGTGAAACCGCCTGTGACGCTGGGGCACGAGTTTTCCGGTGTCATTACCGCCTTGGGGCCGGGCGTCACGGGACTTGCCATCGGGCAACGAGTGACGGCCGAAAACTCTCATTCTGTGTGTGGCCGCTGCGAGTATTGCATGACCGGCGACTATAACCTGTGTGCAGAGCGCCTGGCGACAGGCTATGCCTATAATGGCGCCTTTGCTCCCTTTTGCGTTGTGCCGGCCCACCGCGTGCACATCCTCCCGGACTCGGTGGATTTCTTGACGGGGGCGCTTTCGGATCCCTCCGCCTGCACCTACCGGGCGGTGTGCGAAAAGGGCCAGGTGGCGCCCGGAGATACGGTTCTCATCCTGGGTGTGGGTCCGATGGGGCTCTTTAGCACCCAGTACGCCAAGTTGTCAGGAAGCAAGGTCATCCTGGCGGGCACAGCCGCCGACACTGCCCGGCTGGCCATCGGCCGCGAATTGGGGGCCGATCACACGATAGACGTCACCCAACCTGAGGCCGCGGAGGAGGTCAAGAGATTGGCCGGTCACGCGGGCATAGATGTCGTCCTGGAGTGCTCGGGCGCGCCCGATGCCGCGCGCATGGGATTGCAGCTCATCAAGAAGCGCGGGCGCTTTGTCCTGGTGGGCATCCATGGCCGCCCCTTCGAGTTGGATTTCGACCAGATCCTGTACAAAGAACTGGTCGTCAAGGGGATGTTCAGCCACAAGTACGAAGCCTGGAAAAAGGCCATCGCGCTGGCTGCCCAAGGGCTGATCAAAGCCAGGCCACTCATCACCGATGTCTTGCCGCTGTCCGAGTGGGAGAAGGGATTCCGCCGGTTCGCCGAGCGAAAAGCCATCAAGGTCATTTTCGAGCCTCAACGGGCATAGAGAGGCTTCAGACTGGGAGGTCAAACATGATTCTTGGAACACCAGACACCATCCCCGGCGAAAAAGGCAGCCAATCCCACGGTGGCCAGGGAGAGTATTTTGTGCGCACCCTGCTGGACGGCGTGCCGGGCAGCGCTTTCAAGTATGTGCGGGACTTGACCCTCTATCCGGGCTCCACCATCGGGGAACATCTTCATGCAGGGGATGAAGAGATCTATTTCGTCATTTCCGGTACCGGCGTGATGACCGTTGATGGGGAAGAGCGTGTCGTTGGCCCTGGCTCGGTGGTTCTGACCCAGTCGGGCAGCCACCACGGGCTGCGCAACGAGGGCACACAGGATTTGCGCATCTTTGTCGCCTGCGCCACATGAGCAGCAGGCCGCGAACGTCGCCACCTGGTTGCGGGATAGGTTCACGCGAGACGGATCAATAGAGCGCTTTTGCAGAGACCTCTGGTGGGTCTGCCAATAACTCGACATAAGGAGAGGCGATGAAGGTCTACATTTCCGTTGACATGGAAGGGGTGGCCTGTGTGACCCACCCCAATCAAACCAAATTGGAGGGCCCCGAGTACGAGAGGGCCCGCAAGTGGATGACGGCTGAGGCCAATGCGGCCATCGAGGGCGCCCTCGAGGCGGGGGCCACGGAGGTCGTCGTCGCCGATTCGCATGGCCACATGTTCAATATGCTGCCCGATGAGTTGCACGAGGATGCGCTGTTGGTGCGGGGCAGTCCGCGCCCGCTGACCATGATGGAGGGCCTGGACGAGACCTTTGACGCAGCCTTTTTGGTTGGTTATCACTCGCAGGCAGGGACGCCAAAGGGCATTCTGGCGCACACCTACATCGGCCGCTTGGTGTACGGCGTCCGGCTCAACGGCATCGCCGTGGGCGAGCCGGGGTTCAACGCGGCCATCGCCGGTGCCTTTGGTGTGCCCCTGGCGTTGGCCTGTGGCGACGACACCGTCGACGCCGAAGTTGGCGCGCTGATGCCCTGGACGGAGCGCGTGATTACCAAATGGGCGCTCAGCCCCATAGCGGCGCGCAATCTGACTCCCAAGGCATCGCAGAAGCGCATTCACGAGGGGGCCAAGCGCGCCCTGGGTCGCCTGTCCGAGATGAAACCGTGGGCCCTTGAGACGCCCATCCGTTTCGAGGTAGATTTTTTCATGCCCATCCAGGCATACGTGACCGCTGACATCCCAGGCGTGGAGCGCGTCGCCGAGCGCACCCTGGCTTACACCGGCGCTGACATGCTGGAGGTCACACGCATCTGGCGTCTGATGATCAATGCCAGTCTGGGCGAGGCCTTTGTCTAGCCCCGTTCCTCAAGACTCCACGGGGGAATCTGCCTGGCGAGTTTCGTCCGTCTTGCCACAGCCAGCCAGGAAGAACCAGAGAAAGGAGGGAAAAGAAGTCAGAATCTGAGAGTCCACCAGTTATACTCATGTATCGGTGAGGAGAGAAAAAAGGAGAGAATGCGATGAAAAAGTACCATTTCTTGCATGTCATGCTGATTGTCGCCTTAGGTATGCTACCACTGCTGGCCGCCTGCGCGACGCCGGCGCCGGAAGTGGTCGAGAAGGTGGTGACCCAGGTCGTCAAAGAGACGGTCATCGTTGAGGGCACGCCACAGGTGGTGGAGAAGGAGGTGACCAAGATCGTCGAGGTCGAGGTCGAGAAGGTCGTCACGGCGACACCGGAGCCAATGAAGGTGATCATCGGCAGCTATGCCGACATCGTCCAGAACCTCGACCCCACGGTCACCACCTGGAACTCGGACATCATGCTCTTCCTCAACATCTATGAGCTGCTGTACCGGGTGAACAGGGATGGCAGCGAACTCTTGCCCTCGGCCGCCGAGTCGTACGACGTGAGCGATGACCTCAAGGAGTGGACCTTCCACCTGCGCCCGGACGGCAAGTTCTCGGACGGCAGCCCGATCACGGCGGAGGATGTGGTCTTTTCCGTCGAGCGGGGCCTGCGCGAGGAATCGAGCTGGACCTGGATCTGGGAGGACGCAGGGCTGGTGACAGTGGAGGCGGTTGACGACTATACGGTCAAGTTCACCCTGGACAAGTCGTTCGTGCCTTTCCTGAGCTACGTGTCCGGCTACTGGGCCTCGATCTTTCCCAAGGCGACGCTGGAAGCGCGAGGGGAAGAGGACTTTTTTAACCTGCCGGTGTGCAGCGGGCCCTACATGGTGAAAGAGTTTGTCCAGGCGGACCACATCACCCTCGTGCGCAACCCGAACGGCCGCATCCAGGGCAAGGTGGAGGAGTTTGAGGTGCGGCTGATCCCCGACGACAACACCCGCATGCTGCAGTTGCAGGCTGGGGACATTGACATCGGCGTCAACGTGCCGTTCAGCCAGATCGACTCCATTGACGCCCTGCCGGACGTCCGCGTCGAAAAGTATCCCTTTGCTTACACCGGGATCATGTACAGCAACCACGCCAAGCCGCCGCTGGACGACGTCAACTTTCGCCTGGCACTGAACTATGCCATCGACCGGGAAGCGCTGATCAAAGCGGTTTTCTTTGGACACGTCGATTTTCCGACCAGCTTTCTGCCCAAGGGCGTGACGTACTGGGATGCCACCGTGCCGGGTTTCCCGTACGACCTGGAGAAGGCCAAGGAGTACCTGGCCAAGTCCAAGTACGCCGACGGCGCCGAGTTCGAGGTCTGGACGACGACAACCAGCGCCACCGGACCTGAGGTCGTCACGGCGCTGCAGGACATGTGGCAGAAGCTGCCCGGCGTCAAGCCGGAGATCGTCCAGTATGAGCCCGCGGTGTTGCGCGAAAAGCGCGACGAGGGTGAGCACTGGATGTGGTTCGGCGGCTTCTCCAGCGACGTCGTGGACCCAGACCAGATCAGCAACTGGTACATCACCGGGTGGGTCAAGCAGTACCACAACGCCGACATCTCGGGGGTCCAGCCGATCATCGACGCGGCCCGGGTCGAAACGGACCCGGTGAAGCGCGAAAAGTTGTACTCTGACGTCCAGCACTGGGCCCAGGATAACGCGCTGACGATCAACCTCTACTATTCGAGCAACAACTGGGGCATGAACGAAAAGATCCAGGGCCTGTGGGTCGACCCGGTCATGGGCATGAGGCTCGAGGAGGTCACGGTCAAGTAGTAGCTTCTGTCTAACCCACGGGTAGGGTGCTGGCACACGTCGTGTGCCAGCACCCTCTTGTTGCGCCCGGCGCAAGGCCCGTATCTACTCTGGCGGCCGGCCGTTTTGAACGGGTAAGTCTTGCTGTGAACTGCCCCACAGCGGGATACCAGGAGGTGAACGAAATGCGCGGCTATGACTGGTTCGACTTTGTGCGCGTGGACAACAGCCGGCACAGCCGGCGCAGTTCGAGTTGGTCGCGGAGCGGTGATAACCGCGACCGGCTGTCTGTGGTCAGAGGTGAAACGGAAACCTTGCTCGACGTGCAAGGTCCTGGCTGTGTGACCCACATCTGGATCACCTGTGGGAGCCTCGAGCCTTTCTACCTGCGCAAGTTGTTGCTCAAGATGTACTGGGATGGGGAGCCAGAGCCGAGTGTGCTGGTACCGCTGGGCGATTTCTTTGGCGTGGGCCACGCCACAACGACCAACTATGCTTCGTTGCCGATGGCCATGGCAGCCCAGGATGGGGCTGGTTTGAACTGCTATTTTCCCATGCCCTTTAGCGATGGGGCGCGGATTGAGGTCACCAGCGAGAACTTTATCACCGAGACGCGCGTGTATTACAACATTGACTACGAGGTGTGGGACAGACCACAGGAAGACCTCGGCCGCTTCCACGCCTGCTGGCATCGAGAGAACCCTTGCGATGGCATGGTCGAACCGCCAGAGATGGACGATCACACCTTTCAGCACGCAGGGGTCAACTTGAGCGACCAGGGAAATTACCTGATCCTGGCGGCTGAGGGAGCAGGCCAGTACGTCGGCTGCAATCTGAACATCCACAACTTGCGGCGTGGCAAGGGAGGCGGCAACTGGTATGGCGAAGGGGATGAGATGATCTTCGTTGACGACGACAACGAGGGTCAGCGTTGGCCGCCGACCATGCACGGTACGGGCACCGAAGACTATTTCAACGCGGCCTGGGGCCCCAGCCAGAGATTCTCCTCTCCGTTTTTTGGGCTGACGCTGCCCGGCGGCGATGATTTCTCCGGTCAGATATCCTGGTATCGCTGGCACCTGGCCGACCCGGTGCGCTTTAGCCGGTCGATCCGGGTATCGATAGAGCACGGTCATGCCAACCGGCGCAGTGATGATTACGCCAGCACAGCCTATTGGTACCAGTTGGAACCGCACAAACCATTGGGCATCTTGCCGGTTGAGCAGCGACTGCCACGGGCTGATTTCCCAGAGTAAGTGCCACCCGAATGGGATGCGTAAACAGGGCAGCGATTGACGGGGTGGTGCGCCGGTGATATAATGACGGGGGATCTGCGCGGCCATCGTTCGGCGCTCGTGCCGGTTGCGTTGATCCGTCTTCTGGGGGCACACACGGCTGGCAAAAGAATAAGCTGTGGTCTGATGCCATGCAGCACGTCAATATGCCTTCACGGAGGTCGTCTTGAACACGTACATATTGAGAAGGCTCATTCAACTGATCCCGGTGTTGATCGGGGTGAGCTTGATCGTTTTTTTCATGATCCGGCTGATTCCCGGCGACCCGGCCGACATCATGTTGGGCGAGCGGGGCACAGAAGAGGCCAGGGAGCAGATCCGAAGGGCACTGGGTCTCGAGAAGCCGATCTACGAGCAGTACGTCATTTTCGTCGCCCGGCTGGCCAAGGGCGATCTGGGTGACTCGTTCGTATTGCGGCGGCCGGCCTTTCCGATGATCCTGGAACGCTTTCCGCGCACGCTCTTTCTGGCCACCTATGGCGTGATCATGAGTGCCATCGTGGCCTTGCCCATGGCCATGTGGTCGGCGCTGAAAAAAGACACCCTGGCCGATCAGATCATTCGTGGGTTCGTGACGCTCACCCTGTCCATGCCCGGCTTTTGGATCGCGCTGCTGCTCATCATTGCCTTTAGCGTCAAGCTCCACATCTTTCCCATCGCGGGCTTTGGGGATAATTTCACAGAGACTTTGTATTATCTCTTTCTACCTGCTTTGGCCATCGCCCTGTCTGGCAGTGCCGTGCTGGTGCGGAACCTCAGGGCCACCATCCTGGATGTGCTTCAGTCGGACTATGTGCGCACGGCCAATGCCAAGGGCCTCAAATTCACGACCGTCTTTGTCCGGCACGTGCTGCGCAACTCGCTGATCTCGACCGTGACGTTGCTGGGTCTGCGAGTGGCCTACAGCGTCGGCGGAGCGGTGATCACCGAGACGGTCTTTGCCATCCCCGGTCTGGGGCGGTTGTTGGTGCAGTCGATCTCGGCCCGCGATTACCCCGTCGTCCAGGCTATCACACTTTTTCTAGCCGTCTTGGTCATCTCTGTCAATCTCATGACCGACCTGGTCTATGCCATGCTGGATCCGAGGGTGCAATATGAGTGACGCTGACAGAAGCCAAAGGACGAGCGAGCTCTCGCCTCTCACTTTTGCCAAGACAAATGGCGCGGAGCTGGTCGCCGAGCGCCCGAGGTGGAACAAGCTCAACCGCACGTTCTACATCGGTGCCGGCCTGGTCATCTTGGTCTTCCTGATCGCCTGGCTGGGGCCGCTTCTTCTGCCTCATGGCCCCCTCGAGCAGGACCTGGGCAACGCCCTGCAGAGCCCGAGTTGGGAACATCTCTTGGGGACGGACCAGTTCGGACGCGACCTGCTGACCCGCATCCTGTACGGCATGCGTGTCGACCTTCAGATCGGCATTTTCGCCACGGCGTACACGATGGCCTATGGCGTGGCCATCGGCGCCCTGGCGGGGTATTATGGCGGGTTGGTGGATAGTCTCTTCATGCGCTTCCTGGACATCTTGATCGCCTTCCCTCGGTTGGTCCTGACCATCGGCGTCATTGCCATGTTGGGCCAGGGTCTCATCAACATGTACATTGCTATCGGCATCGTCGGCTGGATCGCCTACGCGCGGCTGGTACGCGGCGAGATCCTGGTCGCCAAGGAGCTGGAGTACATCGAGGCGGCCAAGACCATCGGCGCGAGGGACGGGCGGATCATCTGGCGGCACCTGATGCCCAACGTGCTCACGCCGGCCATCGTCTTTGCCATGTCGGACGTGATCCTGAACATTTTGTACGTGTCTGCCCTGGGCTTCCTGGGCCTGGGGGTGCAGCCGCCGGATCCAGAACTGGGGACCATGATCGCCGACGGCCGCAAGTTCATTCTCAACTTTCCGAACCTGACCACTTTTCCCGGATTGGGCGTCGTGGCCATCGGCATCGCCTTCAGCGTGTTGGGCGATGGATTGGCCGACTATTTGCGGCCGTCGGGTTAGGGCCGGGTTTGGATGTGATCGATTTGATCGCCGAAGGTCTCAGACCGAGGCGGCCCAGGGCTCGGTCAGGAGACCATCGCCCATCAAGACCGAGGCGGCCCAGGGCTTGGTCAGGAGACCCTCGCCCATCGGTCAATTCGCCCATCGACCTCTGATCGCCGAAGGTCTCAGATCGAGGCGGCCCAGGGCTCGGTCTGGAGACCATCGCCCATCGGCCAATTCGCCCATCGCCCTCTGATCGCCAAAGGTCTCGGACCGAGGCGACCCGGGGCTTGGTCAGGAGACCATCGCCCATCAAGACCGAGGCGACCCAGGGCTTGGTCTGGAGACCCTCGCCCATCGGCTAATTTCATCCATCGACCGATTTCGCCCATCGGCCGATATTGAATTGAGTCTTGCCCGAATCTATGGTACAATATTGGAACAGTCTGAACGAGGCGTTCATGGAGGATAACGTGGAAGACACACCCAGCGCAGGCAAGACCTTGGAATATCTGACAGACCGGGCGCGGCGGATGGCTATCCGCTACGCAGAGGTGAGCCCTTACAGCCTGAACCCGAATCGGGAGGTCTGGGAGGGAATCGTCAGGGGCATCGGGCTGCAGGCTCATACTTCTGGTTGGCCCTACTGTCCTTGACAGCAGCGGACCGGCGATCCCGTGGAGGATCGGAAGTTCATCTGCCCCTGCTATCGTCACGAGAGGGACATCGCCGAGACCGGCCACTGCATCTGCCATCTCTTTGTGAGCGATGCGTATCGACCGGTGGAGGTTGGCAGTCCACCCATCCGAGAGGAGGGTAGCCCCTGGCCTTCTATTATGGTCTATGGGGCCAACTGGTGTAGAGATACCGTGCGCACCAGACGTTTCCTCAATCGCCATGGCATTCCTTACACCTACGTCGAGGTGGACAAGGATCTCCAGGCGGCCCAGAAAGTGAGGGAGTGGAACTGGGGCTATCTCTCCACCCCCACGCTGGATATCGAGGGGCGTATCGCTACCGAGCCATCGGACGACGAGCTGGCAGGAATTCTGGGTCTCGAATAACTTGACCGGCGGCCAACAGGAGGCTCCTTTCGGGAGCGGGCAGGCTGATGCTGCTACGTTCCAGCACAGGCGCGCTCAATCCAATCCCATCGGTCGCCCACAGCCGGCGATCCGCCCTCCGAGTGGTCGGGAAGGAGAAGCGAAGTGGGTCAATCTGACACGGGCCATGAGGCCGGGGCCTCTCCAAGGTGGCGAGGAGGTTGGCGGATCAAGTTATTGATCCTTGGGGGGCTGATTGTCCTGTTGGCGGGAGGTTCGATTGCCTGGGCCGCACGGGTGTCGCGTCACCAGGCATCTACCTATGGGATCGACGATCCAGCGAGTGCTGCTCTGAGGGTAGAAAACAGGACCAGCGATTTCGCGATCACACACGTTTCTATCGAGGATGCGGAGGCGGGACGGGCGGTTCGGGACGTGCAGGGCGAGATAGGTGCGGGCGCTGGCGTCGACCTTGAAATCGCCCCAGGGACCTATCTTGTAAAGGTATTCTACGTCGAGATCAACCAGGCGGTTGCGGACAGGCCAAAGGGTTTTCTGAGTGAATCCTGCTCGGTCTCCCCAGGGAAGGCGGTGGTCTTGTGTTTGCAGGGGGGGGCGTTCGTCTCCGGAAGGCCTGATCTTTATCCCCCCCAAGTTGGCGCTCAAGTAACCGCATAGAAAGCGGTATCGACTCCCAATGTGTGGGTTAATTACAGTCGATATGAGGCGTTAGCACCAGCGCAGCCTTTGTCGCGGTTGCATTTCACCGGGGGGGAGAAACAGTGACAGCCGACTCCTAGCCTGGGAGCAATCCCGGTGGGTGTCGGCTGTTTTCTCTGACCGCCGAGTAAAGGGCTCCATGGAAGGTGACATGAAGCGAAAGTGAAGGGGTGCTATGGAAAAGTGGACTTCCCAAGGCAACCCGTCTTCCGGGTTTGACAGATCGCTGACCGCGCAAGGTCTGTACCGGCAACTGCTGCGCATCGCATTGGTGTATGGCAGCCTTGCCCTATTCGTCGGTGTGCCACTGATTGCTTTCGGAATGAACTGGACGCCGCGCCAAATACGGTACTGCTTGCCACTGGCCGGTGCAGTGACAGGTCTGGCGACGTTTATCGTTGACGTGGTGACGCTGAACCGCATCTATCGCCCGATACGGGCAGGTCTTGGGGAAATAGCGTCTGGCCAGCCAGAGCCCGCTCTGCTACAGCAGGCTCTTGTCCAGACGCTGAACTTGCCGCTACTGACGTTCATTCGCATCATGACCACGCATATCCCGGCAGCAATTGTCGTCGGGGTGAGCAGCATCTTAATCCTGAATGTCGTGTTTGATTTAGGCGTTCACGTATGGCAGCCTGTCAGCCTGGTGTCCGTCGCATTGACTGTCGGGGTTTCTCATGCGATTCTCGAGTATTTCGCCGTTTCGAAGGTGGTGCGTCCTGTTATCCCTTTCATTCGGGGGCATACCGGGGAGCTATCGCCTGAATTGAACAGCCGTGTCATCTCGACGAACACTCGCCAGCGACTGTTCTTTGTCACTATCTGTATGACCTTTATGCCATTTGTTGTGCTGGGCGCGACAGTGATGGTGCGAATCAACGGCGTCCTGTATGAGCTGGGGTTGGACGATACCTTGCCGCATCTTGCACCGCTCATCCTATGGATCGTGATGCTGGTTGTGGTGGTCACGGTGGTCATGATTGGTATGGCTGTTTTGATGTCACGTGACATCCAGCAATTGGTGGGTGACATGGTGGATGCCATGCACAGTGTCGAGGCGGGCAACGTCGATACCCACCTCGAAGTGACGAGCACCGATGAATTCGCCACACTCTATACCGGCTTCAATCGCATGACACAGGGACTGCGCGAGCGCGGGCGGCTGCACGATGCGTTTGGCCGCTACGTAGCCCCTGGACTGGCCGAGGAGGTGATGCGGCACGGCGTCAGCCTGGGCGGACAGACCGTCAGCGCCAGCGTTCTGTTCGCTGACATCCGGGGCTTTACGGCGCTCGCCGAGTGGATGGCTCCCGCCGAGGTCGTGAGCCTCCTCAACCGCTACTTTGCGGCGGTTGAGCCAGCCATTCGTGCCGCAGGGGGATGGATCAACAAGTTCGGTGGCGACAGCCTGCTGGCCATTTTTGGCGCGCCGGTGCCGCAAACCGACCACGTCCAGCGTGCGGTGCGCGCGGCCCAGGGGATGCGCGCCGCGTTGTTAGAGTTCAACGCCCGGCAGCGCGAGGCGGGTGAGCCGACGTTGCGCATCGGCATGGGCATTGATTGCGGCGAGATGGTAGCCGGCAGCGTAGGCAGCCCGGAGCGCATGGAGTACACGGTCATCGGCGACGTGGTCAACGTGGCTTCGCGTATGGATGCCCTGAACAAGAGGTGGGGAACGGATGTCTTGATTAGCGCCGGAGCCCACGCGGCACTCAGCGGGGAGGTTCCGGCCAGAGCGATGCCGCCCGCCGAGGTGCCGGGCAAGTCCGGCCCGCTGCAGGTATATGCGCTGGAAGCGTGACTGAGGCGAGAGGGATGACATGGACGAACCGCCGCCGTGCAGACCTGCCTGGCTCAGGGCTTGGCGAGGTTGTCGAATTCTGCTGAAATCGTGGAGGAACGATTTCCTACCAGGCGGCGCCACCAAACCGGAGGTATGTGACGATGATCACGGTAGATGACGTCAAAGGTGCTTGCTCACGGATCGCCCCTTACGTCAGACGCACGACCATTACACGGAATCACACCCTCAGCGAAAAGCTGGGGACCAACCTGTATCTGAAGCTCGAGTTGTTTCAAAAGACAGGTTCCTTCAAACCACGAGGGGCCTTCAACAAGATGCTGCGCCACCGGGATGAGGCACGGGAGCGTGGTGTGGTTGCCGTCAGCGGCGGGAATTTCGCCCAAGGCGTTGCTTATGCAGGCCGTATCTTGGGCGTCCGCACCCGTATCATCATGCCGCAGTACACGCCCGAAAACTATATCGAGGCAACCCGGTCCTATGGCGCGCAGATCGAGCTCGTGCCAGACGTTCAGACAGCTTTTCACACCGCGGAACAGTATCACCGCCAGGGGTGGAGTTACTGTCACCCGTATGACGATCCCGAAGTCATGGAGGGCTATGGCACCATCGGCCTCGAAATAGTGGAAGACGTCCCTGAGCTCAGCGACGTGATCATCAGCGTCGGTGGGGGTGGCTTGATGAGTGGCATCACCGTCGCTGTCAAAGGACTAAGGCCGGCAGTGCGCGTCTGGACGGTGGAAACGGAAGGAGCAGACGCGATGGGACGCGCTCTACAAGCGGGCCAGGTCGTTCAGATTCAACCCACCTCGCTGGCAAAAACTCTCGGCGCACCCGACGTGTCCGCTGATGCCTTGAGGATTGCCCAACAACACGTTCGACAGCACGTGATCGTCACGGATAGGGAAGCTTACGAGGCGCAGAAATTCTTGCTGGAGCGGGCCAAGGTCCTTACCGAGCTGGCAGCATCCTGTACGCTGGCTGCTGCGGAGAAGCTTCAAGAACATTTCTCAGCCGACAACCATGTCGTCCTGGTCCTCTGTGGCGGCAACGTTTCGCTGGACACGCTCGCTGGATATAGGTGTCACTTCCAGGGCGGTTGACCTTTTCAAGAGGCGCCGAGGATCTCTACGATCCCTCGCCCCCCATCGACTCGCACCCAATCGCCTGTCTGAAGGCGCATCGTGGCGTTCCTACATCCGACGACGGCTGGTATCCCCAGCTCGCGGGCCACAATGGCCGCGTGCGACAACGGCGCGCCAACGTCGGTCACGATCGCCGCCGCGCGGGGGAAGAGAAGCGTCCAGGCGATGTCGGTCTGCACGGTGACCAGGATCTCGCCTTCCTGCAATCGGTCTCCATCCTCTGGCCTGTCCAGGCGTCGCACCACGCCCTCTACGCGACCGGCGGATCCTGGAGAACCGGCGATGGCGTCAGGCGTGACGCGATCGGCGTCCGATGTGGGGGCGTGCGAATCAAAGATGTCGCTGCGCCGGTTGGGGTCTTTTGCCCATTGGAGGGGATCGAAGCGGCCGCGGATGATCGACGGATAGGGCGGTAGGGCGCTGTACTGGTGATAGGCTTCCTGCCGGGCCAGGATATAGTTGATGGCTGCCTCGTTGCCGGACAGGACGTCCAGCACCTCATCGAGGGTCAAGAAAAAGATGTCACCTCCAAGGCCGGTCAATTCGCCAGCGCGGAGGGCGAATGCGCGAAGGATCCAACGATCGCGCACGTACTCTGAACGGGCGGCTTCGCGCAGTCGAGCGCGTCGCGCAACCTCGTCAATACGGCGCCGTGTTGCTCTCGCCTGCCGCGGGTGGCGCACCTGGAATCGCTGCCAGGCAGCATCGAATCCAGCACGCCGTTTGGCCAGCAGCGCTTCTACGTCCACCGGGGACTCGGTCAACCGCGCCAACTGCCCATCGAGCCAATCCGGGTCCTCTGCCGGGCGGGGGATGGACAGTTCGAACTCGTGCGGCCCCCGGTGGCCATATTGCTCCACATACGCGGCGCGATCCATCTCGCCGCGTGCCACCTTGGCCAGTCCCACCACCGGCCCAAGGCTCGCCAATAGGCCTGAGCTGTCGCTCAGGTTCGATATGAGCGCATCGGCGTCGTCCGGTCCCACCAACTCCCTCAGCTCACGGCGCAGTTGGAACGCATAGTCGGCCGAATATGATGCGCTGCCCAAGATGGCCCACACGCTCCCTGTGACGTGGGGTCTGATCTCCTCAACCCACAAGGAAATCAGCTCAGCCTGTGTGTCCATCTCCTGGATCTGCTGTCGAATCCTCCTGCACCACGCCGGATTTGCGGCCAGGTACGCTGGCAGGCTCTTCACCGCTCTCTTTTGCTTGATTTCCATGCCAATCAGATGGGGAAGGGCAGGCAGCAGCGACCATCTGGACACAGGAATCAGGGGAATGTCCATGCCTTCTGGAAGGCGCATGTACAACGTACTCTCCACGGTGTGGAGCAGATCCTGGCGGCTTTTTCCCATGGCGTGGAACACCGTGGCAAAGATACTCATGTTGAGGTAGGGACGGCCGCCGATGTTGCCACAAGTGTGGTATCCTGGAAGGAACACCCATTCTCCGAGGATGAACCGCAGTACCGTCCAGGCGAGTGGTGTCATCACGTCGGATACGGCTTCCCCAAAGTTGACGTTCGACCACAGGTAATCGCCGGTCAGGCTGTCGTTCCATTCACCGTCCATCATCTGTCTTGCTCCTCAACCGCTCAATAGGCTTCTGTTCTAGACCCTGAGGGTTTTCCGAAACCCTTAGGGTCTTTCTAGGGTCTTTTGTAGTAGCATCGCACAGGCATATTGTTCACCATCGCGGCAAGGCATTTGTTGCACGAAACGCAGGCAGCAGCATCTGTCTCTCCGCGTTTAATTCTCTTTACGAGCAAGGGCTCCCGGATGAACGGACGGCTCATGGATACGAAATCCACCACCCCCGCCCTCACGATCTCTTCCATGTGGGTCACGCTTCGTAGTCCGCCGACCAAGAGCAACTTGACCTTACCACAGACGGGTTTGATCATCCTGGCCGCTGTGAGATTATACGCTTCCTGAAAACCGTATTTCCCAACCATGCGGTTGAGCATGAATCTTCCCACAGGCTTCTGCCACCAGGGAAGGCCTTCCAGGAGTTCGTTGACCGGGACATCACCCCGGCACATGTTCATATAGGAAAAAGCTGTCCCGCAGCTTGTTTCCAGCCCGTCGATCTCTAGCTCGGCCAGCCACTGGGCGTACCTGACCGCCAGGGGAGGTGTGATCCCTTCTTGTGGGGTATAGTCGTGAACGTTGAGTTTCACCAACAGGGGCATCCCCTCCGGTATAACCCTCTTGGTTTCCCCAATCACCTCTTTTAAGAAGCGAAAGCGATTCTCGTCCGAACCGCCCCAGCTATCGCGCCTATCATTGTAGAAGGGCGACAGGAACTGGTTGATCAAGTAGCCGTGAGCGGCGTGCACTTGAATTCCGTCCGCGCCGGCTTCGACTGCCCGCTGCACCGCTCTCCCAAAGGCGCGGACGGCTTCACGAACCTGTGGCTCGGTCATCCTTTTTGGCCGGCGATAGTCGACAGGGTCTCGAACCGTAGCGGACGGACTCAGTGGAGTCCGTCCGATGACCTCCCTCTTGGCCTGTCCCCCGGCATGCATCAGTTGAAACACGATCCTGCCGCCCTCCTGGTGGACGGCCTCAACCACTTTCTTCAGGCCGGGAATCATGTCGTCGGTATGAATGCCGGTTTGATGCCTGGAGGTGCGGCCCAGGGGGTGGACGTAGAGGCCCCCCGGAATGACCAGCCCTACCTCTCCCTTGGCCAATCTTTGGCACCTCTTGACCATCTCGCCCGTTACCTCGCCAGCTTGTGTAGCCAGCCCCTCGTAGGTCGACGAGTGAACAAACCGGTTTCTGATCTGAGCCTTTCCCAGCATCACGGGTTCAAACAGAATGGACACGGCTGCTCCTCATTACCCATCGCGAGTTTTCCTGGCCGTGAGGCGGGGGATCAGAAAAGGCACGCGTTGCTTGTATTGGACATACGGCTGGCCCAGTCGAAGCGCGAGCTCGAGCTCTTCAAAGGTCTTGAGGTAGAAGACGTGGGTCGGAATCACCCCCAACAATGATCCCAGCGTCAGATACGTCGACCCTGCGACCAGGCCGAGGCCCACACAGTTCAGGTAGAAACCCAAGGACATCGGGTTTCTCATGCGGTGGTAAATATTTCCTGCGACGAGCCGTTTCGTCAGCCTGAAAGCGTTGGCCCCGTCTCCAAGACGCCGGAGCGCGATCTGGGAAGCGACTGTAAAATACGTTCCAGCGAGTAGCAGGAGAGCGCCAAGCACGAGAGCACCTGGCCGGAAAGGCAGCGATGCGATACCGACCAACTCGTCATAGTGGGTCAAACCGGGATAGAATATGCCCATGATGCCCAGCCCCGCACCGACCCAGTACAAGAAATGCAGAACCCTGCTGGTTTTCTCGGCGTTTTGCTTGCTGGGGTTTTTTCTGAGCCACGTGCCGAGCGCGATGCTGCCGGCGAGAAATACGGCCCATCCCAGGGCTTGCAGAAAGATGACCAACATCTCGCTCACCTCCAACCTCGATGGTACACAGCCTACTGATTTGCCGGAAGTCCATATCCACTTGGCACTTGTCCATCAATAACTTCGCACTTTGGGGCGCAGATCACGCGTAAAATAGCCACTAAACTCCAAAGTTGTTTTTGGACAAGTACTTGGTTCATAATATATCACACATGGCGCGTCAGCGCATTGGTCATGTGACCGATCTTGGGATTGGACAGGTAGCTAGTCTTTTTCGTCTTCAACACACAAAGACCCGCTCTCGCCTTGGCGAGAGCGGGTCTGTTTGCTGAGTTCGGGTGTAATAAGGAACAGCTCACTAAGCACTTGTCCATCAATAACTTCGCACTTTGAGACGCAGCTTAGGCGCACTGTGCTGTACGCCCAGTACAGTGTAAGACGGCCACTAGATCCCAAAGTTTTTTTGGACAAGTACTAAGCCCGGGGATGATCGGGATCCGGCACGCAGGCGTCCACGGGGCAGACCGCAGCACACTGCGACTCGTCAAAGTGGCCGACGCACTCGACGCACACGTTGAAGTCAATGACATAGATCTCGTCCCCCTCGGAAATGGCCTCGACGGGGCACTCGGTTTCGCAAGCGCCACAGGCGATGCACTCATCCGTGATCATGTAAGCCATTCGGTTCACCTCCTTCTTCTCAAAAGGTCAAAAGATTTTGAGGGAAGCCCCGCACCGCCGTGGGCAGGTGACGGCGTCTCCCATGCTGGATTATTGACGCGAAGATTATACCGCCCTCGCTGAGATTTGGCAAGTTGCAAACCTTTTGCAAAAACCGTTCGCCCTTGGGCCTCATTCATCCCCCAACCCCTGTTACTGCCCCTAATCGTTGCGCTAACCCAGGAACCCGAACCCAGGTAGGGCAATCGCATCTTATTCTTTAAGGTTTGAAATCGCAGTTATGTCATCAAGAACAAGCATACTGGCCTTCAAAAAGCAGCCAACTGCACGGCAGCGGCTCACGATTTTCATTCAGGATGACTGTAGCAAGCAGA
>Ga0180438_10001982_pt1 | contig 34711 bp, 47 predicted proteins | sample SS_ome_12_FD_132455 | JGI IMG/M metagenome (GOLD analysis project Ga0180438, IMG submission 132455) | Hypersaline lake sediment archaeal communities from the Salton Sea, California, USA - SS_3_D_2 metaG | ecosystem: Environmental > Aquatic > Non-marine Saline and Alkaline > Hypersaline >... | reverse complement strand
TTGGTATGCGTTTGCTAATGAAGAGAACTTTCTTCCAAAAGATTCTTATCCAAAACAAAATAAGTCGCAAGTCCTTGATTCTCATCATTTGGGGAAATCCCCACATAAAAGCAACAAAACGCAAGTTACTGATATTCAACACATCCCGATTTCGTCAAATCGATTTCCCGATATCGGGAAACCTATACCAGATAAGAATAAAGAAGATATATATAGAAAAGAAAAAATATATAAAAAAGAAAAGAAAGTAGAATCTTCTGAAGAAGTCGCTGCTAACGCAGCTCTCGCACCTGGCGGTGCTCAATATAAAGTTTTTTCTTCTTCAAAAAAGAAAAAAGAAAAATTAAAACCAATCAAAGTTGTAATCGCAGAAAATGTTGAGATGACACAAAAAGATCTCGACAAATTGATTTCTACTTTTGGGAAAGATATGACATATGAAGAAGCTGAAAATCTTTCTCGCTGGAAATATGAAAATGCAGTTACAAGAAATAATGATTACAAAACTCTTTTAAATTGGCTAAAAAAAACAAAGGAAAAAAAAGAAAGACAAGTAGAAATAAAAAAGAAAAAAGAGGAAGATCAAAAGATAGTTTTTGAAAAACATAAAGAGTATGAAAATTGGATGCTTCAAGCCAATTCGCCGTATTATCACAATCAAGGATATCTTAAGATAGAAAATGGATGTTTTGTTAATGCAAAAACAGGAACAAGATATAAATTCACAGTAGAGAGTTTAATAAATTTCTTGAGAAAAATTTATGGATTATCAGATGATATGATTGAAAAAATTTTAAAAATGAAAATAAATGAAAAATAATATTCAAGATTTTCTTAAGACTATAGCGAGTTCAATATATTTCTTGAGAAAAATTTATAGATTATCAAATAATATGATTGAAAAAATTTTAAAAATGAAAATAAATGAAAAATAATATTCAAGATTTTCTTCAGACTATTCATCCAGCAAATGCCATCATGCTCTATCTTGTACAGCATTTTAAATTAATGGAATTTAGTAAAAATAATAATACCTTTGAAGAAAATTTAGAGAATTTAGAAAAAATAACATATTTTTTTATATGTGATTTGCTTGATGATGCAAGAGTTATTGCTAAAAATTTAAAAAAAGAAAAAGGTTTTTATCTTAAATTAGCTGAACATTTTTTGAGGGAAGCTATACAAAATGAAAAAGAAAGAGAAGAAAAAATAAAGAGGGAAAAATGAATAACATTTTAAAATTTTTGTTATGCGCAGCATTTTTTTTTGCTTTACCATCTTTCAATTAGGGATGTAATAAAGAAAGAGCGAGCAAAGAAAAAACACATTTGGAAAAAATAGAAAAGGAATGTAAGAATCTTAAAAAAGAAACAAAAAAGAAACAAAAAGAAATAAAAAAGAAGAAAAAAGAAATAAAAAAACATAAAAAACACAAAGAAAAAAATAAGAAAAAAACAAAGAATAAGAAAAAACGATGAAAATAGGATTATTTTACATAATTATTTTTTTTATTTTCTCATCTTTTGTTACAATATTTGAAAAAGAACAAGAGAAAGAACATAAAAAATATATAGAAAAAATAGAAAAAGAATATAAAGAACATAAAAAAGAAGCAAAAAAACGAAAAGAACAATTAAAAATATATAAAAAACAGCAAGAAAAAAGTAAGAAAAAAACAAATAAGAAGAAAAAATAAAAATGAAGAAAATAATATTTTATGTAATGTCTTTTGTTTATTTGACCGGTTTTAGTATTTCTAGGAATGATGAATCAAATGAAGAAGAAGATCCGGAAGTAAAAAGACAAAGAATAGAAAGAGAAGAATATAGAAAATTCATAGATGAAAGAGCAAGAAGAAGACAAGAAACAGCAATAGAATAAATGATAAAAATATTGTTATGCGCAGTAATTCTTTTTAATATACGTAGTTGTGAATATCCTATTGATGATAGTGATGATGATCGTATAGAAAAAGAAAGAATGGAAAGAATGATAATGGAATGCAGAAAAGACAAAGAAAGACGTATTAAACAGAAAGAAGAAGAAAAAGAAGAAGAAATAGAAAAACAAAAAAGATATGAAAGATATAAACAAGGATATGACTTTGATTATGAATAGTTACACAAGAAAATAAATAAGAAGAAAAAACGATGAAAATAGGATTATTTTATATAATTATTTTTTTTATTCTATCATCTTTTTCTACAACATTTGAAAAAGAAAAAAAGAAATATGAAAAAGAAAAACAGAAACATAAAGAATATGACGAAAAAGTAAGACTAGAATACAAAGAATATATAAAAAAAGAGAAAAAACGAAAAGAACAACTAAAAACATGTAAAAAACAGCAAGAAAAAAGTAAGAAAAAAAAATCCTATGGGTAATAATCCCAAATTTTTTACTGTTAAAAATTTTGCAAAGAAAAATAAAGAAGTTGGCATTTGGCCAGGAAGTGAACCAACTATTTGGGCACTCCGTGCTAATTCTAATATTAATGGTTTTTCCAAAGCTTTTTTATCAATAGGGCGAAGAGTCCTTATAAATGAAGAAAAATTTTGGGAAGCTGTACAAAATCGTTCAAAAGATAGCAAATGAAAAACGAAAGTAAGATAACAGTATTTTTTTTATCCATATCTGGAATAGTAATTGTAGTGATAAATCTTTTTGTTTTTTCGAAAATGATGTTTGGAAATATTCATATGCACCCTCCAACTGATCATGAGATAAGAAAAATGAGAGAAGAAATAAAGAAAGATATGAAAAAATATGGAAATGAAAAGGCTAAGAAAATGGCAGAGAATGATGAAGTTCCCTTTCTTAGAAAACCAAGAGAAAGAAAAAAGAGATATGCACATCCTAAAAAATTTCGACCATATATTAATTGAAAAAAATGAACGGAAACTTTCCTGATTTTACAGAATTTTCGATTATAAAAATAAGAATGATGTTTCAAAAAAGAAACACATTTAATCTTATCATCAAGGTTTTAAGAGAAAAAGATTATCTTCTTTCTTTAGAAGAAGTTCCTTTTATTGGAAAAGTTATATATTCTTTAGTTTTTTTATTTGGAAAAACATTTATTTCTTTTATACCATCAGATATTTCTAGGATTTTTCCATTTAAAGAAGAAAAGGTAAGAGAAAATTTAAATATTTTAAAAATGTTAAATCTTTTAGAAAGTATTTTTCAAAATGATATCGAGTATGTTAGAGTAAAAAAACTAGAAAAAGAAAATGAAGATAATTTTCTAAAATTTTTGATAGAAATAAGCAATGAATTTTTACCAAAATATCTTAAACTTAAAGATAATAAATCATGAATTGGATAAATATAAAAGATGAACTCCCAAAAATAGAAGATAAATATTTAATTTTATGTCTTCATAAAAATAGGACTCAAGTTTTCTTAGCAAAATTTAATACAGAGAAAAATAAATTTTTTCCTACTAATCCAAAGATTAATAAAAGATATATTACTCATTGGGCATCAATAAAAGAAATATCTAAACTTTCTTCATTTATAAAAAATCATTTTATTTCTTGTTAACAAATAATTTTATTATTAGTATAAAAAAATGAGAGACTATTTAAGTCTCTCTGATTTGAAGTTGAAAGCTTTTAAAAATACACTATATTTCTTGAAAAAATATAGAATGTTTCTTTTTTAAAACATTTCTATGTTTTTTTGCAACTTTTATAGGTAAAAAATGAAAAATATTGAAGTGTTATCTTTTAATAAAAAAACGACTGGCCCAGACAATTTAATAGGAATAGCTTCTGTTAAAATTAACAATATCAAATTATTATGTAAAATTTGGAAAGGAAAAAACCAGAATTTTTTTGCTTATTTTCCAACTGAAAAAATTAAAGATCAAAGAACTCCTGTTTTCCAATTAGAAGATGAAATTGCAAACAGAGAACTTTTAAAAAAAATAATGGAATTAGTAAAAGCAAAAGGATTACTTAATGATATTTTATATTCATGATAATCCTATTGCTTGTCAAAGAGCAAGAAAAGGAAAATATGGTTTTTATAATCCTCAAAAAAAACAAAAAGAAGAAGTAATTGCTGAAGTTTTCAATCAAATTACTAAAGGATTTTGTTATTTTGATAAAGTATCCGTTAAATTTAGATTTTTTATGAAAATGCCAAAAAGTTGGTCTAAAAAAAAGAAAAGCGAAATGATAGGCCTTCCGCATATAAAAAAACCAGATCTTTCTAATCTTATTAAATTTTATGAAGATGCTTTGAATAAAATAATGTGGAAAGATGATTCAAATATTTGGGAAATATCATCTAAAAAAATTTATTCATTAAATCCACATACAGAAATTGAATTAAATCATATTGAAATATTATGAAATCATATTTAAATAAAAAAGAAGAGAAAAAATTATTTTCAGATATAACGGATAAATCTTCAGAAATCATAAAAATGTTATCTAAAAAAACTGTTTATTTTTCTGAACTTGCATCAGAATCTTTGTATCTTTCAGGATATAATTTAGTATCTACATATTCATATCTTTTAGGAATTTTAATGGAATCATCATTAAATTCTAATTCATCTAAAGAAGAAATAAAATCAAGTGTGAAAGATTTAAGTACTTCTCTTAATGAAGTTTTTCGTCAGATTACTGATATAATAGATTGTATGAATGAAATTTCAACAGATGGAGTTTCAGAAGATCTTTATAGATATTTTTCATTTTTAAAAGAAGAAGATCCTAAGAAAGGCGATTTATATGATGAAATGTATTCTAAAATAATGAAATCATTTAAAGCATAAAAAATAAAATTAAAATTAAATAATTTATATTTTTTGTTTGCTTTAATTGTTAAAATATTTTATTGGTAAAAATAAAGGAAGAAAAAATGACTGATATAGAAAATTTTACTGAAGAACAAATAAAAAAACTAAAAAAAAATCTTATAAATTGGTCTAAAAAATTTACTTCTTATACCATAGCAGAATTTTTGAGCGAAAACGATCTAGATGCAATAACTTTTGAAAAATTAATAGATAAAAGAGAAGATTTTAAAAAAACTTATTTTTTAGCTCATAATAATTTAGCAAAAAATTGGTTTATTGTTGCTGAAAATAAAGACATTCCAAGAGGAATGTTAAAACTTTTAAATAGATATATTTCTTTTTATGATCGAATGCTTAACAAACATGAAAAACAAACACAGATAGATATTAACAAAGAATCTCCAACCTTAGTTTTTCAAAATTATGATAAAGCATCTTTAGAAGATCCATATAAAAGATTTTATGAAGCAAATGAGCAAAAAAGAAAATCAGAAAATTGATTTTCATCCTAGAAATTATCAACTTCCAATATTAAAAGCTTTAGACAGTAAATTTAAAAGAGTTCTTGCAATTCTTCCTAGAAGAAGCGGTAAAGATATAACAGCTCTTAATTATGTAATAAAAAAAATGGTTCAAGAACCAGGAGTTTATTTTTATATCTTTCCAACTTATTCCCAAGCAAAAAAAGTAATCTGGGATGCATTAGATAATGAAGGAAGAAGGATTTTAGATTATTTTCCAGAAGATTTGATAAAAAAGAAAAATTATCATGAGATGAAGATCAGATTTACAAATGGATCTTTATTTCAACTTATTGGTTCTGATAATTATGATACTTTAATGGGAACAAATCCAATCGGATGTGTTTTTTCAGAATATGCTTTGCAAGATCCTAATGCATGGCAATATTTAAAACCAATTTTAACAGCTAATGGCGGCTGGGCTCTTTTTATATCAACTCCAAGAGGAAAAAATCATCTTTGGGATTTATATCAAATAGCAATTAAATCAAAAGAATGGTTTTCTTATAAACTTACAATTGAAGATACAAAACATATTCCTTTAGAAGAAATTGAAAGAGAACTTAAAGACAAAGAAATGTCTTATGATCTTGTTCAACAAGAATATTATACTTCATTTGAAATGGGAATTGAAGGATCTTATTATTCAAAATATTTAAATGAATTAAGACTTCAAAATAGAATAGGCGATGTTCCTTGGGAAAGTTCTTTTAAAGTTCATACAAGTTGGGATTTAGGAGTTAGAGATTCTACAGCTATTTTATTTTTTCAATATATAGGCAAAACAATAAGAATCATAGATTGTTTTGAAGATAGCAAAGAAGGCATTGAATACTATGTTAAAGTTCTATCAAGAAAGCCTTATATTTATGGGACCCACATTGCTCCACATGATATTAAAGTAAAAGAATGGGGAACTGGCATTACACGCTTTGAAAAAGCTAGACAACTTGGAATTAAATTTAAAGTTTCCGATAATTTTAGTATTATGGATGGAATAGAAGCATGTAGGTCCCTATTTTCAAAGCTTTGGATTGATGAAAAAAAATGTGATAAATTTATAAATGCTTTAGAAAATTATAGGCAAGAATATGATAGTAGAAGAAAAATATATAAGCCTTATCCTCTTCATAACTGGGCTTCTAATTTTTCTGATTCTTTTAGATATTTGGCAATATCAATAAATAAATTGGAAGGTGGAATGACACCTGAAGAAATAGAAAAAAATTATTTAGAAGCATATCATGGCAATCAATCAAATTTTCCTTCTTTTTTTCAAACATAGGAGAAATATTATGAAAAAACTTATATATTCATTTATTATATTTATTTTTCTTTCTTGCTCTTGTTTAGAAGCTAATCCTTTCTGTGATTTTTGGAATTTTTTACGACAAAAAAAAAAGCAGGCTAGAATAGAGATGAAACAACGAAAAAAAGATAGAATTGAACGTATAGAACGGCGGAAAAAAAAAGGAAAAATGACAATGTCAAGAAGACACCCTTGCAAATCAAAAAAGAAAAAGACAAATTAGTTTCAACTAATGATAAAACAATCTTTGTAACTTCTATATCAATTATATATGTAATCTTATCATTTTATATATATACATTAATAAAACAAAAACGTAATAAAAATAAATTAAAAGGTAAAAAATGACTTTATTTCCAGCTATGGATATGAATTATTATTCATATTATACAGACGATGATAAAAATGTTAAAGAAATGATGAATACTGCTTATACTCAATCTATAACTATAAATCAAAGTTTTTGGTCAGAAGCAGATATTGATTCAAGATTTAGAGCTGGAGACCAAACTTTATGGAATGATATTTATGGAAATTTACCTGCTTTTAGAAGAAGAGTTTTTAATTTCAATCGTATTCGAAGAATATGTAATATGATATCTGGATATCAAAGAAGAAACAGAAAGACTACCACAGTAATTCCTATTGAAAATTCAGATCAAAAAACAGCAGATCAATTTTCTAAAGTAATAATGTGGGCGATGCAAAAAGATGATATATTGGAAACTATTTCAGATGCTTTTGATGGATGTTTAACTACAGGAATGAATCTTTTATCTATTTGGATGGATTATCGTTCAGATCCAGTAAATGGAGATATAAAAGTAGATAATGTTTCATATAATGGATATTTAATTGATCCATTTTTTAAAAAGAAAGATCTTTCAGATTGTAATTTTATTTGGACTAGAAAATGGCTTACTAAAGAACAGATTAAAGCTTTAATTCCTGATAGAAAAAATGATATAGAAAAAATGCAAGCAAAAGGACAAAGAGATGGAAAATTTCAATTTATGCCTGAAGCTTATAATTATGGAATGCAGAATTTATTAACATATGATGAATATTGGTATAGAGATTTTAGAAAACAGAAATTATTAGTTGATGTAACTACCGGCGAAACAATGGAATGGAAAGGAGAAGAAGAAAATCTTCAATTATTTTTAAGAAAATATCCTCAGATTCAAGTTATAAATCAAAATATTCAAACAGTAAAATTAGCATTAGTTGTACAAGGACATGTAATGTATCATGGTCTTAATCCAATGGGAATAGATAGATTTCCTTTTGTTCCTATGTTAGCATATTATGAACCGCAAATTCCATATTTTCCATGGAGAATTCAAGGAATAGTTAGAGGTCTTAGAGATGCTCAATATTTATATAATAGAAGAAAGATTATTGAACTTGATATTTTAGAATCTCAAATAAATTCAGGGTTTAAATATAAAGAAAATGCACTTGTAAATCCAAAAGATGTTTTTTTACAAGGTCAAGGTAGAGGGCTTGCAGTTAAAGAAGAAGCAAATCTTGCAGATGTAGAAAAAATAGATCCTCCTCAAGTCCCTCCTAGTATGATAGAGCTTTCTAAAATTTTAGGTGATGAAATACAACAAATTTCTGGTGTTAATGAAGAACTTTTAGGATCAGCAGAGGATGATAAAGCCGGAATTCTTTCTATGTTAAGACAAGGGGCTGGTCTTACAACACTTCAGCAACTTTTTGACCAATTAGATTTTTCACAAAAAACATTAGGACGAATCTTTATTGATTTAATACAAGCGAACTTTTCTACAGGTAAAGTACAAAAAATTCTAGGAGAAAAACCAACGCTTCAATTTTATTCAAAAGCATTTGGTAAATATGATTCGGCTATTGAAGAAGGATCTTATACAACAACTCAAAAACAACTTCATTTAAAACAACTTCTAGTTCTTCGTGAACTTGGAATACAAATACCGTCTGATGTTCTAATAGATGCTCTTACACTCCAAGATAAAGATAAATTAATTAAATCTATTCAAGATTCTGAAAAAGCAACGCAACAAATGCAACAAATGCAAACTCAAGCAGCCTTAGATCTTCAAAATGCTCAAATAAATGAACTTCATTCAAGATCTAAAGCAAATGAAGGTTTAGGAATAGAAAGAGCTGCAAGAGTTGAAGAAAATAGAGCACTTGCTATTGAAAGACTTGCTGAATCTGAAAAAGACAAACAACTTGGAACTTTACATTTAGTTCAAGCTATAAAAGAATTAGAAAGTATGGATATTTCTCAATTAGAAAGATTGATATCTTTAGCCGAATCTATAAAAGATCGTATAACACCAGATGAAATTTCAGAAAAAATACAAGTTAAAACACCGTCTAGAGAAGAAATGGCGGTTTCAACATAAATAAGGAGAAAAAAAATGATTGTAAAAGAAGAATATAGAAAAAGAGCAGGTAGTTATGAAGGAATGATTTCAGAGGATCGTTCTGCACCTGCAAATCTTCCTCAAGAAGTAATTCATAAAATGTATGCCTCAACTATGGAAGATCCAAATTATGAATATCCTAGTACATTTGAAGAATTTGATGAAAGATCAAAAGAAAGTTCTCGTAAATTTAGAGAACAAATGTCAAAAGGTAAGAGGTATTAATAATGGCAATGCCGAGGCCAAGAGGAAAAGCTTTTTCTATTGCAAAAAAAAATATTCCTCATCTTAAAAACTCGAAAAAAAATAATAAAAAAGATACAACAAAGATAGAACAAAAAATAATAGAAACTAATGATCTATTATCTAAAGAAGCTAATAGCCTCTTTTGATAAGAGGCTTATTTTAATTAAGGAAGAATATATGAAAATGAAAAGTTTTATAGGTAAAATAACTAAGCATTTAAAAGGCGATATAAAAGGCTATAAACATGAAATAGAAGAAGACAAAGACCTTATTCAAACATCTAAAAAACAATTAAAAGCAAAAAGAGGAAAAAATGTTAAGAAGATGCCCTTTAAAAACAAAATTAAAAAGGCCTCAAAAAGTAAAAAAGGTTATGGAAGAATTCAAAGAAGGAAAGCTTAAATCAGGATCTAAAAAAGGTCCTGTAGTAAAATCTAAAAAACAGGCAATTGCAATTGCGTTATCAGAAGCTAGAAAACTTAAAAGATCAAGAAGAAAATAATTATTTAGAATCTTATAATAATCCAATGAAATATATTTTAGTTCTTACAATAATTACTATTATTTTTATTACAATTATTATATTTACCACTATTAAGTATAATATAACTTGTTAAATAAGGAGAAAAAATGGCATTCAAATATGTAAAAAGAAGTGGACCAAAAGCAAGAAAAAGACCGGGAAAATCATATGTAGCTGTTGGAAAAAAACCAAAACTTGGTACAGGAAAAAGATTTGGAGCTTTAGAAACAGCATTAAAAAAGAAAGGGGCAAAATCTCCAGGAGCATTAGCTGCATGGATAGGAAGAAGAAAATATGGACCTAAAAAATTTGCAGGTCTTTCAGCTGCTGCAAGAAGAGGAATAAGAAAATAAATATAAGATTCAAAATTATTAATCTCTTATATTTTCTATTTCTTTGAATTCTTTTATAGCTTTATAAATTGTAGGTCTTGATACTTTAAATTCTTTAGCTATTTTATATATTGGAACGTTTTCTTTTTTTATTGTTTCATAGATTATTCTTGCTTGGTAGAGAGATAATTTTCTGGGTTGACCAAATCTTTTCCCTCTTGATTTAGCCGCTATATATCCCATTTTTTGATTTTCTTTCATTGTTTTTCTATGAAATTCATGAATAGCAGCAAATACTTGCAACATCAATTGTCCTACATTAGTAGAAAAATCAATATTTTCTTCTATAGATTTAAGAAAAATATTATTTTCTTCAAAAAATTTAATTGTATTAATTAAATCAACATGAGATCTGGAAAGTCTATCGAGACTTGTAATATATAAAATATCATTCTTTCTAAGAAAGTTTAACATTTTGTCAAATTCTGGCCTTTCTTTTGTTGCGCCGCTATATTTTTCTTTAAAAATATTTTTTTCTTCAACTCCATGTTCTTTTAAAATTTTTAATTGTCTATCTAGATTTTGATCTTTAGAACTGACCCTTGCATATCCAACTTTCATGTAAAATTATCTATTTTATCTAAAAATGTAAAAGAATATTAGCAACAGAAGAATAAATTTACAAGATAAATGATTAATTAAAAAAAAATTTTCTATCTTGTAAATTTAGTATACTTAAATTAACAAATAAATTAAAAAAAAGATAATAATAAAAAATGTAAAGTTTGGTGATTTAAGTTGACAGCCAAAAAAAAATCTCTAAAAAAAAAGGAAACAGCTGGAGAAATAGCATTAAAACTTCAGTCTAAAAACGATAAAATAAATCCAATTGATTTACAAAGAGAATTTCATAAAGGAAAAACATCAAGCGACTCACACGAAGAACAAATTAAACAAGCAATTGAAAGAGGAAAGAAAGAATTTAAAAATGATTTTTTTATAATCCAGTTATTAAAAAAGGAAAGAATTTTACAGAATATTGTTAGAGTTTATACCTTTCCAAGGAAAAGTTGTCCGACTCCTGATTACGATCAATCAGTTTATAGATATTTAAGAAAAGAAGACATAGTAGAATTCATTTGGTGTATACCAGATAAACAAGCGTGTAATCTATTAATTTTAAATAAAGATATTATTACTCCCGAACAACATTGGCTTCTATCATTTGTAGAAGAATTCAATTCTGGAAAATTGCTCCTTTTGGCAAAAAAATTTAATAATGAAATAAATTAAAATAATTTTATTAAAAAACTTGTAATTAATTTTAATTAATTATATTTAAAAAGAAGAAGAAGAAGCTAACGTCGACATTGGTTTTTTCTTTTTAGTGTATTTTTCGTCTCACAAACGAATTATAGGCAGTCAATGCGTATCGCCTGCGCAAAATAAGGATATATATTATATGACAAATGAAAAAGAGAATGTAGCTGCTGTGCAGCAAGAGGAAATCATTCAGCCTCATGAAGATTTAAAATCTTCAGAGTCAGAAAAATCCGAAAAAACGTCCGAAGAAACTATATCTGATAAAGAATATAATTTTAGAAGACTAAGAGAAAAAAACAAACAACTTGAACAAGAACTAGAATTATTAAAAAGAGTTAGACAGGAAAATTATAATTCTCAACAAGAAAATTCTTCTATAGAAGATATAAATTTAGCTCCTGATGATATTCCTGAATGGAGACATGTTGATAAAAGAATTAAAGAGCTAGAGAAATATATAAAACAAAAAGAAGCTGCTAGCATTCCTGATAGGCTTCAAGCGAAATTCAAAGATTTTGATCAAGTTGTTTCAGAAGAAAATGTAGAAAAATTAAGACTACAAGAGCCTGAACTTTTTGCTTCTATTTCTTCTGGAAACGATCTTTATCAAAAAGGCATAGCAGCTTACAAATCCATAAAAGCTCATGGAATTTACAAAGAACAATATAAAGAAGAAAAAGATTTTGTACAACAGTCTTCTTCTCGTCCTATAAGTTCTCAGTCTATAAAAGGACAGGGTGCTCTTCATGAAGCTAATATATTTGCTAAAGGTCTTACAAAAGAAGTAAAAGATAAACTTTATAAGGAAATGATCGAAAGCATGAAAGGTGTCTAATTTTTTTTATTTTCTTCTCCTTTTTTAATTTAAACAAGGATAAGAAAACAAATGTCTATAACAACAACTACTATTCTTCCTGCGCCGGTTCAACAAAGTTTTTCTTATAAATTGCTTAGCGTTCCAGTTCCATATATGATTCATAATATACCTGCAATGCTAAAGCAAATGCCAAGAAATGGTGGAACAACTTTAAGAATGCGTAGGTATAATCCATTGGCTACAGCTACTGTACCATTAGGAAATAGTGGCGTAACACCTCCTCCACAGCAACTAACAGCTGTTAATATTGATGCTGAAATTGATTTTTATGGAACTTACATTATTTTAAATGAACAAGTAACATTACAAAACCAAGATCCAGTACTCAATGAATCAGCACAACGTTTAGGAGTATCATTACGTCAAACTGAAGATGAACTAACAAGAAATATGTTAGCTTCTACTGCTTCATTTATTAATTGTACAGGTGGTACAAATGGAGATAATCCAACCGAGATTTCTCGTACAGATGTAGATCAAGTAATCAGAACACTTGCTGATAATAATGCTTATACAATATCAGAACATATCGAAGGTGAAGATAAATTTGGTACAGCTCCTGTTCGTGATGCATTTTTCGCTCTTTCTTCAACTCAATTAATTGGAGATTTAGAGCAAGTAGAAGGATTTATAGCAAAAGCTCAATATCCTTCTCCAATGAATGCATTAAAACCAGAATGGGGATCTATTTCTAATTTAAGATTCTTACTTTCTAGTATTGGATCAACAACTCAAAGTGCATCTGCATTAGGAAATGATGTTTTCAATATTTTCTGTGTAGGTATGGAAGCATATGCAGTAGTTGAACAAGATGGATATAGCGCTCAATTTATTTATAGACCACCAATTTACGATGGTCCTTTAGCGCTTAATGCGTCTGTTGGCTATAAATTCGCGCAAACTCCACGTATCACCAATGATGCTTGGGTAATTAACCTAAGAACAACATTGAGTTAAGGAGGATATATGAATAATACAATTATACAACAAGGAAGTTTTTTTTCTAATGGCAAATCAAGAGATATAACTATTCGTTCAGATGTCGATTGGATGAAAACATATAATATAACTCAAGCTGCAACAACTAAAACTCCAGGCCGTGGATGTGAATTTTATTGGCAAAGAGGAATGGCTTCTGATTCTGGATTTATGTGGACAAAACAAGATGGATCAAATGCTATTGATATGGAAGTAATAACTTCTGGTGGATTTATTTTATTAAATACATCTGATCAAACTCCACTTGCTTTAAATACAACAGGAACAGCCGTTACTCAAGCAAACCCAGCTGTTGTCTCTTGTACATCTACAGCAGGTCTTGTAAATGGAGATATAGTTCGCATGATTAATGTAGTAAACATGCAACAAATATCTGGAGTTGAATTTGAAATTGCTGGAATTGTAGCAAATACTTCATTTCAATTAGTTTCATTAAATTCTTCTGGATTTGCAGCTGCTGGCACTACATGTTCATTTAGGAAAATACCTAATGATCCTCAATATTTACCAGCTAGAAGAATAATAAATTCAATTACTAAGGCAAATCCTTGTGTAATTGATACTGTTATTGCTCATAGATATAGTGATGGAGATATAGTACGTGTAAATATTCCTGCAGCATTTGGTATGCAAGAATTAAATGGATTAACAGCAGAAATTATAGGCGTAACAGATTATGCATTAGCTATAAATATAGATTCTAGTGCATTTACAGCATTTAGCTGGCCTACTTCTGGAACTGTTCCAATTACACATGCTCATGTAGTTCCTGTAGGAACAAATAGTCCGACTGATTTGAGTGCCGCTACTGATAATACATCTTACATTGGTATGAAAATTGCAGGAGGAGCTGATTCTCCCGCAGGATCAAGTGGAGATACTATTTATTGGGTAGCAGGAAAATCGTTTTCAGCTTAAATAAAGGGGCCTTTTGGCCCCTAAAATATAGGAGAAAAAATGACAACCATAATAAATCCTTTTAAAACAAGAAATACAAAAAAATTAACCAATGAAGAACTCCAAAAAATGAGAAAAAAAGATCATAAAATTGTGAAAGGAGTTTTTAGATGTTTTGAGCCAAGAGGAGGAAGTTTTACTTTCTCATTTAAAAAATATAAAGGAGATGAAGTTTTAAAATATACAATGGTAGATGGAGAAACTTACGAAATCCCTTTAATGGTTGCTAAACATTTAAATCAAGATTGTTGGTATCCAATACATTCACATGCTTTAGATTCAAAAGGAAATCCTACTGTTAGAATAGGAAGAAAAGTTCAAAGATGTTCTTTTGAAAGTTTAGAATTTTTTGAAAAAGAAGATGAAGATTTAGAAAAAGTAGCTAATTAATGTCAACATTAGAAAATATTAGGAAAAAAGTAAGAAGACTTACTGGAAGACCTTCTATTAATCAAATCAGTGATTCTGAAATTGATTTTTATATAAATACTTTTTATCAATATGATTTTCCAGAAAATTTAAAACTTTTTAGTCTGCAAGGAATTTATGAATTTATGACGGAGGCAAATGTTGATATCTATGATTTGCCAGATCCGAATATTTATTCTAATATTATTCCACCAGTTTATATTGCAGGATACCAATCTTTTTGGTCTCAAGATAGAGAACAATTTTTTAGAATATATCCAAAACTTGCAGAAATCACAACTTCTATTTCAGGAGATGGAACAGCGGGTCCTTATAATTTTATTTTGCCAAATATTCCTATGTTACAAAACGAAGTTAGTATAGGAGCAATTGATTCAACTGGAAGCACTGTTCAAATTGTAGATTCTCCACAAAATAGAACAACAGGAAATTGGATAATAATTGGAACAGCGACTGTTATTACAGGAAATATAAATTATATAACAGGAGTTGGAACAATAACATTTAATAATACCATACCTCTTGGAAATGAAATAACAATAACTCATGTTCCTTATCAACCTAATAGGCCTCAAGCAATTTTATATTTTGATAATCAAATAACGCTTAGACCTGTTCCGGATAAGCCATATAAAGTAACTGTAAATGCATTTAAAACGCCCACTGCTTTAATAAACTCAGGTGACGCACCTGATTTGAATCTTTGGTGGCAATATTTAGCTTATGGAGCTTCTAAAAAGATATTTGAAGATTCACAAGATCCTGAAGGAGTAAGCAATATTTTACCTGGTTTTAAAGAACAAGAAAGAATAGTTCTTAGACGTAGTATAATTCAACAAACTACTCAAAGAACTGCAACTATTTATACAGAAATGACTCAGTTTCCATATGGTAATTATTATGGTAATAGATTTTAAATAGGAAAAAATATGTCAACATATATACCAAATATACCACAACCTTCTGATAATCCTTCTCAAAGTCAAGATCAAATTCTTCAGAATTTTCAATCTATAAATACAGTAAATTCAGTAAATCATGTAGCTTTTAATGATTCTGATCAAGGAAAGCATAAATTTCTTCAAATGCCACAACAATCATCAGCTCCTATTACTGCAGCAGATGAAGCAGCTATTTATACAAAAGATATAAGTGGACTTGCACAACTTTTTTTTAGAGAAGAATCTAATGGAATAGAAAGACAACTTACAAATCTTCCAATAACAACAGTAGGAACAAATAAAGGTATAACAACTCCTTGGGGAATTAAAATAAATTGGGGAACATATTCTACATTAGCTACATCTCTTGCCATAACTTTTGCTGTTGCTTTTGTTGGAACTCCAATAATTACACTTGGAAGAGAAGATAATGTTACACCAACAAATAAATATGTATCTTATCTTGCTGGTTCTGTAACAAATACAGGATTTACTGTTATAGGAAGTGCTGCTTCATTTAATGGAAGTTATATAGCAATTGGAACTTAAAAATTTTAACGGAAAAAAATAATGTCTGTTAAATCTTATTTAATAGCTCCATTTCAAACAGGTCTTGAAAAAGATAAACAACCTTGGCTTTTAACAGAAGATGCTTTTGAAATTTTAGAAGATGCATATATTTGGAGAGGAAGAGTAAAAAAAAGATATGGCACTTCTTTAATAGGAAGTGATTATCTTACTTCAAGACTTAGAATTAATCTTGGAAATACTGGAGTTTCTCCTTTTGCTGGAAATGTTCCGGCAGCTCCTTCTACTGGTTTTACTGGACAACAACTATTTTCTATTGGAAGCGTTATTTTAACTTGCAATAGCCCAGGAACTCCTGCGACATTACTTTCAACTGACGGCTCATATTCGGGTACATTTGATACAACAACAGGAGCTTATTCTATTACTCATCCTGCTATTGCAGCAACTCCAGTATATTATTATCCTGGAACTCCTGTAATGGGACTTAAAACAAGAGAACTTGTAAATATAAATCAAGAAAGTACTATTGCTTTTGATTTACAATTTTCTTATGAAAGAGTAGCTGGTGGATGGGATAGACTTGGAACTGCTATTTGGACAGGAAATGATACAGACTTTTTTTGGACATGTAATTATCGAGGACAAAATCCTTATGAAACATTTTTTTATGTAACTAATTTTAATGTAGCTGACAATATAAAATACATTCTTCAAGGATCAACAACTTGGAATAATTTAAGACCACAACTTGATATAGGAGCAACAAGATATTTAGAAACTTGTTTAATAATTCTTCCATTTAAAGATAGACTTGTTGCTTTAAATACAATAGAAGATGAATCAGGAAATGATAGAACATATCCTAATAGATGTAGATTTTCACAAAATGGAGATCCAAGAAATAATACAAATTCATGGTTAGATGATACTCCAGGAAGAGGTGGGTTTATTGATGCTCCTACAAAAGAAAGTATTGTTACAGCTCAAACATTAAAAGACAGGCTTATTGTTTATTTTGAAAGATCTACATGGGAACTTGTATATACAAATAATGAATCTCTTCCTTTCAGGTGGCAAAAAATTAATAGAGAATTAGGAGCAGAATCAACTTTTTCTCAAATTCCTTTTGATAGAGGGTTAGTTGGAATAGGAAATGTTGGTGTTCATACTTGCAATGGAGTAAATGTAGATAGAATAGATGAAAAAATACCATTTGAAGTTTTTAAAATTCATAACGGAAATGATGGAACTAAAAGAGTTTATGGAATAAGAGATTTTTATAATGAAATTGTGCTTTGGACATTTCCCGATCAAGATCCAAATCCAATATATCCTAATAGAATTTTAATTTATAATTATAGAAATAATTCTTGGGCGTTTTTTAACGATTCGTTTACTTGTTTTGGATATTATCAAGAAATCTCAGATATAACATGGACAGATTTAGGAAGAATTTATGGAACATGGGAAAATTGGACAGATCCTTGGAATAGCGCTTATTCACAAAGTGGAACTCCTTGGATAATAGCTGGAAATCAACAAGGGATGACTCTTCTTTTAAATTCTGATAAAACAGCAAACGATCAATCTTTATATATTTATGACATAACAGCTGGAACTCCTACTTCTCTTCAAATAAATAATCATAATTTAAAAGTTGGAGACTATGTATTAATTGAAGATGCAATAGGAATTACTTCATTAAACAATAATATTTATAGGATAGAAAATGTTATCGACAATAATAATGTCACTTTGTCTGATTCCTCTAGCAGCGGTACTTATTTGGGTGGAGGTAAAGTTTTAAGAATTTCTAATTTAAATCTATGGACAAAAAAATTCAATCCAGGAACTCCTGTAGGACAACAATTTAATATTCCATATATAGATTTTTTACTTACAAGAACTACAGAAGGACAAATATCTATAGATACTTATATCGATCAATTTGACGGACAATCAATTAGAGAACAAGACATTTCAAATTCATCTTTTGGATCTAAAATTTTAACAACAAGTCCTGAATCTCTTTTTCCAATGCAACAATTATCAGAAAAGATTTGGCACAGATTTTTTTCATCTTCATTAGCTCAATTTCTTCAACTTCGATTTTATATGTCAGATGATCAAATGAAAAATTACAATATAGCGACATCAAATTTTATATTAGACGCTATTATTTTATATGCTAAACCACAAGGAAGATTAATAGGATGAGTTATAATCCAACTTCAAATTTTGGAAATTTTTTACCAACAAGTTATATATTTCCAATTGATTCAGAACAACTCAGAATTTCTCTAACTCAAATTTATACAAATTTAACTTATGCTATTAATTCAAAAGATACAGGTTATTATGTACTAGATGAATTTGCATGTGGACAAGTTTATTTTCCATCATCAACCTCTCTTAGTGGAAAAACATCTACTTTTAGAGAAGTTTTTAGAAAGATAATAGATTTTGGCACTCTTCCTAACAATACAACAAAAAGTGTAGCTCATGGAATTGCTACAAATCAAAATTTTGTTTTTACCAGGATTTATGCTACAGCTACCTATTCAGGAGTATCAACTATCAATTCAGCAATACCAATTCCATATATAAATGTTGCATCTCCTTCGGATAGCGTTCAAATAAATGTTGATGCAACAAATATTAATATTACTACAACAACGGCAAATTATGTGAATTATACAAGATGTTATGTCGTATTAGAATACGTAAAAGAGGTTTAAGATGGCTTTTTTAGATTTTTTATTTGGTAAAGGAGAAAAAACCAAAGAATTTCAAAGATTTACTCCTGAGCAAGAATCTTACATGGGAGATGTTTTAAGAAGAATGAGAGGAGTAATGCCGGCAGGTTTTGAATATCTCCAATCTATTTTATCTCAAGAACCAGAAATGATGGCTCGTTTTGAAAGACCAGCAATGAGAGCATTTGAAGAAGAAATACTTCCATCTATTGCAGAAAGATTTACTGGAATGTTTGGTCCTGGAGCACAAAGATCATCGGCTTTTGGACAATCTTTAGGACAAGCAGGACAAAGACTTGCTGAAGCTTTATCAGCACAAAGAGCAGGACTTGGCATGCAAGCGCTTGGAGGACTTCAAGCATTAGGAGCTCCTGGATTAACTCAAATGAGAGAACAAATGTATATGCCTAGAAGACCTGGATTTTTAGAATCAATGGCGCCTAGTCTTGGATATACACTTCCTATGGGATTATATAGTTTATTTGGAGGAAGATAATATGGTTCAAATATATGAAAGACCTCCTGGTTTTGCAGAACAATTAGGAGCAGGATTAGGAGCTGGACTTCAAGCTTTAGCTCAACAAAAAATGCAACAAATGCAATCAAGACAAGGACTTCAAGCTTTAGGATTTCCAAGAGAAAAAGCAGCTTCTATAGCCACAATGCCTCCTGATGTACAACGTGAAATTGTAAAACAGCAACTTCAAGCTCCTCAACAACAAGCATTCGCAAGTGCTCTTTCTCAAATACTTAGAAATGAATCAGAACCTGAACAATTTCCAATGGCTGGATTAACTCAAGATCAAGCTTTTAAACTTGCACAACTTCAACAAGCAAAAATTAAAGAACAAAAAGGCGAAGAAAAATTTCTAATAAAACAAAATCAAAAAGCATTTACAGAAGCTAATGATGAAGCAAAAAAAGCGGAAATAAATACTGCTAGATTTGGAAGATTAGAAAAATTAATTAAAAGCGGAAAAATACCATCTGGTGCAAAAGCTCTTCTTTTTATAGGAGAAGCTGGACAATTAAGAAAACCTTTTGCTTGGGCAGCGCCAAAAGAACTTGTAGAATTTCAAAAAATTATTACAGAAATGACAAGAGGAGCTAGAGATTCTTATGGAGCTAGAATAACAAATTTTGAATTAGAAACATTTTTAAATCAATTACCTTCTCTTTTAACAACTCCTGAAGGTCAATTAGCTGTTGTCAGAGATCTAAAAATTATTAATGATTTAAATAAAATTTATTCAAAAGGAATTAAAGAATCATTTAAAGAAGGCGGTGGAATAGGAAAAATATCTTATGATGAAGCAACTCAAAATTTTGAAGAAAAATATCGTCCTGAAATAGATAGATTAATAAGTGAATATATAGAACCAACAAGTATTACTCCAGCTGAAACGCCAGAAACAGCATCTCTTACAAAAGCTCCTCCAAATTCAATTAAAGTACAATCTCCAGATGGAAAAATTGGATATATTCCTAAACAAAATATTAATAAAGCATTAAAAGCAGGATTTAAAAAATTATGATCCCTTCACAAGAAGATCTTGGTTTTATTCCTGAAGAAGAAATAAGCCAAAAAGAAATTCCTTCTGAAAAGGCAATAAAAATAGCTAAAGGACTCAGATTTTATGGATGGGAACCTAGACCTGAAACAATAGAAAAAATCAGAAAACCAACTGGAGCAGCATTAAAAGAATTTGCTGGAGGATTTATAGGAACTCCTGGAGATATATTTAATTTTCTACAAAGAATGGCAAAAATTGAAAAACCATTAACTGTACTTCCTACTTCAGAACAAGTTGGTAGAGTATTTGAAAAATTAGCTGGTGAAGAATTTCGTCCTGAAACAATGGCACAACAATATTTAGCAAGAGGAGCAGGAGCTCTTGGAGGAATTTTAAGTTTAGGAGGACCATTAAAAGCTACAACATTAGCAGGAACGCTTGGAAGAACGGCTATTGGAGCATTAGTTCCTTCAGCAGTTATGACAGCAACAGAACAAGTTGGACTTCCTCCATGGATGCAAGCAGCTTCAGGAATTGGAGCATCAATATTAGCTCATAGAATATCTGGAAAATCACTTCGAAATATTGAAAAAGATTTATATAGAAAAGCAGACACTTTAGCAGAAGGACGAACAATTCCAACTAAAAATTTAGAAAGAAATTTAACAAAATTAGATAAAATATTGGAAAAAGGAATAAAAACAGGTCCTAAATCAGCACTTAAAGAAATTTCAAATGATATTAGAGATAAAATTAAAAATGGAAATATAAAAGTTGATGAATTGATGGAAATAAAAAGAAATATCAATGAAAGAATGGGAGAATTTGAAAAAATAAAAGGATCTAAAGGTCTTTGGAAAATACTTGGAAAAGATGTAGATAGTTCAATCAAAGAATTTGAAACAGTTAGTCCTGAATTCGGGCAAGTTTATAGACAAGCTAATTCTCTTCATAAAGGAATTAATGAATCTAGATATATTGAAAACTTTATTAAAAAACATCCTATTTTAGCAGCTCATGCTGGAATTATTGGATATGCCTTAAAAAGCGTAACTTCTGGTGTTTCCCTTCCTAAAGTAGCATTAGCAAAAATGGGAGAACTTGCTATTGCGTTAGCAAGAAATCCGGGACTTAGAAAAACTTATTTCGATATTTTAAAAAATGCTTCTAAAGGAGAAGTTAGAGCAACATTAAATTCATTAAAAAAATTTAATAAAATAGCAGAAAAAAAGGAACCAGAGTTATTGGAAAAACCAACAGAAAAATCAATACAAGAACCAGTATCATATGAAGATTTAGGGTTTATCGAAGAATAAAATTAATAATAATATTCTTTTCCAAAATGATTACACCAGAATCCAATAAAAACAAAAAGAAAAAAAGTTCCCCACATAAATTTACCGTTTATTAATTAATTTTATAATTAAATTATAAATCAAAACAAATTAAAATAAAAGTAGAAAGATTATTTTAATAATGTTATTAAAAAATTAAATAAATAATTGGGTAGTAGGTTTCCCCAAAAGAAGCCTCCCCCACAAAAGGAGGAAAAAATGTCAAATAGTCAAAGAGCAGCAACTAGTGCAGTTGCAGGCGTTCAGCCACTCTCATATTTAAATCAAAATCAACCAGCTACAGTACTTAGAGAGATTTCAAATAGATCTCCAAAAAATACTGATAGAAGATATAAAATTGGAACTTTATGGATAAATAAACTTACTCAAGAAGTTTGGTGTTTAACATCTGTAGTAAATAATGTAGCAAATTGGACAGATGTTGTAGGAAATGAACTTACAGCTCCTTCAGAAATTGGAAATTCAACTTCTAGAGAAACAGCTTTTTCAACTGATGAAAATATGTTTCAAGTATATGGAACTGATACTTCAACAGGATCTACATATAGAAAAGCGATAAGAGGAGATCTTCAAGTAAGTTCAGGTGATGGAAATTCATCTCCTCAAGCAATAAGAGGAAATATAGTTTCTCTTTCTGGATCTCATACAGAAGAACTTCATTCTGGATTTTTCTATGCTCAACAAGATGATGGTTCAAAAATAGATTCAAATTTAATTGGTATTCTTGGAATGGCTGTTATTAATGAAACAAATGCAGCAGATGAACCTCAAGTTTGGGCAACAGGAGTTCAAGCAACTCTTTCTGCATCAGATGCAGCAGCAGCTTTAACTACAGCTTATCAAGGATGTTGTCTTGGAATATTAACATATAATACTCCATTTAATACTGTTGGAAATGCTTTTGTCGCAACTAGATGGGGATCAGGAGCTGGAGGACAAGCAGGAGCGGCTTATAAAATAGTACAAACATCTACTCTTTTACATGATTGGACATATGGACTTGATTTATATGGAGGAAATGCTACATGGGGGTATGGAACAGCAGATATTAGATTCCATGGACAATCTACTTTAAATACTATGGGAGGAAATGTAACTCTTACTGGAAATGCAGGAGATAGTATTTTATTTAAATTAGGAGATGATGCAGGTGTTACTAAATTTGAAGTTCAAAATGCTAGCGGCGCATCAAAATGGAAAGTAGATTCATTTGGAGTGGTAACTCAAACAGGAAATTTAGCTTTAGATTCAGTTGGAAATGGAATATTTATTAAAGAAGGTACTAATGCAACAATGGGAGTTGCAACGTTGGTTGCTGGAACAGTAACTGTTAATAATACTGGAGTAACTGCAAATTCTAGAATATTTTTAACACATCAAAATAATGCTGGAACACCAGGATTTGTTTCTATAACAGCTAAAGTTGTTGGAACATCTTTTACAATAACATCTTCAAATGCAGCTGATACTTCAGATATCGCTTGGATAAAATTTGAAGCAATTCCATAAGGAGTAATTTCATGACAGATTTTCAAAGAAATTCAGCTAGTGCAGTTCCTGGAATTCAACCATTAGCTTATTTAAATCCTAATCAACCTTCAAATACTCTTAGCGTAAGAGCTCATAGAGCACCAACTCAATCTGATAGAAAATATAAAATTCCTACTATATGGATTCATATTGATACCAATGAAGTTTGGTGCTTAACATCTGTAGTTTCTAATGTTGCTAATTGGGAACCTATAGGACAAAATACTGCAGGGAGTTCGCCACTTTCAAAATATGTAGTTGCAGCTGATGGTACTGCAGATTATCTAACAATACAAAATGCTTTAGATGCCGCAAATGCATCAGGAATAAATTCTACTATTTATGTTCGCCCAGGTATCTATACAGAAAATTTAATATTATATGGAACTACTCAAATAATTGGAGCTACAGGTCTTTCAGATGGAGGAACAGGAGTTGAAATTACAGGGACACATACACCTCCTATAAATGGTAGTTTTACTTTTAGAAATATTAAACTTAATAGTGCTACAAATATTTTTAATTCTTCTGCTGCAGGAACTTCTCATTTAATTATAGCTGATTGTGCAATTTCAGTTACAAATGGATATTTATTAAATGTTCCAAATTGGACTGGAATATTAGAATTATGGGATGTAAATTGTGGTTTTGGAACAAATGATGGAGTTATAAATAATATTAATGGAGCTACTGTTTTATGTTTTTCTGGTTCATTTGGAAAAGGTACTGCAAATAATATGATAATTTCTGGTTCTATATTTACTGATAGTGCTGAATTTTTTATTCCTATTAATATGAATGCAGGAACTCAGGCTGATATATTTAGTAGTACATTTAATGGAACTATAATAACTTCTGGAAATGCTAATGTAAGGTTATCAAACTGTGCATTTTCAACATCAGTTTCTCAAGCAATCACTCATAATTCTTCAGGAACTTTAAATATTTCTACAACTACTATTTCTTCTTCAGCCAATCCAGCTATTTCAGGAACTGGAGCTGGTTCAATTACTCTAAATGGAGTAGATTTTGAGAATAATTCAAATATTGCTCCTACTTTATCAATAATTTATCCATCAGAAAGCAGACCTGGAAAAATAATAGTAGGAGATTCGACAGCATCTAAACCTAATACTTATACAGATGATCAAGCATTAATTCAGGCTTTTGGAATTGATCCTTCTACTGGATCAACATCTAGAAAAGCTTTTTTAGCAAATATAGATGCACAAGGTGGTGATGGAAATTCAACACCAAAAGGTATAGATAGCACTCTTACATCAAGTTCTGGATCTTATATATTACAAGGATATGCAAATTTTAATTATGCAAATCAAAAAGACGGTTCTCAAGTTGTAAGTATATTATCTGGTTGTTTGGGACAAGTATATATAGAAGAAACAGACGCTGCTGACCAACCTCAAAGTTATTTATGCGGAGTAAAATCTATATTATCAGCTGCAGATAGCGCTGCTTCTCCTACTTTAAATAATCAAGCATCTTCAATTGGAGTAGTAAATTATGATGCTCCTTTTAATACTACAGGATGTGGTTTTATTGCTACAAGAGATGGTGCTAATACAGGAACAACAGCTAAAGCTGCTTTTAAAGTTGTTCAAGGTAATAAAGCAGTAAGTGATTGGCAATATGGACTTGATCTTTATAATGAATCTGGAACTCAAAATTATGGAGTTGCGGATATTCGTTTTTGGGATCAAGCAACACTTGCAACAGCAGCTTCTACAACTACATTTTCTTGTGCAACAAATAAAAGTTTTTCTATAATTTTAGGGGATTCAGCTGGAGCAAATACTTTTAATATTATAGACAGTAACATAATACCAGTTACAACTATAGATTCAAATGGAAATATAAGTGCTGTTTCTGTAGATGTTTCACAAAGTAATGAAGGTGCTCAATTACAAGCAAGCGGTGATTTAGGTGGTGTTGTAGGAAGAGTGAGTTTTACAAACGTTTATTCAGGAGTAGCTGCAGGAATAGGAACTGTTTTAATGAATTCTAATAATTCAGCAAATTCAAGTGGTTGGATAAAAATATATGTAGAAGGAAATGCTAGATATATTCCTTTTTGGACAACAAATACTCCATAAAAATCCTTTAAATTAAAATATTTTATTTGTAACGTTCATTTAAGGAGAAACATATAAATGGAGGTAAAATGTCTACTCAAGATAAAGATATTAAAACAATTCAAACTTTAAAAATTGAAGTAAAAGAAAAAGAAAATGTTTTTCATTTTTGCATACCAATTGGATGTTCTTTAGGTTCAGCATATGATGCTTGTATAAAATGCGCAAAAACAATAGCTCATATTATTCAAGAACAACTTAAAAAAGTTGAAAATGAAAAGAAAAAAAGTGAAGCACCTGAAATAAAAAAAGAAACATTAGAAAAGGGTGAAATAGTTAAAAATTTAGGAGATTAAAAATGAGTTTTAAAAAAAGAGTTGCATTTGAACCATTAAGAGAAATCGCTTTTGGTTCACTTACATCAAGTTTTCAAGCTATAGGAGCAGCAACATCTCATCCAATTAGATGGTATAGATTAGTAAATAATACTGATGCTACTATTGAACTTTCTTTAACAGGAAATCAAACAGAAGAAAAAATGTCTCCTGTATCTTTTTTACTTATAGATCTTACAGCAAATGAAGTAAAAGCAAATGGTTTTTTTGTTCCAAAAGGAGTTTATTTTTATGCAAAATATGTAGGAGCAGCTCCAACTACTGGCTCACTTTGGATTTCAACTATGTATGCAGAATAAGGAGTAAAAAATGAGTCAAGGAGGAAAATTAGAAAGAGAAGGAGCGGCTGCTACATCAAAATATGTAGTAGATCATGATGGAAGTGGTGATTATACAACTATACAAGCAGCTATAAATGCTGCTAATGCTGATGGCGGTGGTCTTGTTTATGTAAGAGATGGAGTTTATACAGAAAATCTTATTTGTTATAATAATGTATTTGTAAGAGGAGAAAATATTTTAGTTTCTGTTGTTGGACTTCATTCTCCTCCACTTTCTGGAACAATAAAATTTGCAAATTTATCTTTACAATCTTCCACTCATATTTTTGATGATATAACAAATGCAGGAACTTCAGATGTTATAATAGAAGATTGTTATTTTAACTTAACATCTGGATTTGTATTAAATCTTCCAAATTGGATGGGAGATTTTTCTTTATATAGTTGCTATGATAATTCTATAGATAATGGAATTATTAACAATATAGGTGGATCTGGAATAATAATTAAAGATTGTATTGTAGGAAAAGGAACAATAAATACAGCTATTATTACTGGAATAACAGATATTTCAGATTCTAAGATAGATTGTAAATTAAATTTTCAATCATCTGCTGATGTAACAATAGATAATTGTTTATTGAAGAAAAATGTCACAACAACTGCTTCAGTTATATTTGATTGTTATAATTCAACTTTAGAAACTGGATCAGATATTGCATTAACAACAAATTCTATTTTTAGAAATAATTTATCTAATGTAACTATTGATACAAGTGCAACATATGCTATTTCGGGAAATGGGTCTATTGCAGCAGCTTCTATGAATTTTATAAAATCAGATGGTATTGATCCAAATGTTAATGTAAATAGAACGCCTCCTCATACAATAGTAGGAGAAATTAATGCTCAAAATATAGAAAGAATGGAATTTAGTGGAAGATACTCTTGGTCTGGTTCTGGTAATTATTATAGTATTTTAGGTCCAAATTTTACAGTTATAAGAGGTGGAATTGCTTATGTTAAAGGAATTAGAAGGGATTGGGCAAGTAATCAAACAATTTCACTTTCAACAAATGGTGTTACTTATTATGTTTATATGGACACTACTGGAAATATACAACAAACAACGACAAGATCTTTAACTTTATTTGAAGAAAATACTGTTCTTTTTGAAGTTTTAAGAGATTCTCTTGGTAATTTTATAGTAGTAAAAGAAGATCATCCATATGAATTTCCAACAAGAACATCTGAATGGGCACATAATACTATAGGATCTGTTATAGAAAATATAAATGGAGGAGCAAATATTGTTCTTAATGGAACAAAGGCTATTCAAATAAATGGAACAGATTATTTAGCAGATCATGGTCTTAGAACAACAATTCCAGATAGTGCAGGATCTCCTGTTTCATTTTATTTTATGTATACAAATGGAGTAGGAAAATGGACTTTAAATACTACAACAACTCTTTTTCCATCTTCATATAATAATGCAGGAACTATTACAGCATTATCAGCAAATAAATTTGGTGTTTTTAGACTTTATGTATCAAAAGATGATTTAAATTCTTCTATACCTAAATATTTTGCTGTTTTTGATACGCAACAATATAATAATTTATTTTTAGCAAATTCCGCTATTGATCTTGATACAGTTGCTAAAGCTTCAGCAGAACTTGAACAATTAGAACTTGCTCAATTAGGATTTGTTGTAAAAGAACAATCTACTGATACAATAGTTGCTGTAAGAATAGCTAAAGAAACAGTAGTTTCAGGAATTACTTCTGCAGCTCCTGCAAGCGCTTCAACAGTTACAACATCAACTACAAATTTTGATAGTTGGCTTTCTGCTGCTGATACTAATGTTCAAGTAGCATTAGAAACTCTTGATGATTTAGGTAAGGGTTTTAATTTAGATTCGGGAGGAGATGTAGGAATTAAGTTTTATAGAAGTACCACTTTTAAATGGTATATGGGAATAGATAGTCCCACTGATGATTTTAAAATCTCTCAAAGTAGTACTTTTGGAACAAAAGATTTTTTTATTATGTCTTTATCGGGTGTTGTTCAAACTCCAAATCAAATTGCATTTTTAGCAGAAAAAGGAACAATTCAATTTAATCAAACAGGAACAGGAACTGTTGCTAAAGTTACTTTTGATTCAGAAAGATATGATCAAGGAACAGGTTATAATGCTGGTACTTCTGTTTTTACTGCTTTTAAAACTTCTAGATATTTATTTACTTATTCTTTTGCTTTTTCAGATATAATAAATGGAAATAGTTTATTCACAAGACTTGTCACATCAAATAGAAATTATACAACTTGTTATTTAAATCCAAATCCTGTTTTAACATCTTCTCGATTCGGTATGCCACATGCTACTTTTGCTGACATGGATATAGGAGATACAGCATATGTTGTTGGTTCTGTTTCTGGAGAAGCTTCAGATATAGTAGATTATTCTCAAGAAGCATATTTTGGTGGAATATTAATATCATAGGAGAATGTTATGCCTTTTTTACAATCAAGTCCTTTAAATTATCCGACAAATTCATTTTCATCTATCAAAAGATTTAAATTAGATAGAGCTCCTACTTCTGGAGATTATAAAAATTTTGATCTTGGAGATGAATGGCTAGATCTTTCTTCTGATGATTGGTGGAAACTTTGTGAAAAAGGAATTTCTTCTGGAACTTGGAGAAAAATGGCCGGAACTTCTGCTGCAGCTGAAAATTTTGTAGTAGATTCAGGAACATCACCTGTAGAACCAGATTCTTTAAATGAAATTACAATAACAGGTGGAATATTAACAGAAACAGTCGGTTCTTTAAATACAATTACAATAAATTCATCTGCTTTTGGTTTTTTTATTCCTGATACAGGAACATCTCCTGTTATTCCTGATAGTTCAGGTCAAGTAACAATGATTGGTGGAAATGGAATTCAAACAACTGGAGGAACAAATGCTTTAACTTTTAATATGTTTCCTCCATATATTGGAGATTTTGAATTTAGATCTGAAACATCTGGAGATACTGAAACTTTATTAATATCAAACACTTCTAATACAGTAGATTCTCAAGCTTTTTTACAACTTCAAGTAGCAGGTTCTGCCGCTGGTGATCCATGGATGAATTTTAATATTTCAGGAGAAAAACAATATTCTTTTGGAATAAGAAATACTACAAATCAATTAAAAATTACAGATGGTGGAACAGTTAATACAGGAACAAATTGGTTTATATTAGATCCAGCAGCTATTGGAGGAGATGGAAGTTTAGACCTTCCTGTTGCTAGGTTAAATATATCAAAAACTATAGGAGCAGGTGATCTTGTCTTAAATGTTGAAAATCAAGCTAACTCTCCTAATTCAAATGCTTATGTAATTGTAGAAACAGGAGGAAATACAGGAGATCCATTTATTAGATATAATTTAGCAGATTCATGGGCTACTGGCGTTGATAATTCAGATGGAAATTCATTTAAAATAACTTATGCCGCATCTAATGCTTCTCCTTCTACGGGAATTGAAGCTTTAGCTATGGATACAACAGGTGCTGTTACTTTTGCTAATGCTTTTACTTTTCCAATTACTGATGGCACTGCAGGTCAAACTTTAGTTACAGATGGAGCAGGAACTGTCACATGGCAAACTGAAAGATCTATAGGAGAAGTAGCTCAATATCTTTATGCAGCAAATGCAAATGTAATAACTGTACCCACAACACCAGGTATGCCATGGGATGATACGATACCACAACAATCAGAAGGAATAGAAATTATTACATTAACAATTACACCAAAATCCGCTACTAATAGACTAGTATTTAAAGCATCTGGATGGGGAATGCCAGAAACTATTTCTCAACATACTATAGCATTATTTCAAGATACAACAAATAATGCATTAAGTGCTAATGCTATAGGAAGCGATAATTTTCCAGAGCCTGCACAAATAGCATTTAATTACTCTATGTTAGCTGGAACAACTTCATCTACTACTTTTAAAATAAGAATTGGACGAGCTAATGGCGCTCAACTTTATATAAATGCACAAAGAAGTGGAACTCCAGGTAATCCTACAAGAGTTTTTGGCGGAACTTCTGTTTTTACTTTTGAAATATGGGAAATTACTCAATAAAAAAACAACAAAAGGAAAAATATGCAAACTATATGTCAAAGTGGTCATTTGATAAATTCTCAAGATGAGAATGTTTTAAATACTTATTTATTAGATACTCCAGAAGAATGGGCAGAAAAAGCATTAACAGGGATGATAAATGAAGCTGTAAAAACTATATTTAAAGATTATATGCCAATTTATAGAGCAACAAATCCTGAATCTATTCAAGCTTTTTATTATCAATTAATACCTATTCTTATAAATCTTCCAGATTTTCAGCCATATCAACGAAAAAGTTATGAGTTAGATGTTCCTAATCGTACAAATAGCGCTACAATACAAATTTGGCCTACTGGATTTTCAATAGAAGATTGGGAAAAAAATGCTTTAGATTCTTATTATGAAAATATAGAACAAGTCTTAAATGAATTAATGGAAAATAAAATAGCAAAAAGAAGAAAAGCATTTGTTGAAAGATTTACTTTTAAACTTATTGAAGATGAAAATATATTAGAAATACCTTCCAATGAAGATGCTTTTATAGATTTAGTTGTTACTCAACCATGGTATAAAACAAGACAAGAAGAAGAAGATGAACTTTAATACTTATATTTTTAGCATGTTGAAAGAATTTTTCTTTTGTTATATAATGATTTAACATAGTATAAGACAATAATTTTTAATAATAGGAGAATTCCATGAAAAAATTATTATTTTTATTTATATGTACATCATTTTTATTTGCTAGTCCTTCGATAAATGTTCTTGCTAAAGAATCTGAAAAAAGACAAAAAAATCATACAAAAGTAAATCATATTGTTCATTTAGATTTTAGCGCAGGATATCCAATTCCTTACCCCACTCTTGGATTTGGATATAGATTGATAAATAATATTCATGGTTTAGATGTTTCTTTTAAAAGTTATCCTAGATATCTATATCAAATATCAATAGATTATTTGAATTACTTTTCAAAAACATATAAAAAAGAAATATATGCTGGAATAGGATGTAGCTTTTCTTATATTCATACATACAAGAAAAATTTATTTTCCGTTAAAGGAGATATGGTTTGTAGAAAAGAACATTTAATTTCTCCCAAATTTTTCTTTGGTGGAATGATAGGAATAAATAAATATATTCAAATTGATCTTCTAATTCCTCATTTTATTTTTCCATATTATGCTAATCAAAAATGGAGAGTTTTAGAAGTAGCAGCAATCACGTCAACTTATGGATTTATGTTCTAATATTAATATTTGAATAACTTTGAATTAGAAACTCGTAAGTTATAATACCAAACACCTGAAGTTTTTTTATATTTATCTATATTAATTCCGTCTTCTCTCATTTTTTCCATATCATAAGAAACTCTAGGAGGCATATATGTTGCTTTCATATCATACGCAATAAAACTTCCTCCATCTCCAAATTCTATGATTTCTTTTTTAATCTCATTTTTCTTTTTTTTGTTATCTTTTTCTTTTTCGTCATATTCTTTATATTTCTCAATAAGATCTTTAAGTTCTTCATCTTCTATGCAAATATAATCTTTTGAAAGAGGATCTGGAGCTTTTCCTATTTGTACTAAATGCCAAAATTCATTTCCTTTTTCTTTTATCTGTTCAATTCTTTTTTCATCTTTTTTAATTTCATGAAGATAACAACATTTATTAATATTATCCCAAATAGCAAGAAAAGCTTTTTTAGAATTAGTTATCATAATCTGAGTTTGAATTTGATCATACCAAGCATCATTATCAAAAATTCCATCTTTTGCTTTTTCAATTGTTTTTTCACTTGTCGGACATTTTATTTCTATCAATAAACGCGTTTTAAGGCACCAACAATCCAATGACGCACGAAAAGGTGAGTTTTCATACTCTTCAACACAAATAGGCTCTAATTCGGCGTTTAAATGGCCTTTTAACCATTCCCTTGCTTTTGGTTCATTTATTTTGCCATATAACATAGCATCATTCTCTGCTTCTTCAAATGCAAATCCCATTTTTTCATTCCAAAGCATTAAAGGAGTTTTATAAGTATTAGTCTGCATAATAACAGGAACATCACTTGCTCCTATTCCATTATTTCTCCAAACATTCCACTTTTTTGTATTTTGCTCAAAATCTACTATTCTCATTTTTCATTTCCTTTATTTTTAGAATTAAGCGCTTTCATAAAATTTTCAAAATCAACTTCTTTCATATCAGAAATTTTAGAGACTTTATATTTCTCTAAAACAACTTTCAAATGAGAAGGATTTTTCTCTAAATATTGAGATAATATATTTATCTGTTCTTTTTTGATTTTTCCATCTCTAAAAGATTGATTTTTATTTTCTCTTTCCATAGCTTTTTCGCCATCATCGTCTTCTGTAGCAACACCAACTATTGCTGCATAAGAATATCTCTTGATATAAGTCAAATAACTTCCTAATGTCTGAATATCTGCTTTTAATGGATTAATTATCATTTTGCTTTCTATCCATTGACCAGATTTATGACCAAGTCTAGTGCATAAATACATTTTTCCTTCTCCATTAGGAATAATCCTTTGCAAAACACATAAATCATATTTAGCTAAACTCGGACGTGATGCCTGAATTATAGAAGATAAATCTGCATAATTGCTTTTATAATAAGGATTATTTTTAGCTTTAGGAGCAGCTTCCATTTCCATTTGAGCTTTTGCTAAAGCAGTATATAATTGATCTAATTGATCAGATTCAAATTTATATGAATTACAACATTTAGAATCTGATTTTATAATTTCATTTTTTATAATTTCATTTGTTTCCATATTTTTCCTCATAGTTAATATATTGATTAAATTAATTCTACATTATTAATAACAGTTTTTCTTCCACACTTATCTTCAATCCATACGCCAACATATCCCCATCTGCTAAAAACAGCTGGCTTTCCTGGCTTTTTTGTACTTTCTAAAACTGTTCCTTTTATTGTATGTTTTCCTTTTCTTCCTTTTACAAAATCTCCAATTTGTAAGCTAAAATTTTCTTTTTTAAATGCTGACATTTTTATTCTCCTTATTTTAAATCTTAAGTATTTAATAATAATACTTTTGGTAAACAAGTGATGCATTAAGAATATAATAATATTTAAATTTGATAGTTTTGATGCTATCACTTTTATTCTCCTTTGTAGTTAAATATCGGAATATTTAACCAATTTTATGGAGATTATAGCACAATGTAAATTTAAGTCAACTAAATTTATCAAGAATCTGGTCACAAATTCCGTGATAAACTTAAATAAAAATGAAAAAATCATTTTATCACTGAAATAACGAAAATAATTTCTCTATGAGATTTGACAAATTAAAAAATTTCCTCTATATGAAAAAGTCATAAGCAAAATAATTAATGGGAGGATTATTATGTTAAATTTGTCTGAAAGATTAGAAACTTTTATTAGAATCTCTGGTCTTAGAAAAGAAGTTGTAGCGCAGCATTTACATATTTCAACAAATTATTTAAATCAATTAATAACTGGAAGAAAATTTCCATCTGCTCGTCTTTTGAGAGATATAGAAAGTTATACAAGAAATGAAAAAAATTATCTTCACAATCATGCTTTTGAAGCTTTTTTAAAAGTTCAAAGAGAAATTTGTAAGCATTGTGGATCTATGAAACCATATCTTCCTGAAGAAAAATATGAAAAAAGGCCATAAAAAAATAATTATAACCTTTTTTCAATTTTTCATTTGGCAGATGAAAAGATAGTTTATATGTTAAATTTTTTTTAAAAAAACGTCAAAAAATATCTTCCTTAAATTTTTAATATAGAATATGGTAGAAAAAGTATAATTCTCAAAAATAAAAAAAGCCACAAAGTTTTGATCTTTGCGGCTTATGAATAAAACAATAAAGGAGGCTCTTTATGTATAAACTTTATGACCCTAAAATTATTACAAAGGGAGCATCTTTTTTATTACAAAGGGAGCATCTTTTATGGATAAAATAATAAAAGAAAATGAAGAATTATTACAAGAAAAAAAAGAATCTTTTTATAAAACTTCAAACGAAAGACATTTTTTCGATCCAGTTTTAGCATCTCAAATTGGAACTAATGAAGCAATTTTAGTTCAACATTTTATATTTTGGATTTCTCTTAACAAAAGAAAAAAAGAAAATTTCTATGAAGGCAGAACATGGACTTATCAGACAATCAAAGAAATTGCAAATCATTTTGATTATTTATCTCATAAGCAAATTGAAAGATTATTAAATAAACTTGTTAATGAATACAAAATTTTGATCAAAGGAAATTTCAATAAAACAGGATTTGATAGAACTTCTTGGTATGCGTTTGCTAATGAAGAGAACTTTCTTCCAAAAGATTCTTATCCAAAACAAAATAAGTCGCAAGTCCTTGATTCTCATCATTTGGGGAAATCCCCACATAAAAGCAACAAAACGCA
>Ga0180438_10001981_pt1 | contig 34716 bp, 22 predicted proteins | sample SS_ome_12_FD_132455 | JGI IMG/M metagenome (GOLD analysis project Ga0180438, IMG submission 132455) | Hypersaline lake sediment archaeal communities from the Salton Sea, California, USA - SS_3_D_2 metaG | ecosystem: Environmental > Aquatic > Non-marine Saline and Alkaline > Hypersaline >... | reverse complement strand
GCGGTCAACAAGGCATGAACAAAATGAGATAGGCAGAAAAACAGAATCAAAGATGATAAAATCTCTGAAACGAACAATATAAGAAAATGAACCTAAATGCTTTTTTCAGCGAACCCTATCATAATTGTGGAGATTGGCTTCCACAAGGCGTTTCACCTTGATTTTGGCCTTCGTATTACTCGGGGCAATCTCATAGGGATCCTGCTCGATCCAATATTTTCGGTAGGCTTCGGGATCGGCTCTTATTTCTTTAGTGAGGTGCCCTCCCCTTGACGCCATATGTTCCGTGTAGCCGAGACCGCTGACCACGGCCCCTACAAGCACCAGCATCCGGGCTTTCTCCGGATAGGCTAAGGCAAAGTCGATGGCCAATCCACCTCCCATGGACATCCCCATCACCGCGGCCCGGTCGATCTTCAACCCTTCGAACAGGCAGTGCAGATCCTCAATGATGGAATAAGGCTTTTCAGGTTTTGGGGAGAGCCCGTATCCCCTCCGGTCATAGCGGATCACCCTATATTTCCGGGCAAATTCGGAGAATTGGGCATCCCAGATTTCACGATGGACCAAGCCATCATGGATGAGCACGATGGCGTCTCCTGCGCCGGCCGTCTCGTAATAGAGCTTGCCGCCCTCCACCTCGATATAGCCGCTTTGGACAGGCTCCTTCGATCCAGACTCAGACATCGCGTCTGATCCGGGTACCGGAGGGGAGGGCAGCAGAACCTTTGATCCCGGAATGACCAGGATCAAGATGAACCCCAGCATTAGCCCGATCTTATTTTTCATGTCATACTCCTTCAGGCCAGAGGGATCATAATCCCTGGCTGATTATGCAAAGTGAATTCGAAGGCGTCGGAATCACTCCCCTTGGTCGAAATTCAATGATTTTGTGTTTCAGAGAACATCACGCAGAGCCTCGGCTGCGGTATAGACGCTGCCGATCCCTCCGATGTAATGGGCGACCCGCAAGGTTTCCGCGATCTCCTCTTTGGAGGCGCCGGCCTGGAGTGCCTGCAGGGTCAGGGCCCTCACTCCACCTGTGGCTTTTACGGCCGCATCCACCGCCAAGGCCATGAGCAGTTTCATCTTTTTGGACAGGGCGCCCTCTTCAAATACCAGCTCATGGTTGCTTTCCACGAGTTCATAAAGCTTGGGATCGAGTTCCGCGAACATTTTGAGTGGGTGATCAGCCATTTTGTTTTCTCCTTTGGGTTTTGTTCCATTGTACTGCAAACTAAGACGCTCTGGAAATTCAAGGGTTCAAGGCTTCCTTCCTCCGAACCAAGACCGCTGTCATACGTATGTTTTCTCGTGTGGGATTCCAATCATAAGGAGTGAATGAAATGCACCGACTGGGTAACTCGCTTTCTCGTATTGTCTGCTGTGTGATTTTGTGTTTGTGTGTCCTGGGCTCGATCTCATGGGCCCGAACCGCATCCGTCCAGGATCTCGAGAAAAAATATGCCGCCATCATCGGGGACTATGAGTTCGATTGGGGCCAGGGAGCGGTCACGCTCCAGTTTTACATCAAGGAAGGCGAACTCTGGGCGGATTCCGGAGACGGCAGGCCCGCAGTCATGAAACCCGTCGAAGGGGAGGTCTTCGTATTCACGGCTGAAGATCCCGTGGAGGGAGTGTTCCGGATCAAATTCGATAAGGACGACCAGGGCGAATACACCATATGCCAAGTGGCCATTGAGGCTCAGGGCATGGAGATTACGGGAAAAAAGATCAAGTAGGACCGCGGACCTTCGCTTATGTCAATCCTGCGCCGGACCTGTCGAAATTGATCTTTTCCCCATCATTCGAGGGGGCCAAAATGCGCTGCCACTGATGCATAGCGGAGAAAGATCCTAAAGTCGCAAGAAGTCGTTAGAACTCGGCTTTCAGGATTGTTTCGTCACCAGATAGTCCCATAGTACGGCGGCCATGGTCTTGGCCCCGATTATGATGGCCTCCTCGTCGACTGCGAATTGGGGGCTGTGCGGCATTCCGACTATGCCTTTATTTGTGTTGGATACCCCGAGAAAAGACATCACTCCCGGGATCTTTTGTAGAAAGAAGGCGAAGTCCTCGCTGAAGAAAGGCGTGGTTTCTTCGATCACGACCAGCCCTTCTTCACCCCGGAGTTTTCGTATGATTTCCATGGTTCTGCGCGCCAATATGGGATCATTCATGACCGCGGGCACCACACCTTGGTTATATTCGACTTTATGGGAAATTCCGGCAAGGTCAAGTTGTTCCAATCCGGTTTGAATGTCCCGCCTGGCCTCCTCGGACATTTTATCACTGGAGGCCCTGATCATGACCCGCAGGGTTATCCGGGGAATTTCGGGATTTTCCTCTCGATCATACACCGTCGCCAGGATGAAATCATTCCCAACACTGTTTTCAGCCGAGGCCTCCACCACGCCTTGCGCCCCACCCATCGAGCCCACGGTGCTCACTCCCGATATAACCTTGGCACTCGCTCGGGCAGCGGACCTGAGGTCGCCTTTTCCGCTAAGGATGACGTTAAGAATGTCCAATCCCGCCAGCAGCATGCCCTCAGTGGTTCCGAACTGACCCACTTCGAGGGGAGCGCTATGAACTGCGAATATGGCGTCCGGCACGGGATTCTGCATGGCACCGTCATCGATCATGGCTTTGGCACCCTGGGCGTTTTCTTCCGAGGGTTGAAAGATAAACTTCACGGTGCCGGGAAGAACTTCCTGAAGCGATGCAAGGGCCTCGGCTATGCCCACGGCCACGGTGGTGTGAACGTCGTGGCCGCAGATATGCCTCACGCCCGGTGTTTGCGATCGATAGGGCACCGGATCCGGGGCATCCGAATGGACCGCGTCCATGTCGGCTCGGTAGGCGACCACCGGGCCCGGTTTTCCTCCCACGAGGAGGCCGATCACTCCGTGTCCTCCGACCCCGCTTCGGACCTCGAGTCCGAGTGCCCTCAGGCGATCCGTTATGACCTGCGCCGTCCGCTCTTCATTTCCCGACAACTCAGGATGGGAGTGTAAATCACGATGAAGTTCGAAAAGGCTTTCACGCTGCATCTCCAATGTTCGATCGATTCGTTTAAACGTGTCCTCATTCTTCTCTGCGTTGGAAAGCGGGCAAATGGCCCCCAATGGGAGCACCATTAGCATGAGGAGCATAAAAATCAGATTCCGGTCTTTAATGTGTTTCTTATTCATTCTCTTTTTCTCCTAAAGATACTCGGTCCTTCTCGACCATTCATCGGCGTTAGGTCCGGATGAGGAGAATTGAAAGTGCGGTTTCATGCCTGTCAATTTCCCTTCCTTCTCTCGCGCCCCCGCGTATTGCGCAATGCGCTCAACGCCTCTTCACACCAGGCCAGTCGGGCGCCTACGGCCAGGATTCCGTGCCTAAGCGTCAGGAAGAAGATCAGGTTCCGGTTCGAGCCGCTCGGCTCATTTTCAACCAAGGAAGGTTCCGCCGGAAATATCTCCTCAAGTTCGCGCGGAAGCGTTCCGTCACGGACGGCGATCATCAGGTCCTGTTCCGATTCCAGATAATGATCATACAGCTTCCTCTGTTGATCACGGTATTCCTTCAGGAGTCGGATGCTTTCCTCAACCGGCAGACGCGAGCTTAGAAAGAACTTGAATTCGAATTCGTTCCGCACCCGAGGCGGGTCAGAGGGCTCTCGCAGCCAACGCTCGAATTGGCGACGGCCCTTCGGAGTGATGGCGTATACATGGCGCTTTCGTTTTCTATGCCCGAGGTCTGAATGCCTTGAGGCGAGGCCCTCTTCGACCAGCCGATTGAGTGTGGGGAAAAGCTGTCCGTAGCTTGCGCTCCAGAAATGCGACAATCCCATCTCCACCAGTTTTTTTATGTCGTAGCCGGACATGGGTTTCCAGCTCAGAAGCCCCAGAATCGCAAACCAAGTCTTATTCTTTACCGGCATGGGTTCACTATCTTTCGGAATCAGTGATCCAATATATCATTTTGATACATATAATATATCTTAATGATATATCATTGTCAAGAACCCATAATGGATTTTGCGGATTTTTGCGGAGAATTTGTGTGTTGGGTTTACGCGCTGGTTTTTGCAGTGGATTTGTGCGATCGACGTGTGCGGAGGATTTGAGCCGGCCGCTGATCTCAGCCGACTTCGAGTGGAAGGTCAAAAAAGGAATTGCCTTTTTCTGAAAACCAGAAGACCAATTCTTTCTTGAGGTCGAAGCGCAGTATCCAATTTCCAGGCCGGTCGGGGGCCGCTACCGCCGCTCGAAATGTAAGGGTTTCTCCCGGTTGGATTTTCTGCGGGAGGACTATGGTGGCGAAATCTCTTTCTTCCAAGTCACCGCCGGCATTCACAAGCTGCGCCCCGATTGCGACCCGGTGGGAATGCCCGCTGTGGATCCAGGTGAAATTTCCCTGGTTGGTCAGAGTGATCTCAAGGGGGATGTCCGCACCGCCCGAAAAAAAAGGGGCCGCGGCCTGCACCCTGATTTTCCCCTGGTATTCGAATTCGGGTATGTCGGTCATCGTCTCCTTACCCCGCCGGGCGGCGTCTCCCGCTTTGTTCAGGACCAGGTGGATGGATGTGAACACCGTGTTCAGGAATCTGAGGATCACATGCGGCCGCTTGTTGATTTCTTCGGGCAGTTTCACCCAGTCTTCGAAATATTCCGCCTCGATCCTGAGGTCCGGATCCTGAGGAATCTCAAAGCCTGCGTCGCCGATGAGGCCTATGATTTCATGATAGGAAAACGGCCTCACATTGGGCATCCGGGTTCCGGCGGAGGTCAGCTTGAGTTCCGTCGTGATCAGGGCCGCTCCCCCCGGCTTCAGGACTCGATACATCTCTTGGAGCGACTTGAGAATATCCCTCTTCCGCCCGAAATGTTCGATGGAAGAGGAGGAGAAGACGAAATCAAAGTGATCGTCAGGGAAATCCAGTTCCAGAGCGTTCATCCGTAAGAGCCGCAGCTTTTCGCGGGGATAGGGGAAGGGCGCATAGCGCTCGGCTGAATGAGGAATGTCGGTTTCATCCTCACCGCCGTAATACTCACCCTCGTAGAGGTCGATCCCGAGGACTCCTCCAACTTTATAGGTCATATAATAGAGGAGGGGCTCCCTTCCGGCTCCGATCGCCAGACATAGGGAATCCGGAGTAAGATAGCGTAGGCTCTTCAGGGCGAAGATGATTTGGGTGTATTCCCAGTCTTTACGATGGAAGTTCTGCTCATCCATGTCGAGCTTCAATTCCCGCGCGCAATCCCTCCATGGAGCATGGAACAGATCCGCCGCCTGACAGACTTTATTGAGAGGCAAATTCCCTTTTCTTTCTTCTCGGAGGCTCCGGGTTGAGATTATTTCACAGCACACCTTGCTGAAGGGTCTTATCAAGGCAAAATAAAACTTATTCGAAAACACGACATGGTTGAGTTTGTCACGAAGGCCTGTGAGCGACATCATCGGAATGATCCCACCCTAAAACACCTCGATTCTTTCCAGCAGTGCGGCCGTTTTCCAGAAAGGCGCGAAACGGAATGTGTGATGGTATTTGAATTTCAAGTCCAGCCGATTGGTCGCAGGGAATCTCTCCAGGCTGTCTAAATCCAGCTCTATGCCGTTGCCGCCGTCCTGTAGCCGGTGCGAGCTGTGAAATTTCCCATTGACGAAGACATCCAGCTCCTGAAAATAGTTCCCATACCACTTGGGATCGAAAAATTCAAAAGGCGAATAGAGCGACAACCGAAGCCGCTTGTCCTTGTCCAATCTGCGGTTGATTTCAATGCTGACTTCCTTCTCAAGGACCCTAAGTTCTTGATCCTCGGCAAGCTCGACCGCGGGTCCGATCCCTGACAGATAGACCATCCGGGCCCTCCTCGCTTCAATCATGGAGCGGGGAGGCGTGCAGGTGATTTCGCCCGCTGTTGCGGGGATTCTGAGCCCTTCATAGTCCAGACGATATTTAAGGGCGAACGTGTCTTTCCTGGGAAAAGGGATTCTCACCTGGACTCGGTCTTTTCTCAATGGGAAGTCCCGTACCGTGGAGCTGTAGTCGGATATCTCGAAATGAACCCTGAATCCTCCCACGTTTTTCGGGGAGCCCCGGTTTCTGAATGTGATATAGAGATGTCCCTTGGCGTAGTCCAGTTGGATAATTTCTATCTCGGGAATCTGACGGGGGACACGGGCCAATAAATTCCCTGTGGCCACCGGGCTTTGGATGTCATAAATCAGCCTGCAGTTCTCGATTCTCTTCCGGCGGTGGGGAATCCCCAGGCTTCCCAGCATGCGGACAAATCTTTGCGTGAGTTTTTTTCCTTTTCCGAAGGCGTCGCTCACAAAAAGATAATTCTCGTTCTCGAGAGAGTTGCTGTAGGCGAGGCTGTAGGGATAGTATCGGTTCAAAGTGTACGAATCGATGATGAATTCTTCATGACTCAAGGCACCCATGAGATAGGAAGTCCAGAATTCGCTTTTCCATACCTGTTGTCCTGTCTCCCGCATCAGCGCGATGATACGTTTGCGAAAGTTGTGCTCCTCCCTGACAACGGTCACATCTTGGACGGCTCCCGAGAGGTTAAAGAAAAAAAACAGGCATAACAGCACGGCCCCCATCAGGGGGTATTTAAGTTGCGATTTAATCCAATACAGTGATGATAGGAGCAGCACCGGGATACACACATATAAGGGGTATAGGTAGCGTACGGCGTTGGCCTGACTGAAACCGGAGAGCCAATAGATGATGAGGAAAATCAGCAACGACAGGCCGAACATGGACTGCGGGAGGACGATTCTTTTCCTGATGGAGGGAATCAACACGGCGGCCAGGCCGATCAGGGTAAGGACCGGAAATATTACGGCGGCAGGGTGATTGTTCCGCGTGATCAAAAGGAGAAACAGTCTATAGGTATTTTCCAGTTTTTTCCAGGTGATGAGTCCGGTTTTTCCTCCCGACAACCACTTCAAGAGTGGGAATTTCCAATAGACCTCCATCATCAAGACCGGCAGCAGGCCCAGAAGAACATAGGAAGCCAGCAGAAAGTATTTTTTCAGCCTCAGCTTCAAGGCCAGTGCGATAAATAGAAAGGATGTGACAATGAAGCTGATGGTGATCTGGTGAGTCCAGAATCCCAGCCCCAACAGCAGCCCGTAGACTGGAATCAGGCTCTCTCGCTTTTGGTAGTGAATTAGATAGGCGGCGTATAAAAGGGCGGCCCCGAACAACAAGACCATGGGATCTTTGTGGCTGTTATCCATGCTGACGAAATGCAGAGGACCGATGGGCAGGCAGTAAAAAAGGGAGACCGCCATTGAGAAAGACACGGAGTAGAGCTGTTTCAGGAAGATGAATTGAATGACCAGGAAGGCTAAAAAGAAAATGAGCGGCAACACCTTCAAGAGCAGAGGTGAATATCCGATAATCACAATGGGAACGGCATACAGATGCTCGGCGAAGGAGCCCATATAGAGCTGTCCATAGAAATAGACCGGAGGCAGCTTGCCCTCGCTGATGTGCTTGCTCATGAGGGCGGGAATGGCGTCGTCGCTGTTGAAGAGGCCGTAATTATTCGCCAGATAGGGGAGGCGCACGGCGACCGCCAGCAAAATAACTGCGACGATCAGGAGATGGGTTCGATTCAGACCAATCTTGGGTTTCCAGCCTTTAGCCTTCAGGGAGAGAAGCAGTTGGACGGCCGGCAATGAAATCAATCCGATCAGAGGGATGGTGCGGCTGATATTGAGCTGTTTGAGAGGAGGAAGATTATCCTTGAACCAGAGGAAGACAAACAGCGCGTAAAGACAGTAGAAGAGGACACGCCGATTGTTTATCATCGCCGCTCCGGTTGATTTATTCAATGATGATATCCTCGAGCAGTGCCGCCGTCTTCCAGACGGGTATATCCTGGGAAAACATGGCGTATTTGAATTCCAGTTTCAGGATATTCGAGCGGCCGGTGATAAAAGAACGGTTGAGCGGAAATTCGAGGGCATTGTCTCCTTGGGCCAGTTGTTCGGTGACCACATGCCGGCCGTTCAATTCGATGCGGACGGCCTGATGAAAGCTCCCGTACCATTTGATGTCATCGAAATCAAAGGGAAAATGCAACCAAACCCGGACCTTTGATAATTGCTCGGGGGGCGCGTTGATCTCGATTTCGACCGTCTTATCACAGATCTTCAGCTCTTTTCCCTCTAGATCCGTGTTAGGCCCTACTCCCGACAGAAAAACGATCCTTCTTTTTTCGAACTTGTTCTCCGGTTGACGGGAAAAAACCAGCTCCCCTCGGCTCGATTCGATGACGAGCCCCCGATAATCCAGGAAATATCGGATGGTGAAAGATGACCGGTCCGGCATGGGGATTCGGATCCGGGTCGCCTCGGTGTGTAAGGGAAAGAATCTCACTACGGAGCTGTATCCGGGGATTTCCAGGTTTATCCGGTATCCGCCATAGTTGTCGCGTGCGCCTTTGTTCCTGAAGAGTAGATAGACATAGCCGTTGGCATCTTCCGTTTGAAGAATATCGATGGCAGGGAATCGGTCGGGGATCGGGGCGCCCAGGAGAAACGGATGAATGGGATTTTGCACTCCGTAAATGAACCGGCTGTCATCGATCTGTCTGAACTCATAATCAATTCCAACGGCGTTCAATAAGGTCGTGAGCTGACGGGCCTGGCGTGGATCCTTGATGCTCGAGCTGTCCATGAATATATAGTTTTCCCTGGCGGCCTCGTTGTCATATCGAATTTGATAGGGGTAATATCGGTTGACCCCGATCGAATCGACGACGAGTTCCTCGCCCGCCAGGGCGGATATCATATAGGCCGTCCAGAATCCTCCCCGCCAATAACGTTGACCGGTTTCTTTCATGAACGTTATGATCTGCCGGCGGTGATCATGGGCCTTGGTTGTCGCGAGATATCCGGTATACGCGGCTTTCGCGTTGAAGAAGACAAACAGCAGGACTATCACCAGGCCCATCAATAGATATTTCACTTTCGATCGGATGATCAAGAATCCCGACAGCATCAGAACGGGAAGACAGAAATAAAGAGGAAACAGATACCGTGAGAGATTGAGCCGGCTGAAACCGGAAGGCAGGTAAATGAGGAAGAAGACCAGGAAGAAAAGACAGTAGATCAAGGCAGGAGAGATATTTTTTTGCCTGATGGATGAAAGAATCAGGGAGATAAGACCGAAGCCAATGAACCCCAGAAACACATATTTTAAGGGAGAGTCTTGGGGAGCGATCAACCCCAAGGAAAGATTGACTGCGCGGCTGATTTTACCGCTCGCGACCGTACCCGCCTCTCCTCCGAGCAGGTAATTGGACAAGGGAAATCCCAGGAATATTTCCGTGATGATGACCGGAAACACACCCACGACAAAATAAAGCGTCAACGCCAAATATTTGTGGAAGTATTTCCGGATCCGTATCCCGTACTTCGAAAAAATGACCAGGAACGCCGTAACGATATAAAAGACCGTGATCTGATGGGTCCAGAAAGATATCCCCATGAGGAATCCGAGCGCTGGCAGGAGATCGTCCCGGTCTTTGTGATATATCAGGTAGGACAGATAGATGAGAGAGATTCCCAGTAAGAAGACCAGCGGATCCGCGCGGCTGCAATTGAGGCTGATCATCGCGATATACCCGATGGGCAGGCACCAGAAGATAGAGACCATCCAGGCAAAGGAGGCCGTGAACAGATCTTTCAGGAAGCAGAATTGGATCACCAAAAAGGCCAAGAAGAACACGAAAGCCGTCGACTTTATCAGGTAAAAAGAATAGCCGAAGATCGAAATCAAAACCGCGTAGATGTGTGCGGAGAGAGAACCCAGATAGAGCTGACCGTAAAAATAGAGCGGAGGGACACGTCCGTCGGAAATGTGTTTGCCCATTAGGGCCGGGATGGCATCATCGCTGTCCGTGGTACCGAAGGCATTGATCAGATAGGGGATGTGGGTCGCCAGAGACAGCAGGATAATGATCAAGGCCGCGGTCATAGTCGGATTGAGTTTGAACCTGAATTTGGGCGTGAATTTGATGGAAGGCCTTTTTGACCTTATCCAAAAAATAACTCGGACCGAAGAGATGAGCAATAAGCCGACCAGGGGGATACGATAGTCGATATCAATGGTCTTGAGGGAGGAGATATTTCCTCTGAACCAGAGAGTTATGAGGCAGAGGTAAAGAACAATTGAGGATCCTTTCAGTATCATCCCGATTGTTTGCGGCAAATTTAAGGGGCCCTTTCGATATCGGTTTTGGTGTCGAAATTCTCCATGTCCTTATGATCATGAACGGCATCAGGCCAATTATCAATATCTAAATACCACATAAAGCTAATATAGAAAAGCTATTGGGCGGCCTGGCGGCCTTGTCTGGGGGACATCCCCCAAGGTTCCACCCGACATATTGATTTGTTTGCGATACCAGATAGGGAATTACCTTGGGGATTGTCCCCCAGACATAGGGTGGTACCCTGGGGGATGTCCCCCAGTTTTTCGCAACCTTAACGGCTGAAATACGTCTTTTTATTTAAGGGACTTTTAGCATTGATTTAGGAGGGCCCATGAGAAAACTACCGAGATACTTCTTTTGCTTGATGGGGAGCTTGTGCTTATTCCTGATGAACTGCTCTGAGACGGCGGAGGAACCGGGATCGCCGTCGTTTTTTGTCCCCGCGGATCCGCCCGCTGCCCAGTACGTCATCGATGCCGCCTGCCGACTTTCCGACAAATCCGTCCTGGTGGAGGGAAAGGAGGCCATCCTCCTGCGGAACACTTCGAGGAGTTCGATATCCGTTGTGGCTCTGGAATGGCGAGCCAATCCCATTCATACCTTGGATGTGTCCGTCCAGGGTACAAGATTGGAGACATTTGATCCGGAGCCAGCCGATAGACGGCTTTATTTCTTTATCCTTCCGCAAGCCATTCCTCCGAATCAGAGTGTGACACTGGATATCGAATTCAGCATGAGTCTCCAATCCCGCAGCAGCGGCGATATTTACCTTCAGGCCTGGTATCCCAAGCTGTGGTGGGATGACCTGCCCACACGCGATTCCTTCAGCGTAAGGCTTGATACTCCCGAGGAATATGAAGTCGCATCCAGCGGTCGATTGAACGAGGCCACCGGCTACTATGAAAATCCCGGAGTCACCACCACCTTCGGATTCTGGCTCAGCAAAGATGTCCAGGTCGAGGAACGTTCGGCCTCGGGAGTTTTGGTGCGAGCCTTGTTCACCGAAGAGGGCCGGGAATGTGCCCAACTTTGCCTGGAAACCGCAGTGGATGTCATTCCGTTCTTCAAGCAATATCACGGCGTCTTTCCATTCGATTGCCTCACTATCATCCCCGGTGCCTCGCGTCCGATGGGCGGCTATCCCTACGCGTCTGCACTGGTTGTGATTCACGGTCAGCAGGCTTTCGACAAAAGGCCGCTGCTCCACTGGAAATGGATCACGGCTCATGAGATCGGGCACCAATACTGGGGGGAATACATCATGTCTTCGGATACTCCGGAAGACTATACCGAGTCCTGGATGATGATCGGCATGGGAATCTTTGCAGACCGAATGTACACCGAAGCACGGAATCTGGAGGATGACAAGCACCAGTCGTTTTTCGACCGCTTCAAGTTTGGATTGACCGAGTACAATGACACCACCGCGGATGCGCCGGAATCGCTCAAGGCCCAGCAGAAGTACGACCGCAACAACGTGCTGATCCACGGAAAGGGATACGCCATCGTCAGCGCTCTCCGCCATACACTGGGTGATGAAACGTTTCAGCTACTCTACCGGCGCTGTGTCCGGGACTATGGCGGAAAACGCATGGGCTACAGAGACCTGATGACCTTGGCCGAAGAGGAGAGCGGTGAAGCCCTCCACTGGTTTTTCGAGCAATGGGTACGTTCCCCCAGGTATTTATGCTATCAAATAACCGCCCGGGAGAGCCGGCAGGAGGGCGACGAGTTTCTGACCACGATCACCGTCGAGAGGATGGGAGACTCTATTGCGATGCCGGTAGACGTCCGGGCTTCGTTCGAGGACGGCACAGAACAGACCGCTTGGGTATCCCGCTTCTCGGACAAAACGAATCTTCTCTTTCGGAGCGCGGCAGGGCTTAAGGATGCGGTTCTCGATCCCCTACATAGGCTGGCCATGCTGGAAAAGCCCCTTCCGGTGCTGCCGGCTGAGCTACCCGATCGGGTCCGGAATCTGCCTTATAACGGGGCCTGGGATGAAGGTCTCAAACTTTACAAGATTTCGGTCGAAAACGAAGTCCCGGATTACAGGATCTGGTTCAAATTAGGCATGGTGGTCTTCGAGGGAGGATATCTCGAAGAGGCCCTTGACTGCTTCCGCCGTCTTCTCGATCTGGAATCTCCCCCTGATTATGATTTCATGGCTCTTACCTGGATGGGTAACATTTGGGATGCCCGGGGCCAGAGGGAAGATGCGATCAAGTATTACCGCCAAGCCCTCAAGATATATCCCGATGGTGCCTGGCGGCATGATCAGTTCGGGATCGAGTCCTCCCAGGAATGGATCGAAAATCGACTGCAATCGCGTTACGATTGGTCGACGATCATTAAGAAATAGATCCGGATCTGATGTAACAGTCCCATTCCCTCAACTTTCTTCCATTTGACTAAAGTTACAGAAATTACTATTTTAGGATTAACTGCTCAGGTTAACGGGGAGTCCAGGCGGAATTGGAATGAAATGTCCCGTGTGTCATTTCGAGAATCCTGACAGTACCCGCTTCTGCGGCAATTGCGCCGCTCAGCTTAAACCTCCGACGAAGGAAGCGAAAAACGGGACAGCGACCTTCCCGGCCTATTTTTTTCATCTGGTCCCGGGTAAGGTCTTCGGGGGCCGATTCCAAATCATCGAAGAGATCGGTGTCGGAGGTATGGGCCGGGTTTATAAGGCCCTGGATCTCAAGGTTAATGAAACTATCGCCTTGAAACTCATCCATCCCGAGATCGCCTTCCGGGAAAAGAACATCGAACGATTTCGCAATGAATTGCGGCTGGCTCGCAAGATATCCCACCGCAATGTGTGCCGCATGTTCGACTTGCATGAGGCCGAGGGCGCCGTTTATATCACTATGGAATATATCTTGGGGGAGGATCTTAAAAATTCCCTTCGTATGATGGGGCCTTTTACCATCGGCAAGGCGGTCTCCATCGCCGGACAGGTGTGTGAAGGATTGAAGGAAGCTCATCGCATGGGTATCTTTCATAGGGATCTCAAATCCAAGAATATAATCCTGGATCGCGAAGGCAACGCCCGAATCATGGACTTCGGCATCGCTTCCTCTCTCGAGACCAAGGGACTGACGGACGAGGGTGTCGCCATCGGGACTCCGACCTACATGTCACCGGAACAGTCCGGGGGAAAGGGCGTCGACCAGCGTGCAGATATCTATTCTCTTGGGATCATAATGTATGAGATGGTAACCGGAGACGTCCCCTTCAAAGGCGATTCCGCCCTGGAAATCGCCCTTCAGCACAAGCTTGATCCGCCTAGGCCGCCGATCGATCTCAATCATCGTGTCCCCGAGCCGCTCAATCGATTGATCCTTAAGTGTCTAGAGAAAAAGAAGGAGAACCGCTATCAGTTCGTGGAAGATCTTCTCTCGGATCTCAAAGTCATTGAAGATGAGCTAACGACCAGCGAGAGATCGATATCTACACGAAAAGTCAGCGCCACCACTATCGTATCCAACATCAGGACATTCAAGGTCCCGGGCTATCTTATCATCGGGATTGCTATCCTGTTGGGACTGGCATATGTCATCGGGAAATATGGAAGACTAGAGGAAAAGCAAATCAGGATCGCCGTCCTGCCGTTTGAATATTTGGGGCCGGACCTTAATCAAGACCATATCTGGCGCCAGCTTGCGCCCCAAATAAGTGACAAGCTTCACGAGCGATATAAGGATCTCATAATTACCCCGGACCGATCTGCAGAATTCTTTGTAGAACAGGGGAAAAGTAACCATGAAATCGGAAAAAGGCTTAACGTCGATTATCTGCTGAGCGGGAAAATTTCGATCGATCGGAATAAAGCAGCCACGAGCCTTACCCTGATAGATGCCCGAAAAGATATTTCACTGGATAGGATGAATTCCAAGTGCAGCATAAAGGAGATATTTGATAGGGAGGTTGGAAGAATCGTTGATCGAGTTGGGCGGATCCTGGGCATTACTGCTTCCACGGAGAGGAGTCTGGTTCCACAGCCCGATCCTGATTCGCTCCTGTATTATGCGCAGGGCAGATATGCAGAAAGAAAGCACAGAGAAACCGGGGATGAGCAATATCTGAAGGTGGCGGAGCAGCATTATCTATCGGCATTAAAGATTGATCCTCACTACCCGATGTATTCTTGGCTCCTGGGATGTCTTTACGAGTCTTTTTACGAAGGATCCGATCAGGAATCCGATCTGAAAACTATGACCCAATATTTCCGTCGGGCTTATGAGCTGGATAATGATTCGGCGGAAACCAACCTGGGAATGGGTTGGGTATATTTTTATCAGCGTGACAATGACACCGCCTATGCCTATTTTAAGAGAGCCTGTGCATTGGATCCGAACAATTTCGAGGTTAATTATCATATCGGCGGTTTCCTTCGAAGTGTAGGCTTGTATGACAAGGCCCTCAAGTACTATGACCTAGCCCTGGCATTAAACCCGGGAGAGATCGCCGATCCGTCGCTTCGTACTCTCCCGGCGGCTTCGGCTTTTGAGCTGCGCATAAGTTGTCTAATATCTCTGGGGCGTTTTCAGGAGGCCTTGGAAAGCCTTTTGGCAGTACGTGATGAGTTTCCTGATGACATAATGATCCGTTTCTACATGACGCGTTTGAATATTTGCATGAAGATGTATCAAGAAGCGGAGAGAGAGATGGCGGAGATCATCAAACGGGATAGCTCGAATCCCAGGATTCCATTCTACCAGGCGTTGCTCTATGCGGCATACGGTGATAGTGAAAAGGCGCTGGAGCCCATCCGGGATGGATTTGACCCGAGGGCGTTTTACCTGGTTACTCAAGTCTATTGTGCGTTGGGCATGAAATCCGAGGCCATCAAGAGCATCCAAGATGGAATCGAGACGGGTTTTTCGTCGATCCAAACTTATATGTACCCGTACCAATATCTGATCAACAACCCGGATTATGCACTGCTTCGCACCGAACCGAAATATCAAGAAATCGTTCGTGCACAAAAGAAGATCTATGACCGCATGGTTGAGATGTACCGGGATTTGTAATCTGGGGGACATCCCCCAAGGTACCACCCGGCAGTGTCAATTCGAAAGCGGGGGCTAGGGTGGCACCTTGGGGGATGTCCCCCAGCTACTTAATTTGACTTTTACTGCTTAGGAATTATATTAGTATTCGGTTAACGGGGGCTAGAATTAAAAAGGCATTGTTTTTCATCACAGCGTTTGGCTTGAGTGCATCATTGATGTCTCCCCAGAGCCTTGTGGAGCTGGCGAAAAAAGAAAAGGAAAGAAGAGCATCTCTCCGGGCCGATGGAAAAAAGCGAACTGTAGTTACGAATAAAGACTTGAGAAAGTTCGATATACTTGCCAAAGAATCAGTCTTAATGGTTATTCCTGCAGAGCAGCGCTTAGTCCAACCAAGGCAACGATCGACTCCTCCGCCCAAAATAAAAGTAAGCATCGAATCCCAAGAGGGGCAGGGCGATCGAAGGTTCGGCATTTCAAGATACGCCACCAAGATTCTGCCTTCCACTAATCTTGTCGAGAGATCAGAAGAGGCACTCGCTGGGCCTAATGGACAATATGCGGAAATCTCCCTGTTCGGATTCCTCGACGTAGAGGTTGATGCGGAAAACGGACCGGGAGACGACATCGCGATCTATACCAGACTGGCTGGTGGGGAAGAAGCGAGACGCGTGAGTCTTGAAGGTGGATTCCCTCTGGATTTTACTGCTTTTGGTTATGTCGAGGGCTTTTGGTATGGCGTGTTCTGCATGACGGACAAAGGCGAATGGGCATTGTTGGGACGCGGCACGGGAGCCGGCAGCCCGGAAACCTTCGATTTCGGTGACATATCATCCACACAACGGCTCAGGATCATGTTCAAACCGCATACAAACGCCGATTTTCCCTTTCGGTACAGAAGAATTCAACCCGGTGAATTCACTTTCGGCATCGATGCGGTGGAAATCCTTCATTAAGAAGCTCAAGAATCGGGAGCGAAATTACGGAGTGCAATTATCGCAGAACCTGGAGCATAATTTTAAAAAGCGAGAGCTCTTCTACTCCGATCTTATAGCTTCCACCGGATCTAATAGGGCCGCCTTGATCGACTGGTAGGCAATGGTGGAATAGCCGATCACAAACACAGTAACGGCCGAAAGTATAAACGTCCCGGCACTTATCCCGGTCCGATAGGCAAAACTTTCCAGCCAGCGATGCAGGACAATATAGGCGATGGGCAGCGCAATCAAGTTGGCGATAAGGATCAGTCTCGTCACATCCTTGCTGATCAGGACGACGATGCCGGCCACCGACGCGCCCAGCGTCTTCCGTATACCGATTTCCTTGAACCTCTGCTCCGCCATGAACGAGGCCATACCATAAAGCCCGAGGCAAGCCACCGCGATCGCAAATATTGTAAAATAAGCGATGATCTTGTTAAGCCTCTCATCCTTCTGGTACTGCTGATTGAAATTGCTGTCGAGAAAGTAATAGTCGAACGGGCGGTCCGGATCGAATTTTTTCCACTCTCCACGCAACTGATCCAGCGTTCCCGCAATATTTCCCGGTTTGATGCGGACGGCGATTTCTTCAAAATAGTCTTGTTGATTCGTAAAAAGGAGAGGCAGGATCTTGTCATGCAGCGACCGGACATGGAAATCCTTCACGACCCCGATCACCGTCCGGGGACGGACATCACTCATCTTCTCGCCTTCGAAAACGCCGATAGTTTTACCCAGAGGCTCCTCCCACCCGTATTTCGCCGCGGCCGTCTCATTAATGATGATGGAATCCTCGGGATCGGTGGCGAACTCCCTCGAAAAGTTGCGGCCTTCCTTTATTTCCATACCCAGGGTCGCGATAAAGTCGATGTCACAGTTTATCCGGTGCATGAGTTGGGTTTGTTCGATCGTATAGCCCTCCGGGACGTAGATATTGTAATCCGGATAACTCCCGGGAAGATCCGAAGCAGCAGAAACATTCAATACCGTACTGTAGGCCTTGAGTGCCGTCTTGATGGCCGGAATCTTATCCTCCATGCTTTGATCCATGAGCGGAATCACGACCACGTGTTCCTGGTCAAATCCCAGGTGCTTATTTTTCATAAACCGGAGCTGGCCCAACATCACGGCTGTCCCGGAGATCAAGGTGATCGATATGACAAATTGAACCACCACCAGCACACTCCGAAATCTGGAATTGGCGGATCCGGCTTTGAGTGAACCCCGCATGACATTCACGGGCTCGAAGGCGGAGAGAAAGAAGGCAGGGTAGCTTCCGGCCAGGAGCCCGGCAAAGAGGGTGAAGCCTATAAACGCCGGTATCAACCAGGGCATCTCGCCGAAATGGAAGCCGAGTTCGACCCCGGCTATGGAGCCGAAAACCGGCAGCACCAGCTTGACCAGACCCACCGCCGCCAGCAGCGAGACAATACAGTACAGCATGGATTCCGCCAGGAACTGCTTGATGAGCATCCGTTTTTCCGCACCCATCACCTTGCGCAGGCCGACTTCCTTGGCGCGTCCTGAAGATCGAGCCGTAGCCAGGTTCATGAAGTTTATACACGCGATCAGCAGGATAAAGAAAGCAATGGCCGAGAATATGTAGACATAGGCGATGTCGCTGTTGCCGGGAGTGTCATACCCGAGCTTCGAATGCAGGTGGATATCAATCATGGGCTGTATGAAGAATCCGATCTCTCCTCCCAAGACCTTTTTGAGCGCCGCCATGTAATTGTCGATAAAGGCCGGGAATTTCCCCGTGAATTCCGCGGGATCCACATTCTCTCCGAGCAGGAGATAGGTGTAGTTGTTGAAACTCGTCCATTCATCGAGTTCTCTGTTTCTGATGACATAGAAGGTTTCAATCGAGCACAGAGCATCAAATTGCAGATGGGAATTGGCCGGGCAGTTTTCCATGATCCCGGTCACAGTGTAGTCATATCGGTTGTTCAACCTCAGCCGCTCGCCCATGGCCGGCTTGTCCCCGAAATATTTGCGCACCATATCTTGAGTGAGCACGACCGAATAGGGAGCGACGAGTGCGCTGTCAGGGTTTCCCTGGAGCAAAGAAAAGGAAAAAACCTCGAAAAAGGACTCATCGGCATAGAACAGGCGTTCCTCATAGAAGCTCGTTTTATTGCGTTCGACCGGCATCCGATTTAATCCATAAATCCTGGTGAAACTCTCGACTTCAGGAAAGTCTTTCAGCATGGTGGGGCCGGTACCGAGATTGCTGAGCGGGTATTGGACGAATTCGCCGCTCAAGTTCCCCTCGACACCGATCCGATAGATCCGGTCGGCGTTGGTGTGAAACTTGTCGTAGCTCAGCTCATGGATGACATAGAGAAGAATTAGGATGCAGGTTGCCAAACCCACGGCAAAACCCGCGATGTTGATAAATGCGTAGGCCTTTTGTTTTGTGATGTTCCTCAGTGTGATAATTACGTAATTTTTAAACATTGGGGCTTCTCCGATTGAATTGGCTTCATTGATTTCATACGAAAATTGATCCTAAAAAGTCGGAATTTGCAGCATTTTATTTATGATTTTTTTTTGCTCTCCGACCTGCGTGAATTGTTGAAATAATTAGAATTACATAGAAAAATGGCTTTAATAAAGGACTCAGATGTCGTATTCTGAGGGGGAAATCACCACTCTAAAGATTCTGTCCAGCTCAATGTATGCCCAACCGCTCTGAAACATCTTTCGGTGGGTCAAATGGAAGCGCTAAGATCTAAAATGATGCTGAAAACATTTTAAATACATTGGTATCAACATTTTGTAACATTCGGAGCACATAAAAAATACCAAAGACAGAGCGCATTTAAAAAAAACGAAACCAATCGATCTGCGTTTACGTATATCTCTGCGGAGGATCACCTTAGGCCCAGGAGGAGTCTGGACAAATGTTAAAAAATTACCTGAAAATCGCCTATCGAAATATCAAGCGACACAAGGGTTACAGCTTTATTAATATATCCGGCCTGGCAATCGGCATGGCCTGCTGCATCCTGATCCTGCTCTTCATATTCGATGAGTTGAGCTATGACAAATTTCATGAGAACCACGACCGCATCTACCGCGTCACCAGAAAATGGCTCAACGAGGACGGCGTGGTCAGCCTCCATCTCGGACATGTCGCCCCCCCGGTCGCCCCTCTCCTCGCGAACGACTTTCCGGATATCATCCATGCGGTCCGGATGCTCCGCATCGGAAGAGCTTTGATAGGCAACGGGTCCACATTTTTCGAGGAATCCAGGTTCTTCTTCGCTGAAGAGGATATATTCAAGGTCTTCACCTTTGATTTGACCATCGGGGATCCTCAGACGGCACTCCAGGACCCGCTCACAATGGTCATCACCGAAGAGGCGGCCGAAAAATATTTTGGAACCGAGGATCCGATCGGAAAGTCGCTGACGATCCAGGTCGATAACCAGAAGGCGGATATGAAGGTGACGGGGATCATCAAGCCAATGCCGCACAATTCCCACTTCCATGCCGATTTCCTGGGATCGTTCAAGACCTATGAGGCCGTGGTTGGGGACCGGGAGCTACAGAACTGGGCGAGCAATAACTATGCCACTTACCTTCTCATGCCCGAGAATTATGACATAAACCGACTGAAGAGCCGGCTCGACCCCTTTATCGACCGACACATGGAACAGGGAGTGAGCGAGCGTACCAAGCTCGAAATCCAGCGTCTTACGGACATCCATCTCCGCTCCCATCTCGATTCAGAGATCGAGCCCAATAGCGATATCACGTACGTGTATATTTTTTCGATCATCGCCTTCTTCATCCTCCTGATCGCCTGTATCAATTTCATGAACCTGGCCACCGCCCGCTCAGCCGGCCGGGCCAGAGAGGTCGGCCTGCGGAAAGTCGTGGGGGCCCAAAGGATACAGCTCGTCCGTCAGTTCTTGAGTGAGTCCATCATCACGGCATGCCTATCACTCGTGATCGCCCTGATTATCGTTTTCCTGGTTCTTCCACATTTCAATCAATTCGTGGGCCGCGACCTGTCATTGAACATGAAGGAAAATGTCTCGCTCTTCGTTTATCTGATCCTCATCGCAATCATCGTCGGCTGCGCATCCGGCACCTATCCGGCCCTCTTCCTATCCGCGTTTAAACCCGTCCGGGTTCTGAAGGGTATCCTGGATCAGGGGAAAAAGGGGCTATCCTTCCGGACGGTGCTCGTCCTGTTCCAGTTTGCCACCTGCATCATTTTAATCATCTGCGTGGGCGTTGTCTCCGGCCAGCTGAACTTCATACGGACCAGGAACCTCGGTTTCGACCAGGAACATGTGGTCGTCCTCCCCAGCAGCCCGGTGATGGTATCAAGGCTCGAGGCTTTCAAGTCGCGTCTGCTCGCGAACTCGGATATTCTCGGCGTTTCGGCCGCCAAGAGGGTGCCCTCGGGGCGCCTGCTCGATTCCGCCGGGGCGGCGGTGCTGAGCGGCGAGACCAGCCAGCCTATCACATTCCGCATCGCCCAATTGGGGGTGGACTACGATTATATCCCGACCTTCAAGATGGAGATGGCGGCCGGCCGTAATTTCTCCCGGGAAATGAGGACCGATGCCTCGCAGGCCTTCATCCTCAATGAAACCGCCGTCAGGCGGATCGGCTGGAAATCTCCCCAAGAGGCCATCGGAAAAGCATTCGGCTACGGCCAGCGGAAAGGGCAGGTGATAGGTGTCGTCAAGGATTTTCATTTCGAATCTCTCCATCAGGAGATCTCTCCCATCCTGATGATGCTATCGTCGACCAGCCTAAGCCAGATCTCCATCCGGATCAGCCCGCAGAACATTCCTCAGACTATGGCCTTCCTTAAAGATACCTGGGCTGAGCTGCGGCCGAATTATCCGTTCTCTTACAATTTTATCGATGAAAATTTCGACCAACTCTACAAGTCCGAAGAAAACCTGCACAGGATCTTCCGATATTTTGCCTTCCTATCCATGGTCATAGGCTGTCTAGGCCTCTTCGGCCTGGCCTCCTATTCAGCCGAGCGACACACCAAAGAGATCGGCATCAGGAAGGTCTTGGGGGCATCGGCGGCCGGTCTGGCCTTCCTGCTTTCGAAAGAGTTCACCAAATGGGTCTTGCTGGCCAATGTGATTGCCTGGCCGGCGGCGTACCTGGTCATGTCTCGATGGCTCCAGAATTTCGCCTATCGATCGGGCATCAGCCTAGGGATATTTCTCTTGGCAGGAGGTCTCGCTTGGGCGATTGCCTTTCTCACCGTCAGCTATCAGGCGATTAAAGCGTCGCTCGCCGATCCGATCAAGGCGCTGAAGTATGAATGAGGGATGCTTTGATCTTCAGATCGTCAGAAAAGCGCTATCTACCCTCGAGCTGGCTTATGTACGCGAGCGCCTTGGCCGAGAAGGCAGGTGCATCCTCGTCCTTTGCGGCCGCCCGGCTGTAGCGCCGCAGGAAGGCGAACGCATTGCCGATGTCCTCCACCAGGGCTTCCTTGCCGAGGTTTTTAAGGATAATATTTGCCATGTAAAATCCGGTGGGATGTCCGCTCTGTGGAATGATACTTCGTAATTCTGCGCCTAACAGCGCTAAATCTCCCTCCCGGACATTCATCAGACCGAAGAGGCGGTCCATCTCTCGAATGACCACGGGACTTTTTTCATACAGCTCGAGGAACTGCTTGTTTCTTTCTTTCTGAGATTCCACGGCGAAGCGTTCCTGATCGTGAAACCAGGCCCCCCGGTTGACCTGGTCGGCGATGCCTTCTGCGTGAATCTGGTCGATCACCCAGAGAACATCGGGATTGAGGCCCGTGAGCCAGTCTTTGTAATAGTGATGAAACTCATGCGCGACAAAATCGATTAAAGAGTCCTTTTCATCCATGGTATAAAGAATGTCCAAGACCACGGGATTGTAGCCGCGGGCGTCGGGAGCGAAGACAACGAAGGAAACCGGCGGGTAGGATTGAACCTCGAAGGGAGGAAGAAAGGCCTTCGCTCTGTCTACGGCCATCTTGATGAAGGACATACCCTTGAGTCTATTGATTTCGGCCCTGATGGCAGCTCGCTCCTTTCCGGCACGAAGATAGTGCGGAAGAAACTGCCCCCGCCAACCGGTATCTTTTTTCATCTGGGCGGCCAGCTCCCCCTTTTTGGAGGGCATAAAGGCTAGTCTGAAGCGCATCATAAAAAAGTCCGGACGGAATTCATTCTTGATCAGGATCCGGTAGCCGGGAGTGGCGAAGAGCGCATCCCACTGCTCCTTGGACGGCTCCTGATCCTTTTCCAGCAGGGCCGTGAGTTCCAGAAATTTCTCCACGCCGGAAAAGTCGATGTTTGATTCCAGTGGATTTTTTTCCTGTTCAGCGAGTCCGACCCTGCCCGGCAGCGGCGAGGAAACGACAGTTGCCAGAATCAAGAAAGTCAGTAAATATAATATAGATTTGCGCATTTTCGGCCTATCCTTTTCGCGGTACCCATAAATTGATTCACTCTTGCGAAGATACTAAAGACCCAGAGAGATCCGTAAAGGTTGCCTCCTTATGCACCTTGTACTCGTCCGTGTGCGTTCCATACCAAAGTCCTCTTTTCAGCTGGAGCTGCCAAATCCTCGATATTCGTTATTTCCTTAACCTTTCCAGCCTGTTTTTGATGTTTTTATCGGACGGATCGATTTTCAACGCCTTCTGATAGGATTCGACGGCTTTTACCCTCATTCCTTTCTGCTCGAAAGCCTCGCCCAGTCCTGCATAGGCTCCTGCAGAATCCGGATACAGAGACAGGCAGAATTCGAACAGCCGGATAGCCTCATCCGGTGCGTTATGGCGCTGCAGGCCGTGCAAGGCATGGCTGTTGAGGAATTCTTCCGTGATCGGAACGGGAAAGCCGAAGCGATCGCTCAGGGATTGAAAATGTTCCTTCACCTTGGCCGGACCGGTCTCCCAAGCTTCGCCGGGAAACGTCCAGCCCGTGAAGAGCTGCTTAAGATTCGAAAACAATCCCGGAAGAGCTACTGAGGCATGATTTTCCTCCGGATAGCATTTGTATTCGTAGCTGAAATCCCTGGGAGCTGTTGTCTCAATCAGGCGTTTAAACTTATCCAGAAGGCTTGTCTCTTCTTCGTCCTTTTGCTCTCCCGTGATAAAGAGAAAATGTTTCAGGGAATCGTGTTGATCCAGAAAGTCTTCCGCGTATTTCAGCCATTCGAACTGATTCCAGTAGAGACTCGGACTCAGAGCGATCGTCGCCTGAAAGAGTTTGGGACTCCTGGACAGGGTTTCCACAGCAAAGAGGCCGGCCAGGGAATGACCGACCAGGATCCGGAATGGATGCGTCCGAAAGGAACCATCGACATACGGGATCAATTCGTCGGATAGAAATGCCCGAAAGGTTTCCGCACCTCCGCTCGTCGGCCAGTTTCCGGTTTCTTCATTAGCCGGGGTGTAAGTGAACTCCTTCATCCGATCTCCGTGTGCGACGGCTACCACGATCATTTCCGGGATCATTTCGAAGAGACTCAGATACTTTATCACTCCGGTGAAGGCTTCAAAATAATCTCCGCCGTCAAGGACGTAAATGACGGGATAGCGCTCCGATCCCGCTGCATAGCCTTCGGGGAGGTACACGAATATGTCCCTCCGCTCCTTTAGAAGCTTGGAATCGAATTCGATATGCTGACCCAAAATAAAATTCTCGATTACCTGCCCAGCGGATGAAGTATCAGAAAGTGCACAGCACTTTTCACTCGTAAGATCTATGGGAAATGCGTGCCTCGCATAGGCAGTACCACATAAAAAATTGAAAGCTGGAAAAAAGAAAAGAATCATGGTATGCGCTTTCAGTCTCAAGAATCTAGCCTCCTATATTGCTGATTTCAAGCGTGACAGACATTGTTTAACCGAATCTGATCAAATAAGTGAGCGGACGATGTACCCTGCGGCCATGGCCGTGGCAAAGCTTATCAATGTGCCGATCAGTATATATTCCGCTTCCTTCCTGCGCTCGGACGCCCGAATCGCCCCCAGTCGATAGATGGATTTGACGCCGATCAAGATGGATATTGCAGCGAGCTGGTCGATGAGAACAAAGGAGTAGACAAAGAGACGTTCCAGGCAGCCGATCCAGAATCCCGCCTCATCCAGGCCGGCCCTGTCAGCCGATGGAATCTGCGCGCAGAGTCTGGATGTCAATTTTCCGATAAAATATCCGGTGGGCCACAAGATGAATATATATCCCGCCACAACGAGCAGTATTTTGGATGAATTCCAAATTTCATAGATGGCTTGTGCGATCGCACCGGGAGTAAGTGAAGATAAAATACCCCAGAGCACGACCAGGATGATCACGTGGGCCAACTGATCCAGCGAAAAAGCCAAAGCGTTATCATCGAATCCGGCCTTCACGCCGTCGATAACCAGATGGGTGGCAAAGGCCGCGGGGAGGATCCAATAAAACTGATCCCAATGGGAAGTGGCCAAATAAATCAGTACGGCATGCAACAGGCTGTGTGCATATAGCCAGGGCGAACGCCATGTCCTGGCCTTGCGCTGGCGGATTTTTTCTTTCGTCTGTAATAGGAAATCGGCGATGAGGTGGGCGATAAAGAGCCTTATCAGCAGTGCCGTCGGGTTCATCTTAAGTTTAGGTTTTCACTTTTAATGTGCATTCCTAATTCTAAGGTTTAACTATTGAAAAGTGAATCATAATAATTCAGGGCCGCACCGAGCGCAAAGTGTCCCGCCAACCGGAGTCGCTGCTGGACGGCCGGCTGCCGGATTTTCAACGCCCGCGAGATTTCCGCCTGAGTCTTCCCCTGAATCCAATGGGAAACGGCCTCCGCCTGCTCGACACTCCAGCTCTGGATGATGGCATCCAGTGCCGCCGCCAGCATTGCCAAACCGGGATTGATATCCGCCTGTTCCGAGAGAAACGAAAACCGTCGGTATTTCTGCCGTGATCCCTTGAGCGCATCCAGGGCTTTCCCGGACAGCCGGAAAGCTTCTCCGTCGCTGGCTTCGATATTTTCGGCATTCAGATTCCCTATGCGGCCGATTCCAAGCCCCAGCCTCACTTCTGCTTGATGTCTGTCGATCCGGATTTGCAGGAGTTCCGATCGGATATAAAGGGCGATTCTCAGGGCTTGTTGGGGAGGGATCACGAGACCCTGGAAGGAATCGCCGCGAAAGATTCGGGAAAATCGAATGCTGCCCCGTAAAGGATCCGACAGGGCGGTGGCCTGTTTCAGTATGCTGTCGAGTCGGTCCAAAACATCGGCACGCCGAGTCGAATAAAGGCGGGAGCGCACAAGATCCCCGGTTATGACGGCACAGAGATTTCGCTCCATAAAATAAGCCTTATAACCTATAATAATACAATATAAGCCATGAGGCTTATAAGTCAAGTCTTAATAGTGCATCAGCCGGGGAGTGCGCATGCCAAGGCGGCAGCATTACGAGATCCCATACCCCCTTTTGCTCCCCATCTCCCCTTTTGCCGACAGACGCCCAGGCTGCCCTGGGCTCACTTGATCTCGACTCAATATTTGATCTTGTCAAACAACCGGGCGGCATTATAAAAGACATCGTCGCCGATGTTCATCTCGCGAATGATCACATAGTTTTTGTCCAGGAAATTGGCCGTCGACTGCGCTTTCAGGATGTATTTAAGCCATGAAAAAAAATCGGTGCTCTTGTTATAGCAGAGCTCACTCAACGGAATAGGGTAGTCGCTTCCAAACAGAAGCTTCTGAGCCGCCACTCCCTCCAGATGCTCCAGCACCAGCTCCATATACATGGTGCGGAAGGGCGTGCACACCGCGGACAGATCCGCATACAGCCGCCATCCCTCCTGCTCAGCCTCTTCCATGAGCTTGAGAAACTCTCCGAAATCATCCTGATACTCCGCATCCAGCAGCCCGAAATAAGGCATGGCGCAGTGGGCCACGATCACAGTCACACCTTTATCCAGAATCCTTCTCACATATTTGGGATTGTTGTATCGGATGAATCCCGCATCCGATGTCGGAATGCTGTGCTGCGGACCGGCGTGGTAGAGGAGCGGCAGATTGTGATCGGCCAGCCTCTCAAAGAACGGCCGGCACTTGGCATGCTCCGGATTGATGAGCTGCGACGAGGGGATCCACTTACACACCACCGCCCGGTGTTCCAGGCAGTAGTCCAGCTCATCGCTCCAGTCCGGCCGCATGGGGTGGACAGAGGCCCCGAACATAACGCGCTCGTTTGTCTCGGCCAGTTCTGCTATATAACGGTTCGGGACATAGAGATGTGTCAACTCCCGATGCGGAGCCCCTGCTTCGTCATAGACCTCATCCATGGCCATCAGGACACATTTGTCCACAAACATAGAGCCATTTATGACATCGAACAAATGCCGCTTCACCCGTTTGATGTCCACCTTTTTAAATAGGGATTTGGTAAGCAAAAGCATGGCGAAGTAGGCGGGGGTGCGGGTGAACTCTTCGGACCAGTAACACCCGCTCTCCCCATCCTCCGGTGCCCCGAAATGCACATGCATATCTATGACTTCCATGTTTATGACTTCCGTGCCTCTCATTCAGGTTCAGGATTCCAGCTCGATCAAAATCGGCCGGTGATCGCTGACGAATTTTTGGCGGCCCTCGGCTTGGTCATCGGTGCCTGCACCGTATTCATCATGCGCGATCGAGGCGCTTGTCACCTTGGGCGCCAAGGCCGGCGAAACCAGAAAATGATCCAACAGGAGCCTGCGGTTCGGGATGTTATCGACATAGTCGTCGAAGATGGCCGTAAATCGTTTGTCTCCCGACACCTTCGGGATCAGGGCATGATGAAACAGCCGGCTCGGATAATAGGTGCTCCCCAGAAGGATATCGGTGACATTGTGGGTAAGATAGCGGGTCTCGAAATAATCTATGCCCGGGCCGTCATTGAAATCCCCGGTGACAATGATCAGAGACTCCGGAGTGCTTTTCACCAGGTCGTCCAGATATCTTCGGGTCCGCATGGCTTCCGAGGAGATCCGGCGTCGGTTTTTCAGGGCGGCGATCACGAACTCGCCTCGCGTCGCCTCGTTTTCGAAGAGTTCCCGGCCACCATGGACATATTTGCTCTTGGTGTGGAGCGTCACGATCCGGACGATTTGTCCGTTTTCTCCCGTCTTTCCCTCCAGGACCAGAGGAAGGCGGGTGAAGTCATAGTTCTCAAGCCTATGATCCCCGTCGATGTCGGCCTGCCAGGGCTCCTGCAGTCCTTGGGTCAGATCGTCGGCGGCGATCCGCGGTTCTCCAAATCCCCCGTCATTTTTGACCAAGGCATAGATTTTTTGGGCCCCGCCGTCGAATCCACCGAACACATCAAACGAATCATCCAAATAGTAAGATACAAAGAGCTGCATCTCCCGGATGTCGCTCGGGCCCTCCTCCAGGGTTAGGACGTCGGGATCGAGATCGAGGATCACGCGGCCGACCCTCCGGCACAAGGCATCGACACTGGTTATGCCGGTGCGGTCATGGACCATGCGGAGGGCGACATCCCCTCCGCCCACGAACCAGTCGTTCATCCATTCAATATTCCAATTGACAATCCGCACGCCTGATTCCTTTCATTGCGAAGATGCGAGCATAAAATCAGCCCACATCCGGCAAAAAGCAACCTGATTAGGTCGAATGTCATTCTTTTTCACTTGTTGTCACTTTATTTCAATACACCTCTCTTGGTGCATCGACCTATATTATTAGGTGATGGGTTTTGGCGATTCCGACTTGAGAAGAGGTGTCTTCACGAATTGCGAGAAGATCATTTTGACATGAAGGGCTTATTCGAACTACAATGAACGAGCTGGCAGGAGTCAGCGGTGTTAAGGGTATGGTGAAGAAGAAGGATATCCTACAATCCTGGAAAGAAATTTCCCAGTACCTGAACCGCGACGCGCGCACCTGCATCCGCTGGGAAAAAGAACTGGGGCTTCCTGTCCACCGGATCGATGATAAGTCTTCTCACTCCAAGGTCTTTGCATACAAATCCGAGATTGACGAATGGCTCAGGAGCAAGGCCAACGGGGGCAAATCCGGGCGTCCGATTTTGGTCTCCCGCAAGACCTTGGTTTTGGGGACCGCAGCGGGTTTCATTATCGCCGCCCTTGCGGCCCTTCTGTATTTCAATCTGATCCTGACACGGAGTTTCCCCACCCAAATCTCGGTCCTGATCCTGCCGTTCGAGAACATAAATCCTTCCAGTGAAGGCGGTTATTTCTCCACCGGAATCACCGATGAGATCTCGAGAAGATTGGCGAATCACAACCTGTTCGAGGTGATACGACACGAGCCTAAGATCCAATACACCGAGGAATCCCTGTTGCTGAGCCGCCGTCGAGAAGAAGGGCCGGACTTCGTGCTGCGGGGACAGGCCGGGGTTTTCGAAGACAACATCCGGATCAGGGTGAGTCTCGAAAGGCGATCCGACGGCAAGGTTCTGATCGAAAAGGATTACAGCACCAAGCTGGCCGAGCTGTCTCTGGTTCAGGAGAATATCTGCAACGGCATTTACAAAGAATTGATCTCGGAATTCGGTGCCTATCCGATTCGTAAGGACACGCTCACCGACGCCGCTCGGGCGCCCGAGGTTCCGGAATCCTTGGACCGCCGGGCCATCCTTTCCGGCCTGAGCGAAGAAACCGATCCGTGGAAGCTTTATTTCAAGGGGCGTTACTATGGGCGGATCAGCACCCAGGAAGCCAACGAGATCGCCATCGAGTTTTTCAACCGGGCCACGGTCCTGGATCCGCAGTTCGCCCAAGCCTATATCGGCCTCGCCGACTGTTATTTGAATTATGTGAATTTGAATTGGAACTACAACCTGAGCTGGGTGAAAAACGCCGAGGACATGCTGGCCCGGGCCTATGCGATCGATCCCGATATTCCCGAATACTACAGCACTTTCGCTAAACTGCTCCTCATCCGCGAGATCGGCTTTGAGGATGAGACTTTGGATGAGGCCGTCAGGCTGTTGGAGCGGGGACTCGCCAAATATCCCGATCACTACGAGCTGAATTCCATCAAAGGTTATTGTCATTTTGTCTATTACGGCAAGAAGGGGCGCGTAACCGATTTCGCCCGGGCATTGGATTACAAGGAGAAAGCGTACTGGATGAGCCCCTTCAATATCGTCAACCTGACATTTGCCGAACTCCTGATGCTTGACCGGGAATTCGAAAAGGCCATCGAAATCTGTCTATGCCTGATCCCGCTGGATCCCTCTCTTATGGCCAAATTCAGGTTAGGGGAGGTTTTGTATTACAAGGGCGAACTCCAGAGAAGTGAGGAGATCTTTTCAAATTTCCGGGATTCGCTGGAATTCCAGGCTGCCTCGACCGCCTATCTGGGCATGATTGCGGCGAGGAATCATGAATATGAAAAAGCCGAGGCGTTTGCCGATGGGGTAGGCAAGTATGCGACCGGCCCCTATGGAAACAATCTGAAACTGGCATCCATCTACTACGGAATAGGCCGGGAAGCATTGGGACGGGAGTATATTGAAAGATTCTTTGAAAACCCCCAGGTGCGGCGGATGAAACACGTGTATGAAAAATATATCGACCTCGACACCAATTTTCCGAGCAGGCTTAGAGAGGCTTCAACAAATTTATATTAGGGGGTATCGGATGAACGAATATCCGACCATCGAAGTCACACCGAATGTAAAAAAGGCCATGGAATATCTGAAGGAAGCGATCGATGCGCTGGAACCCGGCCCGGTGAAAAAAAATGCCGGGGGATCGTGGGATTACCTGGATCGTACTTTCAAGGGCGAGCCGCAGCCTTTGGGCGGAGAAAATTGTCCACCCGAAAGACTACTCATCGGGGGCCCCTGATACGGTCATTTCGCCTCAGCCAAATATTCTCAGCATGTCTCGAATGCGGTTTCGAAGTCTGTCTCTCGTTATAACCGACGATTGCAACTTCGACTGCTCCTACTGTTACAAGACCAAGGGCGAGGCCTATATGTCCTACGCCACCGCCGAGAGAGCCATCGGATTCCTGCTTCCGTACTGCTCCGATGAGTGGTATCTGATCTTTTACGGGGGAGAACCGCTCCTAGCCTTTGATCTTATAAAGGATGTGGCCCTTCTTGCCCAACAGAAGAGCCGGTCTCTCAAGAAGACGGTCCGCTTTTCCCTGACCACCAATGGCGTGCTCCTTACCGAGGACATGGTCGAGTTTTTCGCCCTCCATGAATTCCTGGTGGTTCTGAGCTTTGACGGCCTGGCCCAGGAAATCCATCGGAAAAAGGGATCGCTGCCGAAACTGCAATCCCTCGTTGAGCGGCTCAAGGTCCATCCCCGTATCCGGCTGGAGGTCAACAGTGTCTTTACCCCGGTCTCCGTCTACCGGATGGTGGATTCGATCCGGTATCTTATGGATCTGGGGGTCCCCAGGATACGATACTGCTTATCGGTAAAGTCTCCCTGGAGTGATGTTTCGCTTCGCCGCCTGGAGTCGGAGTTGGAATTTTTGCTCGAGATCCTGGTGGAGGAGCAGGCGCGCACAGGGCGAATCCCGGTCGAGAATTTTACGCAGCGTTCAGGCGTGGGGACGGGAGTCTTCCGCTGTTCGGGGAGCAAGGACAGGTTGGCGCTGACTCCGGAGGGACATGTCTGGGGATGCGATCTCTTTGCCGAGCATTTCAGGCGCGTCGAAAATCCCAGCGTCCTGGAAGATTACCATTTCGGACACATCGATGATTTTATAGCGCGGCATAACATTATATATCAGGAAAAGGCCCCATTGTACGACCAATTGAGGACCGATAATTTCTACACCGCATCCACCGAGTGCTTCATATGCGAATACCTGCTGGACTGCGGCATCTGCCCGATGGAGGCGGCGTTCTCCGGCCTTCCCCTGGGAGAGGTCCCCTCGTACCTGTGCAGGATCCAGCGTATCAAGAGCGAGAGCAGAAAGCAGTTCCGGTTGTTGACCCGGAATCAGCTATAAGAATCGGCGCGCTTTCTAGCTTTTTTGCTTTTTTTCTTTTTGCTGCTTTGCTTATCTTTATTGCGCTTCCTGTTGTGCTCCGACTGGTTAAAGTACTTGGCATTAAAGCAGTTAAATCCAAAAAAAGTCTATGAGGATAGCTGAGATCAGGAGCATCGGTCAGCCCCGATGAAATAGCACTCGGGAAAATCCAAACTCTTGGATCTGAAGACGATACGATCATAGCGCATAAAGTTGGAACTTACGACGTCTTGGGAATTGAATAATCCGATCTCCTCTGCATCGACTATTTCTCAGCAGGCTAGACTTAGTTTCGAATGGGCGCCCATACTAAACACACGAAGATCTTTTTATTCTTTTATTAGGATTTATCAGCGGAGTTATCGTTACGCAATTGACTTTCTATCCGTCAGTGCCTACTATTATAAACACACAATGGGGACAAAATCGGAGAAAATTAGTTGTCCGAATTGCAATTCGCCTAATCCTGGCGATAGTTCCTACTGTAGCACCTGTGGCTCTTATCTGGAAGAAACAATAAGGACAAAATCCTATCCCCAACAAAAGCAAAGCGAGATTGGGGATTTCACGTTTCAGCCCGGCGCTTTCTTCGGTGAGCGCTACCAGATTATCGAACTTATCGGCCGGGGTGGTATGGGAAAGGTCTATAAGGCGAAAGATCTGGAACTTGGTATCTTTGTGGCTCTTAAAATCATCCGACCTGATCATGCCGATAAGCCCTGGTTTATCCAAAGAATCAAACAGGAGACTCTTCTGGGCAGGTCGGTTGCACATGAAAATGTGGTGCGCATATTCGATATCGGTGAGACGGAAAAGCTCAAATATATCTCCATGGAATACGTCAAGGGGCAGAGCCTTAAAGAACTCATTAGATCATCAGGATCCCTGACCGTGGAGACCGCCGTCAGTTTTTCGATCCAGATTTGTAGGGCCCTGAGTGCTGCCCATAAGAAAACCATTATTCATCGTGACCTTAAGCCATCGAACATCATGGTAGATGTGAGGGGCACTATCCAAATCATGGATTTCGGTCTTGCCATTCTGAAGGACGAATATACTGCCAGCCGGAAGAGTGGAATTGTGGGAACTCCTGCTTATCTCTCTCCCGAACAAGCTGAGGGGCGAGCCCTTGATCATAGAACCGATATTTACAACGTCGGTTGTTTGATCTACGAAATGTTGACCGGAGCGCAACCCTACTGTGCTGACTCAACCGAGGAATTCATAGACATGCATCTCCACGAAGCGCCTCCTGCCATATCTAGGATAAAATCCAACATACCGCAAATTTTTGAGGACATCGTATTGAGATGCCTGGCCAAGAATCCGGACGATCGCTATCAAAGTTGTGACGAAATCATCCTGGATTTGGAAACGGTGATGGAGAGTACGGCCCATCCGTCTCGAAAAAAATTTTTTCAGAAAATCGCAAGACCCATTCTCATCGTTATTCTGCCGGCCGCCTTAGCCGTGGCCGTCTATTATTTTTTCATCGTGAGAGGCAGAGGCGAAACTAAACCTCCCGTCATAACCAGAATGACGATGTCCGTTCTGCCCCTCCAGAATAACTCCGGCGATGAATCTCTGGATAGCTACCGGTGGGTCTTTCAGGAGATGATGATTACGGACCTGGAGCATTCGCGATACCTGCATGTGATTCCTACGATACGTCTGAACGCTCAGATGAGGAAAATGAATCAAGATCCGCAAGTTCCACCGACCAAAGAGGCGCTTGACAGGATCGCAGAGGACGAGAAAATTCAATATTATCTGCAGGGACACTTTATAAAGTTCAGAGAAAATTTGAGGTTTACCGTAAAGATTGTAAAACCTTTTAGCTACGAAACAGTGAACTCCCAGGAAATAGAATGCAAGGGAGAAGATGAGATCCTCGATAGGATTGACGAACTGAAGATCTGGATCAAATCAAACTTGGGATTTAGCCGCTACGAGATTATCAACGATAATGATGAGAATATAAAGAATCTCACAAAGTCAAAACAAGCCCTCCAGCTCTATTACAGGGCTCGGAGACTGTACTTTGAAGGAGAATATCAAAAGAGCATCCAATCATTGGAAGAAGCCTGTCAATTGGACCCAGATTTCGCTATGGCTTACCGGGACATCTCCACAAATTACGCCTACCTGCAAGATCTAGAGAAATCAAATAAATATGCCAAAAGAGCCTTGGAGCTTGTAGAGAACGGGTATGGATCTGAGCGCGACAGGATGTTGATACAGGCCCACGCCCATAATATAATCGACCGGTCATTTGGTAAGGCCATCGAATTGTACGATAAAGTGCTGGAGAACTATCCGGAAGATCCGGACGTTCATGCCCGCCTTGCCTCCATTTACAGAAATCTGGGGGAATGGGACCTGGCGGAGACGCATTTTATGCAGGCGCTGTTCTGGAATCCGGATATCACGCATTCCAATCTCACCTGGATCTACGCTCAAAAGGGTCAATACAACAAGGCCCTTGACCTCCTGAATACCAACCAGGACATTCTCAATCCGATTGTATACAACCGCTGCATGGCAAATACGTTTCTCTGTCTAGGAGAGCCTGATGCTGCACTTCCTCATGCTAAAATGCTAGAGAAAGTGTTTCCTGATAACTATGAGATTATTGTGCTCCTCGGGAACATTTTTCACCTTAGAGGCGATTTCCCGGCTGCCCGGCGCAATTACCGAACGCTCTTGGACGATCGCAGCGGGACCGGGATCAGCGTGACTGGATATTTCGAGCTGATGCTTGAGGAAGGACGTTTTTCCGCTTGTGCTAAGGAACTGGCTTCCTATATCGAAGAATTCCGAAAACAGAATGAGATCGAAAAGCAAACTGAACTGCTCATGTTTCTGTCCTTGGTTCAATATGAACAAGGTGATTACGGAGAATGTCGGAACACTTGCGCCAAGTTTGTCGAATTGAGGGACACCTCTACGACCAGGCTAAAGGCATGGCACATCAGCGGATTGGCGGAAGCCAGGGCAGATGAAATTGCTGGCGCTGAGGATAAAGTTGAAAAGATGAGGCAGCTGATTGAAAGCCGGAATTTGCAGCAGAATGCGAAGCGTGATTATTTGCATTTAGCAGGAATCATTTCCCTGGAAAAGGGAGATTATGAGGCGGCTGTCGATATCTTTCAGGAGGTGTGCTCCTCGCTTGGTTTTCAGAACAGCACTTATGATAATCATGCTTTTTATATAGATTCTCTGGCACATGCATTCTATCTGCATAAAGATATAGAGCAGGCAGAGAAGCGTTATGTTGAGATATTGAACCTGACAACCGGCCGATTGAGGTGGGGCGCCGTATATGTGCGCAGCCATTATTGGTTGGGGAAGATCGCTCAAGAAAACGGGCGCTTGGCGGAGGCCGAACAAAATTTCAAGACTTTCCTCTCTCTGTGGGAAAATGCGGACTCGAATCTCCCTGAAATCGCCGACGCAAAAAATCAGCTGGCCGTTATTGCTAAAACGAAT
>Ga0180438_10001980_pt1 | contig 34720 bp, 31 predicted proteins | sample SS_ome_12_FD_132455 | JGI IMG/M metagenome (GOLD analysis project Ga0180438, IMG submission 132455) | Hypersaline lake sediment archaeal communities from the Salton Sea, California, USA - SS_3_D_2 metaG | ecosystem: Environmental > Aquatic > Non-marine Saline and Alkaline > Hypersaline >... | reverse complement strand
TTTAAATGATGCATATGAGTGGAAAATATAAAAGAGCTTTTTCGGTTAATTAAGGTCTCTATAGTTGTAATTGTTAGTGATGTTCCTGAAACCGATTCTGTTCCTCTACATAATTCGTCTCCTAGAACTAAACTTTGTCTATCTGCATTTCTAAGAATTGTTCTTAATTCTTTCATCTCTATAACAAAACTAGATTCACCCTGTATCAAATTATCATTACCGGATAATCTTGTAATAATTTTGGTATAAGGATAATATGTTAAATTACATGCTGTAAAAAGACCTGCCTGAGCCATAATTATATTTAAACCAACTGCTTTTGTAAAACATGATTTTCCAACAGAATTAGATCCATATAATAACATTCCTATAGGTGTTTTTCCTAGCGTAATATCATTAGTGACATATTCTCCATCGATAATCTTCTCTACAATAGGATGTCTTAAATTTTTGATATCTAAATATGAATATTCCGCATTCTGATCTATGATGGGTCTAAAATATTTATTATTTTTAGCTGATAAAGCATTACTACATAAATAGTCTAATTCTGAAATAAATCGATTAATATCAGAAAAGAAATTGTAATTGTCTGCTATATCAAAAACTAGAGATGTATAACATGAATATAAAAATTCAGCAAACTCTTTCTTTTTCTTTAAAAGTAAATTACAGGTGGAAGATATAATCTCTGATACAATCATAATCTCTTTATTCACATTTATAAACTGTAATTCACCACATAATTCTTTATTATAAGAGGAAGACTTTAATATTTTAGCTTTGTGTTGAGTGGTCCATAAGGCCAAACCCCTTTCACTATTTTTAACCTTTCCTTGTGATACATATTCCAATTTTTTACCCCGAGTAGATTTTAAAAATGTATTTAAATGATGAGTTATACTTTCTATTTTATTTTGGGATGCTTTAATATCCTCCACATATTTATCACTTACCTTATTAATTCCCTGATAAAAAATACTCTCATCAGATAAAATTAAAGTATTCTCTTCTATTCTAGAGGAGGCTAAAGATGAAAGATTTATTTTACTAAATACTTGTGTTAAACATTGATTGAATTCATCACAACTTTTAAATAATATCTGTTTTAGTGTTAAGTTTGAATCATAAATGGTTTTATATAATTTTACAATTATCTTGTAGCTAGAAAATAAAGTAACAAATTCATTGGGTTTGATTAATTTCAGGTATAATTTTCTCTGATATCTATCCATATCAGGCAATTTCTTCATATTTGTAATTATCTGAGACATAATATCCGGGTTATGAATTAGGTTCTCCACCATATCATAGGTTTGATTCAATTTATTAATCTCTGTAATAGGATTAGTTAAGAGATTATATAAATACCTTTTTCCTAAAGAGGTATGAGTGTAATTAACCACACTGAAAAGACTGTCTATTTTTCTATTATTGATATTACATCTCCTATAATTTTTGGGTCTGTCTGATTGTAAATCTATCTGATTAGAAGCATTATGAGCTAAGATCAGATGTTTATCCTCATCAATCCAAGAGGTATTGGGATTCCCTATTTTTTCTATTAATTTTTCATTATGTTCATAACAGAATTGCAATAAAAGTAAATAGGATACTGTCCCATAATACAATCTCTCTAAATTTAATTCTTCTATAATATTAGGGTTAATCTGTTCGGGAGAGAATAATTTAGATAAAAATTGGGTCATATATTCCTGTTTAACAAAATTCTTATCCACCTTATTAACTAATATATTGTAAATAGGAATAGTGTCTAATTCTAAATTACTGATAATAAAGTTTTTATAATCCATACATTTGAGATTTTCTATATAGACTAAAGCTTCTCTTGGTCTAATTGTATTGAGATATCTATAGGTCTCTTGAATAGCATAAATGGCATCCTGATGTTTAGAATAAATTTCTGTAACAGTATTTTCACCAGTTGTTACATCTATACTTGATATACCTATAGTTAATAAATAATCTTCAAAATTTCTAGATTCTTTCTGTATTTCTATGAATAAACATAAGATATTATTGCTAATGGGAATACTAGATATATTATCAATATGGGTTGCAGGTGAAACAATCTCAGCTATGAATCTGACAATCTTCTCCTTATTATTTTGTGTTTCTTTCCTCTGATCAATACGAACAATAGTATAATCATGAGACAATAAAACATCTTTATGTTTTTCATAAGCGACACAAGGAAACCCACACATATTAGGATTGGTTAATGAATATGGTTTATTGTTATCTTTGGATGTTAACCTCATATTAAGTAATTTAGACACATCACATGCAACACCTAATCTCTGACAGGGCCAAGATTTTACATCCGTATCTTTCTCAGGATCATATTCATATATTTCATAGAAAGAACCTATCTGCATTAAGACTACAGTATATTCACCATATTTTTCTGTAAATTCTTCTTGGTACTTAAAATATTCTATTGTGGTACTCATAGATTTATATTCGTTTCTGTTGTTTTCTCATATTCATTTTTGAAAAGTATGATCAACATACTGCTTCTTTAAGATACTTATTCTAAATTAATTCGAGTAATATATCTATATACAAACGTTATTTTTGTAAAAATAACGTTTTTTAACAACTATTTTTCAGTCTGATTTACGGTATCAAATAAATCGTATTTTTATTCTTTTTCATTAAGTTTTCGTTTTCAGATTTTACTATCTTTCTTTTGTAAACTATTTAGGAAGATGGTATTTAAAGAGATTCTCTTCTTAACATCTCTAAAGCAATATTACCGTCGAATATACTATCACTAGCTCTTCTCAGTATATCATTAACTACAATGACTGAGTATGATTCTGTTTTAGATGGAACGATATATTTCTGAACAGCAGAGGTCCAATAATTTAAGAAATACCCCCTTTTCCATAGTTTATCAACATATTCTCTTAACTGATCTATACTCTCTAAACCTACAGTAGGTAAAGATATTTCAAATAAAGGTTCTATAGTCTCGTCTCTAAAAAACACCTCCACCAAAAATAAAAGACCTTTTAATTTACGCTGTTCAGGATCAGTTCTAATTCTTTTAATCTCTGTAATACCAACAGTTGTAGGTATATTTACTTTAACAGGAACATCATCATATAATCCATATATTGGACCTATATCAAATAATCCTCTCCACCCCTCTTCTAAATATCTCATACGTAATAAAGTCTTTTCACTAAAAGGTTGCCTAGTCAAGGGGTTTTCAAATTTATCTAATTTGGATAAGGTATCTACGGAAAAACAATAGGTTATTTTATTTTGAGTAACAGGAATTAGTCTTAATAACTCATTTAGAGTCATGGTAGATATTTTCTCTAATTCTACAGGTTCTAAATCATCATGACACACTTGTTTTTCTGAATAATATTTTCTTAAAGCTTCTAATAAACTCTTTTTAGATTTTTCTATATGTTCTTTACTGAAATTAAAAGGAGATGGATATTTGATACCTAACCTAGATCTAAATACCATAATTTCATTTCCAGAAACGTCTTTAAATAACATAGGATATGCATTATTATCTATATTCTGGACTAACCATCTTTTAATTATACCATCTTGTAAATCTTTACAGGGTTCTACTAACCAGGCGGAACCTGTTTTATTATTTACTCCAGATATCCCTTGTTCCAATATATTCTCTATATTTTTAACTAATTTATCAGCTAAATCAATGGTAGGTATAGATACATTAATAGATAAATCTTCATTTATTTGGATTAAAGAAATAAAAGGAGAGATTAACTCATTATCCTGATCTGATAAATCTGCATAAGCCAGATAAGCCACATATTTTAGAATAACATCCTTATAGACCTGCCCAAATCTTCTCTGATAATCAGCATAATAAGAATATTGAAATTCTCCTCTCAACGTATAAATAGGGAATTGTCCTGCCTTAATTAATTGTGTGTTTTTTCTTAACCATTCTTCTGGTCTTATAGAAAAATCAGTATCAGTCTGTAATATTAATATTGAAAAATCGGATTCATCTACAATTTTAATATTCCACATTAAACATAATTCTTTAACCAATTCAATATCTTCCAAATCATGAATACCAAATCTATATCCGAAATAACCTTGTCTTTCTAAAGATCTAATCTCCATATCCATATCATCTCTTATTTTATTATAATCATTCTGTAAATATGTATTTCCACCAATAGGAATTAAAGGAATAGTATAATTCTTAAGTTTAATATATTTTACATTAATATCTTCAGATACATAATAAGAATTATTATACCATCTCTCTAATACGTAACGAGTTAATAAGGATGTATTGAATAGAGTATAACCTAAAAATTGGTCAGGATTAATCAGATCATAGAAATCAGAAACATAATTAGGATTAATAAATACAGATTCTCCGAATTCAGTAATTGGATTAAATATATATGTATCCTCCCTCTCTATCATTTCAACATATTCAACCGGAGTTTCTAAAAGTATATCTGTAGCTATTTTAATTATATCTCTAACTCCTTCTAAATAACTACCTAATACTAATTGATCTGAAATGTCAGGTTTATTTAAACTTAAACTAACAGGAATATAATTTATATTAGAAATCAGATCGGTTATTTTCTCAGGATTTTCTATAATAATATCATGTTTAACAATAGATTTTTCTAAATTTGTAGTTGTGATAAAACCCTTCTCTTTTTTGAGAGTCTGTTCCACCTTTTCTAATTTTTTATTTAAAGATGGATCATAAGGATCATTAATATAAGAAATAGACATTTTAATTATAGATTATATTTTTAAAAAGAAATTGACGAATTATATGTTTATTTAATATAAAAGTAATCTATACGTTTTAATATGAATGCTAAAGAAAAACATCGATTACATAATAATTGGGAATATGCACAAAAATATTGGAAGCAGAGATATAAAAAACTAGGATTAAAAGAGTGGTCTATTAAAAAGAACCATACAAAGACATCTTTAGGTATATGTGATCATGGGAAAAAGACTATTTTTATTTCTACATATTTTATGAGAGGTCCCTCGTGTAATTATTCAAGGGTAAAAGACACAATTATTCATGAGATAGCTCATGCATTAACTCCGGGTCAGAATCATAATATGATTTGGAAAAAACAATGTATTGCTTTAGGTGGGTCGGGAAAAATAAGAGATAAAATGGATATACCACCTAGAAATTGGGCAATGTCCTGTAGAAAATGTAAATGGCTGAAAGAATATTATAGAAAACCAAGAATGGATGGGAAGGTATGTTTAAAATGTAAATCTAGACCCACTTTAAAATCTATAAAACGTAATTAATGATAGAATCAAATTTAAATATTTTTATAAAATATTTAAATAATTTAAATACTAATAACACTACCTACAATAATAGTAGGTGTATGAGTTGGTGCCTCATCAGGGGCGCAAGATGGGCAGTAGTAATAAGTTCTAATACTACATCCAGATGAATATGGTCTCGTAACACTAACTTTACTTGTTTTTCTTACCATACTTGAGATTTCTTTCTCTTCATTACACTTTTCGCAAAACTTTTTCATAGATTCCATAATATTAATTATATTTAGATATAAAAGTAATAAAATAATCAATTTTTATTATAATATTCATCATTATAAAATGAATATTATATGGGTAGATCAATATATAGAGAGAATAATAACTAATTCACCTTTTAAAAATTTATTAGTGGCCAGATCTGGCATCACTACGAAAGAGATTCTTCTCAAATTACTAATCGTTTTAAATAAACCAATAAATGTTAACCAACACATTATAGAAGAACATGTTGAAAACCAATTAGATGATTATTATTTAACAGAAATATCTAAAGAATTAAAGAAAGTTAATGATATTTATTTTGCATATTTAATGTAAGGATATTTGATATCAGATTTTAAAGAGGATGAACATCTAGGACACGTGTAAGTGTATTTATGTTGTTTGTAAAATTTAAAATGTGTATAATGAATCTCATTCTTATCACTTCTCATAGTGATTGAACAATCTGGACAAACAAGGTTAACTTGTACTGTTTTAACTTCTGTTTCAGCCTCCATATTCGATTTTTATTAATTATATTAATATAATTAATAATCAATTATTATATTCCTGTTCTATAATCTGATGAGGCGACATTTTTCTCAATTTAGTTATCTGTGACACTTCTATTAATCTTTGTAAGGAATAATTTCTAAATTCTTCTTTTAAATCATCATCATTAGTATATTCATCTTGAGGTAATGATAGAGAAAATATATAGGGTGTCTCTGGATTATTTGTAACGTATGATACTATAGATCTATCCCCATATTTCTTCTGAGCATATTCGAAAAATAAATAAATATAAGATAATCTATTTGCTCCCAAAACCAAAACCCTACCATTAGCTTTGGAGCTACCATAATCAATAATAGCTGCTATTTTTTGTGATTTTACAACATTATCAGAAGGAATTTTGAGAATACTAGATTCAACTATTAGTTCTACAGATGCTTTCTGTAATTCTTGTATAATATAATGTCTCTTAACTAAATTATCAGGTAAAACAAATCGAATATAAGGATCTCCTGAAACTCTCTCCAACATAAAATCAGTAATATGTCTGGCGAAACGATAATCCTCCCAGGTGGGTTCATATAATTCTCCCACTTTAACAGATACATCAACTCTTTCTAATTCCCAGTTAAGGATAAGATTCTGTTTTTGTTTATTATCCACAACATCATTTAGAACCACCACACCTCTTTCATAATATTCTTCAACTCGGTCTAAAATATATCCCACAACCTCTTTATAAGCAGTATTGTAATCAGCATTAGGATTAAAAGATAAATAAATACCTTCAGGTCTAATAAATGGGTTATACCCACTATCTAATCCTGTATAAGGTAACATGGATTCTAAATAACTCTTACTAAACTTTTTACTTGATGATTCATATAAACGAGATAAATCTATCAGAGCATATTCTTCATTTATAGATGTTATTTCTCCTATTTTTTCTTTAATAATTTCTAAATTATTGTTGGATATATAAAACTTTTTATTTTCAATAAAGGGATCTCTAGTATCAGTTAATTCTCTAATTTCTAAATGTAATACCATTTTATTTCTCTTTTCATTATACATACTTGTATAAGTTAATTCTAAATTTTTATCAGGATATAATTTAAAAATCAAGGGATATAATCTAGTTTCTAATACAAATATTCTATATGGTGAATAATGAAAGGTGCCCTCCTCATCACATCCTAAACTATGAGTTTGTGTTAATAATCTATAGAAACATTCTAGTTCAATCCGATAAGTCATAGTTTTATTTAATATATATTTATTTAAAGAATAATATATATTAAATAAAATTTAAAATTAATGTTAAATCGTTTAGAAATTACCTCGGATATAGATTCCACAACTCCTAAGGTTGTTATAGAGGAAATATGTTTATCCCATTCAATTAAATTTAAAAAAGAACATATGGACAATAAAAGATATATTTTGAGGGTAATTAATAAAATTTATAAAACCCCTATACAATCTATACCTAAAGATTATGAGAATAATATAGAAGCTCTAAAAAAGATAGGGACTTATGTAAATTATAAAGATAAAGGGTGGAGAAAGGGGAATCTATTAAAAGCGTTTAATTTTTTACAATCTTATACCATCAAATCTAATTTAGAAAAATCTCATAGAGGTCATGAGATAGGATTACAAACTAATTCTAATCCTGAAAAATTAAACGCTTGCATTTTATATGCTATATGTAATCATTTTAATTTACAAACTAATCCAGATTCTACACTCAATCAAATGTGGTATTTAATTCAAGTTTATCATAATCTTAATAATCCTAATATAATTTATGAACTTAAATACACATTATATGATAAAATAAAATATAAAGATATAGACCATAAGACTTTATTAAATATTATAAATGTATATTGTCCTGAGATACTTACAAATTTAATTGGGGATCAGGAGGGTTATCAGTTATTAAATTCGTTATCTGATTCTGAAGATTATTCCCATAATTATGGGTGGGACGAATATTATGAAACTGCTGAAGAGATTAAATTAAAAGATATAAATTATAAACCTGTAAATCATTTAGAAGCTATTGTGATGGCAGCTATATTCTATAAAATAGATCTTAGTTTTTGTGAAAATCCATATCAAGAGTATATAGAAATTAGAAAAGAACCTTATTTTCCTATAGATGATGAGATGATTCAAAAGTTTAAAATGGTAAACAAATACCCGGATACATTTGAAAATCCTTTTATTAATGAATTATTTAATCATAATTTCCCACCCAATATATATACGGATATAGATCTTGAAAATTTATGTATGAAAAATGGAATTAATATTAATCCTTTTGATACGAATTTTGAAACTCCTTATACTTTGCTTCAGACTTCTTGTTTTATAGATAATTTTTATCATGGTAAACAAGGAAATATAGTAAATACAGAAACAACTTTTTTCGATGAAATAGAAGATTTATCTTATGATAATGTAATTATATATGGAGTAAGAAGTACCAATAGATTTACAGGATTTACTTATGGAGAATTAACAGATACATTTTCAACTTATAAGAGATTTCAAAATCCAAGAACCAATGAAATATTTAGCGATGAATCTATACAAAAATTAAGCTTATTAGCTTATCATGGTAAACGTGATACCGAAACAGATGAGGAATATAATGAAAGGATAGAATTGGCCGAAGAGATTGAACGAGTTATGTTATATCTACAAGCCAAAGGAGAGTGTGTTGAAGATTTTTTTGAAAGATATGAATGTTTAGATGCAGATGGAAAATCGGAGATAGAAAAATTTTTAGTATCTATTTTAGAATCATCCATGTTTATGAGGGGTTGGGATGGTGAATCAGATTATCCATTAACCTCAGAATCAACAAATTTTTCTATGGATCAACAGATAGTTGTGGATCATAGAGTTACACAATCTATATTATCTTTAGAAGAATTTAAGGAAGATTTAAATGTAAAAATAAAAGGTATGGGTGACTATATATTAGAGCTTCCCTTAATGAATTATCATTCTGCATCTAATACATTTACAGTCTCCTCGGATATAGATGAAGGATTAACTATTCAGGATAGAATTAATATAGTTAAAGGAGGAGAAGATGGAAGTTATAAAAGTTGTATCAGAATGTCTTCTAATATTTTATGTTCATCTGCTTATTATTATATGAGAATTTTAGGGATGAGATTACCTTTTGATATCGAAGAGGTATCTTACATTACTTAAAAATGATATACTAATTGTTATAATATGGTTATTATAACAATTTAATTCAAGATATGAAGAAAAAAGTTTACGATCCTAATCAAAAATTTAAATATGTAGATGATAAGGGAGAACTAAGAGCCTGTTATTTCCCATCTATTCCTATTTCTGATTTTATCCCGAATTTTAAAGAAGAACTAGATAAATTACCTTTTACAAGAGTTAAATATATAAGTAGATTTGGAAAAAGAAATAGAACACCCAGAGAAACTTGGTGTTTTGGAAAAGTTGATTCAGATATAGTTACCTATACAAAATATGGTGAATCTTTAAGTTTTGAGGCAGAACCTATGCCAGATTTTCTTAAAAAATTAGGGGACTATTGTAGAAAAGTTTCTATTTATAATTGGGGTTTTGATCCAAAGTATCAATCTTGTATTATTGGTAAATATAGTAATAAAGATGATTCTATAGGATTTCATTTTGATACAGAAACGTTTTTGGCTCACCATTTTTGTGCTAATGTGACTATAGGTTATTCTAGAGATTTTCAATTTAAAGATCATAATAAACGTATTCATGAAGTAGCTCTTCAGAATAATTCTTTATTCTTTTTCAAAGGTTTAGAACATGCCTTGCCTAAAAGAGCAAAAGTAAAATCTGGTGAGGTTAGATATAGTATTTCTTTTCGTAATATGAATAATGATATAGGTATCTCCAATAGTTATTATTATTGTAGAGGATTAGATGGAGCTATTAATAATGAAGATAAAAAGAGATATCAGAAAAAACTTGATTCATTATAAAATAATATAATTTGTTCGGAACAAATTATATTAAACAATTCGATTAATAGCATTTAAATGATCTGATTTGGGTATTTTAGTAATTACATATTTCCTAAATTCTTTATAAAAGTTTCTACCTAAATGTATAATAAGTTTATCTAATAATTCTTCTTTTTGCTTCTCATCCATTGTATCCATCACAGAAATTATAAAATTATATAAATTATTCATATTAGTAACTCCATAATTAGTAGTGGAAAGTGTGTAACCTAATATGGATTTCCAAAAACTCATTTCTAATTATATTATTTAAGTTTATAATATAATTAATTACAACTTTTCTATCTTTTCAATGTCCTCCCATGCTTCCTTTTCAATACCATCTTCATTCAAATATATAACTAAAACTCTATCTCCATCAATCTGTTTAATCTTTCCAACAGCAAACTCTGTTTTAACATTATCTCCAATCTGAACGGTAACTCCTAAAACAGGAAGATCCGGAGCTTCCATATCATCCTTTTTAGGAACTAAAAACTTTTCTTGTCTAATCTCTTCTTTGGTTGGTGGGAAATCAGGTTCAGGGTCTCCTGGAGTTGCATAACCATATTTAGCATTAATTCTACCTGTAACTCGTTTCATATCAATAAAACTAGCAAAAGAGCCTGTTTTAGTTGTAACCTTTTCCAGATAAGCAGCATCAAACCCATCATCTCCATAAGCAAATTGAAAAATAACTCCAAAGGCATTTCTAACAGATCCATCATGATAAACTTTAATATCTTCCAAAGCCTTGACGATTTTATGATGTGTGTGACCAGTATCTGCAGTTGAAATAGCTGTATCACATAAACCTTCACGACCACCACAAGCATGAAAGAAATACTCGGCCGGAGTCAATCCTGTCAAGAAACTATTTACTACAAACCCTCTTGCTTCAGGATCAATAGAATCTTCAGGGAAATAGGGTAAAGATCTTGTTCTACCAGAAATAACTTCTGGCATTCTTTGCCCTTTAACATATATCTGTCCCAAAATACCAGTAATCTGAGAAATATTCATAGTGGAACCTTTGGCTCCAGATTTAGCCATCACATTTAATGCGTTTCCTTCCTTAAGATAATCTTTACTGATACGAGCACCCATTCCTTTAGCTGTATCAAGATAAGCCATAATCTGATTTTCTCTTCTCTCTTCTTCCAAAGGATCTAATAATTTAGTTCCCATAGTTTTAACTAACATTTTAGCTCTCTGAACCTCATAATCAATAGTCTTTTGAGGATCTTCACCTACCAGAAAACAATCATCCATTCCTACACTAAATCCATGTGTATCTAAAAATCTTCCGCCAATTCTGTAAACATCTGTAAGGAAATCTACCGTTCTATCTTGTCCGTAATCTTTATATAAGGCCTGAATAATACTTCCATGAGTAGCTCCCAAATGTTCTTTTGAAATAATACCTGAAATTAAAACACCTTCATTAATATATACATCTCCTTTTCTGTAATAAAAATCTTCAGGTAAAATAGCTGAAAATACAGCTCTACCCGAATCATGAGGAACAAAATATTTATCTAATCTTTCAAATAATGTAGGTAAAGATTCGGAATTTTCTACAAACATTAAAATATCATTAAAAGTTTCAAGATCAATCTTTGTATCAGGAAGAGTAAGAATATAATTTCCTGTTAAAGCATCAAATACAACAGCAGCGATATTTTTATTATTCTGTGCGTTTAAAATATTACAAGTTGCGGCCATAAGACCGGCGACTTCTCGAACAGCATCCTCAGATTGAGGAGCATGAATTGCACCTTCATCTCCATCGAACGTTACTACCCAAGGTTTCCCTTTGGGACTAGACTTTATCTTAAGCAGGTTATGAAAACCTACCGACCACTGTTAAGTCGTTGCACCTTCCTCTGTTTTGTATCAGGTTCAATACAAAACGTACGAGGCTTGGCTCAGGATTGCCCATTAGCCCGTTTCCGGCCTATCCTTTGACGTTTTTACCATACCCATTACGGTCTTTCTCCGTGGACCCGTTATTGTTTCCATATAACGGTTGGTAGCCAAAGGCTTTAGGGGTTTCCCTGAATTTAATGATCTTGCAATTCACATAAGTGAATCACTAGGTAGTTATATTACGTTACAGATTGTGCAAAGATCTGCGTACCGTGTCAAGTTTACACTGTTTTCCTCGTAAAGTACATTGACAACTTTACGAGCAGCTACCTGTTGCGGACATCAAGCTGGAAACTTCAATCCGCATTGTGTTGTGGGGTATATCCAAGATGTAACCCGATTGTTTTTGGTGTTCCTAAAACAACTTCATATCCCATAATACCCTGTTTGTGAAGTGTTGGTTGACGATTAAACACAACATAATCCCCATTTTGTAACCATCTATCAACCTCATCTCCAAAAGTTAAACGATAAGTTTCTCTTACCTTTTCGTTTACTTTAATTCTTCTTCCTTCTAACCTACCTCTAGAAGGAGTAATATAAGTAATCTTACCTGTATTAAATAAAGCTGTAAGTCGCTTTATATTGGCTGGTGTAACCACCTCATGTTGGGTTAAATAAGGAGCCATAGCTTTAGGGATACGAATCTGACCAAATTTTAAGTTTGGATCTGGACCTAAAACCGTTCTCGCACTATAATTAACTCTTTTCCCCATCATGGAAGATCTAATAATAGCCTCTTTACCCTGAATTCGATCTTTAATACTCTGATAAGCTTTCTTCTTTCCTTGTCTGTATTTTTTGTCAGAGTTATCAATCAAATGTTCAATACTAAAAATAAGATTCTTTAATTTATTTCCTCTTTCATGTTCATCCAAATCATCTTTCTTAAGTTCTTCATTATATCTAATAATATCTTGATACATACTGGTTGTATCATCTTTAAGAACTAACCCATCTTGAATGACTGGAGCTCTCGCACATAAAGGCATAACAGTTATACTCTTTAAAATTAATTTTCTAGGATGAGCTCCTCCGGAAAACCCTAAAATTTCTGCCTCCTCTTTGGTTATACTATCAAAAATTGCTTCAATATCTTCTATACTTCGCACATTTTCTATACCCTTACCTTTAATATCATATGTATAAAAAATTTTACCTGTTTCTTTAAGTTTAGATGTTTTATATGTAGGATTAGCGATACATGCAGTGATACCCTCTTCACCTTCAATTCTTTTTCTTCTACAGGGTAATTTAGAAGATGCATCTGCGATGGCTCGTAATCTCTTCATACCTGATAAGGCTAAAAACCCTTTTTCTTTAATCTGATCAATGGGTAAAAGTAATCCACCACAACTGTTACAAATTGAAGTCAGTATATCTACAACTTCTCTTCTAAAAGAAGGATGAATGATAGGTTCAGCTAATTTAATAATACCAAAATGTCCAGGACATTCCATATTATCTAAATAACATGTCTTACATAGAGAATTTCTATCTACCACACCACCTCTGGGATCATTAACTGAATATAAACCTTCATCGTTAGTATTTGTAGCTTCAAAAACAGCCTCTTTCTCTAATTCTTCATGATCAAATAAACTATATGAAATCTCTTCAATCACTAATGTGGGTAAATTCTTCCTTTGTTTTCTAGATTGAGCTACAATTAATTCTTTCTCTTGCCGGGTAACCATAACACCCAATTTATCCGGATCTTCTTGAGCTTTTTCTGGATCTAACAAATCAACAGGACAACCAAAGATAGGATTTGCTAAATTAGTTGGTTGGATCTGTGGTTTCACTTCTTTTCTTTTTCTACCTCTCCTCTTCCCTCTTCTTCGAGAGGTTAATCTCTTAGTATTATCCCCTAATAAATTTAAAGACGGTTGTTCCATGTTTTATTTTAAGTAATGTTATTATTATTTTAATATACCTTTTAATTGATCAATTCTTAAAAAATATTAACTATATAAATATATTTGGTATTAATAAAATGAAACTTTACAATTTAACACATAGGGGTAAACAATATGTTTCTGAATTACCACCATCCATATTACCAAAAACAGAGTATAGTTTTGTTGAGATAACCTATAGTTATGAAATGATAGAATCTGTCAAAACTGTATATTTTAATAATCTAGTCTCTGAGATTAATCTTCAGAATTTAGATCTGAGTTTTTTTGGAAATTTTATAGATAAAATAGACCAATTTATATCTTCCTTATCAGATGAGGATAAAGAGAAAATACTAAATAGTGTTAATTTTATTAAATTGCCAGATCAGGATGAAGAACCGGATAATGTAAAAATTAGAAAATTATTCATTTTAGGTATATCTTCGTCTCTATCTTATTTTTATTTTATGAAATCTGAATTATCTGAACAGATATTTGGTATAGATTTTAATTTCCCCTTTGATATTCATTTAAATCTAATAGACAATAATGTTTATACTTATATACAATATATAAGTAACCTAGTATTATTCATAGATACTGGTAAAATTGGAAGGGATTGGTTGGTTCAAATCCAACGATTCTTTAGACAATTTGGAAGTTTATTACCTTCAGAATATAAAATAGATTCCCATCTTTACAGTGATGTAGCTTATTCATCTATTAAAGGATATTCGAATTTTGTTTATGGAGAAATAGCCAAGGCTATTAATTTATTTAATATGGCCGAGAGAGCTGCAGATTCATCCATAGGTAAAATAAATAATGAGGTGGACCAGATATATGATGAGGTTAAAATATTCAAGAAAAGATTATTCACAGATTTGGAAGAAAAAAGAGAAGAGATGCAGAATGAAATAAAGGATTTATTATATAAGGAGATCCCTAATATCACAGATAATGTAGAAAAATCTTTGGATATCAAATTATATAAGATATTAACTAAAAAGATTGAAGAATGTTTTAGTCATGTTCTTTTAGACTACAAGGAGACTGCTGCCTACAGATTAAGAGATGTATTGGAACCTGTGGTATTTGAGAGTATTCAGAAATTTAAAGATGTATCTGAACTATCTCATAATTATATTGAACACAGTGTAAAAGAATGTAGAGAATTTGGTAAAACCAGTTCTTCTATTATAAAAACTGTGGATAATATACAGAGTAATCTATATTCCTTTCATAACAATATGATAGACGAAAATAAAATGTTAAAAGATGAGATTAAATATTTACAGGATGAAGTTTATACTCTGAATAAATTAATAGAAAGAATCTGTAGAAATAATAATCTTAAACTATAATCTTTTCAAGAAATTGAATTAAAGAAGTGAATACTATTCAAAAAATAAATCCGAATGAATCAATGGAAAGAATACAAAGATTATTGGGAACATTTAGCTCCTCAAGGGACAGATGAATGGAAGAATGCTAGAAAAGGTAGAATTACAGCCTCTAAAACAGGTAGTATGGTAGGAAGAAGTACTTTTTCAACCCCCGAAGAGACCGGCTTAATTATAGCTGGTAAAGTTGTTGAAGAGTTTAAACCTCTTAATAAATTATATATGGAACATGAATGTAAAATGGAACCTATAGCTAGAAGTTATTATGAAAGGAAATATAATGTAAAGGTTGTGGAGAGAGGTTTATGTATTCCTAAATACCCGAGGGATATGTGGTTGGGTGCTTCTGTAGATGGAGATGTTTTAGGTACTGATGGAATTATAGAAATCAAATGCCCCAAGTCTATGTATGGTCCTATTAAAAGATATTGCGAACATAAAGAGAATGGTATTTATCATGATAATTACAACCACATCTGGCCTACTCATTATGATCAGATGCAGCAGGGGATGAAAATATTAAACAAGAAATATTGTGATTATATTGTTTATTGTGATACCGATAAACAGGTATTTATTCAGCGGATTCCTTTTGATGAAAATTACTGGTATAATGATCTATATCCTAAATTAAAAGAAAATTATAGAAAATATATATATCCTCATTTGGAGAATGGATATCCAATCTGTCCAAAATAAAAATATGTGTATATTAAATGAAATATACACATAATCTTGATAATTATAAATCATATCCTAAAACAGAATCTTGTTATTTAGATGGGAGATATTTTAATATGGTTTTAGACAACTACCCGGGTTTAATTAGAGAACCTTTATATATCTTTTTTAAAGAAACAGATAAAGGATGGGAAAATATGGTTCATATGAATAGAAGTCCTGTGGATAATAATTATATGGGTTTAATGAGAGTAATCATAGAAGATGGTAAGACCAGACATAGTAATCTATTGATAATCGATTATAAGAATCAACGAATATATAGATTTGAACCTTTAGGATTAGATGCTAAATATCTTAATGAGACCAATAAAATTATTGAAAAATACTTGGGTAATTATTTAGATTTTGATTTATATGTTTTTAATACAGAAGAACTCAATGAAAAGAACCCCGATTGTGAAAAAGGTGGTTTCTGTACTGCATATGTAATTAAATTTGCTTACGATTTTGTGAATAATAGAAAATATGATCCTTCCGATATAAGAAAATTTGCTAAACTGGTCCAAACTAAATACGGACCTCTTCCTGAAAAAGGAAAAGATGTTGAATTTGGATTATTGACAGGTGGAGATATTTCCGGTAAAAATGTTGTTATTGGAGGATTAGGTGGTGGTTTAATCGGTGGATTAGTCACTAGAAGTCCGGGTGGAGCTTTAGTCGGAGCTGGTCTGGGAGGTCTGGCAGGGACATTAATATAAATAATAACATAAATAATTAATAAAAAGTAATTAAATGAGTTTAACTGGAGATAAACAATCAGATTTGTTGATTTTACAACAATTAAGTGATAAAGATCTGGTAAATACCTGTAAAAGTTCTAAATATATCAGATCTTTATGTCAGGATGATAAATTCTGGTTAAATAGAATAGTTAATAAATTTGGTGTAAAAACATTACAATTAAAAAGACCTGAAGAGAGTTATAGAGATTTTTATACAAATAGATTATATATAGTATCTGAATTATGTAGTATTTTAAGAAAAGACACTAATTTTCAATTGCCCATACAAGCCTTCTATGATCCATTATCAGGATATATTAATGTAGAATATTTAAGGGCTAAAAATCTAACTGATTATCTTCTATTAAAAATACTTTACAATCATAATCAAAATAAAAATAATTTAAATCAGCTAAATACAGCTTTGGCTAATATACCTGATTATAATAGAAGTATTGTAGATTCAGAAACAGATAAATTAACAGAAAAAGATATTAAAGCTTTTTTGAATTTAATCAATATTTCCATGTCTAGAAATTGGATAATAAGAAAAATCTCTAGAGGATTTCCTACTTTAGCTTCTAATATAAATAAGGTTGTAGAATTCCCTTTTGCTGTTAGTTTTTTTATAAGAATCCATGATGGTTTCAGAACAGGTGAGATTCCTCTAGATATTACCTGGGATGAATTGTGTAAATCTCCATATGTTTTATCCGTAAAATTCTAAATATTTGTTTTGATAACAAACATTTATATTTATTCCTGATCAGTAAAGAATAAAGTATGATCTGCCATATATCCTAAAATCTTCCATCTTCCATTTTGAATAACCCCCATAGATGTTTTTCCATTGAAATCGATATAAACCGTATCAGTGATATTATTGTGTTGTTCGGTGGATGTAACCTCTCCCACAACCTCTTGATTATTAACCTTAAGAAGAACTCTCATCCCAGTTTGTGGTTTAAAAATACGAAACTTAACCCATTGATAAGTTGTTGATTTGGGTGCATTCACGGTCGGAAGAGATCCATCTCCAGTGTTCTGTGGTAAATCTGTAGGGCTGATTTCTCCGGAATTAACCTTCTCTACAAATTCTAAAATCGAATCTTTATTCTTAAGACCAAAAACCCACCCTTTACCAGTTGTAAAATCTCCAACTTGTCTTAATCTCCCATTAAATCGGCCTCCAAATCCCTTTAAATGATCTTTGTACTGTCGGGTTAATTCACCCCAAACCACAAAACTCTTTTCAGAATAGTCTACAACATTTAATTTTTGATCTGCCATTTGTGCTTCCATTTTTATATAAAATCATACATCTATTTATTTAATCATTTTTAAATCGGTGATTTTCTTTAAACAATTGGTTTAAAAAATTTTGAGTTAAGTTTAAAGAAGATCGCTGAATGGAATTAATATCAGATAATTTAACTTTGGATACTTTTGTATCTATATTAACTAAATTGCCAGGTACAGCAGTTATATCTCTATGTTTAACCAATAAACAGATTAACCAATTATGTAATAGATATAGTGACAGAATATTTATGGAATTATCTTATAGAGATTTCGAACCATTTATAAATAATAAAGGAACAGACACATGGAAACAATTCTATCTAAAAAGATTATCCTTAAGAGGTCAACCTTATCTTCTTGATTTATATGTTGATAATCAGAATCCTTGTAATACAGAAATTGGAGATACAGCTAAATTAATATCTGGAGATTATTGGACTAATCGTCAGAATAAAGTAAAATTTAATCTAGGACCAAGGATAGATTCAGGCTTAATCAGAGAAATACCTGTGACAGAACAATTTTATAAAAGTGGTAATAAATATTGGATATTAGTAGTTTTATCTCAAAACAGACAATACACTAAAGTCTTTTCAGATTTTTCTTCTGCTATCAAACAAGCTTTAGTTTTTCTTAAAAGATTAGATATACAGAATAAGGTTAAAGATATATTTCCATATGATTGGGAATATATTAATCAAAATTATTTATATAAGAGTTTTAGGATATTATTTGAAAAGAAAGGAAAAGTATATTATTTTCCTAAAAAGGGATTAACCAATATTATGTTCATTAAAGAAATCAGATTAGAATAAAATAATATATCATATAAAAAGATTTATTTTTATATGAGTTCAGTTAGTGATACATTTAGTAAATATAGAGTAGAATCAAGCAGTGATTTGTCTTCTTGTGAATTTGATTTTAGTAAATACTCTGAATCGGATACAAAAAGTTCTGAAAGATCAGATAGTTATAAAGAAACTTCTTTTAAATCAGACTCTAGACATACTTATACTTTTGAAAAATATAGAGATTCTTCAGATTATACTTTATCAGATAGTGATTCATCTTATCCTGTTTCTAATGATTATGAGTTGAGTATTCACCAAACTTGGAAAACAAATAAACTTCCGTCACATTTAAAACATCAAGCTCAATCTTGGAGAGATAAAAATCCAGATGTTAAATATGTATTTTGGGATGATGACGATTGTATGGATTTTATCAAAGAAAAATATCCAGAATATTTAGATACTTATAATAAATTACCTCTACCTGTTCAAAGAGCTGATTTTTTTAGATACTTGGTTATATATGAATATGGGGGAGTTTATTCTGATATAGATACTTTTTGTGAAAAACCTATAAAAGAATGGGGGTTGAAAAAGGATAAATTAAATATTTGTATAGAGGCAGATGTTGACAATTATACTAAAATTAATTCTAGGTATGCTTATAATTTACAATATTGTCAATGGACTTTTTATGCTCCTAAGAAACATCCTACATTATTAAAAGTTGTCGAGAGAATTAAAAATAAAATCGATAATGGGGCAAAAACAATAGGATATATGGATGTTTTATTATTAACAGGTCCAGGTTGTTTCACAGAAGTTATTAATGAAGAATTAAGTAATAAAAGAGGCTTGATACACATTTTAGATCAAGAATACTTTGCGTGGCAAGATAAATTAATGGGACCTAAACATAAATATAATAACATTTGCGTTATTCATACTTTTGAAGGATCTTGGAAGAATAACACATCTACAGGATCTAATGTTTCAGGAATAATATCAGGAGCTATCGCTTTGGCAGTGATTGTATTTATATTAATCTTTGTCTATTTTCATTCTATAAAAACATGTTAAATTCATATTTCATATTTTTTAAAAAATATGAAATATATCAATTAAAATAACCAGATAGTTTTAGAAATGCCCACGTTAAACATGATCCTATTATATATTGTTCTCCAGTCATTAATTCAAAAGAATCCTCCCTATCATTAAATACTTCAACCAAAACATCCTTTAATTTTTCTCCATCTTCCAGAGTATTGAAACTCAACATCGCCCGGTTCCCATCCATATTAATTCTACCACATTCAGATTTTAATTCTCTTGATTCAAATTCATAATCACCCCAACAACTAAGATCGACCACAGCCTCAAATTCCTTTTTAACCTGCATATCATCACTATTTAAATAACAATCTATTTTACCATATTTAAATTCAGATTCAACAAAACCAATACCTTTTAAGATATCCATTACGCAAAAACCGTGAATTTTGATGTTCCCTGTATTGGAAATAAGAATTCTTATTTGTTTATCTTCCATATAAGAATCAATCCAATTCTCTTTGCTTGTCCTGAGAATAGCTCTCTCCCACCCTCTCTTTTTATACAAATATGATAGGAAATTTTTACATGGGTTCTTAATCAGATTATCAATATTTACTTTTACAGATACAATTTGCATTTCATATATTTTAGATCTATTTAAATGTATTTTAACTAAATAAAAATGATACATTAAATCGAATATATACATAATTACAATATACAGAATAGCGAATACTATAAAAATGGATAACGAACTTGTTACTTTGGTCTCATCTGATGGTGTTGAATTTAAGATTGAATATAAAGATATTAAAATGGCAAAAACTGTCCAACAATTGGTTGAAGATATTGGCACTGATAGCCCAATTCCTCTGATGGAGGTGAAAGGAAATATTTTAGAAAAGGTGGTTGAATATTGCAAACACCATTCTAATAAGCCAGATTCTGATGGAGATGATCCCTGGGATAACGAATTTATGGATGTGGATCAGAATACACTTTTCGAATTGATTTTAGCCAGTAATTATATGGATATTTCATCCTTATTGGAACTTACATGTCAAAAGGTTGCCGATATGATTAAAGGTAAAACTACAGAAGAGATTAGAACTATGTTTGATATTGAAGATGATTTTACACCCGAAGAAAAAGAAAAAATTAAAAATGAGAATGAATGGATTAATGCTTAAGAACTGATTAAATAATTAATATGAATTATATCATACTAATTATGAAGCCTGTGAATTTATACAAATTGCCTAAAGATATTCTAGTGAAACTATTAGTTGAAAAATATAATCCTGATATATTTACGTTAAAAGAACTTAGTGATTTTCAATTATTATTATCAGAAAGAGAACGGAAATTAATTAATGAAAGACAAGATTATTTTACAGATTTATTTAAGGATAAATATTTCCCTGTACTTGAAGTGACTATAAAATTCAATAAAAAATTATCTACATATAGATTTAATTTACTTACATATACATTTTCAAGAATATACATAGTAAGTCATAATGATAATGAATTTACCATGTTTAATAATGATACGACTATTGATTTTTATAAACAAAATGGTGATTGGGAACTTAAAAGAAGATTATATTATGATGAATATGAGACTATTGATATGGATCTTAAAAAGGAATTCATAAAGATCTATGAAGATAGAAAAGAGTTATTGGATAAATGGAATAGTTATTAAATATTGATTAAATAATTCTGATTTGAGAAAAAATTAACGAAAGATTTGAATGAATTATGAGTTGTGATATAAAGTATTGTACGCAATGCAATCCTGGATATAGAGAAAGAATGAAAACGGCAAATGAAATTTTACAATATTGGGAAAAATATAATGAAGGTAAGATTTTACTTGAAGAAGCTCTCAAATTAGACGAATTTACTGTTCCGGGAGAACTTTGGAGATTTGATACTTATCTACGTAAGGGATACTATATAGAAAAGAATGTACAGGTTATATTTATTAAATCAGATGAAAGATTCGGTATATTACAGAATGGAAATCGTATCTGGATTTATCATAATGGAACAAAGGACTTCTCTAATGAAGAATTTCCACAACTTTGTCCTTATTTCTTTAACAATAAGAATAGGAATGGCGCAATAGGTCCGGATAAAGATGTATTACATCATGTAAAAATCATGTTTAAGGACACTATTTTTGAGGATTGGGTTCATGATGGAGGTGGTGTTATTATAAAAAATAAGGATTTAAAAAACAAAATAGGTAGAAGCGATTTTCATTGGAAATGTAGTGATTTCCCATCATTATAATCTATCTTTTGTATGTTAATTAAATTATTTTAAAAAAATCAGTCATAATTTAAAAGATATGACTGATTTATCAGATATAGGAAAAGATTTATTAAATTCTTTAAACAAACATGAAATCAATGGATATCATCCTCTAGAGAAATATATAAAAGCTTATGATTTAAATATAGATAATAGTAATGTATTAAGAAGTATTGGGGAAAGAATAGGTATTTTTGTTTCAGAGGCTGAAAATGTTCCAGAGGGTTTATATTTAAAATTAAAAGAATATATAGAGAGGGAAAAAGATCCTTATTTAACAGAAAAAATTATACAGATGAGTCCAGATGAATATGAAAAATATCTTATATCCTTAGATCCGAGTAATGCTAAATTAGATAGACAGTCCTTTTACCCTCTTTATGCAGATAGATTATATGTATCTTTGTCCCAATAGATATCTTCTTTCTCGAAATTAAAAAAGATGTTTAAATCTCAAAATGAATACTTAATGAAAAAGAAGAAATTTATGATTTTTATTCCATCATAAATTACACTTAAAAATAGTTGTTAGAAAACACAATTTTTCTCAAAATAGCGTTTTTATATATCTATATACGTTTAATTTTACTTTTATTTTGAACTTAAAGAAGATCTCTTTTTTCAAAATATAAGAACATAATTAACAATTAAAAGGATGAGTTCAAGAAGAAGAGAAAAAAGACATCATAAGGAGAGGAAAGATAAGAAACATCACCGTTCTCATAGGAGAAAAGATAGTTTTGATAAAATTCCTATTAATGATATAGAAAGAATAAATAAGAGTAAGAGGGAATATATATCCAAAGATTTCAAGGCTAGAATAATTAATAAAGAACCTTATATTGTTAAAATTAAAAATTTCTTAACATCTGGAGAGGTTAAAGAATTAATAAGATTAGCAGAAAAAAATGGGTTTGAGAGAAGTAATGTAGTTATAGATAATAAATTATTATATGATGAGATGAGAACCAGTCAAACTTCGTATTTATTAGAGGATGGATGTCCGCGTAAATATTCCAAAAATATAGAGAATCTAATTAAACGTATCTGTTATCTACTGGACTGTAAAAGGGAACAGATTGAAGGACTGATGTGTGTGAAATATGAAGGTGGGGAATATTTTGAAACCCATGTCGATTTCTTCTCTACTGATGATGTGGATCTATTGGAGGATGCAGGTAATAGAATTTTTACATTTTTTGCTTATCTTAATAGTGTAGATAAAGGAGAAGGAGGTGAAACCGAATTTCCAGAATTGGGAGTTAAATCTCGACCTATTAAAGGAGATGCAGTCGGATGGTGGAATTTTGCCAGAGGTGAAAAGAAACAAAACACATTACATAGAGGGCTTCCACCAACTGAAGGTCATGTCAAATATGGGTTAAATATTTGGATTCGGGAAAAACCTTTTTTCTAAATATATATTATAACAATATATATTTATTTAAACGTATTTATAACTACATGCTTGAACCCCATCATATTGAGGAAATCTCTCTACCGTCTTATAAATCAGGTCTTTATCTTTGGTTGGAATCATTAGATAATCAGTTAAATGATTATCTAAAGCTTGGTCACAATTAAATTCCACCTGATTACTTAACGGATCGTGAACTCTTATAGTTACAATATTTTTAATACCCTGTTTATGTAAATAATTTAATTCTGTAGGATATCTCCAATCCGGTATAATTAGAGAATTAGGAATAACTGAATCTTTCCATTCCTCCCAATCATGACATTCTCTAATAAAATATTCAGGGTCTCTATTCATTTTAGATACTGCATGTAAAGTTAATAGATCTCTTAAAGTAATATTTAACCCCATTACAACATTATTTTTAAGATAGTTATATCTGTCCACATCATCAAAATTAGTTTCAAATCTAATATCGTCAGCAACCTCTTCTCTAATTTTTCTAGCAATAGATACAGGTTCCACAATAGGTAATACAATAGAATTATATTTTTTACTATAAATAGACCATCCTGTCAAAGGTTTAATTCTATTAAAGATGTGAACAATATCGTTATGTAATTTACCTCTTGCTCCCGTAACTAAAGTCAGCATTTATTTAGTTTTTAGTTTATATTAAATAAATCAGTTTCTATAAAATAATTATATAATAAATTAAAAATATGAATGATCAGGTTGGAAAAGTGATTAATTCTATTCATAATTTACAATTAAATGTTAATGATTTTCACATGACAAATGATTTTACCAATAGATTATATTCTCAGATGACTCGACAAAATTTAATTGGAGAAGGAGGAGTTGGAAAAGTATTTTTAGTTGAAAATGGTAAATATGTTATTAAACAGGCCAATCCTTGTGTTAGAGACAATAAGATTTTACAGGAATATTGTCAGGATATTATTAATTTGGTTGAAGATGAGGATGAGATTATTATGATCCCTTCTGGGGAAAATAAATATAGATATATTATACCTAATCTATTATGTGAGGCTGCTATAGGGTTCTTTTTTACAGATTTAGTTGACCAATTAATATCACCTCATTATAGTAAAACATTGGGAAGTTTTATTTTATATGATGGTGTTAATGTGGAGATATATTTTATTATGGAGGCACATAAACCTGTTATCCTAACAAGACGATTTGATAAACAAATTAAACAATTTATAGATCCTAATATGAGATTACAAACACCTATCCATTATTTATATTTATTATTTCAAGTATCTCATAGTTTATTACAAGCTCAACAATATTATAAATTTACTCATTATGATTTACATATAGGAAACATATTATGGGATGAATATCCTAAAAATATTAATTATATCTCTTATCCTATACCCAATAGAGCAGATAATTTAAGAAATATTATTATACCAAAGAATAGATGTAATTTTATGCTTAAAATAACAGATTATGGGTTAAGTAGAATGGAATCCAGGAATGTATTAATAACACCAAAAATAGATAATTTTCCGGATGCGACTTTTGGAGAATTTAACCCGTCTTATGATTTAATCTCTTTTTTAGGTACAACTATTATGGCATCTGGTGGTTATAATCCTTTTAGTTTTGTATTTTCTGATCTGGAATTGTTTGAAAGTATGTTGAGATTTATCTTATGGTTTTTTAAAGACACTGATATAATTATACCTAGAAATCCTAATTTAAGACAATTACAAAATAAGAGAAATGAGATAGGTAGAAAATATTGGACTCAATTTAGGAGTAAAGAGGAAGATAATTTTGGGTTTCGACCTAAACCGATAGAATTAAATTTAGTGGCCTATTATAATACCAGATCCATGGTTGAGGTCGTGAATAGATTGGCTGAAATTCTATATCAGAATAAATCTGTTTTATTATATAGGGCGGGTGAAGATGTTTTAAACATAAGAAGATTAAGTGAAAATTATACTACATATGCTCCTATTAGATCCTTACCTGATTCCAATAATCCTATTCCTATACCTGGAAAGGGTGAGATAGCAACTCAAATGAAGGAATTTATTTTTGATTCTAATATCATTACAATTAATAGATATAAAATATTAATAAATGCTCTTCCTGAAGATTATAATTTAACCATAACAAATAAACAAAGAGATGAATGTCCTTTACAGGAACATTATATTACAGCCGTGAAAATAGATAAAACAGGATCTAAATTTAAAGGTTATAGTTTTAAAAGTCTCTGTTGTAAATTAGACCCGGCCTCTTATTTAAGAGAAAATAGGATCTATGCTATAGCTATTAATGGAGGTTATTTTAATATAAGAGGAGATTATCTTCCTATAGGTCCTTATAGAGATAATATGATAAATACAAACCAATATGAGATTCCAGAAAAATATAAAGATGTTTATGGATTTGTAACTATTAATGAATTGGGTGATCTACAAATAACAAAATCTATCCCATCTAATTATAGTTATTTATTCGCTTCGGGTCCTATTATGATAGATGATGGAGAAATTGTGTTTAATCCTTATGAGGAAAGATTTGCATGTGATGTTAAAACAAATATAAAACCAGGGATTAGAGTTTTGGAGGAGACAGAAGATGATATTACTGTCTCTGGATATTATAAGTATGGGTATAATTCAAAAGATAAACCTTGTAAATATGAAGTTATAGAAGATGTAAAGACTTTCCCAAGATGTGATAGAATTAATCCAGGAGAATTATCACACTCTGATAATCCTAATCCAAGATCTGCATTGGCTGTGATGAATAATGGTGATTATATACTTATCACAGTAGAAGGGAGAGAACAGAGAGGTGTAGGTATGGATCTGAAGATATTAGCCAAGAGTATTAAATCAACATTTCCAAATGTTAAAACACTTATTAATTTAGATGGAGGTAGAAGTAGTAATTTAGCTTGGAGAAGTCCTTTAGATCCTAATACTGTATATATAACTAATCCGGCACATTTATATCAATATCCTGTCGGAAATATATTATTATTTTCAAGATCCTAAAAACTCAAAATGGAGAGTTATCAAAAAATAGATAAAATTATGATTTTTCATAAACCATAATTTGTACTGAAAAAGTATTATATTAAAAATGCTATTTTAAGCAAAATAGCGTTTGTATGTATCTATACACGTTTAATTAATTTGTTTATTTGATCTTAAAGAGATCATAAAATTAAAAATGAAAAGCTAAATAAATGTATATTAGTTTATAATTCATGCATATTTTAGTTGTATTAGGTTGTGGGAGAGGATTGGTTAAAAAAGGTGATAAATATTTCATCACACCAACCTCTCATTTATATACCAGATTGATGAAAACTATTAAGGTTTTTTATAGTTTAAAAACACATGAAAAAATAATTTTATGTAGTGGTGGTGGAACAGGTGAAGCAAAATTAATGAAATCTTTTTTATTGAAAAAAGGGATTAAAAAATCAAGAATTGTGACTGAACCGTATTCTAAAAACACTATAGAAAATTGTATTTTTAGTTACGACTGGTTATCACATTATCTACATTCTAAACCTACGATCCAAGATCTGATGGGTTACAATACTCGTAATATTTTGGAGATGGATGCTTTAGGTATTCGGAAACTAGACTATATTGATCTTAGAAGAATTCATCTTCATATTATTACAAATAACTATCATTTAGAAAGATCTTTACATATTTTTGGATATCTGATAGATAGAATTACTAAAAGTAAACGTGTAAATATCTTCTTTCATGGACATCCGGCCGTAACACCAGATAATGATCCTAGATGGGTTCAGATTGAGAAAAGAGCTATGAAAACAATTAACCAACAACTCAAAAAGGTTGAATTTTGGACGCCGACTATCAAAGATTATAAATCTAGACTATAACATATATATTATTCGATAATATATATTTTTATTCTTGGGGAGCTAAATGGTATTGTAAATATCCCAGATCTGGGATATTGAAAGATATTTTTAAAGGAGTATTATCATTCATAGATAAATCTATATTCTTAGAAAGATTTCTTGCTGAAGTGACAAACTTTAAAAACGGTCTTATGAAAAAATCCATTTCAAGAGGGTCAGCAGCAAATTCTCCTGGTTTAAAATCTTTATAATATAATGTATAATCATCAAAAGAAATACTATCCGGTGTGGTTTTAATTTTTAGATACGGGTCTAATTTATCTTTCTTTTTTCTTAAATCTCTTAATATTTCATATAATTTTTTAGATTCCATTTTAAGCATTACACTATATTGGGTTTCAGGAATAGATAAATATTCTTCGTCTATAATAAGTGTTTCTATATTTATTTGTTTATCAGTATTTAAATTTTTAATCTTTATAGAATCTTCATCTCCTATAAACTCTATCTTATCTTTACTCTTCACATTCTTCAAAAACTTCTTTATCTTAGATAAATCTACACCTATTACCATATTATCATCTGCATTATAACTATCAAAATCAATCTCAGGTATATATAAAATTAAGAGAGATACGTTGGATGGATCTATAATTTGTACATATAGGCCAGGTTCATCCTTAGAATAAAATGTAAAGTTAACATCTTTATATACAGAAGAAATAGTATTGATAATATTTTTAAAGAATTTTCCATTTATTTCAAAATTAACCTTGGGTTTTATCCAATATTTTTTATATTGTGCTATCTCTTTGTAACCTTTTGATCTTTTCCATTCGTTAATTATATCAATATATGCGTTAACCCAAAAATGTAAATCGTCTAATTTTAATTTTAAAGCATTTATATTTTCCCTAACTTGCTTATCTGATAAGTTCGGATAAACCATCTTGGCGTAATATTGATGTTCTTTCCTATCTACATAATACTTATATATAGATTCTTTATCAGGATATTGTTTTAATAATTTCTGTCTCATAATTTCATTATATATAGGTATCTTATCTAATATTTCTTCAGGAGAAAGCTCTTTATCTTTACGAATCTGCAATACTTCATTCCAAATATTAAAATCTTTAACTACTTTAGGGATTTCCTTATATAATTCTTCATATTTTAACTGAGCTTGACCAGGTGTAATATTTAACCAATTAGGTTCTTGTTTAATGATTTCTTTTTCAACTATTTTTTGTTCTGTTTTCCTACAATTTTCTAATAACCACGCTTTATTTTTATTACTATAACCTTTAATACCCAGTTGTTTACATACATTTTTCAATTGAGAAACAGTCATATATTGACGGTTTAAAATATAAAATAAATAGGATTCACCATCTACTATTTGAGAATATGGAGAAATCTTCAAATATGTAGGGTCAGTCAATACATTACTAGGTACATCTTTTTCTCTACTTAATCTTAGAATAAGATTATATTTATTGGGTTGAATTCTATTTTTCTTTAAAAATTTATTAGAACTATCCAACAAATCTTTTAAAGTAATTAATTGGTTAACAGATATTTTCACTAAGGGTTTAGAATCAACCACTATAATAATTTTCTTCATTATTTAATAATATTTGATTTTATTAAATAATTATATTTTTATCATTCTTTAATCAGATCTTCAGAACTATGTGATGTAACCATTCCATCTTTCAAAGTTAAATAATCGGGAATCATGATAAAGGATGTTATATTAACATCTTCATTAGATGATTTATTTGGAGAATAATTATTTATAACCTCCACAGATGAAGGAATTTGAATTATTTTAGTCTCTAAAGGAGATGTTCTTATCTCTTCTCTAGTAACCTCCAGAGGTACTACTTTCTTTTTATTCATTATACTTAATATATATTGATTGGATTGATCTACTATAAATCCTGTAATCAACATGTGAACTAAAAATTCTTGTATCATTCTAGAATTAATCTCCACAAAGAATAGGATAATAATGATTAATACACTTAGAGAACCTAATATGCGTGTTTTCCAGGTTTCAAAGAATTCTAATCCGTCTTTATCCCATAAGTTATCTATAATTATATTTGTAAAATAGAGAATATCCTCTTCCCATAAATATAAAAGAGTATCATAGAATAAGGGAGAAATTAAAGTTAATGTGATAGTTAAACATAAACCTATCAGAAAATCAACACCCCATATATTAGTATATAATCTACTGATAATGAGAAAATTAATAATACCTCTTAATATGGTAGCTAATAAGGTTAATGGAACGGTATTAGCGTTATTTCTCAAATATTTGGATTGAATAAACTTATCTAAAGCATATAATCCCAATTTAGAAAAGGTTTTAGATCTAATCTTGGAATAAAACTTCTTAACCTTTTTCATAGGTTTAATCATTAATATTTAATAATATTAATGATCAATTTGTTGTTTTTAATTGTAATGTTTTCTTTTTAATCCAATTATCTATTCTTCCTTGTTTTACTTTTCCTGGTAATATCTTTAACTTTATCTTTTTAGGTTTATTTTTAGTCATGTGATATTCTTTAATTTCATTCAAATATAATGTTTTAGCTCTAATTAACTCAATCATAGTACCTAGAGGACATGGATTGATCCTTGTTGTTAATCTCCTCTTTCTACCATTTCTTCTTTTAATATGATAATTATATAACTTCTTTACTATTTTAGTTAGATCTGTTTCATTCAAAAGATAATCTATGATTTTTGATTTATCACCAGCAAACTTTTCTATCAACTGATCTACAACAAATCCATAACCCCTATCTCGTAAATCTTGTAAAAGTCTTGTCTGATCTATATCCAAATACTTTTCTTCTAATTCTTTCAATTCATCCTGATAACCAATTTGAAATAATTGCTTCTCAATACTATTCATTAATTTTTTCTCCAAGTAATATTCATAATCCAAATATTCTGGAGTATCAGAATTTAATCGTTCTAAAAATACATCAGGTGTTCTCATTTTATATCCTAATTTTTCATCACTATTTCCCCCAAAAGACTTTACAATAACATACTCGATTCTCTCTCCTGGTGTTAAAGGACTTCCTATCTTAGCCATCTCATCTTTAAAGATCTTCATCCGATAACTATCAGATTTGTAATGTGTTCCTACACTTTCAATAATAATAAGGTCTCTCCAAGAAATTTGTTTAGTTAATAATTGTAAAACCATGTCTACGATATAATTATACACATTTTCCATTGATTGTCTCTTCATAACTTTTAATGCAACATTGATATACATCGTATTCTGAAATTTACATTTATCTCTTCTAGCTGGTGGAACACCCTTAAATATCATCTTATCTATACTTTCATATGGTTCGCCAGTTTCAGGATTAAGAACGATACACAAATAATATTTCTTCTTAATACATAACATAGTGTGATAAATTTTTTCCAACTCTACTTCCATAGGCTTTGGGAATAAAGATGTAAGATCTTCCCCCCATTTTTCCCCGATAGGGAAAGCTTCTTTCGGAGTTAACTTACCTTCCTGAATGGCTTTGTAAATACCTAGATCAGGCATAGTACTGTCGGTATTATGTACTACTAACTCTCCAACCCCGGCACTGAAATGATGATTTTCTGTTTCTATATCATATACCCAATCATTTACAAATCCTAAATCTATAATTTTTATAATAGTACCATCATTAACAATATCTTCTCGCATATTAAATCCGATAATATATTCTTCTTTCTTTCCTTTCTTCTTATAATCATAGGTTAAGTTTAATCCAAATCTTTTTAATCTAGCGCAGGTTTTCATAGCTTCTAATTGAGATTCAACGTAACATGTTGCTGATTTAGTTGAGATTAGGTCTGAGAATCTATCTACAGGATGTGGTTTAATCAGGAGTTTATCTCCCACCTTTACATTATTAGGTGTAATCTCATTGCCTTCAGAATCTAACAAACTATGATCTTCAGTCACTTTAACTATACCTGAATTGGTTACAATACAATATAATCTCTTTTTAGTTTTATGTTTCATAACTCCTTTAATGGGTGTAAAACCTTTATCTGACCAAACCATAATGTTCTCTGTCACTCCATAAATCTTCTCCCCTTGGGCTTTCCATTTACTACAATGAAGATTTTGTATTTCAATATATCTAGTTTCACCGCCTTGTTTTATTAGGATAGGTGTATCTCCGGTCACTGAATCTCCATATACAACCGAATGACCTTTCCCTTCAATGAACTTATTCATACCGATAGTACTTTCTCGGCTCTTGGCTGTCACGGCTGCAGCTGCATAAGGTAGAGGTAATTTACCGCCATTTTGGGCTCCGAACATTCCATACATTGAATTCATATTTACTTTAATTTGTAATTGTTTCTGATTATACACTGCTTTCATTACTGGATCTTTAGCTTCTTTCAATTGTTTCTTGGCTCGATCTCTCTCAACCCATAATCTTTTCAACAATCTGGGAATGATACCATCAACACCTTTTACAAACTTGTATTTATTATGAACCGGTTTAATCTCGGTCACAGTCTCACCATCATCATTCTCATGTTCAACCTCTATCTCTGAATCCCATTCAATCACATGACACTCATCATCAGGAATCTTATCCATTAGTTCTAATGGAACAAAAGATCTATGATCGATATTATTAGCAATCATGACTGTTGGATATAGTGATTTGAAATCTAAACAAGGAATATAATGATAAATACCTGGAGTGGGATCAAATACAAAACCTCCCTCAAAATCCATTTTAGGAAAACTCTGCTGGTCGATAACAATACCGTCTCTACTGGCTTCATCATAAATTTGACTTAAACTTCTAATCTGAGTACCTCTCGTAAAAAGACTAGATGGAGAAACAGCCACAACATTACTCATCTGAATCAAAGCAATCCAGACGTGAATCTTTTCAAAAATATCTAATACCAGGTCCGAATCCACCACACAATAATCAACCACCTTTTTCATCTCATCTAAGGCAAATTGCTTGTGTTCCTGAATCCATTCATTTCTTAAAATCTCGTCATCCATATATTCCTCTTTATTTCTTTTATAAATCTTTGGTATAACTGATATAGTAGGATCATAATCATCATTTAAACATTTTTGTAACTCAAATGTCTCAAACATCTGTTTGGCGGTCACATCATGTTTACCTGTTTTTAAGAAATAATTTGCCACATAATCTAATTTATATAAAGGTAATTTGAAATCTCTTTTAATTACAGGAAGAAGATCAACTGTAATTCTGCCACCCATCTCTAACCAATTAAAATCCTGATCTTTATAAGCCGATGAAGACCAGGCCATAGATTTCATCTCCACTTTCTCATCTAATAATCTGGAAACATTGGGAGACCATTCTTTCATTCTTCTTTTGAGACGATTATCTAAATAAGGATTATCATATCCGAAGATATTGTAACCTGTAATGATTTCAGGATCATACTTGATAATTAATTCTTGAAACTTTTCAATTAATTCCATCTCTGTCTTGACCTTAATTACATTTGCCATATCAGTGTCACTGCATTCACCTAGTAGAATTATATCTGTTTTTCTTGTTTCTGGACACATAATTCTTTGAAAAACGACAGACACCATATAACAAACATGTTTAGATGCTAAAGGATCAGGTAAAGCATTGTGATTATCAGAATAGGTCTCGATATCATAACTTAGAATTCTGGGTTTGGTCAACCATTCTCCGCAAATATTCATAGGTATAGGATTCATAGATTTCCAATCTACCACATACTCCCGTTCTAATCTAGAAATCTTATCAGAATCTTTTACTTTCATAGCATCTATTTCAAACCACTGTGAATACTTTACATTTCGGAGAGTCAATAATTTTCTTTCCAATGGAATATTGGTCTCCCATACATTAACAGCAATAGTTGTTAGAACATTTTCAGCTTTTAGTCCTTTTACTTTGATCGGGTACTTTAATTTCTTCTTACATTCATACATAGATTTCAATGTATTGAATTTCAATAATAACATAGGATACTTCTTATTATAACCTTTAAAGAAATAAAGTTTCTCTCGTTTAAGAAAGACATAAGATACAGGTTTATGATCATCTCCTAATTTATAACAGATGGAATTATAAACCTTTCTAACCTTTTCTTTAGTCCAACTTGCTAAACATGTTCTTCCTCTGTTAGATAAAAATAAAGGTAATTCAACGTAACAGAATGGTGTAAAATTATGAAATCTTAATAGATATGGATTAGAATCACGATCCAAGCACCAAGATAAAATGGTGACATAACCATTATCATCAAATTCATCTTTTACATTCCAATCATAACTATGAACTTGTAATTTATCAATTAAAACAGTGGAATTGACAGCATCTGCTGCATTCATTTTTAATTATAAGACGGGTTAATTTATTAAACAATTTTGTAGAAAATGATTTCTAATATAACAGGGGAAATTATATTAAAATGAGGGGGAGATTATACAAAAATCCCAAATTCCCGGTGGAAGAATTGTTGAAATTAAAATATGTTTGCGAAAAATATAGAGACAAAGTAAATACTCGAAAAATAATTGATAGCATTGATCTCACCTTAAAAAGTTATTACTTCAAAACCAAAAGTGATTAGAGATTAATTATGTATGGATCAATAAATGAGAGGGTTATTCACAACATTTCTATTAACTACTTTTCTGATTCATGTGTATTTAAAAGTAAAATTATATGAAGAGGATAATCTATTGGCTCTAATTCAAACTAATGGAAAATATACTTGTCAATATAGTGCTTTGTGGTGCAAATGTTCGAGTGCCGGATCAGGGTGTGAATTAGGTTGCACAAGTTCATTGGTAAAAGTATTATATAATCAAACTTCTTGCCCTCATTATGATAAATTAATCCTTTCGGGATTCTATTAATATAAGAAATGATAAAATAAATGTAAAATATATTTATTTTAATTAAGAAATGAATAAATTACCTAAAGACGCTTTATTTTCATTGGCTCTTGAATTAAACCTACCTGATCTATTAAGGTTCTGCACCTCAAGTAAAAGAATTAACGA
>Ga0180438_10001979_pt1 | contig 34724 bp, 45 predicted proteins | sample SS_ome_12_FD_132455 | JGI IMG/M metagenome (GOLD analysis project Ga0180438, IMG submission 132455) | Hypersaline lake sediment archaeal communities from the Salton Sea, California, USA - SS_3_D_2 metaG | ecosystem: Environmental > Aquatic > Non-marine Saline and Alkaline > Hypersaline >... | reverse complement strand
GGGCGCGTGGGGATCGGGGGGGATCGTGGGGTGATCCCGCGCGGGATCGGGTTTCTGGGGGCGATCTGGGGGGGTGTGAGTCCCTACCTCGTCAGGAATAGGGTTAAATAGGCGTGGGACTACCTGTAATTATGCCTGTAGAACGCCCCAGCGGAGGACGCTAAACACGCCCCTCCCCCGAAACCCAGTGAAGGCAGCGACTGATCCGAACCTCCGGGAGAAGCTGCAAGCTGGGGAACCCGAGGTCATCCTAACCAAGCTCGATCCACACCTCCCCCCGGAGGCAAAATTTGTCAACTTTCTCAGCGAGGCGCGCGAGGAGCTAGCGGATAATGCGACACCCCTCCAGCGCCTCCAGCTCGCGCAGAGTGAGCTCCTCCCCCTCGTGGCAGACGACTTTCAATCTATGTGTAAATGTTGCACCTCCCGGTTTTACGACCAGATCGCCATTATGATCCAAGCTGGGAAGAGCTGTAATGAGATATCCGAGTGGTTAAAGGCGAACGGGGAGAATACCTCGCGCGAATCCGTCCGCACTCACAAAAACCTCCACATAAAGAGCTCGGAGGCGATCCGGAGGGCGTTCTATTATCTCAACTCGGGGAATATCTCCCCGCACAAAATGCTAGCGGGAATGATACGCGATCTCGAACAGAAATTTCGGGAGGTTAACGATCCCGTGTCGCTGAAGCAACTGGGGAATGAGCTGCGTGAAACGATCGCCCTTTACCACAAGCTCGATCAGGAACCCGCTCCCGCGTCCCATACCTCGGTCTATGTGGATCAGCGATCTTCTCGCCCCGATCCCGCTGATCAAGCTGTTATGTTGGAGGAGTTGCGGGATATCCGCGCGGTCTTGGACGGGGTGCGCCGGGGGGATATCGAGGTCTACGATCCCGATCCCGATCCTGATCCCGATCCAGCGAGTGTTTCCGCTGGTGGGGCGGCCCCTCCAGTTGAATTTGCCCCCGAACCCCCGGATTCGGGGGAGGAGCTTCCCGCTGGATCGCACCAACTGGCAGCGGACGCCCTCGGAGGGCCGGGGGGTGCAGGAGATCGACAGATCGAGATCCCGGGGGGGCCAAAACCACCCGCCCCCCGCGCCGAAAATCCCCCGATCGGTTTAGAACCGCCCCCGCAGCCCGCGCCCCCGCCCGATCCGATCCCAGTCCCCGCACCCGATCCACCGCCCGATCCCGCGCCCGATCCCCTCGCCACCTTCCAGCAGCGCCTCAAGCGCCCCCGCCCGGGCCGTCCCGGATCGTGATCTCGTTCCCCAAATTTATATACCGGGAGATAAACAAGTGTATAGGGGACTAAACCCCGGACTAAACGAAAAAAAATGGACGGAAAAAAATTGGCAGAAGAGACTAAACCGGGCGATCTAAACGCCCAAAAACCGGATGTCGTCTTGGACAGGGCCGATGTCTACGCCGACACTGGTTTCAATGACGATACAGTTGTTATTCGCGTCTACAATATGTTGGAAGGAAGGTACGGCTCAAAAGTCGAGTTCCGGTTCGATGTGAGGAAAATTCCAGACCTGATCTACGCCCTCGGGGATCGCCTAATGCGGGGAAGTGCGTTCTGGAAGGGGAAGTACAAGCGAGTCCAAAATGCGGTGCGGGAGATGGTCGGAAAATGAGCGACAAATCCATAATTGCCACCGGCTGCGAGGGGTGTACCCACCGCACCCAGAAGAATGTCAGGGAGGGATCGGGCCACCACTACCACCGGTGTTGGGGCTGCATCCGACACCCCGAGGCCAGTGACAAGTGGAGGGCAGTGTAATGCCGCCGCAGTACCTCGTGATCCCGGTGGGGATTCCCGGCAGTGGAAAATCCAGCTACATCAAGCGCCATTTTCCCGCTGCGGATGTCGTATCGCCGGACATCATTCGTGCGCGAATGTTGAACGCGAAAGAGACGGGGGTGTACTACAATCCGGAAATCGAGGAATATGTCTGGTTAGCCGCGTACAACGACCTCGAAGCCGCACTCAGGGATTCCGATGCAGAACGGGTCGTGTTTGACGCCACCAACACCACCTTCAAGCGGCGATACCCACTCGTGGCGCGCGCACTCCGGGCGGGGGTCAAGGTTCACATTATCTTCTTCGCCACCCCCCTCCAGACGGTCTTGATGCGCAACGCAAACCGCGTTGACGGGCGACCCCCCGTCCCGGACGATGTGATTGCGCGGATGCGGTTCCAAATCACCCCTCCCGAGTCGTGGGAGTACGATCTCCTCTGGGTGGTACACGCGGACAAGTCGAGACACGAATACACCGCAGACCCGCTGACCTTAGCGTGTGACGGAGGCCCGTGAAAATGCCGCACAAGATAGTCCACTGCGACCGCTGTGGGCTGACGAACCTCTGCGTGTGGGAAGGAGACCTCAAATACAGCATCACCTGCGCGTGTGGGGCGATTTTGGTGATCCCCGTCACGGTGAAAGTGTAAAAGAAACTGGAGGCGCGTTGAATGAGCGATATCGACAAAACACTCCGCGAGCGCCTCGGGAGGCAGGTTCGATCGGTCTGGGTGGAATACTGCAAGCGCGTGGGCGACACCAAACCCTCCCACCGACTCCCGTGGGAAGAACTCTCGGAGACGGACAAGGAGGTTGACCGGTGCATCGGGAGCGCCCTGTACCTCGAAGGGATACACGCTTCGAAAATAGGAGCGGCACTGGCGGGACTGGACGGGTTGGAGAGGGTTCCGCTCCCCTTCCCGCTGCACCCGTTGATCCGGCAACTCCAAGATGCGTTCAAACGGTTGTTGAAGGAGGGGCGCTGAATGGGAGCCGACCTGACCCTCTTGATACTGGAAGGTAGTTTTGACATTAGGGTGTTCACCAAGTTGCGAGTGGCCCGGTGGAGGGCGCGGACTGAGGAAGAAACGGGGTTGTACGAGGAGATCATAAATATCTTTGAAAACGCCCCGTTCGTGACACTACACGAGATGATGACTGAGATGACAATCAGGGATTGTAAACCCCGCTGCAGGGTAATCCAAGCCAGCGAACTCGTGCGCCTGAAAGACCACGAAGGCGTGAAAAGCATCCCGTGGAATGTCGCAGTCTGGAAGATGTTGGAGGCCCTCCCGGAAGGGTGTCGAGCAGGATCGTTGTGGTGGTGAGTGAGAATGGGAATTGACCGGCGATGCTCCCAGTGCGGCCAGCGCCTCCGGGCGGACGCCTACGAATGGAAGCTGGGTGGGTGGAGGTGTGGTTGTGGCCACTTGACGAGAAAACTCCACAACCCCGTCCCGAAGAAGTTCAAAAAGCGAGACCGCACCCCACCCCAGTACCGGGGGAAGAACCCGGCGAAGTACCACTTTGCACGGACGCGAAGGGGCGAGCAGCGAAGAAAAGCTAGGAAAAGTGACGATGACTAACCCGAAATGCGCGTACTGTGGGCGCGTTGTGCAGGCATCCGATGCAGAACTGGTTGACGGTGGAGTTGCCCATTACTGGTGTCACCGGAACTGGTTGGCGCGGATGAAACTCCAAGTCCTCCACGGAGGCCCGGAATGATGACGGAATTTTTAACGATCTCACAAGAGAAAATCGTCTTCGTAATGGACGCGTTGAAGCAGATGCTTCTGGAAAAGAACCGGCGTTACGGGGACTCTGCCCTGAAGCCCCTCGGGATTTTCAACAAAGATGGGGCATCGAACAGCATTTTAGCGCGATTAGACGACAAACTTGCCAGAATTAAGAACGCGGACGAACTGCGGAAGAACGACATCGCAGACCTGATTGGGTACTTGGTGTTGCTCTGTGTGGCAAAGGATTGGAAAGAGTTTGGCGACCTAATCGACTAATCTCTTCTTTTTTTTTATTTCCAGAGTTTTATATGGGTGTTCACCAACTGTATAATGGGTGAATATTGTGGAACCCGAAAACAAGATACCGAAGAACAAGACGCGATGCTTGTCGTGCGGCAGTGAGTTTGTACGCCACCCGATGCGCCCGTTTGAGGACACAGTGACATCGTGCCACAAGTGCGCGGGAACGATAGGAACGATATTGTCAATCATCGACACGAAAAACACGGACACCCTTTCCAAGCTGCTGCCCCGGGTGCTGCGAAACAAGGATGGGAAAGTGGTAGAAACCGCCTTCAATATCGGCCGGATTCGGGCCAGCCTGATGCAGGAAACCAGTCTCGATGAAGGAACGATTGGAAAAGTGATCCGGGTCTGGTGCGTCAAGTATCTCCCGATGAACCTGAAAACGCTGACTGGCCCAGAGATACGCGAGCAAGTGTGTGGTCTACTGGACGAAATGGGTCACCGGGACGCGCGGTGTGAATATACACGGATTGGAATGCCCATCGCAGACTTCGAGGCGATCCTCAGCGAGACGAGCAACACTGGAGAGCGGATGGCGCGCGTGTACGATCGTATCTCCTTCGAGTACAACGAAATGAAGAAACTGAAGGAGCGATACAAAAATGAGTGAACGCGTCCTCTGGGAAAAGGTGCTGGTGAGATATGAGCAACTTCTCGCCTGTACGGATGTCCTAACGCACACAGTAGATAAGAAACTGTTGAATGACGCCATATATCGTAAGGGCGTCCCGGGAGTAGTCGATCCCTGCCCGATGTGTCACATCTTCCACTGCTCAAAGTGTCCGTGGGGACAGGCGTTCAAGAGCTGTAATGAAGTCGGAAGCGGGTGGGACGAACTGAGAATGCTGGTTGAAGGAGATTATGAACCAAGCGAAATCGCTGACCATCTTCGGTACATCATTCGAGAAATCGAAAAACGGTTGAAGAAGTATGAAAATAGTACGCCCAAGTTGGAAAATCCTCCAATTATCGCCTGAAGCGTTGGAAATAATTGAGCTGGCGGGTCGAACTTGCTACAAGTCTGAGGACAAAATTGGAGCGAAGTGTTCCGAGTGCGGGACGATGATGCCAAAGATCCAGTTCCAATCGCACGATGGGATCGTGGACGAGGGATGGGAACAAGTGTGTGACTGTGAAGGGTCAAAACTGATCTTTACGAGTCACGAGTTTGCGAAAATGATTCTTGGACGCGGCCACGAGTCCGTGATCGAACACGGATTCGTTACCGTGAGGTTTATTTCGAATCGTGGATTCACACACGAGATGGTACGCCATCGACTTGTTAGCTACTCGCAGGAATCGACCCGGTACTGCAACTACTCCGGGGACAAGTTTGGGAGCGAGATCACCGTCATCGAACCGTGGTGGTTCAAATCTCAAAAACACGCGATCGTGGAACCGAGTGGAAGTTGGGAACCCTACGACTTTGTAGATGTTGACAAGATGCCCGCAGTTGGGATGTGGACGAATGCAATCGCTGCAGCGGAATTGGCCTACAACAAGCTAATCAGCGCTGGTCTCCCGGCGCAAGCAGCTCGGGGTGTCCTCCCCATCGATGTGAAGACGGAGATCGTGGTGACCGCGAACTTTCGCGAGTGGCGACACATTTTCAAGATGCGCGCGTCCCCAGCCGCCCATCCGGATATGCAGCGACTGATGTACCCACTACTGGCAGAGTTCAAACGCAAAATCCCTGTCATCTTTGACGACCTACCAGAAAAAGACGCCCCCCACGCGTGGGACATATATCCGAAACCGGAGTGAACTGACTGGTGGCCCCGATATCGATCGAAGAGATAGACAAAATCATCGAAACCGAACTTCGGATTGATTTTGACGACATAGATAGGATTATCTGCGATGAGATCGGGGAGTGGATCGTGACACACCGGAACCCGGGGAAATTTACCGGGGGCGACCCGTTCAGTGCCGCCAACTGGAAACCTTTTCCCGATATTGGCCTGTTTTCGAAGCATTCACGCAACGCGCAGATATTTTTCGATGCGCTAAGCGCCGGGGAACCGGTGAAGTGTTCGCTTTGTAACGGGGACATCAAGACCCGGGAAAAGCTGGTCGTCAAAGACGGGCGACCGTACCACATATCCTGTTCGGTAGTGTATGATGCATCTAAAGACTCGATGGAGACGGGGGGATTCTGAGTGAACTTGGACGAAATGGACGCGATCATCAAAGACGAGCTGGCAGCCCCCGAGAACGCATATTTCAAGCGAGAGATCAACTCCGGGACGGAGGTATTGATTGCCTACCGGAAGATGAAGAAGATGGCTAACTTGTGGAGCGAGGAACAAGAATTGGGGGACGCGATGGAAGATTTCGTGGACGCCCTCGCCCCGGGCCACGATTTAATACCTTTGGTCTCAGATTACACGGATCAGCCATACACAGCGTTGAACATCATTCGGGACTGGCTTGCCAGACTCTAATTTTTTTTTCTTTTTTTGTCACCACAATTTATAAATACGCGTAGCGGGTATGAGATCCCTGAATGCCTGCCAAACCAGCGATTTCTCGGCAGAAATTGGAAGAAATGCAGCGAAAGCTCTCCGAATACGAGCGGAAGCTAATGGGGGACGCGGAGTACTTCCGTACCTACCCGGAACGCTTTGCTTTGGAGGTAATCGGAGAGCGGACGATGCGGAGAATTAGCAAGGCCCGCAAGTTTCGGGGGTTCACCGAATTCCAAGTTGCGTTCATCAAAGATTTCATAAATATGGATCTACCGAAACTATTTCTCCGATGCGGGCGTGGGGGCAGCAAGTCGTTTTTAATCGGATACTGCTGTGTATTACTTTGCTACATTATGGATTGTGAAGATATCTTCTACGAAATCTCCATTCTGGGCGGTTCCACGAAACAGGCGAACATCCCCTACACGCGTTACGCGCGCGCGATGATCGAGGACGAACACTCGATGATCAGCAAGTATTGTAGGATTGAGTGTACCCGGGACAAGATATGGTTTAAGGAAAGCAACTCGGCCATCAGTTGTCTTGCTGCGGCTGGGACTTCAACGCGTGGCCCGCGTGGGGACTTGCTGGTGATCGATGAGGTCTGTTCCACGGACGAAAACATTATCGAGGGTTACTGGGGGCAAATGACGACATCTATGCACTTCAAAGCAGTTGTCGCTGGAACCCCAGACGATCCAAGCCACATCTCGTATCTCTGGGACACAGACCCCAAGTACGGGTTTAAGACACATCACTGGTCTTCGTTCGACTGTCTCATCGAGAACGGGGGATATATGAGCCGGAAGACGCTCGAAGAAATGAAACTGGTGTACCGCAGCAAGTCTGCTCAACTTCGGGAGTTGTACGGTGAGTGGGCGAGTTACGGGGGCGCGATTATTGATGCCCAGCTGCTGAAGCAAGCGACAACGCTCGGGAAGCGGCCATATTACAGTACAGACCTTCCCCCGCTGAATGAGATGCAGTACTTCATCGTAGGATGTGACGGGGCGAGGAACTCGCACTTTGCAGCGATTAATGTGGTTGGGTACAGGGCTCCGATGTCCTTCGTTTGCCACTCGGAGGGCCACCAAGACATTCAGGAGCCAGAGCTGCGCCGCCACATTATGCAGCTGGTGGAGTACTACCGCAGGATCGGCCCCACGATGCTGGTCATCGAAGATGCGACTATTTCGAAGACGCTGAATGATAACTGTGAAAAAGAATGCGTTCCGCTGGGCGTCCCATTCGTCAGGTCGCTGTTTGGGCCAGAGGGAGAAAACCAACAGTCCCAATTCCAGACTCGGGTGCGCTTCCGCAAGAATAACTTCATAGACTATATGTGCTACATTTTCGAGAATCAGAAAATTAAGATTCCCACCGATTTTCACCAGATCGTCCACGAATTGACGATCTATCACTGGAAGCGAGTTGCTGGTAAAGTGGAAGGAACCAAGCAAGATCGCCCGGCAAAGACGCAGGACGATTTCGTAGACGCCCTATTACACGCTCTATGGCAACTTCAGGTAGTCGCTGCGATGTTACGCGTCCAAAATGAGGAAGAAGAGTTCCACTATGAGATGACCAGCGAATCGGAGCGGGTACAAGAAGATAGAAACTATGACGGTTATGTGGTGTACCGGGGAGAGAATTACGACCTTTTCTAATGTTGCTATGAAACGCTATGTAACTTCATAGCGTGCTATGCAGGGTCTTAGCGAAACTTTATATGTGGATATAACTGATTATAATCTCAGAGATACACACAGCAACCCACACCCCCATTCGATGGAGAATCGGAATCAACCGTATCTCGGACATAGGCAACTGGGATAATAAGAGATCCTCACAGCAACCCACACCCCAACCGACTGTTAATCGGCGTAGATTGGTTCGATTCCAATACCGGTTCCCTCCGGGGGGCCGGTGCTCTGGAGAGCGCGATTTTCACGGATCTCGTTCCCTACCCTATCTCCTTTTGTTGTGTGCGTCTCCCATCGGAAGAAGAGGTTAAGAAAATGGGAAACAAACTCTTAGACGGAATGAAAGAGGACGAAAACATTACCCTGACGGAGAATCTGGCGAAAACCTACAAGTCTAGCTTGTCGGATCTCGTGGATTTCTTCGGGCAGGCCGGGGCCATTCGCGATCGCTCCCAACAGGAAGCGATCAACTACTTCACCAAGGCCCACGATGAAGACCCGCTGCTCGCCCTCCGCTGTTTGTTCTACCTCCGGGACATCCGGGGTGGACAGGGGGAGCGGTTGACCTTCCGGCGCATTTTGGCGTACATCGGGGACGCTTATCCCGAATATATTGCCAAGAATGTCCAGCACATCCCCGAGTATGGACGGTGGGACGACTTGTTCGCCTTAATCGGTACGCGGGCCGAACCCCACATCGCCCAGCTCATCCGGGAACAGTGGGAAAAGGACATTCACAGCGAACGACCGTCACTCCTCGCGAAGTGGTTGCCATCGCGATACACCAGCTCAGATGCCACCCGAGCGCTCGCCAAGATCGTGAAAGGCTACTTGGGATTGCACTCTGCGCAGTACCGGAAGGCCCTCTCGAATCTGCGGGCCAAGATCAAGATCGTAGAACGCGATATGTGCGCAAAGCGTTGGGGCGACATCGAATACGAACGCGTTCCGAGTTATGCCGGGAAGAAGTACCGAAAGGCGTTCCTCCGCAACGATGAGGAACGATACCGGGAATTCCTCGGTGCGGTCGAGAGGGGGGAGAAGACGATCAAAGCGAAAACGCTCTTCCCCTACGATCTCGTGCGCCTCGCGTGGGATCGTTACGATCAGACCATCGACTTGCAGTGGAAGAACCTCCCAAACTACTGTGACACGGACGACAACGCGTTGGTCATTTGCGACACTTCCGGGTCGATGTTTCAGTCGCTGAACCCGCGTCCGATCGATGTCTCGATTTCGCTGGCAATCTACTTTGCGGAACGGAATAAAGGGGCTTTCCACGGGTACTTTCTGGGCTTTTCGGGCGAGTCGGAACTCCTCCAGATTCGTGGGCGCAACCTGTTCGAGAAGGTGAACAACCTGAGCAAGGCAAAGTGGGCGATGAACACCAACCTCCAAGCCGCGTTTGACCGGATTTTGAACACCGCAATTACCCGGGATGTTCCTCCGGAAGAAATGCCGACTCGGTTGTTCGTGATCAGCGATATGGAGTTCGATCAGGCCACCAGTGGAAGTGGTGGTTATGGGTGGTCGTACCACCATTACCAAAACCGGTCGGTGACGAACTTCGAGTCCATCAAACGGAAGTACGAGCAGTCCGGATACACGATGCCGACTCTGGTGTTCTGGAATGTCTCTGCGCGCCAGAACCAGTCTCCCGTCACGATCAACGATAAAGGGGTCTGGTTAGTGTCCGGATGTTCCGCGAGCACCTTCAAAAACTTGATGAAGTCAAAGGCCCCTGATGCGGTAGAGCTGATGTTAGAAGTCCTCAACAGCGACCGTTATCAGGTGATCGAGATATGAGTCCAATCTACAGCTTTCAGTGTCCGGACGATGTTGCGAAAGTCGTAAACGCTGGAATAAAAAAGGGAAAGTGGATTTCCCGGTCGGACGCACTCCGCGAGTTGGTGCGCGAAGGAGTTAAACCCTTCCTGTATCTACTCGAAAATTAATTTTTTTTCTTTTTCTCCTTTTAACTTTGCACAAAGCAATACCACGCAACCACTGTGAGCACTACGCTTGACACCACCAAGTAGATGCGCGATTGCTTGATGGTGAGCGATTTTATCTTTGGGAAGACGACTATCGACTTGCACCCAGCGAGATCGCCGATCAAGTGGGACATCAGCGACAGGTTCAAAAAAGCGCAAACTAGATAGTTTTCTGGGGTTTTGGGCGACCAGCCTTCCACATACAGCAACGCCAGCAACCCGATGTAACATCCGTGGGTGAAGAACGATCTGTGCCACTTTAGGTCGGTGTACCACCGACCATTTTTGTACTTCTGAATCAGGAGATCGTAGTCCGGGACGAGTGCGCAGTTCCCTATCGCCAAAGCGATTAACAGGTCGGAATTGTCCACTGTAAAGTGGAAGATCAGCGAAATTATCAGTGCAACAAGCAAATGTCCTAATTTCCTCATACTTCTTCATCTTATAGTTGATTATGGCTAATCGTGTAATTATTATGGTTTGGACATAAAAAAGTACCGCTAGTGGCCCGTCCCCCGTGTCTGGGCAGACCTACTTTATAGCTTTTGCGTCCCCACCATATATATGTAGTAAGTAAGTAAGTATATATAATAAGTCCCCTATATGTCGTAGAACTGCCATCAGCCATAACCAGTGCGCCGGATTAGTGAGCTGCTGCGCCCCCAGAGTGTCATCTCCGGGTACAGCTATATCCGGAATCGAATTTTTGATAGCTCGTACATAAAAAAAAGAAAAAAAAGAGGAGAATTTAGGCTGAATTGTATCCTTCTACGCCCCGCTCGGTGCGGTCGATCGTGCGCTTCCGTTGCCAGTCGAGTGCGAGATCGATGTTGTGAATCGCCATTCGGTTTTCTTCGCACGGGAATTGTCGGTTTAGATACGCGATGAGTTCCCGCCACATTGCCCCCAGCATATCCACCTGCGTACCGTTGACTCCTACTTCCTTCCGTGGGTTGTTCTGGAGGGTGATCTTGATGGAGTGGTCGTCCGGGTCGATCTCGATGAAGGTGTTGGCGTGTTTGAGTTCTTCAACGGGAGCGATCATTTGCAGTCGGCTTTTTAGGGCCTTGAGAGCTTCCATCATTAGGGATTACCCTCGTTTTCCCGTTCTGGGGATGGTGTAAGTATTTTGCCTATCTTATCGTTTAACTGCTGGATTATCTTGTCGTTTCCCGGGACATTATTGATGAATTTTTTCATCGCCTCGGGGACATACCAATAGTCGCAAAAAACGAAGACTCCCCCCACCTCGTCATCGTATTCCATATTCTCGATAGCAAAGGGGATCGTGGTTAGAAGGGCAATCTTGACCTTCCTAAACAGCGGGTACTGCATTTCTTCTTTCGGAATGATAACTAGACGCGTCATCGTTCTAAGTCCCGTTCAGGGGAAATATAAAATTTTGGAAAGAAAAAAAGAGAATTTATTTGGGAACGAAACACTTGCAGGGTATTTCGTGTCCCGTGTCCGGGTCAAAGACATCCCCGATTTCCGCTGGACAGTCGTTTTCGTGGGCGCAACAGGCACATTTCATTCAGTCGTCCTCCACATCAACGAATCTATCCTCGTTAGCGAGGATGTAGTTCTTACAGTCGATTTTCTCGCAAGTTCGGCACTTCCCAGTGGCGAGCATCAGTTCTTGGCCTATTACATCAGCGGTTTCTGGGGATGGTGCAAACTTGAAGAAGGTGTATAGGCGTTCGATCCGGGCCTTTGCCTCGCCACAGATGCTCGGGTCACGCATAACGACCCCGTACATCACATCGATCGCGCTGATCGCCTCGATCACCAGTATTCCGATCTTTTTCCCCTCAGCATCGAGGTTTTTCAACCCTTCTTTCAACCGTTCTTTGGTCTTTTCGTCCATACATTCATCCTCCGTGGTAATAGTACTCAACGCGCGCCCTTCCCGGTTTATTTTGGGAATTTTTGCGCTTTTTGAGTATTCCATCGTCCACCAAACACAAAAGCGTCTTGTAACAGGACGCTTTTTTAATTCCAGTCTTTTCAGACACCTCATCGCGCGTGTAGAATCCGGGATCTGTTCGGTATAGTTCCAAGATTCTAAATTTCCACTCAACGATGTTTTTAGACGACATTTCGCGGATCATCGTGTGAAAATCGTTAAGGGTCATCCGTGGCGTGAAAATAACCTCCGGGACGATTTTTCAGTGAAGAATTCGAACTTACATTCTTTTCCGCAGAATACTTCCGTCCAATCCATAGACCAGTTTTTCGCTGACTTTCGTTGGCGTATCGTGAGTTTCTTCCCGCAGTTGCTACAATGAGATTTGTTTGGGACTGTGGCTTCCATTTTAATCGCCAGTGGAGGGACTATCTTCAACGGGGTTTTCGCGATCTTCAAGCATCGTCTACATCCTTTGTGGTATTCACGGGTAGATCCTGTACGCTCGTGAACTGTGAAGTACTCGTCACCGACTGCGATTCTTTCGCCGCAATAGTGACACCGGTAGATGCGGGTCGCACGACAAGTTACATTATGCGCGGTTTTATACTCTCCGGTTGTTAGGATCAGGTGCATCTTCTCTATCCTCCATTAGGTAGGTTTTCCACGCGCCCGCTGGACTTGCTTCCACAGTTTTGGGAGGTTCCCGAACTTGTGTTCGTAAGTCAAGATCAGCGCGATGATGACCTCGTTATAAGAACGCAGTCCTTCTATCGTCTTGATCTGGTCAAGCTGGGATTTCTGTTCGTTGTGTAGGGAGATGTGGGTTTTATTACTGCCGCCGGTTCGTTTTTCTTTTGGCATCGTTTCATCCTACGGGGTTACCCCCGTGGTTAACTATATGGTTAATCGGATATTTAAAGATATCATTCCGTCACATTAAGTCACTGTTAATTCACCGAGAAGTGATATAGCTCGTTATAGTCCGTCCATATCTCGAAAAGATTTAAATGCTGGATTGTGGACTCTTCCCCTTGAAGACCTATGCCGCAACCGTCTATAGAATTGACAGACGATGAGAAAAGCAGAATCGTTGAAACAGTCACTGAGGAGTACGGGGACGAGTTTGAAACCAAGTATGTGATCTTTGACAGCGTTGAACGCACGATCGGGGGGTTTTGGGAGCCGGAACAGGCCGATTATGGGAATATCCAGTTCGGTGACGATGAAGACTCTATCTATCCGATGGGCGGACAGCAACCGTTCATTACCATTCCTCAATTGATTGAATTGGGTCGCTGGTTGGTCAATCCTACACCCCAGACGAAATTTTGGCTCTATTGGCGAGATGCGCTTGTGCGGAACCTGATCAAGCAGCAGATCGCGATGATCGTTGGCGATGGCCTGAAGGCCAGCATCAAAGAGGAATACAACGGAAAAGAAGACGAAGAGAAGTCCCGCGCCCTCCGGAAGTGGTTCAAGAACATCGGTGGCCGGGGGCGTGGAATCAACAATTATGTCATCCCTTGGTGGATTATTGATAATTACATTATGTCGTGGGGCGCGTTCTACAAGTATATTGGTCAACCCGGCGATGACCCGGAAGATGTTGGGAAGTTGATGGCCAAGCGGATTCCGCCAGTGAATTGTGCTGTTGTATATCACGATTATCGTCCGTGGATGAAGTTAATTCAGTTTCCGATCGTCCAGCCGCTGCTGCCATCGACTCGGCGTTCTTTTGAAGAGTGGAACCCGTCTATGTTCCACCATCTTGGTATCGTCAGCTCTGTGGGAAAAACAGTGTTCGAAAAACCACGCAGCGTTCCCCGTTCTAAGTTTTGGTACTGTAACTTGTTTAAGAAATCTCCAGTAGATGCCATCGTGCAGGATATGGTGTCTACCATCAAATTGAAGTTCTTCCGCGACAAAGCCGTGGAAAAAGGGGCGTTCCCTCCGATTATCGTGAAGGTATCGCGACACACCATTCGCGATGGGGACGACAAGAAGTTCTGGCGCAAACAACGCCGGGCGTCTAAGTTTGTCGGAGAGTTACGCGCAGCGGATGGTATCGCTATCGAGGGTCGAGAGTACGATTCGCAGGGACGAATCATTAACGAAGGGTGGGATGTGACCCCTCTCCCGATCTCTGGGAATATGATGGACTTCGAGAAAATCTTCCGCAGCGTGGACGAGCAGAAAGCCTACGGGTTGTTTTCGTCCCTCGCTATGGTTTCTTCGACCGGGGTGCAGGGTGACACGACCAAACTTGCCACCGGGAAGAATATCTCGTCAAACATCTCTGGCGTGGCGAAGGAAGTTCGAAACGGGATTATCGTTTGCGTGGAAGAGATGACCCGCGACTGGCATCTCTACACCTACGGGGAGGAACTGGATTTGGATTTACTCGATCTCACCTTCTCCGAGATAAAGGAAAACGATGTGCAAGGTTTCAGTGGCATCATTTACCAAGCGTTTGATCGTGGGTGGATTACTGCCAGCGAGGGGCGTATGTTGCTGGCCCGGGTCGGAATTGAACTTCCGGAGATGACGGATGACGATCTTGCTGGTATCGGTACACCCTTTGAAGGGCTCGGCGAAGAGGAGCAGCTCTCTGAGGATCGATTGCCGGAGGCAGTCCAAGAAAAAATGAACGAAGCTGCTGAGCCGGTGGAATAAAATGCCGATCCAGCGTGGCCATAAGGCCTACCAACGCACTGATCCCCGGACTGGCAAGCTCCAGCAGATTAGACAGAAAGGGAGCACGAAAAAGAAAGGCCCGGGCATTCCTCGGGTGAAAAAAGGAAAACCGGATCAGGGAGGCGGGCGCGGCGGAAAAGGGGTTCTAGCCGCTGCCGCTGCCCTTCCCCCGTCAGTCGCTGCGATTGGAAGGAATGTGGTCGCTTCTGGGCAACAGAGCACGACCCTCGGGTATTTTTCGCCCAGATCCGAGCGGATCAAGGCAAACCTCCGGAAAACCGTTTCTCAAATGAATGAAGCAGAATTTGATGTGTTCCGTGGCCAAACATTGCGTATGGATTCAAGCCTTGAAAAGATGGCGTGTATGGAAGTCCTACTCGAACAAGAGTTGGAACGGGACGACTACGACACTGCCCTCTATATGGAAGAGGACGACTGGGACTGGGACGCGTGTGTTGAAGAGATGACTGCCAAGTACGGGAGCGAGGAGTCCGCGCAAAAGGTCTGTGCGGTCATCTTTGACGACCTTGGAAAGAGTGGCGTTCCTGACGATTTGTCTGGAGGGGCTGGTGAAGGACAGCCGGAGGAGCCGGAAGAGCCGGAGGAGCCAGAGGAGCCGGGTGAAGGAGAACCCGGCGAGGAAGAAGGGGAAGAGAACGAAACTCGCGACAGACTGGAATCGGAGAAGAAACGAATCGAGGAACGCATCAAAGTGCTGGAGGATATGCTTGCTGGCAAACGGGAACGCGGGCGAGGTATCCGGCGCACGGAGGAAGAGATTGAAGCGGAAAAAACCGAGCTCGAAAAGCATTTGGAAGATGTCCTGACTCTGCTTAAAGGAATTGACGAAGAACCAGAAGAGGAGGAACCCGAAGAGGATGAACCCGAAGAGGAGGAACCCGAAGACGATGATGATTTTGACGAGGAACGGTTTTACGAGAGAGCGAAATCGTTGTGGCTTAAAGATTTCGCAAAGAAGAGACGGTTGGGCATCCTTTTACACCTTCGGGGTACGATGCGGCGCATAAAAGAAGAAGGTCTTCCAGACGATAAAGCCGAGTCAGCAACGGTAAGGGCAGAGGTGGAAGCTGCGGTTGAATTCCTGAAAGAAAAATTCGAATTTCGGTTGGAATGGCTCAAGGAAAAAATGCTCAACGATTTACAAGATTTACACGATGAGGCATTATCGCAGTCAACGCCGAGCGGGGTTGTCCTAAACCGGTCTGATATCAAACGCGATATGGCGGATGTAAAGAAGCTCAACACCAAGCTGACGCGGAACGAAGTCTTTATGCTTGCGGTATTGAACCCGGACGACCGGAACGCGCTCACCTTTAACCATAAAGATTTAAAAAATCCCCCATTTCCGACCGGGAATTATCTTTGGTACAAGGATAGGTGGAAACACTACTGTAAGAAAGTGTTTGTGGAGAAAGAGGTCACGGAACGCGCTTTCGAAAACAGCACCCGGGAAACAGTCGCACTCAAACTGTTATGGAATGATGAAGTCAGGGGGAAGATCGACTGGGAAAACGCGTTCGCTGAAGGAGCGATGTTACGAGCCAGTTCCCACAGGTCGGGTGTGCTTGCATTGGATTTAAATATGCCTCTTGACGATTACGCGTTCCAATGGAATTATCGTGATTCTGCACCAACTTTTACAGCTGGATCGATATCGAACTTTCTCGGGAATCATTTGTTGACCGCGAAGGAGCGGATCGATAGAGTTCAGAAATTGTACGATGCCACGATGAACGCGAAATCGCTGAAAGAATTGGCAGACGCTGGTGTTCACAGAGTTAAGTGGAAGCAATCGTCCAATCCGGCGAGGTGGAAAGAGGACTGGGACAACGAGGCTTGTAAAATGACATTGGACGGGCTGAAAGATATTACCAGTTACTGTAAGACACCAAGTTTAGACAAGCTTCAGACGAGGTACTTGACCTTAACTGGCGTTAGGAAGCGTTCGAGTACAGCTTGGGCGTTTTACTCGTATTGGAAGAACCAGATATCATTCCCGATTACTAAGATGAATAAACCGGAAGACAATATATACCACAGTTGGGAGCGTAGAGTTGTAGTCCACGAGTACGCTCACGCAGTCTACCATCAGTTTACACCACTAGCGATTCGTAGGATAAGCGCAATCCATTCTTTCGTTGATAAACTCGATAGAAGGCTTAGGTTAAGAGTAATTCCCCGCGAGTACGCAATGAAAAACCCAAACGAGTGGCACTCGGAGTTTATCTGCAATCTTTCCACATATTACCACACCCTAAAAGCCGGGGAATCGTGGGGCGATGATGGCTGGGAGAGATTCAAAGATAAAACCCTTGAGCGGGAAGGATACGACCGGAATATGTCGTTCCGCGAATTCCTCCAGTGGTTTAAGAATCGGTGTGACGACTGGTGGTACGAGACGGAACAGTTCGGGAAACCGACCAAAAATAAGATGGAGTATCTCAATCACGCTTCTGGTGGGTTTATGGCAGATTTGATCGAGGAATTGGTCGGATCTGATAATCGGAAGTTATATGACGAATATTGGGAAGTGATCTTGAACCCAGAAAAATTTTCAAAGGTCTGATAAAAATGACATATCACAAATACAACGCAGTGGACGAAAAGACTGGAAAATCGAAAGGTGAAGTCTTCCACAATCCAATGACGGACGAAGTGGTTGTTCGGGTGGACGGGTATCCCAAAAACAAGGTCTTTAAAACTTTTGGGGACACTGGAGAAGAAACAGACGGGTTGATCGTTGACGGGGTTGTAGATGTCACGAGTGGCCACCCGGAGTACTTTGACGACATCAAGCTCGACCTCTTTCTGCAGCTTTCCGTAATGTTGGAGTTGACTGATTTGAGCGTAGAAGAAGATGAATTGTAAAGATCGGACGAAGGACGGACTCTGTAATCGGGACGGTATTCGCTGTCCGGGCGATACCTGTCGGCACGGGAACGATGAGGTAGATTCCGTTTTCGTCCACCTCGGGGATGGCCCGCCGAGACTCGACATCGACTTATCAATCTCCGTTGCTGGAGTGGAAATTCCGCTTGGAATTTCATCTTTCCAACACAAGTGGGAAATTATATGGGCTACTTGCGAACGGAGACTCTCAAATTACAACGGGTCGCACAACTACTGCTTGGAAAACAATAACGGGGAATTCACCTTGTATCACTGCAAGATGGGCGAGTGTCCTATGATGTTCCCGGAGAAATCTCAAAAAATTAGACGGGGGAAGTAGATAAATGCTTTTTCCAGTAGAGCGTGATCCAACACACTCAAACACGCTACAGAAACAAATGGGTGTTCTATATCGCAAAATCATTCTTCTCGTGCGAAAGCGATCCGAGGAGATTTTATTCGGGCCAGAAAACCAAGTTAAGATTGTCCAGTTTGCCAAACCAAAGACCCGAGTGAGTGGGCTTAGCGCAACCGCTGAACAGCGACTGGATAACGCTGTAAATCTTGTCAACACGCCAGAAGTACGGAACGCGGTAGTGAATGCTGTCCGGAGGGCTTACCTCCACGGGACGCGGCAAGCAACACAGCAAGCGAGCCGGGTCGCTGGAAAAGGTGGATCGGCGCAACAACCGATCGGGGCAACTCCGTTGCCAGCGGGTTTAGTACCCGGAGCTAAATTACAACCTCGTTTCCGGGGAATGTTCGTGAGTGAAGATGTTCTGCGGGAACTGGTGAATGTGAATGTGTCACTGGTCAAATCAATCGCCCAGCGATATCTGTCGCATTTAAAGGTGTTAGTAGCAAAGACAATTGCTGGGGGCAAATTAACTGTAGATCAGCTCCGGAAAGAGATTCGGAGCCGATGGCGGCTTTCCAACGCGGAAGCGGCTCGTGTGGCAAGGACTGAGGTGATCAGGGCAGTTAACACGGGAAAGGCCCGAACTTTCTTGGGAATGGGGTTCAAATATTGGCAGTGGGTTTCCGCGCAAGAAGGTGGGACTTGCGATGTCTGTACCAAGCTACACGGAAAAGTGACGGAAATAGGAACCCCGTTTGGCATCAGCAAGTATAAGAACAACGAACTCATCGTGTCGCCGCCAGACCCGCACCCAAACTGTCGATGCACGATTGTCCCGGCATATAGGCCGCAAAAACGAAAAGCAGTTATAAAGGGCCAACTGAGTAGAATAATGAGCGGATAAAAATGATAGAACGAGATATAGTGGTAGAATACCCAATCGAAATGGACATAGTGGTAGAAGATGGGGAAGATTAACGAGACGCGGAAGGTAGTTTGGTCTGAAACTACTCCTCCATTTAAGTTCACTTTCTTCAACACGGATGAAACGATCTTCGACCTGACGGACTGGGATGTGTGGTTCACTGCACACCTTATCGGTAACGAGATCGTGACGATAAAGAAGAAGTGTACGAAGGATGTCGGGACTGGCACAGCGACTATTACCCTTTCAAAATCTGACACCTACCGGGAAGGGAAGTACCTCGTGCAGGTTTCCATCAAAGACGATGTAGCTGAAGAGGAGCTCGTTGTGAAGGAGTTCCGGTTAGACATTAAACAGAAAATTGGTGGCTGACGATCCCGATCTTATCAAGTGTGAATAACATCCCAGCGTTCCTCAGTTCCCTCGATATACTCGTCCAGCACTTGTTGGATCTCGGAGCTGCTGAGGTCTACAATAAGATCCAACGCACATTTGATTTGAAAGGGCCGGGGTGGAAACCACTTCATCCTATCACCTATGCAATTAAGAAATCTCGCGGTAGGAAAGACCCATCAGCTATTTTGATTGATAGCGGCCTTATGCGGGCATCTATCATCATTCACCCAGTCGATGTCGCGTCAGGAGTAAATTTTAGGCGTATTGGCCTGTTTTTCGAACACGCTGCTGCGGATCGAGTGTGGATCGGGGACGCGCACGAGTACGGGAAGTGGATTTTCATCGCGCCTGTTCCCGCAAATATAACTAAGATGCCGGGATTTCTCTCGCTTGGACGGGACAAGCACGGGAAGAGTCGGTTTATTATTGCCCCGGGCGAGAACGAGGCAAAACTTCGCCAGTGGCTGTCAAAGGCCCAGAAATTGAAGTCACTGCAGAAAGCGTTAAGAAAAGGGAAGTGGATTAAACTTCCGGAACGGTCGTTCATTCGAAAAGGGATGCAGGTTGCCATACCAAATGTAATAAACATCTTCGTGGACGGGATCAACGGATTGATAGCTCTCTTCACCTGAGTAAACTTAATAAGGGCGACCTGTGCGTTGTTTTTACAGAGATATTTTTAGGTGTTGTTTCGTGGGAAACATAGAGAAAATTATCGCGCGGATGAAACTCGAACAGAAGCTCTCTCGCTTTGCTAAGAAAGGCCCGGGCGGTCACACGCCTGATGGGTCTGGCCCGCACGGGAGAGGAATGGGGCCGGGAAAAGGGAAGGCTGACGGTTCTGGAATGAAAGACGAAGAGGAAGAGGAAAAGAAAAAGAAGAAAAAACCGGTAATGGGGAAGTAGGATTGTTTCGGTTCCGTGAGAAGCCAGAGTCATCGCGCAGGGGTCACGAATCCTATCGGCGCAAAGACCCCAGATCGGGTCAGTTCCAGTACATCAAGGCGAAGAACCCTCCCCACAAGAATGAAGTGGAAACTAAGCAGAAACGGAAGCTGCAACGCCAGATGCGCGGGGACACGAAACTCTCGGACGAGAATGCTCCAAAATTTTTTAACAACCTCATAAAGCAAGCGAGTGAAGCTGGCGGGAATCCAACTGAAATTATGGACAACATCCGGGCCGGGTTGATACAGGAACTCCAAAAAACGAATCCGAATATGTCCGTTGAACAAGCCGAACAGATCATCGGCGACCTCCCGCGCCGGGCGTACAATGTAATGCAGACTTCAGACTCCGATAGTGCCAAGAAGAATCGCATCGGGGAAATGATCTTGAGTACCTTCCGGGGTGGGTTCGGTGGCTGATTGTGGTTGTTTTCATTCCATTATTAAGCATTACGAGCGGTCTGGAATTCCCCGCCCGAGGGCAGTAGCCCTTGGGATGTTGCTGCGCGCCAAGCATCGGAAGTTTGCCACCAAAGGGCCAGCGTGGACACACAACCCGATCGGCCCGTATCCTAATTTTGACGCGTGTGTAGAAGATCAGCAAGAGAAGGGCCACTCTATCGAATCTTCCAGACGCATCTGTGGACGCATCGAGCAGAAAACGCGGGAATGAACGATGCCAAATCGGAAAACTGACGAAGAAACGATCGGGCAGATCCGAGAGCTTGCGAACAGGTTTTCGATTGGGTATGTGAGTAGAGTCACTGGCGTTTCTCGAAAGACCGTGAAGAAGTATGCTGATGACGATGAGGAATTTTCCTCGCAGGACGAGGGATATTTTACTGGTGGATTTTAATTCGTCCAATTGCGTCATCCGACAAATCCTGAGCTGATCCACGCCATCCGGAACGAAATTTCTTAAATAGTTGTGGCGTGAAAGATTACCTCAACCGTTTTAAAACTAGGTTGAGGATTTCTCGTGAGTGCCGAAGGTAACTCGATCAATTTTCAAATCTCGCAGTACAATAAGGTCTACTCGGATAACAGGAAGGTGGTTGTCGATGTTCAAATGCAGACCACCGAAATCTATTCCGAGGATGTTCTGAGGGCCGCCCTTCCCACATTAAACGGGAAGGAAGTACGCGTGTTCCATATCGCTCCGGAAGTCGATCCCGAGTCGTTCGTTGGGGTCGTCCGGAACGCCTATTGGGACGATGAGAAAAACCAGCCACGCGCAGTCTTCGAAATTGACGATTCTACGAAGACATCTCAACTGTGTCAAACGATTGTTTTGGCCGAAAAAGACCTCCCCCCCGAGAAACGCTCTATCAAGGGCGTGTCCGTTGGGGTGGTTGAGAGGCGCAGGGCAGGGAAGGTACATTCTGTATTCTTCCGGGAGTTATCCCTTGCGAGAAATCCAGCGTGTAAAGACTGCACGGATATGAAAATCTCCGTGGAGGCTTACGAAGAAAGGAGCGTGAACTCTATCGCCGAAAATAACATACAATCTATCGTAAAGGCGTTCGAGGAAACGAATACGCTCAAGGATCAAAAGATCAAAGAATACGAGTCAACGGTTGAACTCCAAGACCAGAAGCTGCAGGAATACGCGCAAAAGGTAGCGCAATTCGAGCAGCAACTCGCAGAGAAGGACGAAGCGATCGCTGAAAAGGAACAGCAAATCGTCCAACTCGAAAAGGATGTCGAGGACGCCGCGAAAGTCCCCCTGATTGACAGGATTATGGAATTCGAAGGCGTTCCGGCTGACGAGAAAGCACGCGAAAAGCGCGCTGGCGAGTTGAAAGGTCTGGCTCGGGCCACGATCGAAAGTATGGTCAAGTCACACGAGGTCGCTGAGAAGAAACGGGCTGCTGGTCTGACCCCTACGCAAGAAGGGAACGCCCCAGACCTCAATTACGAAGACCTCACCACAGCGAGCTTCGATGCGGCCACGCTAACCCCCGAAGAGCGATTCAAGCTGACCAACCAGATGATCGCCAAATTCGAGGGGAAGCATGTCCCGGGACAGTCCGAGGAACGATCTAGCGGAGGCTTCTAAAAATGTCCTTTGATCCTTATCGAGCGAACGAAGTTCCTGCGTTACGCCAAAAATACGATTGGCTTTTACGCGATCCCGGTTCCGACTTTTACAGGGGCGGGATTGCAGGGGAAGATATTGGGATTCAGGCCCAAGCTGACGCGCCGCGATTCCCGCTGCGACCGATCGACAAGTCTGGGGTACTCCTCTACTTGGACGGGACGCTCGGGACGCACTTCAAGATGGATTCCGACAAGTACCTCCAGTACAGCGGTATCCTATACCGGCCCGTCTACTCGGGACAGGCCCTTCACCGCGTCCGGGTTGCCCGGGTGCGCTTGAAAGCTGGTTCGGAGGCTGTTGTCGCCGGACACTTTGTGATGGCCGACCCAGAACCGGATACTGGTCTCTTCCCAGCCGTTGCTGACGAGCCCGGGACGGATGTAATCAACCAATTCTCCACCAAGTTGATTGAATACTTCACCCCCGCTGCCGGGCATCTTGCGAATACCGATGTCACGATCATACTCCCCGATGGGTGTTGGAAGCTCCGGGCGATTACCTCAGCGTCCATTTACGATGCTTCCGCTGCGGGAAATGTGGCCCTAACTGTCGTGACTGCTGTTCCCGGGGCTGGGGAAATCCGAGTCTCTGGGGACGACACCGTTGAGCTGGGTACTGCTCTTGCTGATGGTGACATCCTCTCGTTGGAAGTCGAAGTTTACGATGACACCAAGTACAAGCATACGGTGGGACTTGCCGAGACCGCTGGCTCAGCTCGCACGGGGGCAACCCCCGCTGGGGCATCGGACATCGAGGTGGAGTTGTTCTAAGGAGCGTGAAGCAGAATGGCAATGAATTTAGGAAATCTTAGCATTCTACACCCCGACTACATCCTCCCGATCGCCTTGAAAAAGCTACAGGGATTGTTTGTCGGCAAGTACTTCTTCCCGGACGCGCCCGTGAGTAAACCGGAGTTCGTATGGAGGTACTACGGGAAAATTGGGGCGATGACTCCCGAAGTCGCTGAAAACGACATCGGCCCACTCGATGCGACTGAGTACGAGGAACGCGTTGGACGCACCCGCTTCTACAAGGAGCGTGGTATGGTGTCCGATTTCACTTCGGTTATTGATACGCGGAACATCGTGCGCGATGTGACGGAGCACCTCACCGAGAAGTTTGCCCTCCGCGTGGAGGCGCTGCGGATCGGGGCCATCGTGAATAACGCCTTCTCCACCACGGTCGGCGCGACTGCCAAGAGTTACTTTTACATCGACTGTGATGACGACAACAGCAACTGGAAGGGCGGTACGGGCGCTGTAGACCCGGTGAATCAAATTCTGGACGCGCAGGAGCGCATCACGACCTACGCGAAAGTCCAGTTGGACACCGCAATCGCGTCACCGGAGGCAATTGCAGCGCTGAAAAAGATCATTCCTCTGAAGGAATGGCAACGCTCTGGCCCGTTAAGTGTCGAAATCCTGCGGGACGGTAAGCTGTTTAACCCAACTGTGCCGGGCTCGGTCGGGCGATTAGCCGGGATCGAGTTCTTCGAAGTCAACGCCAGCGTTCTGGCCAGCCAAGCGAACCCAAGCGGTGCGCTCACGAAACTGCTGGACAAGGATGTGTATATGTTCAAGCGGGGCTCTGACTTGGCCCGGATGTTCGTCTTCCGTGGCCTTGGTGTGCGAACGAAAAAGGATCTTTTCGCAGACGCCACACAGCTCCAAGTTCACGGGGCTATGTACCCGTATGTGCTTCGCCCGCAGTTCATCTACACGATTAAGAACGCTGTCGCATAGGAGTGTGACTGAAAATGGCAAATTGCGTAGAAGCGACCTATAAAATGCCCGCACAGCTGAGCGACTACCAAACCTACATCGAGACGATTGACGACACCAAGTTCTTACAAGCGGTCGTCATAGAAGTCGCGGGCGAGGTTTGGATTTCCGTCATCAGCAAAACTTAAATTTCCACCCTTTTTTCCACTTTTTTCCACCCGCACACGAAAACACGACCCCGTAACTCAGCACGGCAGAGTGCGCCCCTGATAAGGGCGAGCCGGTGGTTCAAATCCCCCCGGGGTCACTGCATCGGTAACTATCCAAGAATGAGCCCCTCTGGGGGCCAAAGGACGGATGAAAAAATTGAAAGGATTTATCAAAAACCCGGACGGAACCTTTAAAGCGGTTATGCTCAAGGCAATCCCAAGTGGGGCCAGTGACGGGTTGTATAAGCTTGTTGTAGACGCGAATGTGACCGTTGGTTCGCTTAATCTCGGTATAGTGGACGCTGACGGGGATCTGGCCGCTGTCCACCCCGATGGAAACTTTGTGGAGGCGACTGTTGACGGGTACGGTCACTTGTGGATTGCGGGCCGGGACTTGATCGATGCGATCAAGAAGGCTGGCGATTGCGTCCAGACCGTGACTTCACGGAACGGGGCGAATCAGCCGCTCACGATTGACTATGTATCTGCCCGCTGGCGGACATTATTAACCAGTGGGACGCTGAAAGTGACGGACACGCTCACATACCTCGTCACCGGGGAGTGGGACACGCTGACCCCGAGTTTAACGCCATAGGAGTGAACACGAATGGGATTCATAGATTTAGCCAAGTACGGTGTCGCTGTGCAGACATTGATGGAGCGCTACCAAGGGAGTTACTCCTGTATGCACATCGCGCAGACTTGGTATGTTTCCAAGGACGGGGACAATGCCAATGATGGCCTCACCCCGAAGACGCCCAAACTCACGATCCAAGCCGCAGTGAACGCTGCGGCATCTGGAGACCAGATAACTATCGCTGCTGGCGTTTACGATGAGGGACTTGATGCCAGCAATGTGAACGGGCTCGTCATCGACAAGGTGCTCACCCTGAACGGGGCCGGGTTCTCCACCGTGATCATCAACACGATTGCTGGAGCCGTGTCTGTAGTCCATATGGAGGGAAAGACCGGGACTGACAAGACAGGTAACAAGTTTCTCAATCTGGTCATCGAGGGTAACCAAGATCGCTTGGGTGGCCCTTGGACGGAGCACGGGCTCGTGATCGACTACGACTACCGCTTCCTCCTGATCGAGAATTGTGCCATCACATCGAGCGACAATTGTGGTGTAAGAATCGAGCCAGAATTCGGGGATCGCATAGTCCAGATTAGAAATTGCATCTTATCCAACCCCGTCTACAACATATATATGAAGGCCCCTGAGGGGTCACTTTCAGACGACCAGATGGTTGTGCTCTTCTGCACGGATTCATTCTTCTTCATAAGCGGCGATTTCGGTAGTATGGGTAATAATGCTGGCGTGTATGTGGACGGAGACTACACCAACGACCACAAGGTAGGGTTTGCGGTCTTTCAGGGTTGCACCTTCCAGATCAATGCCTCGGCGGGAGCAGTCCACTTCGGGGAGAAGTCGCAACTCTGCGCCGCATCCCGCAACACCTTTGGGTACTCGTTCATAGAGTTTGGGGCTGGGCCATTTCTCCGAGATGACAATTGGGAAGGATTCCTCGGTGGAATTGGTAACTCCTTCAAGGATAACAGTGGTCTATACACCAAGGAGTTTAACTCACACCCCAGCGCCGCTGGCGTGACCCTCAATGACGGTGGCGCTCCGGGCGTGTTTGGTGCGTGGACGGAAATATCTGGCCCATCGGGGCCTACATTGGAAACTTTCAACGGGGACGGCTCCGCTAATCAAGTGTTATCTCTCGCAAATGTGAGCGTGTTGTCCGTTGTTTCCGTCACCGAACTCGGTGTCCCGACAGTCCTCACGCGGGATATCACTGGGAGCCCGTCTGCTGGCGAATACTACATCGACCGTATCACTGGGGAAGTCACAATTGGCGGGACATCGGTAGTTGGTGTCAACAATTACGAGGTTATTTACAACTACACGACCTCGCCCGCGAAGCACTTCTCCATCACCAATTTTGTTGCGGATACAGTTTCCAACGCGGATGTCTATTGGATCGACATTGGGATTGGCCCGTCTGGAGCCGAAATGAGTTTAGGCGTCAAGCGCATCCGGTACTCTGCAACATTCGTTCCGACCATCAGCCTCGACATAGATGCCCGCGTAATCCCTCCGGGGACTCGTACCGCAGTCAGGATCGCATCCGCTACAGGCGGGTACAACATCGCTGGTTCGCTCGAATACCAAGTACAGGAGTAGGTATAGAAGATGGCGGAACCTGCAATCCAAGTGTCGGAAAACGAGGCAGTGGCAATCTACTCGTTCGATGACCCGACCGGGTACACATACGACCCATCGTATGTCGAGTTCAGTGGAGGAAAGCTGAAACTGGTCGATCTTGGAGGTGGGACATACCAATCGGGGGCTCATATTGTCGAGTTTCCTGCAGTAAGTCCAACAGTTGTCACTCAGTGGCTGCGTTCGAGTTGGATTTACGACATCTCACAAGGTTCCGGAGTGTTCCTCGAATTCCAAGCGTCCAACGATGGTGGAGACAACTGGGGAACCAATTCGCCGGAATATAACGACCGGGAGTGGCGTTCTTACGATAGGGACGCACTGCAAGCTATCGAGACCAACCAAAAAGGCAGCGATTGGATCAAGTTCCGGGTAATTCTCTTCTCTGACGGAACGAACACCCCAGAGATTGACGACCTACAGGTGTCGCTGTTCCTCTATTCGCGATTTCCAATCCCGGAGGCCTACTCTCCCAAATTTACCAGTAAGGTCATCATTTCCGATGTCGTAGGCGGCACGGTGAAGGTCTCGGAAATTTCTGACGGGGCGCTCCGGTACGGGGAAGACACGATTATCATAAAGCTCTACGAGTATGGAATTGACTACGAAGACCTGATAAACGATCCTGCGCGTGGAGCGAAATTTGCAAAAATGCTCGAAATGGCCGCGACTTACCAAACACTGTGTATTACTGGACAGTACGGGATTGGTGCTGGAGTCGCTGGGCCAGTTAAATCTATCAGTTACGATGGGATGAGTAAAGATTACGCTAGCGTAGTTGGCACACTGCGCGGATCGGAGGCATCCCCGCTCGATTACTGCGAACAGTCGTTCAATATGATTAACGGGGTTATCAAAATGTTCCAAGCGGAAGAAGGCTCCGCTATCAACGGGCCTATGCCCGGAATTTCCCGGGACAACGAACTGCTTGACGAGGCATTCCACCAGTCGGGCAGGGATATTAGACGGAGGTATTTCTCAGATGACGAGGATCTCTGGTTCTGACGGATTGTCCCGGACACAGGACGATATGTCCGACTTCTTTTGGTTGCGCGACCAAGAAGAGTTCGAATGGTACTCCAGTAGCGAGGGCGGGGAAATGGTCGGCCTCGATTACAAGCGTACTCCTCGCAAATTGAGGAAAACCGTCTCGGGCCTCTACACCCCACAGGAAGCAGATGACGACCGGAGACCCCCCGGGACGAAGACGATTAACAAAGGTATCCTCCGGCTCTCACTGAGCCAGTATCCTGACATTATAAACGCGCGCGTGGAAGATATGTTCGTTCGGAAGATGGACGGGAAGAAGTTCTTTGTCCACCAGATCCGCGTGGCCCGATTCGTGAATGTTATCCGATTAAATATAGTGGAGGCTGACGCCTAATGCCATTATCCCAAGCAATTAAGGATGAATTGGAACTGGAAATTAAGGATACCTTTTCTTCAGTGAATGTACTAGGATATCCATTCGTGGAGGGCAACCAGACCAGCTTATCGTGTTTGGTGATCCATCCCGACCAGTTGAACGAAGCTATGATTCGGGAGATTGAGACCAGCAAGCCAGCAATTTGTATTTCGTATCCAGTGGAGGACAGCAACCCTCCAAAGCGGTTTGGTAGCTGGATTTTACCGAATGCGACCAAGTTAAACTTGGACTTTACTCAAGCGGATGAAGTCCCTGACAGCTTTCTCAATACGCTAGTCACGGACATTACCCAAGACTTCACCATAACCGAGCCAAACATCGAGGCGATGGAAATCTACACGGGTGTAGACCCGCTGGATTCTACATCGTGGGCGCGCGTGGAAGTGCGTGTGAAATCTACCGGGAAGTTTCTCGGAGCGTACAATCTGCGTAATTTAGAGATTGCCCGTGGTGGCTGGACGCGGTTTGACTTGAACATAGACTATGTAGACGAGTTCTGGAGCGAAACGCTCACCGTCCGCATTATGGAGTTTCAAGAGTTCGGTACTAATCCGAACGGGATCAACATCTACCACAACGCTGCTGGGGAAGTCCTCATCCGCACATACGCTCGCTCGATCGTCAAACGGGAAGGCAAGCTCGCCAATAGTTTTATGCGCTTTGAAATTTACAGCAAGAATAAGGACGAAGGCATAGACAACGATGAAGAAATCTTCGTGGCGAAGGAGCGTATTGCCACCCAGATCGCCGATCAAATTCGCGAGTATATTATCCAAAACTGGACTTTCGATAAAGTAGGGGTGAGCGTTCACGAATTGGGCTCGTGTGTTGCTTCAAACGAGTTCTTCGAGAGCGAATACCTCGCGAAGGAACAGTTCGATGCAGTCCTGCTCTACGAGGAATACATCGAGACGGAGCTATTTCCGTTGAAAAGAATCTCTATCCAAAAAATTGTAAAGAGTTAGAAAGAAAATGGCAGACTTAGAACCCGTTGTAGTCATTAAATCGACTGGTGGCCGCACCACGCCCGGTTCAGTGCAGTACTCCGTGTGCGCTATGGCCGGGATTGGGGGCGGCGATCACATCGGAGAAGTTCGAGGGCCTTTTTCACGGTTGTCGGATATTCTTGACGAGTATCCGGACAGGGGAACATACACTGGACACAATGCACTTTATCGTGCAGCAAACGACTTCTTTGCCAACGGGGGACGCGAACTCTACCTTTCTGAGTGTCAAGTCAGTAGTGAAGTCACCCAAACGGAAGACGGTGACGCATCTACGAAGGAATTCACGATTCCGGGCATTACACTCGAAGTTGGAGTGGGAACGCTAACCGTGGAACACCCAGTCGCGACCTTCCTCACTGAGGGGACTGATTATGTGGTGGACTACTCGAATGGTAAGGTGTGCTTCAAGACTGCGCCTGCCGTGGGAGTGGCTAACATTCAGTTCAAGTACAAAGAAACGACAGCCGCCTTCCTCGAATCGGCACTGGATCTCCTCGCGTCCTACCCCATCAACTTGGTGTGCGCTGCATTTTGCTTCCACCCCACACTTGCTGGGGAAGTGAAGGATCACATAGATGCAGCGAAATCGGCAGGGAGAGCGCGTCTTGGGTTTGTCAGTGGACAGTGGGGTGACGCAACCACCATCTTGACGACCGCAAGTACGGTCGCATCGGAACACATCGCGATCCAAGCGAACCGGGCTGGCTTCTACAACAAAGACGCAACCGACCCATCGCTTTCGTGGTTTGAATTCAAAGACCCGTCCGCGTGTTTGTCCGGCATCGCGTCCGCGAATAAACCGTGGGAGTCACTGCACTTCAAACCAGTCCAGAACCTCAATTGGTATGGGAACTTCAGTACCACTGACGAAACTGCTCTGGTCGCAGCGTTCATCAACCTGTTCCGTGATCCGGCGTATTACGCTGGGACATCGAAGGTGTGTCACCAAGCATACACTCTCGATCCCACTGCGGAGTTCCGCTGGATCGATGACATTCGACTATACGACTACATCGACAACCTGATGAAGGCCACGCTTTCCGTACCGGAAGTGATCGGCCACCTGACAATAGATGGCCCCGATATGGAGTTCCTGTATAACAAGATGAAGTTTATCTTGGTGGGACTCTATCGCGAGGGCGCAATTGCGAACCCGGACGACTTGCCCTTCACATCGGAGGATGGCCGGGAAGCTGTCTATATGGAACTTGTAGACATCTTCCGTAAGGACATTACCGAACGGAATGCCTACGAGAAGGCTTTCGTCCAATCTGCACAGATCACCCGAGAAGTTGTCGCGTATGTCAACTACGATTCGAAAGGGGCAGTGCATAAAATAACCGTCTACCTTGGGAAGGTGTAGGAAAAATGAGCACACCAGCATTCACACACGATGTTCAACTGGCCATCAATTTCGATGGAGCAGTTATCCCCTATGCGCAGTTCGAGTACACGATTATGACTGAAAAGCGTGTCATCGACACGGTAGCAAAATTCAATCGTGGGTATCACCATCTTCCACCGCGATTCGAATTCACGATGCAAATCTACCAAGTTGGTGACGACACTGCGAAGGTTGTCCAAGACAAGCAGCTGGAAGGCGCTGAGTTTACTCTCGGGGTCGCCAAACGCACTGGAAAAGGGACTTGGGCTTTCAAAAGTCTCGGATTCAGTCGCTGCATCGTTAACGACATTCGTGGTACTGGCTTTACTGCTGAAGGACTTGAAGTTCTGGTCGTTCACTGCAAGGCGCTCGAATTTAGCCCTGACGGAGAAAAGACCCTCGGTGAGAAGGCAACTTCCACCGTTTAATTTCCATTTTTTATTTATGATTACAGGTAGGGGGTGACAGCTCGTGACTGAAGACAAACAAAAGACCGTGACGGACGATGGATGGATGGAGGTGAAAGATTCCGCGCACTTGGACGCTGTAGCTAATGAGAAAGATCGTATCGCGATTGAGTACGCTGAGGTTTCGCCACTGGACATTATCAACACCGACTACAAACTCCGGTACGGCAAATTAGCAAAAACAGAAATTACACTCGAAAATGGGAAGAAAATTAAAATTCGGCAGATTACCCAAATCGAAAAGACGAAGGCTTTCGTGCTCGGATGGGTAAAGTATAGTGAGACATCGATCTACAAGAAAGTCTGGGAAGGTACGCGTAAGAAGGACTTTGACACGGAAATCGTGTTTGAGGCCGGAGAACGCGAAATCTATATGGTCGCTGATATGGAGGTGGACAAGTGGATCGTGTACTTTGCGATGCGCGATTTCTACCCGGAGATCAAGGCCCTCCCAGATGACGAAGGGATTAAAATAGTTGAAAATTTAGATTCGATAATAGAGATAATGGACAAAGTGAAAGACGAACTCGGACTTAGTGAACAGGCTGAGCGTGTCCTTAACGGGTTTCGTTAGGTCATCGTTTTCCAGCCCACTTGAATTTCAAATCCGGCGGCTTGGGTTCGCTTTCGATCAGAGGGACATAACCCCCCTCCAAATACTCTATCTCACCCGGTTATTCGGGCGTAAGAAGCTGTCGGTGCGTGAAATGCAGGAACATATCAAAAAACTCGCTGAAATAGGAAAGGGACACGAATTTGTGTAGCGCAACACCTCCCGGTGGAGGTGGATCAGCCTCCACTTCGATCAGGTCACTCCACGCCAAGTTGAAGCTGGACACGGATAATTTATCCACCCGGTTGAGGACGGTAGATAACAGGTTTAAGAGCATCGAAAAGAATGTGCGCGGACTCGACCTCGCACTTCAGACACTGGAGGACACTTTCGGGACGGTAAAAGACCCACTGAGAGAGATCGCCGACATCCTGTCAAATTTACCACAACAAACAAAGTTAGAGGTCAAGTTCTCTGGCATCAGTACGCAGCGGTTGGCTACATTCGTCAAGCAACTGCAAACGGCTATGCAAGCTCTCGGAATTGCTGTTATCCCTGAGGTACAAGTCCGAAATGTCGTCCTCCCGCAAGGATTGAAGGTAACTGCGGAAATTGACGATGATTTAATTAAAAACTGGGTAACGCGTGTGAACGCGAACCCTCCGAAGATTGACATCAAGATCGTGCCAAACTTAAGCGGTTTCGTGCGCGCAATATCGAATCGGGTGAAAAACCTCAAAGCAGAAATCAAAGAACTCGTGATCTCAAACCAAGTCAGGGCCAAGCTACGGAACTGGCACGAAAATCGCCGAGTTACGATCTCGCGGCTGACGATTCAGCGAGATGTTCGGAACAAGCTGCGTGACTTTGTATCGGATCGGAAGATGACTATCAAAGATATCGTCCTTTCCCAAGACGCGCAGAACAAACTCGACCAGATAATGAATATCGAGATGAATGTCAAGCGGATCAACATCGCTGGAATCCCCGTTTTATCGGCTGAAGCTGCCACTGCCGGGCAAGTACCGGGATCGGGGGTCGGGGGAATCACTTTGGCTGAGGAAGTAAAGGCAGAGTTAGTTGGCCAAACTACCGGAACTACTTCTTCAACAACCCAGACAACGGAACAGGCACAGGGCGCTTCTCGAAAACCAGAGATCAATATCACTGTTGATGTTCACGACAATACGCTCGCGGACGCTGACGATTTAGCTTCGAAAATTAAAGAAAAACTCTTTGGGCTACTGGGGCTGTTTTAGATGTCGCTGAATCCAATTGTAAACGCTGTAAATGTCATCGGAAACATCATAGACACGAAACTGGTGATGTACGGGCCGATTCCATTTGAGATCCCAACTAAGATTCTCGAAGCCTACGGGAATAATGTGTTGAAACAAAAAACTGGCAGTGGGGCGAGTGTGTATAGCGGGATTGACGAGACTACTACAATCCAGCTCGTAGGGTTCTTCCGTGGCCCGAACCGGAGGACTTGGAAAAATGCACTCAAGTCCATCGCAAAGATCCAAGCCGCGTCTTTGCACATTTCGAAGATCTTAAGCCTTAAATTTGGGTTCGTTGGCCAGATTCTCAAGTTCGTCTTTGACCGTGTGGTACGGTTCGCGATGGCGTTTTTCCCCTTTGTCTCGGAAATGTGCTTCGAGACGAATATGTATGTCAAGTCGCTCATCTTCGAGGACGACTCGGAGTTACAGGACACCTACTCATTCATCATTACTCTCGAAAAGAAACCCCCAGAGACCGTGTTCGACTACATCGTTGACATAGGGAACGGGGTCGTCAATTTCGTGAAGAGCATTCAGTTGGCAGTTGAAGAAAACCGTACTGGTCGCACCCACTTGACGAACTTTCCAGCAGTTTCTGCTGATCCAGTCGCCCCGGTTGAAGAAACGAATATTTCTGAAGAAGATTCATCATCTTTCGATGAATTTGGAGCCGATAGAGAAGATCGGGGGTTTACCACTTGGGGAGGGTTCGATTCGTCACGAACTTGGTATTCCCTACCGTTAGAGACAAATTACCCACAGGATTTCACTATAACCGCTGGAAGTGACAATTACCGCATCCGAATTCGTAAATACAGTTCACCTGAAGATTATATGAAGATGACGGTGGACACGAGCGACCAAGCGATTGCCTTCGATGACCGTATCCAAACTGGGATGACCTACAAGATTGTTGGCCCAAACAATACCATCTACATCGGGTTTAAGACGATTGATTTGACTGTATCTACACCTATCGTTGAGGGGGTTGTGTCGTGGGATTAACAGACAAACTGCTTCAATCGCTAACTTCCACCGAAGGAACCGTTAGCGTCACTGCCGGATTCACCACTATAAACAACGAGCAGTGCGCGATGTATGTTTCCGTCAAGACTAACATCTCACTGACACAAGGATACTTCACAGTTAAAATTGTCGGGATTCCGAGTCAGATGCGATCGTCTTTCAAGGCTGGAAATATAATTTCCGTGAAGATGTCTGGCCCAAAGTCAATTAACAAGACTGTTATAGTTGATGGGTTTATCATAAAGACCAAAAGTGAGGAAGGGGGAAGTGACGATACAGTAATTGTATATGGTGTTGACAAGTACTTCCGCGCCCTTCAAAAAACTGTAATTAACGCACAGTGGTCAAACCAGTTCCTCTCTACGATTATATCTGCGATTGGGAATAAAGCTGGCATAAACACTGTTACATCAGCGACCAGCGAGATCATTCCAGAGTTTTCGGTGTGTGGATTGTACGCGGATCAGGCCATCGAACTCGTTGCCCGGCGATTCGGGTATATCTGGAATCTCCGGCGCGGAACTCTCTATTTCAACGCGTCTTCTATCTTTGGGACACAGAATGCCCAAATTATCACATCGGACGATACGATGTTGGAGTCCAGCTTTTCCTACTCGAACGATACAGTCCACGAAGGAAAGATGCTGGAAGTGTACTTGCGGCCCGGTATCAACGCAGGCGATACAGTTTCCTACTTGTCCGAAGGGAGCAGGCCAGTCGTGTACTTGGTGGAAAGCTGCGAACACATTAAAACCCCCGACTTGTTCAAGACCGTCCTACACCTGATCCCGATCACCACCACGCGAGATGAGATCAAGTACCTACACCGGGACGATGAATTGAAGAAAATTATTGACGAAGATGACCGTATCCACCGGATCGTGGACGCGAAAACCCCGTTACTGTTCGGGGAGGTGGATCAATTTGACACGCAGGGCCTCTTTGCGTCTTTCAAGGTCGGGCAGAATGGTGATCCAACAGTTCCGGCTTCGACTGACGCGCCAGTAGGCGTGAACGGATGTTTAATGCGAAAAAGCAGAGTCAGCAGCCCTATGGCGCTGGATAACGCCGGATGGATCATTCCGGTCTATGAGGGGGAACGGTTCGTGTTGTATCGCAATAATCCCTTCACCGATGCAGTTCCCCTCGCGAGC
>Ga0180438_10001977_pt1 | contig 34768 bp, 29 predicted proteins | sample SS_ome_12_FD_132455 | JGI IMG/M metagenome (GOLD analysis project Ga0180438, IMG submission 132455) | Hypersaline lake sediment archaeal communities from the Salton Sea, California, USA - SS_3_D_2 metaG | ecosystem: Environmental > Aquatic > Non-marine Saline and Alkaline > Hypersaline >... | reverse complement strand
CGGGTGGAAGTTGCGTGCGGTTCCAGGCAGGGGATGGGTGGGGGTGGGTGGGTGGGGGCGGCGGGGCTGTCCCGAGGTGTCCCCGATAGATCGGGACTTCGCTCAAGATTTCGCTTTGCTCAATACAGTGGGTCGTGGACGTAGTAGTACTTATAGTTGCTCGGATCGGTAATCCGCAGGACTTCGTCGATATAATTGCCGTAGATGAACCAGACCTTTTCGTTGTTGCTGGTATCGGTCTTCCCGGCGCGCCGGGACCAGCCGTTATTGTAATAATAACGGGTAGTCTTGTTGCGGTTAACAAGTCTTTTTTCTCAATTTTTTGGGGAAGGGCGTGGGAGATGTAGTTTATTTCCACTAATTTCACCGTGTGTTTCTTCATCCGGCGCTTGGATTTCGGCATGCAAACGCTTAATGTCCTCTTCTGCTTTCTTGCTCCAGTCATACTGCTCGGGGGGGAGTTCAATGGGGGTGAAACCCAAGCGTGCTAAAAAGTCCCCTATAGTTTCGTGTGCTTTGTCCTCGGTAATGATTGACGAACCGCAGCAGAAGGTCACGATGTGTGTCCAGATTGAATCACCCGAATACAGAACTCCCCAATGCACCCATCCACCGTAACGCAAGCGGGACGGTCCAGTAATTGAACCTCCTGGGTCGTACATTCCGGCTAGGGCGCAATTAAGTTGCTCACCTTCTAACAAAAGGAGGTCGGGCCAGAACCTATATTCTGCCGCTTTTGCATCAATGAAACTCTCGTGTGTACGAAACTCGGCTTCGCCCATAGAAAAAACTTCGGACAGTTTGTGTAGTAAAGTCGACATTACTTCTTTGAGCACTACGTAATCCGCAATTTCTGATTTCTGAATCAAGGGGTGTCCCGGGAAAACGGGCTGGGAAATAGAAACTGCAAATTTATCGTAGTCCAAGATAACATAGTCTGCCTTGGGAGAATCACGCTCCATCGTAGAGACACCCGTTGGCATTAACCCGTCCACACGGAGCTCGAGGTTAGCAATTGTGACCCTATATCCCTGGTTTGGGCCATTTAGGTGCACTATCGTTGGGCTTTTCCACAAAACTGAATTGATACTCTTGTCCAAGTCCAAACATTTCTTGTAGGCCCACGTTCGCTTTATGCGCGGGAAGAGCGTGAATAACCCCACAATAGAAGTCGCTCCACAAAATAAACACGCGACAACCAAGGTTATGATAAGAACCTTGTTTTTCCACATATTCAGAACTCAGAACATCAAAACCTCGCCGGTTACCTACCCACCGCTCCATCACAAGATAGGCTTGTCAATTGGTTCTCTAATGCGTTCTTCCTGGCGCAGGGCGGGCTACCACATACTTCCTTCCTTGCTTTTGCCACGCAGTCTTTCTTGGCTGTTGTTTCTAACTTGGCGATGGCTTCATTAATTGCGGCCCGTAACTCATTTTTCATAGCCGACAAATATCCGCCGAAAGCACTATCATATTCAGGAATATCGCCACTGGTTCGCGCTGTCGCCTCTGCCCACTTCTTAACCGGGTCGTCCCATTCCCATCTGAAACACTTCCCCCAAGACCATGTAACCAGTTCCGCCCAGAAACAAGGTTCTCTCTTACTGCAGCAGATATACTCCATCTCTACCCGCACCGGCCAACCCGTGTACAATCCAATGGTTGAGGTAAGCCCAATGCCCACCGTTTTCGATGGGTCTTTAGCCTGCTTAACTAGGTCCCATATTTCCTTGACGAGCTTCACCCAGTCTAGCGCATCAAAATCCTTATCACAGCCTAAGTTCATATCTATTACAGAAGATGCATGTTGGAGATTATCATGGCCAGGTTGCAGTATTCTTACCTTCAGTTTCTTGCACTTCATATCGCCCCACATGCACTTGTCTTCGCAGTATAGCCCTAAACTGTCGATCCTCATGGTAGGGCTGTTCTGACCGTAGGTATAAAGATTCGTACCATCGAGATACTGGAGTATTGGCATAAACATATTGTTCGTATTTAGTGCAGGCGTAATCCCTAACGGATCGTGGGTGAGCCATCTTCCGGTTTCGGGGTCGTAGTAGCGGTTTCGGTTATATTGAATTTTTAATGAGCCGTTGGTATCCAGTATATCAAGCCTTCGGCCTGTAAACAAGCAGGGATTTGCATATTGCGTTGAGGAGCGGGAATTGTACGAGGCGTCCATAATGCGGCATTTGCCGTAAACATCGTATTCATAGCGCTCCACGACCGTTCCGCTGGAATTGACCAGAGCGGCGGGGCTGTACAGATGATCGTCGAGGTAATAGTCCCCGGATGGCCCCGAATCCATAATTACGGGTCTGTTTCACTGGAGGGAATATTGCTGTCTGAGATCAACTTCCACAAGTGTTGAGGGTTATAGATGCCTACCGAATTACTCCTGTGACCGGCCTTGTCATAGACCCAGAACTTGACTTCAACTTTGTTGGGCTCCGGAATGCTCATCAGAATTTTTGGCTCTTTCGGGGCCTTGGTATCTCCAAAAAGAGGCTCACCGGTCTTCAAGAAATTATCCCAGAACTGCTCATCTTTGCGTTCGCCTGGTTCTCGAATCTTGATACGCACGAGGGGTAACCCCACAACAAATGAGTTGTGAAAGTGAAACATAGGATACCGCTCTTCAAATTCCAGCACCTGGCCTTTGGGGAAAAAATGCGTTTCGGTAATCCCGATCCCCTCGATGTCGCGGTCTTCATCAGAGAACTGGAACCTAAAAGTCAAATGTGGGTCTCCCCCTGTGCGCCCCGCAATTACCAGCATCATAACAGGTTCAGGGTCGAGTTTCTTGTTGACGTACTTATTGAAAGACTCATCGAACACAGCCTTATACTCCGGTGTCATATTGGCAGATCCGAGATACTCATACAGAGCCATGGTGCTATTATGTATTCTCCTTTTCTCAAGCAAGAAGCGTAGAAGTATACCGGTAGCTGTAAGGACAGCGAAAAACAACGCCAAACCTAACAGTATTTTGCATCGGGTTACTCTCATGGAAACTCCTCTTTAGTGCTAAGGCCTTCGCCCCAATGGCTCGATTGAAGTGTACCGGGCCGATTCCAAAATGTAGCGACAACGTTTGGGCGAAGTCACGCAACCAGACATATCCCGAAAGGACCTATCTTTTATGAACAGTACATTTTCAAAAGTATCAAGTCTAAAGCGATTATAGTTGAGTTCTCTCACTAATCCTTCTTGGCCTTGCACTTGTCGGTTTTGATCACGCATATTTCGTCCATACTGCTTGCCCCCGTCTTTGCATTCTTTGCAGTCCTCAGAGCTTTATCGAGTTCTTTCTTGCACGCCTTAGCTTTGGCTTTAAGTTGCTTCTTTGTCAGCGCCCAGGCCCCAGGCGCCCCGTGGTAAGGGTCGAGCTTTTCGCCAAGCAGTAGGTTAGGACGCCACCCAGGTTCTGGGTCGTTGCCTACGCATTCGAATGCCACAATCTTTTTCTTCCAGACATTTTTCGTGAGCTTGCTCGTCCAACAGCTATCACAATAAACCTGACAACAGTACTTCACCTGTACCTTCAAGAATAGACGCCACCCCTGTATTTCTCCAAACAAGTCAACTATCCCTCTTTGGGCAGTTTCCGGCAGAGACTCGCCTTTCGATACGCTCACCGTTGGACACAAGCAAGGCAGCGTCAAGCCGTGGAGTGCCCAGATACCCCACCCAACAACCTTACCTCCCAAAAAGACCTGACCAGCTACTTCCGCGTGTTTGGGTGTGCCGGGAAATACGACCATTACAGGCTTTCCCTTGTGTTTGTAGCTCCAATCATGTAGTTTGCACTTGTCTCTACAAAACCACCTGAGCCCGGCTGCGTCCAGTGCCATGGGCGCTGCGCTTCCGACGTACTCATACAAATTCATCCCATCAATGTATTGACTGGCCGCGTCAAAGAAATTAGGTTTCGGCGGATTCGGTGTAATCCCCAACGGGTCATGGGTCAGCCATCTTCCGGTTTCGGGGTCGTAGTAGCGATTTCGGTTATATTGAATTTTTAATGAGCGGCGGTCCAATATATCAAGCCTTCGGCCTGTAAACAAGTGGAGATTTCTTACGTCCGAAATATTGTTCACATTGCCATCCTGGCTGAACTGTCCGGAGTAAGCTGGCACACAAATCCCGGGCTATCGGGGCCGCTGGATTCGTGAAAGACGAAACAGTTTCGTATTTGACCGGCGCATGAATACTAACCGGCCCTTAGCCTCCCTGACGAGTTCACCAGCGAAGTCTACCCTCTCTACGGAAAGACAGCGAGTCAGTGCCCATTTTGAGCAGAATACAGGTTTTGCGGCTGTAAACCCTTGAAATCCTGACAGTATTTGATAACTTAGGTGGGCAGGGATACGTAAAGATGTTATGGAGTTCTGTATATGGTAACCGTGAGTTTACTGAGACTATCGTTGGGCGGTCTTAAGGGTAATTTACTCTCCCCCGGTAATATTTAATCTTAAATGCGATGGAAAGAACGAAGAAGCAAGTTAATTGGGAGCGCCTTTCTGATGAAGCGCTCTTGCAGATGAGAATTCGCGATTTAGGCCTGTCAATTCACGGGTCTTCTCTTGAATCTTTGATAGAGAAGCTATACGAAGAATTAGACGCAAAGGGCATCAAATTTCACCCTCTCTGCTATCTTGCCGATGAATGGCTCTGTCCCGACGGGGAACCAATTATTGGTATACCATTTTTTCTGGCACATCCAAGGCTGAAACATATTGAACAAAAAATGATGTTTGAAGTCGAAGGAGGTAGTGAAGCATCTTGTATGAAACTCTTGAGACACGAGACAGGGCATGCGCTTAACTATGGTTACAAACTTTACAAGAAGACCCGCTGGAGGCAGTTATTCGGTTGTTATACGAGCCAATATTCGAACGCATATTACTTTCACCCCTATTCCAAACGTTTTGTTATACACCTGGATGATAATTATGCCCAGGCACATCCTGACGAAGACTTTGCGGAAACTTTTGCAGTCTGGCTGACGCCTGATATATCCTGGGAGAGAAAGTATAAAGGCTGGCCTGCAATAAAGAAGCTGAGATATGTTGACGGATTAATGAGAAAAATTGCTAATGAATATCCCATAATGACAAGTCAAGGCAACCCTCCCTGGTCAGCCTCACGAATGACTTCCACCCTTTCGGTTTATTACGAAAGGAAGCGCGAATTACTCGGGGAAGAGTTTAAGGGATTTTATGATGATACCCTGAATAAATTGTTTTCACAGAAAAGAATTACGACGCGAAGTCAAAAAGCCTCAAGAATCTTAAGGCAGCACCGCCAAGAACTGGTGAAGAGTATTTCAAGGTGGACGGGTCACCGGAAATATGATATTCACCAGTTGATAAACAAGTTAATTTATCGTTGCGACGTATTAGGGTTATACGGAGAAGAAAAGGATGTGATAGGGACTGCTGCTTTAATAACTGCAATCGCAAGTAATACGCTCAGGATTCCAAAGAGAAAAACATATTAATGAAGAACAAACTAAATATAACTATTTTAGTTGATGATGTGGAGATTCCTGCAAGCGATCCTGATTTTTCGACCGCTCCTGAAAAACCAAGCACAGAATACCATGTAATCGAAGCGTTGAGAGCCTTAGGCCATAACGTTTTTGTCTTAGGCGCTGTTAAGAATATTGAAGCTATGATTGCAAACCTCAAAGAACATAAAGTCGACATAGTATTCAATCTGACCGAGCATTTAGGCGGTGACCGCAGGTTTGACAAGAATATTGCAGCACTTCTCGAGATATTAGAAATTCCATTTACCGGGACAGGCTCAACAGGTCTATTGTTGAGCAGAAACAAGAGATTGTGTAAGCAACTGCTGGGACTGTACAGAATCCGTGTTCCCAGATTTCTCTTTCTACCTGCGAACAGGACTATCAGAGTTCCCAAAACCCTTCATTTTCCGCTGGTGGTTAAACCTGCATTTGAGGACGGTTCGGAAGGTATTTCGAATGCTTCGATTGTCAAGGGTGAGGATGCCCTGAAAGAGCGGGTACAATTTGTGAACGAGAAATGGGAGCAGGCAGCAATCGCCGAAGAATATATAGAAGGACGTGAGCTTTACGTAAGTATTCTTGGCAACAAGAGGCTTTGTGTTTTGCCAATTCGTGAATGTTACTTCAACTTTGAAGGTAACGAAGGCCCCTGTTTGGCGACTTATAGAGTCAAGTGGAATGAGGAATACAGAAAGAAATGGAACATCGAATTTGGCTTCGCTGAGCTTGAAACATCAGTGATCAGGGACATCGAACGGATTTGTAAAAAAGTTTATAGAGTTTTACAGTTAAGGGATTATGGAAGGATAGACGTCAGACTTACCTCCGACAAAAAGATATATATCCTTGAAGCCAATCCTAATCCGGATCTTGCCTACGGGGAAGAAGTTGCAGAGTCGGCAGAAAAACTGGGGACTTCTTACGAGAAACTTATTAAGCAAGTTATCAATATGGCATTAAGGCGCTATGCTTAGAGCATTTGTGACCGAATGTCTACCGAAAAGAGGATGGCCCGATTGTCTCCAGCCTTGTTATTGGCGGGTTATTAAATCTTATCCACCCATGAGAAAAATATCTTGGAGAATCTGAAACAGGGGTCAGATCAGAAGCTGCTGAAGTTGTTGCGAAGAACCTATAAGAAAAGAATGGTTATAATTTACGAATAGCAATGGGTGTCAAGAAAGATTACGGCAAGGAAAGTAATATAGCAGCCTCAGGAGCAGCGAAAATAACAGGTATATACAATCCGGGCAAGAAAAACCTGAAATGTTGAGCAGAAAAAGACTGCGCCGATTGCATCTTTGCTATCAGTTCCCTGGATATAGAAGCCCTTTACCAGCCTGTTCCTAAGATATGTCCTACAAATAAGATAATCAACTAATCACGGCAAAAACTTTTTCTTTAGTCTGCTTTTGCACGTCTTCATAGTAAAACAATTTTTGTTAGCAGTGTAAAACAGGTGAGAAGTGCGGATGAGAGGAGTCGAACCTCCACGGGCCGAAGCCCACAGGCACCTGAAGCCTGCGCGTCTGCCAGTTCCGCCACATCCGCGGCAAGGTCAAATATTATCAGGCTGCAACCGGAAGTCAAGAATTTTACGGCAGCGTTCTGGCGATGTTTGGTTTTCAGCGGGCTACTATTGTGGAAATCTTGAATACGGGCAGCAGCAGTGCGATTGCTATGGTTCCAATGATTCCGCCGAGAATCGAAATCATCAGCGGCTCGATAAGGGCGGTTGTCGTCTTGATGGAGGCTTCGAGTCTTTTCTCGTAGAAGACGGAGATTTTGTCGCTGACTTCGCCGAGTTTGCCGCTTTTTTCACCGGCGCGGATCATCTGAATGATTCCTGGTGCGATCAGGTCGCCGCCCGGTGAAATCTGTATGGACTCGGAGAGCTGGTATCCGTCTCTGATTTTCTCATCGGTGGCAGCCCAGAGCTGCTGGAACGAGTAATTGGTGCACGAGCCTCGTATGACCTCGATGGTATCGAGCAGGCTGACACCGGTATTGACCATCGTTGACATGATTCGCATGCTTCGCGTGATGACGGCGTCGATAAACATGGTTCCGACAACGGGCATCCTGAGTTTGAGCAGATCGATGATTCGGCGGCCCGGAGGTGTTCTGCTCCAGTAATAAAGAGCGGCAGTTACGAGTATGACCACAGTTGTGATCATTGTCATGGCCTGCGGGTCGCTCAGGAGCCTGCTGAAGCTGACAAGGACCTGGGTAAGCTTGGGCAGGGCGCTTCCTCGGGACTCATAAATCTTTATGAATCGGGGCAAGACGAAGAACATCATGACGGTCATTGCACCCAGGCCCAGGAAGGCCATGATGAGTGGATATGTAAGAGCGCCTTTGATGCGTTTTCGTGTTTCCAACTCGAAATTAAGGTAACCGCTGAGCACTGAGAGCATTTCGGCCATTTTTCCGGATGCTTCGGAGGCCTTGACCATGCTGACGAACATGGAATTGAAAGCTTTGGGATAAGCGGCGAGCGCCTTCGAGAAGTTTTCACCGTTCTTTACGGTGTCGGCGGTATCTTCAATTATACCTTTGAACACGTTCTGGGCGGGTGTTTGTACGGCGATAGCATCGAGGGCGTCACTGAGGACCACGCCGCTATCGAGCATCACGGACAGTTGGGTCGTAAACAGGATCAGATCGGTCGGTTTTACCCTTGCCGATTTGAGGCGGGCGGACCGTGCTTTAGGGCGTGGGGAAAAGTCCGGTACATTCACCTCCTGTGTTAAATCGGGTTTCTCTGCTATAGTGGCTGTTGGCACGGCAACAAGCTCCTAATTGACACTTCAGGCATCCGATTTCTGGGTTGTCCTGAGTACTTCCTCGATAGAAACGATTCCGGCCTTAACCTTTTCAATACCGTCGAGCCGCAGAGGAATCATTCCGTTTTTTATCGCAGACTCCTTGATTTCCTTCAGGCTTGCCTGTTTGTTGATCATTTCCTTGACTTCTTCATTCGGAACAAAGAGCTCCTGAATAGCGATTCGGCCCAGGCAGCCGGTATTTCGGCATTTTTTACATCCCAAACCACGGTGGAAAGTCACGGATTCACCGCTTAATTTTTCGACGTACTTTCTTATGCTTGCAGAGGGTTCATATTCGGTCTTGCAGTTAGGGCAAATTTTTCGCACGAGTCGCTGGGCAAGGATGGCGCTGAGCGAGGCGCTGACCAGATAAGGCGCGACATCCAGGTCCATCAGTCGGGTGACGGCCGAAGGCGCATCGTTAGTATGCAGTGTGGAGAAGACCAGGTGTCCGGTAAGAGCGGCCTGTACGGCGATGTTGGCGGTGTCCTCATCACGTATTTCACCGACCATTATTATGTCGGGATCCTGTCTGAGCAGACTTCTGAGGGCGGTGGAGAACTCAAAGCCGACGCCGGGATTGACCTGGAACTGGTTGATTCCGTGCATGTTGCACTCCACGGGGTCCTCAACGGTGCAGATGTTTGCCTCCTCGCTGTTCAATTCAGTAAGCGCCGCGTAAAGCGTGGTGTTCTTGCCGGAGCCGGTGGGGCCTGTTACGAGGATTATTCCGTTGGGCAACTGCATTACCTCGCGGAACAACTGGAGGTTTTCGTATGCGAATCCGAGTGATTCAAGACTGAAGATCATCTTCTGGGCGTTAATTATTCTTATGACAACCTTTTCGCCGTAGTTTCCGGGCATTATTGAAACTCTCAGGTCAATTGCCCTTCCTTCAACCAGTACGTGAATTCCTCCGTCCTGAGGCAGTCGGCGCTGTGCGATGTCAAGCTCGGCCATAATCTTGATGCGTGAGACGAGGGCGGAATGCATCTGGAAGGGGGGAGTCATTTTTTCGTAGAGTCTTCCGTCGACCCTGTATCGGACACGGAGTTTTCTGTCGTCGGGCTCGATATGGACGTCGCTGGCGTTTTCCCGGACGGCGTTGTAAAGCAGATAGTTGACGAGCTTGACGACGGGCGATTGGCCGGCTATTTCCTCGAGGTTGCCTATATCCTGGGCGATATTCTCGATGAGCGTAAAATCTTCCAGACCGTCTTCATCGATAATATCGTCGATAACAAAGACGTTTGCCGCCGGCAGATAGCTCTGTAGCGTGGCCTTGATGTCCTTGGTTGTAGCACAAACGACCTGCGCCTTGCAGCCGCTTATACGTTCTATTTCGTCCATGAGAAATACGTTTGCCGGTTCGCTTACCGCTATGGTGAGCACATCGTAGACCTTGAACAGCGGGAGGATGATATGCTCTTCGAGAAATTCCCTTGGCAGGATTTCCACGGCCTTTACGTCGCACAGTCTCGGGCTGAGGGGCGCGTAAGGGACACCGTAGGCTTCCGCGAGAGCAGAGGCTATTTGATTATCGGTGCAATAGCCCATCTCTACAAGGAGCTCGCCGAGGAGTTTGCGGTGTCCTTTGTCGCTCTGTTCGGCCAGTGCCTGCTCGATCTGCTCGGCGGTGACGATGCCGTGAGCGAGCAGCAATTGTCCGAGCTGCAGTTTGTTGTCAGCCGCTATTTCGTTCATATCATAAGTTCCGGCACGTGCTCGGCTCCCGCATTTCAGGCAAGGTTCCTTACGGCCTCGGTAAGCTCGGCGAAGTGAGTAAAATCTTTTTCGAGGCGTGTAATCTCCAAGATTTTTCGACAGTTTTCATCGAGTCCCGCCAATCCGAGCTGGCACTTGTTCTCGTTGCAGTAGTCCCTCGACCACAATAATCTCTCGAGTCCTTCGCTGTCGATGAAGCCGACATTGCTCATGTCCAGGACGATGCCCGTCTTTTGTTTCGAGATTATATCTGTGATGGTATTCTGAAGTATTTCGGTGGAATCGCCGTCGAGGTCGCCCTGCAATTCGACGATGGTAATATCACTATGGTCCTGTGTCTTTATTTTCATCTTATCAACGTTCCCACGGCGGCGGTGCCGTACTCCGAAAAACTATTGCTTCCGTAGACTTCGTCGAATCCGTTCTGGACGATATTCCACAGGTGCTGGATGTCGCTGTCGACGAATATTCGTCCGATTTTTTCGTCGAACTGCGTACCGAGGCCGTTGCGTATTTCGGATATTGCTTTTTCGATGTTCATGGCGTCGCGGTATGTTCGCCTTGAAGTCATTGCGTCGAAACTGTCCGCCAGCGCGACGATCTTGCCTACGAGGGGCACGTTATCACCGGCGATTCCGGTGGGGTAGCCTTTTCCGTCGGCGCGCTCGTGGTGGTATAGAACTCCGGGCACAATCTCCCTCATTTGTTTTATGCCGCTTAAGATGTCGGCCCCGATGGACGGATGTGACCTGATATGGCGGAACTCCTCATCGGTGAGCTTTCCTTCTTTTCGCAGGACCCTCTCGTCTATTCCCATTTTTCCGATATCATGGAGCAGGCCCGCGAGATATATTTTGTGTATAATCTCCTCGTCGAGAGGTTCCTGCTCGGAAAGCCTCTCGGCGATCCAACGTGAAATGAACGCGACCCTTTCGGAATGACCCCGGGTGTATTTGTCTTTTGCGTCGATACTGCTTGTCAGCGCTTTGAGCGAACCTATGAACAATTCCTTGATGTCTGTGAAGAGACGACCGTTCTCTATGAAGACCGCACATCCGCCGTTTGCGACGGAGTTAAAAAGTTTTACGTCTGTGCTGTCGAAATCAGGCTTGTCGATTCTGTTAATGGCGACCATGAGGCCGATTATCGAGTTGCCGTTTTGAGTATTGACGGCCATTCGCGCCTCGGTTCGGTCCTTGCCGTAGAGAGGCACGGTGATAATATTTGCTATATTGGCGGGCCAATTATATTTGAACGGTGAATCGACCTCGCTGTCGAGCAGAGCATCCTTTCCACAGTTTACTTCTGTAACGAGCCTCTCACGTATGATCTCAGCCATATCGTGGTCCAAATCGATCAGGCCTGAGCCGGCGGCGAGGGTCATTTGCCTCTCATCATCGACGACCTTGTCGAGCAGTATGGCGATACCCTCCACACCGACTATCTCGGTGAGGCTGTCGCAGGCCATCTGGAGAAAGGTGGCGTCGGATTCGGTGACTTTCATATTCGCGCTGAGCTTGTGCAGAAGAACGAGTTCCTCGTATGTCTGGGCCAACTCGCTGCTGACCATTGCGATCTGCTGTTCGGTCTTGACGGTGGAGCAAAAACTCGCGGCAAAGAGACGGAGCATTTCGCCAAGGCACTCCTTGTTGGTTGTGGTCAGGTCATTCACTGTCTGTGTGAGCAGTTGGCAGTCGAGGTTTTGGGCGAGACAGAACTGTCTCAAGCATTCGCTTGTGCGCGTTGAAGGGCCTCCCGAATCTATCAGCGCCACAAAGCCCCGCGTTTCGGGTGTCAATCTCAGGAAGGCGGCCAAAATGGATTTTGAAGGCCCCAGGTAATAAATCCGGATGTCGGCTCCGATGGGTTCCTGTTTTTCGTGCTGCTCAAGGACCTGCCGACCGGCCTCCGTGAGCTGTTCGATGTCACTTTTGAGCGTGCCCTCGTCACAAAGCAGCACAAGCTCTCCATGAGGGTCGCAGACGGCAAAATTTGCGCCGAGCGTGTTCAGCTTCTGGCCGAACTTCTTCAATCCGCGCAAATGCAACGAACTCAGACTTTCGGAGACCGTATCCAACATAACTCAAACCAATCTCAACAGACCTCGTCTAATCGTTAACTACGGACTTATGATATAGAATATCCTCGATACTCCTTAACAGCTCCTTCGGACTGAAGGGCTTGCTGAGGAATTCGGATATTTGCAGGCTCTGTTTCTTTTCATCCTCGATAGCAAAGCCCCTTGCGGTGAGCATGATCACGGGTATATCTTTAGTTTGTTCGCTCTGCCGCAGCTTTTCGACCAGCTCCAGGCCCGTCATAACGGGCATCTGAAAATCGGTGACGATGATGTCGGGCTTTTCGGACAGCGCCAGTTCGTATGCTTCGGCGCCGTTTTCCGCCGAGACGACCTCGTAGCCGTTGTTGCGAAGTTTTATCGCCACGACGTGGATGATGTGTATCTCATCGTCAACAACCAAAATCTTCTTCTCAGCCATAATATTATCTCCCAAAAAATCTTTTTCTATTTTGCCGCACCTGCTTCGACGGCTTCGGGCGTTGCCAGAGGCAACTCGAAGCCAAAAGTACTACCCACTCCAACCTCGCTGGTGACAAAGACGCGCCCACTATGAACTTTTTCGACCATTTGTTTGACAAGGTTGAGTCCCAATCCCGTACCCTTTGCACATTTCTTGTTTGCGCCGACCCTGTAGAACTTGTCAAAGACGTGATCGACTTCACCGGCCGGAATTCCAACACCGGTGTCGGTGACGGTAACGCGTGCTATTTGGGCGGTTTCATCGACTTCTGTGCCGATTTTTACGGAGCCACCGGATGGTGTATATTTGACGGCGTTGCTCAAAAGGTTGACAATGACCTGCGAGATCATGTCCCTGTCACCGTATACCTGGTCGAAGACGATCAGCTTGCGGCAACTGACTTCGATGTTCTTTTCCTCTGCAAAGCCTTTTATCATTTTCATCTGTTCTTCTATCAGCATCGTCAGACTCAGTGGCTCCTTGTTTACCTTTATCAGACCTGATTCTATCCGTGAGATGTTCAGGATATCTTCGATGAGCCGGTTGAGCCGCTTTGCCTGACTCTGAATGACCGAATAGAACTCTTTCCTTGTTTTCTCGTCGTCGGCTTCGCCGTCCATGAGCATTTCGGAATATGCGGTGATCGAAGACAGAGGCGTCTTCAGCTCATGTGAGACATGGCTTACGAAATCGTTTTTCATCTTCGATATTTCCTTTTCGCGTGTTATGTCATGGAGCACTGCGACGGCCCCGCAGACTTCGTCGCGCTGGTCATAAACGCAGGAGACGATACAGTCGAGAGTTTTGACCTCACTGTCGGACGGGAATTCCATCTCCTTTCGTGCGTGCCGCACCCTGCTCTTTCGGCTTTGGCGGAGGTACTCGACGAAGGCGCTTTTGTCCTGGCCTATAATCTCGCTGATAGGCTTATGCTGGGAATCCCCGAGCTTGAAACCGAAGAACTTTTCTGACGCCTCATTTGCCATTGAGAGCTTGTCGAACTCGTCGACCACAATGACAGCGTCCCGAATGCTGTAGATGATGGACTCGGTATTTGTTTTCTGGCCCTGTGAGAGGCGTATCTGGATTCCCATGGCTTCTATCTGCTTTTCGAGTTCGGCAATGGTGGCGTAGCTGTCAAACTGCTCGTTAATTATTTCGATCAGTTCGTTGATTATGGCACTTTTTGTTGGTTTGATGCGAGAGGCCTTGTCGGTCTTAAGCCGCCTGACTATGGACTCAATTTCGCCGGAGAGGCGCAGCCATCGGCGCCCGAGGCATACGATGGCTGCAGCCCCGACAATGCAGAAGACCGACGAAACCGCGACCCCGGCAATTCTCATACCCTCTCCGAAGCCCAAGAAGCACAAGTCAGCGACGCCGACAACCAACAAACCGCAGGCCGCGGTACCGGTAATTATCGAATGCAAATTCCTTTTGAGTCCAAGCATGATTTCGTTCACCTTTTCCATATCATTCCCATAAAAGCAGCGTTTCCACACTCTTAGTCTTTCTTCTTTCTTTTCCCTTGGCCATAAGTTCGCCCAGTTTGCTGTGAGGATTCAGTTCGAGGGCCTTTTCGTAAGCGCGTTGGGCGAAGCTTATGCGCCCGAGCTTTTCGTAACATCGAGCTCTCATGAGCCACGCGAAACCTGCGTTTTCTTCGTCGGAGACAATCCTCTGGAAGCTGTTGTCGGCGGTCTTGTAATCGCCGCGCATGTATTGCGCGCAACCGATGAGAGCAATAGCATCGGCACTTCCCGGTCGAAGCGACAAGACCTTTTCGGCACAGGCGTAGGCCCTGTAGGCGGCTCCTGCGCCCAAAGCCGCCTGGCCCATTCTCAACCAGATGTCAGCGTTGTCGGTATCTTCGGCGCTCAGTCTGTCGTAGTAATGAACCGCCCTGCCGTACTGAGCGCAGTTCATACTGCACAGCGCGACGAGTTCAACATACGATTTTCTGATGTCCCGGTCCGTACACTGCTCGGCAAGCCTGCCAAATATCTCGGCGCCTTTGCTCCATTTTGAGCTGAAGATATAGCAGTAGCCCAGCGACTCGGCGATCCCCTCATCGTCTGGTCGCATGAACATTGCTTCCTGGTAAAGTTCAATCGCCTGCTGGTTGTCACCGGTTCGAACCATCAGGTTTGCTGCTGCAAGCTTGAGTGAAACTTCACCGGGCAGGAATTCCATCTTCTCTTTGAGCAGCGACGTTGCCTGTTCGTTCTTGTCCTGAGCGCAGTATATATCTGCCATTGCAAGGATGTAATCGGTCTTCAGGGGTTCGAGAGCAAGCGCCGCCCTGTGGTAGTCACATGCCTGGTCGTAGTTTCTTTTCTGCTGTGCGGCCAGGCCGAGCCAGTACCATCCGTCGGCGAGCTCCTCATCCTGCCGGACGGCAAGGTCAAACTGGCTCTCGGCTCTTGCATGGAGACCCCGCATGTAGAGTAATTGTCCGAGGAGCAGATTTGCCTCGGGCATACAAGGATCGGCGGCGACGCATTCGGAAACTGTCTTGAAGGCCTCGTCGAGTTTCTTCTGGGCATATTGCTGCTGAGCGAGACTGAGCTTTAAGTGTGCCGAGGCCTTTTCGAATCGCTGCTGTGCGAGCTTCTTGCTCTCCGAGTGCGTCTCACAGCCGATGCAAACGGCACAGACAACCATCATAATCGCCGTTAGTGTTTTGCGTGTCATATTTGACACTCCTTCTTGCGTGCTTTAACAGGATTATCTTCTTTGCCAGTTAGGCGTCTCTTCTTCTTCAATAACACGCAACATGACTCTCTCTATGCGGCTGACTTCGCCCGGCGCACAGTCTCTGATTATTCTTTCTCTCAGACGCAGGGCCTCATAATAAGTAGGCTGTAGATGGAGAGTCCAGTTCAGTTCACGCAGCGCCAGGTCGGGCCGGCCACAAGTGTATTGCTTTACCGCCTTGGAATAGCTGTCGTCAACAAGCCTGGCCCTGAGTATCAAAGGCAGCTGATCCCGCGCGCCGAGTCTTTTCTGCTGAGCCTCTTTTGCTCTTGCATCTCCATCGAGTTCGCTCGGTCGCTCTATAATGTGCGGTGTAAGCAGAATCATCACTTCCTCACGGTCAACCTGGTCGGCGGTGTTTCTGAAAACCGCACCGAGGACCGGAATATCGCCAAAGAACGGAATCTGGCCCCTTTTGGAGGTGGTTACGTCCCTGAACATTCCTCCGATAATGACCGTTTCACCGTCTTTGACGACTATGTTTGTCACAAGCTCGGCGGAGGTTTCGTCAGGCGCTTGAATTCCGGTTCCGGTCACAATTTCTCTTATGTCGGCTGAGCTATCCTTCGGATGAATGTCCATTCTTATGTAGCCGTCGTTGCCGATGTAGGGTCTGAACGAAAGTTTCGTTCCCGTATCGAGGAATTCGACTTCCGCAGTGGTGCCTGTCTCGGTTACTGTGGTTTGCGATACATAAGCGACTTTCTCGCCGATATAGACCTGGCCCAGTTGCTTGTTTACCGCCAGGATTTTCGGGTTTGCCAGGATGGTTATGTCGGTAATCTCTTCTACGGCGGTGATCAGGGCCGCTAGGTCGTCCTGTACAAAGCCTATGGTTATACCGCCGGTGGTGCTCACCCCGTCTACTGTTACACCGGCATCGAGAAATCCAAAGTAAGAGGGAGAATCCGGCGTGAGATCATCTATGTCGTCAACGGGATCGCCCTTGAGGGTTTGCCAATCGACACCGAGTTCCATCGCGTCGGTAAGTTTCGCACTCAAGATGGTAGCCTCGATGAGTACCTGCCTGGGTCTGACGTCGACCGCGCATATAACCTCTGCGGCCTTTGCGACGTTTTCAGGATAGTCGTAGATAACAACGACGTCTTCTACGGCCGTGGTGTCTCCGCCTCCCGAGTCGGCAGTGATGGAATCGTCGGTAGGAACGCCGGTTAACGCCGGAGTCGTGGAGTCGATTTTTCCCTTGTCACTGAGAACGGGCGCGACCAGCTTTTTCACTTCTGCGGCGGTAATGTAATGCAGTTGAAAGACCTTGTGAACCATGCGGGTTGTATCCTGGGTGATGGCCTTGTATTCGGCGTCCGTGTAGACCTTTATGAAGTTTTCACCCGTGACGTACTTGAAGCCGTAGCCGAGAATCGCATCGAGCGCCTCCTCGAACGTTACGTCGTAGAGCGTGCTGACAGTAATGGTTCCTTCGACACCCGGCGTCCAGATAATATTCTTCCGGTACCTGTGCTGGAGAAACGTCAGCGCGTCGGTGATGGCCATACCCTTCTTGAAGGTGATCGACTGAATTGTCTTGTCGATGACGACGTCTTGGTCGGGCACGGCAAGTTCAGCGGTGACTGCGAGTTCCTGGCCGGCGTTCGCGTCGAACGGGTTGTTTATGGTTTTATCTTCGGTGCCTTCTAAGACATTGGGGTCGGCGCCGCCGGCTGCAACTACCAGTAGAAACAGCATTATGGCGCCTGCGAGCATGTCTGTTCTGATTCGCACGCTCTTATTAAAGATCCCTTTGCGACACATGGTTAGACTCCTTATTTTCTTAGGCCCGATTCGCAACAGACATCAGACATCACGCGCGGTTCAACAGTCCCACGAACTCATCGGTTTATGGCAACTGGGACCGCTCAGTTACCCGTTTCAGTCGCACGCATCAGTTTTAATTCTATTTGTGCTTCTCCGTACATGATTATCACGATGTTTTCGCGGATTACGGCTACTTCGCATTCATAAGTTTCTGTTCCGTCTCTAACATACAGCCTGTCCCCTACCGAAAGGAGCTTGTCGTTTATATAGGCTTGTGGTTTATCGCCAAGGCCTATCGCTTCGAGCCTGAGGCTGGCGGCAACTTTCCTGGCATAATCCTGCTTGTTGTCCTTTGCGGAAATGGTGGTCTGTTCAGCGCCGTTGAGGCCGGCCTGCTCGACGGTGAAGAAATCCCTTGTGAGAATGTCGTTACGCCCTTTGACAAAGGGAAGCTCGACGAAGGATATTTCGAATTCGGGATCATTTTGGGATAAATCCTGATTTTCCCCCTCTGTTGTCGGAGCAGCCTGCGCCGCTGCCGGTGCTTTTCGGATGAGCATTTTGACCCACATGAAAATCATCACCGCAACCAGGCACACGGCCAGGACGGCCTTTTTCCTGTCAATGCCGAGGTTGCCGAGAAACCTGTCGAAAGTATCGCTTCTTGTTTTCAAGGTACGTTTCATACAGTTGTCATCCCTTTTTCGCTTTTGTCCTGTAAAAGATGGTCGCTTCGGTCTGCATGCTGACCTGACCGCTGAAGTCGGTGTCATTCGTAAGCATAACCTGGCCGATGCGGAGAGCCCTGTCCAGGCTCCGGAGGGACTTGAAAAACTCAAATATCTGCGTCAAGCCGCCTTTGCACCTCATACTAATCGGTATGCAGTTCAATTCCTTCATCGCTATCGCCGTTCCGGGCTGAATCTGTTGTTCGGTCAGTTCGTGGTCATCCATCAAGGTCGCCATCTGCTGCAAAAAACCTCCGAGGTCTCTGTTGAGCGGTACGTTTAGATCAAATTTTTGGACCCTTTCTCTGAGTTCCTCCAGCCGCTCCTGGCTTTGAGGAAACCGTTGCCTTTTCATGGTCACCTCGGCGATTGCGGTTTGCGCGACCTGGCGTTTCGACTCGATTCTGTCAATCATTCGCTGTAAAGGCAGATAGCGGACGAGCATGAACCCGCCCACGGTGAGGACGCCGGCAACACAAATCATCATTTGCTTCTTTTCCTGAAAGAACATCCAATTACTCCGGCCATTCAAAGCGCTTCAGATCGCAGACGATACGATCGTCGGACTCCACCTGAGATTATTCTGTGAATCCCCCGCAATATCGGCGTCTTGCTGCCTGTAGTTTGCCAGGTCACATGTTATTTCAAATTCACTTACCATATGCTGCCTCTCGGTGGCGATAATACCTTCCTTCAGCCTTTGTGGTCTCGAATAGGACAGGATTATATGAGAGAAATAAGGAGAATCTTCCAACTGGCATATCAGTCGTGCGACGTCACCCGCGTCTGAAGCGATACCGCTGACAACTATTTTGAACCTGACGTCGCCGACAAAGTGCGTCTTATTTTGTGGATGGGCGTTTTTCGGGCCGTGCACTATCGGGGCGCCGGCAGCGGCTTTATCCGGTTGGTTTCTGGCGGGCGTCTCAAATTTCTCGGCTTTAAACTGAATTTTGCTCAGGACTGTTTTCTTATCGATCAGGTAGCTCATCTCCGCCAGGATGGCGGGCACATCGATTCTTGGATCAATTTCATTAAGGATATGGGCTTTTTCCCGCAGCCGCGCCGTCTCGTTTTCGATCTTGCCGAATTCCTGAAGCTCGTTTTCGATCCTGGCCTGCTCAGATTCTGTCTGAACGAGCCTTGCAGCGGCTTTGGCGATCGACCGCGCCGTAAGCAGGTTCCAAACGAGCATGATGACAAACACCCCCGCCAGTGCGACGTACTGTGTACGGTAGCTGAACTGGCGGCGCCTGTCGCTCTTGTACCATTCCGGAAGCAGATCAATTTCTTTCATTGCCGTCCTGCTCATCTGCAATTCGATTCAATCCTCTAAGACCGAGGCCAACTGCTACGGCCCATTCGCAAAACAAACCTCGTCCGTCATTATCCACATGAAAATTTGTAACGTCGAAACCCCTAAGCGGCTCGGAAACCTCAATCTTGACGGTCAACTGGCGTCTCAAGACGTTAAGCAGAATCTCTTCGTATGCTTCACCGCCGGCAAAGACGGCCCGCTCAATGCGTTTTCCCCTGAAAGTGACGGTATAGTACCTCAGACAGAGCGAAATCTCCCTTGCCAGCTCTTCGGCGACGGCGCCTATGGCATCGATCATCATCTGGCGAGTTGAAGCGTCCAGTCTGCCTCTCTTGGCCTGCCGGCTGGGGGCGTCACCGCCTCCGCCTCGACGGGTTTCTATCATTCTTTCTTCCTGGAGGGTCTCGCGAAGAGTCTGTGCTTCGCCTGCGGCGATGCCGAGCTTTGAGGCCAGTTCCTGGTTGAACCGCTCTCCGCCGATCGGAATCTGCTTTACAAAGCCGATTTCATCCCTGCGTCCGAATACGAGGGTTGTGAAGCGGCTTCCGACGTCGACGAAAATAGTGGTTCTTTCTCGGTCTTCATGGCGGCGCATCGACCGGGCGAAGCTCCTGAACAGCGCGCACGGGATCGTGTCAACCGCTGTTGGGCGCAGTTCCGCCTCTTCGAGCATCTCAATATGGTCCTTTATTACCTGGTCTTCGGCAGTGAACAATATCAGTTCGTTCTTGACGTCGTCGCCCAATCTAACGGTTCCTGCGATGAGATAGTCGACCGCATCATTTTCGCCGGAGGTTCCGAATCGCTGCCTGACTTCTTTTCTGAGGACCCTGCGTATGTCATCATCCTCTGCTTCGGCCATTCGTACGCTTGCTATTCTTAACTTTCCGTTAGGCAGTGAGGAGACGACGTTTCTTCCCTGGAAAGTGCCGTCAGCGAGCATCTGCTTCAATGCGGTGACGATAAAGTCTCTCCTTTGCTTGTCCTCAGCGTTAGCCGAGGAGTCAATATGGACGCTTTCTGCGCCAAGGACCCTTATGCGTTCGGCATTTGCCTCCAGTTGAATCATCTTGATAGAATTGTGGCCGATGTCCAATCCTATCGGTAGTTGTCCACGGGTTGGCAGTTTCCAATTTATCATTTAGGTTCTTTTCCGGAATTACAGAATAGAGACGTATCCTGTGACGGGTTCGACCTGAATCGTCATGGTGGTCGTGTCCGCCTGGAGGATAATCTGCGCGCTGCTGAGCGGGCTTGCCGTTCCGCTTCCGCTGTACGGGCTGCCAAGGTAATCAAAAGTAATGGTAGTGTTGGAGCCGGGGTCGAAATCAACCGTTGTGACGTCGACTTTATCCAGTCGACCGTCGCTGCTGAAGGATATGACGTAGCTGAAGCCCTTTTTCACCGGATGCGCTATTGTGTTGCCGTTCTGGTCCACTATCTCATAGCTCTCATTCGTGGCGTCAAAAACGACGGAGTAATTCTGTCCTTTTGTGATGGCCATACTCTTTGCGTACTCCAGGTCGGCCATAACCATGTTTGCGGCGGATCGCACCTGCATGTCACCTGCGGAACTGAGCATGGGCAGGGCCAGCATGGAGGCGATAAGAATCACAGCGACAACAATAAGTATCTCCACGAGGGTGAAGCCCCCGCGCGCGGGCAAATCGCTTCTGCGTCCATGAGCGTCGATACGGTCCGACACCACGGACAAGTAATTTGAATTCGCCATTTTTATTGTCCTCACTTTTTCGGTTGCGGATGACAGGTTTTTACGCGTGGCGTACTCCTGTCTGAATCATCCTTTCGTCCTCTCAAAGGCGTATCTTTACCATCTTTACGAGGCGGCAAGGCGCCACAAGAAGAGTTCAGGTTACCGGTACTTCCGGCGTCTGTCGTGCGGGCCTGAAGGGTCCGCTTTCACCGACGCGCCCTTCATTTTGCACCCACAATGACGCCGGTAAAAAAAGGCAAATCCCCTGACTTCGGTCGTCAAGTTCAATAGAATCCGCACAACCGTCAAGAGACGTATAACCACCTTCCAATTACTTCACTGCCCATGAGGGCTCGGACATGTAATTATCGGTGCGGTACTATACTGCAGATTTTTGTTTCGCACCGGAAGAAAGGCCGATAAGCACTTTCACCGGTGTCGCTCTTCTCGGACTCTCAGTCAAGGTCACTGTCTTGCGACAGTCTTGAAGAATGCCCCTGCTGCGGGGCTCCACCTTAACCGGTTGTTGGCGCTGGGCCAGACCTGAATAGCGGCCTTGTCGGGAAAGGCAGTGACGACCATGTTTCCCCCGTTGTTGCGCTCATCAAGCTTCCAGCGCGCAACCAGACCGGCTTTAGTGGCGCCGCCCTTGATGTCGTTTATTTCCGCCTGGCTCAGAGCACAATTGTAGATTTGAATATCGTCGATCAGGCCGTTGAAGTAATCCCCACCGGGCCGGCCCCCGATGTACAGAGGCCTTGTGTCAGTTCCTATCCAGCCGCCCCGTACGTCAGGGGGGCTGTTGTCAAGAACGGCGTCGACGTATATCCTGACATAGAAGCCGTCCCAGGAAGCGGCAACGTGATACCATCGCGCCGTCTCGAGGGGCGTGTCACCGCGTATGCCGCCGGTGTCTCCGTCATCCAGCATCAGGGCGACCCTGCTGTCGGCGATTACGAACTCGTAATTGTTCGGATTCAATCGGCCCTTGCGGACAATGGCGTTCGAAGTGCTGCCGGAGGCCATTGAATTAGTCTTTATCCAGGCTGCTACCGTCAACCGATTGTAGAGCTGCAGGCCGGACGAATTCGGAACCAGGATGTAATCGCTGCTTCCGTCAAATTCGACGCAATTGCCCACCCTGCCCGGGCGGTCCCACAGCAGGCTGGTATAGACGATGCCGTTGTTGCAGTTGCCCGATTCGTCCCGGATTGTCTTCCCAATAGTATCAAGGACAAACAAGCCGCCTGATACGGCAAAGCCGTCAGAATCAACGTTGACGTGCACCTGTTCGTTTACTACGGCAAGACCGTTTATCTGGAGGACCCCATGGTCTTTTGTGACAACGAGTTTGCCACCGACCAGCAAAGCAGGGAAGTTCTTCTGAGCGGTTATGACATTGTTATTATCAATCACAGACAGGTTTCCGCCGACCACGAGCATCCCGTCGATCCGCACTTTATCTTGTAGTTCGAGGTCGCCGCTGCAATAGCATACGCCCGCGGGGTTGCCGGCGCTCGGCCCCCAGTAAAGGTCTCTGTAAGTGCCCGATGCTATAATCCGCGCGCCATAAGCGGTCGGACCTATATAATAGACCGGACCGAAATCGCCGGTATCGAGGCTCGGCCACTGCAGTGACAGCTCTGCGGGGGCCTTACTCTGTCCTGTCCTGCTGCCGCCTCCGGTCAGAGCGCCGGCAAAGACGTCTCCATTGATTACGCCGTTGTTGGTCAGCACCCCATTACAATAGACGTCGCCGTTGACCGTGATACCGGTCCACGCCGTCGTATCGGCGCCGGTCCAGAAGGCAATACATGGGTCAAGACGGACTTCCGCACTGAGCCTGCTGCGGCCAAGTATTTCACCTGCGACCAGGCGATAGGACCTGCACGCTATGTTATAATTACACCGATTTGTCGCGATTGTATCATCGCGAGCAACATCAACATCGTAATAATCATCACTACCGGCGGCCAACTGCAGAGCGTTGGCGCCGGTCCAGTATTCTGTGGCGGCGTCCTGCGGATTAAGTATGAGCCCTCGGGCGTGGTGGATGGCGGATTCTGCGAGATGGTCCGTTTCGGTCCTGAGAGTCATATTTTCACCGCACGCCAGTTCGACGTTGGTCTTGGAAATAAATCCGATCGACACGACCGTTATGGCCATTACGATAATCAGCACCATAAGCAGCGCCGCGCCTCGGCCGGCATGTTTGTATTCTTGAGTGTTCATGATTTTTTTAATCGTCGTCACTTACGATATTTCCGCTGCTGTCCAGCAGGTGGCCCGCCCAAACGAGGAGCGTAACGTCTATCTGATAATGACGGGTAGCTGCATTTTCGACCATGTCACAGGAAATACTCACGTTTCTGGTCCAGGGCGGCGAGGCGTCGAGCTGGGCGTTTATGTTGCTGCATTGCGGTATGAGTACACTATGCTGTGGTGAATTTGAAGACTCCAGGGCGCTGCGTGCCGTGCCGTTGATTATAGCATCCATGGAGACACTGCCGGCGCCCGAAGCGAACCATAGCAGCTCCAGGCTTGTGCCGCTGTTGCCTGCCTCGAGAAAGACCAACTCCGTCGGGTCGATAAGGCCGTCGTCGTCGTCATCGGCCCGCCAGACTGCCATATTATTGCCGCTGCGTGAGCATATGAGCATGCAGTGCCGCAGCAGGTCCGAAATTGTCAGCGTTGCATAACGAAGCTGTGCCTGTTTTTGGCTCGTGTCGTCCGAGGCTTCATCGGCGGAACTGAGCGCAAATGCCATGGACACCACGGCAGCGGTTATTATACTGCATATAGCCAATGCCACCATCAGCTCGGCTAATGTAAAAGCGGTGCGTCTCGAATGCAGCGATGAGTTTTTTGCGTGTTGCATGTTGTCACCCGAAATCCGCCTGGATTATTCACTCACAAGCCGATTCAAGGTTGCGACTTCGTCTCCGTCGTAGCAAACTTCAACGGTAATTCGAATGAAATTCGGCGTATACGTCCCGTCCTGCGGGGAGACACTGACATAAGCACAGGTCACGAGCCTGCTGAATTTATCGTACTTCGAATCGGTAAATAGCGCGAAGTTTGTGTCCTTGACCTGGCCCTGGGCTTCGGCGTAACCATGGAAGTCGTCGATATTGTCGAAATCCGCAGCCGTTGGCTCGTTCTCATCGGGGCCGAGGTTATAGTAGTACGTGCTGCCGTCGGGGTCATGAAAGGGTTTACTGACAATCAGCTCCATCAGGTCGCTCGCGATTTTCGCCCCCAGGGTGTGGGCAGTGCCTTCGGCTTGTACGGCGGCGCCGGTCGAGAAAGGCAGCAGCACACTGGCGGCGGCGATACCGAGCAGGACGGTCGCGATAACCGCCTCGATCAGCGAAAAGCCTTTTCGATTTATAGGCCCCTTTTTCATTTTATCTCCACCCGGAACAAGACTGCAAACTCGTAATTTACAATTTTGCCGACCTCTTTTTTGTCCGCAGCATGTCTCGGATTTCACGCCCCGGCTCATCGGGGCGTGAAAAATGTCTCGTGCGTAATATTTCGGACTTTGCATTTAACTTCTTAACTGAAACTTATATGGCGGCACAAGCGTTGTTATTATCCGCCTGGAAGATTCCGGTCCCGGAGTCAAACCGCCAGCCGGCAATTCCTGCACCGGCAGGCTCACCGTCAAAGCGGACGGTATTCAGGTTGTTGAACGGATTGGTCGGTATCCTCCTTATATACGGCTTGTAGGATCTGCTTGCGGTTGTTACAGCCGCTTCGAAAGCGACGAGGCTTTGGCACGGGATGGCGGCCCCGTCGTGGTGCACGGGATAGAGGTCGATATGGGCACGCATTGCCTCGAGCCCGTCGATTAGTTTAGAGACCTTCGTTTCCTCGCTTGCGGCGGTAAGCTGCGGTCTGACAAGCCTGGCAGTGAGACCAACCACCATCGTGACGATAAAAATATTAACATAAGTCAGACGAAAGCCATATTTCATAATCCTGCTCCAGAGTTCAAGAGAAGGGCCGGCCAGTTTTCGGCATTGCCTTCAATCTGGCCAGCCCGTTTTTTCTTACCCGTTACTAAACCCTGCAATCCCGGTGTAACCTCAAAATCCGGGAAAATCATCAGCACGCTTCCTACCAGTTGGAGTCATAAGGTGATGTCACAGCACCGCTCGCCTGGACATAGTTGTAAGCCTCGTCGTTGAAAGGACAGGTGGGAACCTGCTGCAGGTAGCCGTCCGTAACCAGTTGCGCAAGGGTGGCGGGATAGCTGGCGCCATCTGCACTTTCTCGAACTTTCCACAGCTCGAGCTGCGAACGCAAGGCTGACAGGTTGCTCTTGTCGGAATTTGTCTTTGCTTCCTGGCTTGCATCGGTGAACTGAGGTATCACGATAGCCGCCAGAATACCGAGAATAACAACCACGATCAGAATTTCAACCAATGTAAAACCGCTTTTCTTAGCTTTCATCTTTTTTACCCTCTTTCCTTATTTTTTTCCTACTCTATTTTCATTACTCTTGACACTTTTGTTTTTTCAACCGATCTCATTGCAGCGTAGAGTCACATACTGCTTTCACTTTCCGGGCAAATGTTCCTGAATGAAGTCGGACTTTCGCCCACATCTTTTGTGTTCCGTTTTATCCTCCTCGATTGAGCCATCCCCCATTATCACTATTCCTTCTCCGGGCACTGATAAGAACTCAGGTCATGTCCATCCAATAACAGTTTTAATCGCAGTCGAAAACAGCTTAATGATGTCCCTCGTTTTATCTAAATCAAAATATATAATAAAAATACGTCACTTCCAAATTTTCGGTTTGATAAAACCGGGGACTTTGTTAAAAAATTAAAAAAAAGCCTTACTATGTCCGGTAAAAGTACGGATATATTTGAACCGGGGAACGGCCCTAAAGATTAGGATTAAGTGAGGAAATTATTTTTTTCTACGTCCGGCTGTTAAAATGCAATCAGGTACAGGAGCAGCGTGCGGGCAGTCCGGGTGGAAGCGATAAAGGTCATAACCTGATATAAGGGGGCAGATTTTCGATGTGTATATTTCTTGCATCGGGGCCGGCGTGGGCGAGTTCGACGCGGATGCAACCCGTCCGGGCCAATGCGGATTCGACCTTATCGGCCCACTCGATCATAACGACTGACTGTCGATAACAGAAGTCATCAAACCCAATCATCTCAAACTCGGCCGGTGAGTTCAATCGATAAGCATCGACGTGAAACATGTCGAGCCGGCCGATGTATTCGTTTACTATGACGAACGTGGGGCTGTTAATGCTTCTTGCGTCCGCTGCGCCGGCGCCGGCTGCGATGCCTTTGATCAGATGCGTCTTGCCGCTTCCGAGAGGCCCGCAGACGCCTATTATCTCGGCCCCTCTCAACTGTGCGCCGATTTTGCGTCCGATCTCTATTGTCTGGTCCACCGAATGTGATACAGCATCAAAATCCATCACAGGCTATCATCTTAAAAGGTGATCGTATCCTCCGGGGTGTAAATGGCGGGTCCGGCCGCCGGCCTCTCTTATCTGCATCCTTCCTGTGTCGGTAACTTTGCCGATTCGAGTAATGGGCATCGGGCTGTCCCATTTTGCCAGCAGCAGCTTGCAGTCTTTTTCAGACAGCGTAAAAAGCAACTCGAAATCTTCACCGTCGTTCAGGGCCGCGTTCAATGGGTCTTGAGAATCTGCGGCCTGTTTGGAAATCGGAATCATTCGAGCGTCTATGAGCGCGCCTACGCCGCTTTGGGTACAAATACGATTAAGATCGCTGCTCAGACCGTCGCTTATATCGATCATCGCGTTGAGAGTAACGATGGATGCCATTTCAACCGCCTCTTTGACCCTCGGCTCAAACTTCAAGTGCTTGCCCAATCTCGAGCCGCCCAGCGTTCCGGTGGCGCAGATAGTGTCGCCGACCTTTGCGCCACAGCGCCGGACAGGTTCGTTGGCGGCGGGTCTGCTGAGCATCGCCACGCTTATCGCCAGCGGCTGTTTTGCATGCCAACTGGTAATGTCGCCGCCCACGAGCGGGCATCCGAACTTTTCCCGGACCGATGCGATGCCTGTGTGCAATTGTTTCAACTGCTCTTGTCCGAAACCTTCCGGCAGCGCGACGCTGACAACCGCCGCAACCGGTATTGTGGCCATCGCCGCGCAGTCGCTGAGGCTGACGGCCATGGCTTTATAGCCTGCCTGTTCCAACGTTGTTTCTGTGAGGTCGAAATGCACGCCGTCCAGCAGCATGTCAGTGGTGATAAGAACCGAAGCGTCCCCGGCCAACCGAATCTGCGCCATGTCGTCGCCAATTCCGATGGGAAAGTCCGCCTCGGCGAGCCTGCTCTGCCGCCTGAACCATTCGGTTATTCGGTCTTCGGCGCTGCTCATCGCTCTGCCAGCCGCTTATTCCAAAGTTCGATTTGTTTTTGGGCCTGTTTTGGTCCGGCGGCGCCGGTGGTAACATATTTGCTTACAACGTTTGTAGTACCGAGCGATTCGTATACACCATCTTCGATATCCGTTGAGAACTTCCTGAGTTCGTCCAGGTCGAGCTCAGCCAGTCTCTTTCTGCGTTTTTCGCAATGGGCGACGAGTAAGCCGACGATACCGTGGGCCTGCCGGAAAGCGACGCCCCTGCCGACAAGGTATTCCGCCAAAGCCGTGGCGTCCAGGAAACCGGCTTCCAGACCGGCTGCTATCTTCTTCGTGTCAAATTTCGCGTGGCTGACAACCGCCCGCGCTATTTCCAGAGATTCATCGACTGTATCTGCGGCGGCAAAGACGTGCACCTTATCTTCCTGAAGGTCGCGGTTGTAGCCGGTTGGCTGGGCCTTCAGGACCGTCAATATGCCCGTCAGCGAGCCGTAAACGCGTCCTGTTTTTGCGCGAATCAGCTCCAGCACATCGGGGTTGCGCTTTTGCGGCATCATGCTCGAAGAGGTGCAGTAAGCATCGTCTATTCTGACGAATCCAAATTCGTTAGCCGAATAGACTATCCAGTCTTCAGCCAGGCGTGACAGATGCGTCATGATAAGCGCACAGTCGAAGACGAACTCGGCACAAAAGTCGCGGTCGCTGACTGCGTCGATGCTGTTTGCGCTGATACCGGCAAAACCCAGTTTTGCAGCGGTGCTGTCCCTGTCTATCGGCAGGGTCGAACCTGCGACCGCGCCGCTGCCAAGGGGCGATGAATTGAGGAGTGTGCGGCAGTTTTCGAGGCGGGCAAAGTCGCGCTCGAACTGCTCTGCGAAACTCAGCAGATAGGCTGCAATGACAACGGGCTGGGCGCGCTGAAGATGCGTGTAGGCCGGCATTACGGCATCGGTATACCCACCCGCCAGTTTGACGAAGGCCTTTTGAAGCTGACTTATCCTGGTCTGCATCAGCTCTATTTGATCCCGCATCCACAGACGCATATCGGTGGCGACCTGGTCGTTTCGGCTTCTGCCGGCGTGCAGCTTCTTTCCCACGTCGCCGATCTTTTTCACAAGTGCCGCTTCAATCGCCATGTGAATATCTTCGTGAATCTTGTCGAATTTGAACCGGCCTGCTGCAATTTCCTCTGCGATTTCTTGAAGAGCCGTCCTTATCTGCCTGAGTTCGGGTCTGGTTATCAGTTTCTGCTCGGCAAGCATTTGCGCGTGCGCTATCGAGCCGGCAATATCGTATTTGTAGAGTCTGACGTCGATTGAAAGCGACTCGACAAAATTGACCGTCAGCGGGTCAGGCCCTTCTGCGAGCCGCATTTCCCAACTCTTCTTTGATTTGCCCATAATTCTGGCTCCGGAGAATAAGCACTTTGTCGGCAAATGATAAAACCAGCCCCAGGCCGTGTCAAGCGCCCCCTAACGCGTGAAATACGATGCCGGTGCGGCGCGATGAAAAAGGCCCATACCGAACTGTTAAAGCGCGGTGCAGACCAATATATACCCGAACATCCGGCCAAACGACCCTTCTTTGCCTTATTGCGTGTGGCGTAGTTATTCGAGCATGTCTTCGCCGTCAACCAGAGTTGCGAAGTCAAGGAAGTTGATAACGCCGTCGCCGTTGAGGTCGGTGGAAGGTTTCGGCCTGTCGTGACGATATCTTCAGAGCATTGGCGAACCTGCCGGGTTCCAGCCGACCGCCCTCCGTCAGTCGAAGGTCGTACCAGTATTCGCCGGCGTCAATCAGCGTTCAGAACCATCGAAAAGTCTATGAAATTAACCACACCATCCTCATTCAAATCCGCGGCAGCCAAAGTGTACGGATCTTTGGTGGTGACGTTATCGATATTAAATACAGCCAATTGCACAGGATTATCCGGATTGGGCAAATCTTCGTCGGGAATGCGAGGCACCGAGTCGCGGAGGCGATATCGGCCTGTCCTGAATTCAAGCCGCTCCACGCTTGTTACGGATTCTGCAAACGAAGCACCTTCTAAAACGTCACTGCCGTTTACACTCAGGTCATATTTCTGTGTCTGCAGGTCTGCAAAAATCTTTACCGTGTACCATGTATCGGCCTGATAAGACTCCACTTCGACCGTGGAGCCGCCGTTTTGAGCCACAATCTTACCGGACGTATTGAATACCATACGGACGGGACGGCGGCCTTGCAGATCCACCACTTCGATCTCGAGCTGTCCCGTGTTGTTCTGAAAAGCGAGAACCTTAAAATCAACGGTCACTTCTTCAGCGGCCTCTGGAAATACGCGCACGGCCTTGGCATAATCATAAGGACTTTCGTCGCGCAATTGCAGGCATTTGCCGCCATCGCTATTGACCACCCTCACCGGCGCCCACCTCGGGCTGTAAATATTCCAATCTGTAACGACACCCCCGGCCGCCATGTCATCAAAGTTGTCATTCACCCGTTCGTCCACCTTATGGCGGATGGGCACGGGCACGCGGCTGACCCACATGTCTTCCTTGTTGACGGAATATTCCACCCACATGTCATTTCCCGGCGGATCGCCGTTCCATTCTTCGATACCACGGACATACTGCGGGCCCACGTCCTTGCCGCGCCCCTCGAAGCGGGGCGGTGGCATCTCGCCCTGGATGCACAGCATGTTGTCAAAGAGGATCCCGTCATCGCTGGTAATGACAGCCAGAGGATAGCGATAAGGATCATCGTCTGATTGAGCCTGCGGATTGTAAACGAAGGCATAGCGTCCGTCTTCGGTGGGCTGGCCCCAGTACTTCGAGCCGTTCGCCGCAATGGTAGGCAGTTTTACCGGTTTGGACCAGCTCTGTCCCTCATTTGAGCTCAGGGCCGCGTAGGCGTCTTTCCAGATGCCAACCACAGTTCCGTCGGCTCGATGCCAAAATGACGGCGCCTTGCATTCGAAGTCTCCGCTGGCCTTCAGAACGTAGAAGCCATCGGGGCTTCGGTCCTCTTCGTACCACTGCTGGGTCACCAGCTTGTTGGCCAGCAGGTTATTGCAGGCATCCTTGAAGCCCTGGTCCGGCGAAGCAGTGTACAATGGATAAGGCGTATTGCCTTCATTCCATCCATTGTGAGTGTTGTAGCGAATAAAATAAATGGGCCCTAAGGAGCCGTCGGCGTATATCTCGCGCACCACCCGGCCGACACCGCTTTTGCCATTGTTCGGATCGCCTTGTTCGGAGTAAAACGCAAGCACCAGTAATCGCCCGTTAAATGCCACGTGGAATCCCATGCGCTGATGCATCAGAAGGTCGCCGGAACTCACCCTTTTCACCGGGAATATCACCACGGGCTCGGGCCAGTTTATTCCATCCGCGGAGGTGACCAGCAGGGTCTGTCCCCGGTCTCTGTTTTCACCCACCGGACAACTGAGAAACTCATAATAGAACCTGCCGTTCCAGTAGACAAGGTATGCCTGGTGGTGGTAGGTCCAGCCGTGTCCGTCTGACAACTCCGGATGCGATCTGTTGGCGTGCATCACCTCATAGCTCTGCACCCCGACCACCGGCCTTAGCCGACCGTCATGATAACTGCGGTCCACTGATTGGCTGCCGATATAGCGCAACGGCTCTGAGGCAGCGCCGGGCTGGGCAAATGCCACACTGTCAAGAGATGCTACGATGATAAGTAATAGTGCTGCTTTCCGCTTTTTCATTACGCCAAATCCTCCCTAAAATATAAAAGTTCAGGCGGTTTTTTCCGTCGACTTCTCCGACCGCAATCGCAAAATTTTGAATGAAACGAGGTTTAACATGTGTTCGTTCAACCGGCAACTCAAGACATTTCAATTGTGTATGTTATCACCTTCAATCACTATTGCAAAATCAAGGAAATTTACCACACCATCTTCATTGAGGTCAGCGACACTTCCTGACAAGCCCGGGAACTGGAAGGCAAACAGTTTTGCGTTCTGCAATTCGAACTTGACGCGGACCGTCTTTCCCGCGTGCCTGCGTACGCTGCCATTGCCCCGCCAAGTCACCACGTGCTCGGTGGAGTCGACGCTGATCGGGTCGCAGTCAGCGATACCGAAGCCGGGCAGTTCCTGGCCGCTTTCGTCCAGCAGAGCCGCCTTGCCGGCGCCCTCCGAGTTTATATTCAGAGTCAGCGTCCGACCTTCAAATGTGAGCGGGCGTGTCACGATGGTTGCGCTTCCACCGGTATCGAGTGAGACGAATCCATCAAGCCGCTGCACCATCCGGGTGTCGCCAACATCGTCATAATGGGCATACTGCCAAATCTCGTCCCGGCCCGTCACGTTTTGAGGATGGTCGCTGTTGCGCCGCAGCATTCCGTAATACGACCGCACCTGACGCGTACTCTGCCAGGCGGGGTCCATATACCATCCCTGGTCGGCATAGTATTCCCAATGTTCACCGTCCCGACTGACGCCCAGATCGACATATCGGTCGTCACCATCATTCTGATACCGCCAGATAAACGCAAGATAGGCATCAGCCGCCCACGGGTACTTAATGGCGCGTGTACGATAGACCTGACCGGCGGAATTGGGAGCTATGACTATTGGTCCCTCATCCGTCACACACGGGAAAGGCCATCCTTCATAGTAGGGGTGTGAGAGCCTGTTAAAGGGCCAGGGCTTCATCCACTCGGTAGTCTTAAACATAATAGCCCGGCGTCCACTGCCCGAACCGTAACTGCTGTCACGCTTAAGGATACACTCGTAACCACCCTGCTGGTCGTCATAAAATGTTTCGGCGCTTCCACCACTGCGAAGCGGAAGCATAAGCGACTCGTTGCGCCGCCAGTGAACACCATCGGGCGACACATATGAACAGATCCCGCGATTACCCACCCACGCAGTATACTTATACAGTTCCTCCGCCGGGGCTGCCGGATTGGGGTCCTTAAAAGCGCAACCATACATCGGTTGACCGTATAAAACATAGGCATTATTGCCATGGATTTGCCAGTTCGGTGTGTCAAAGTTCAAACCATCCTCGGATGTCCACACGTGGACAATCCCTTTGGCCGAAGAATAACCTTCAGGAATAATCATATAGACCCTGCCGTCAGGACCATCATAGACGGACGGACGCCCGTCCACTTCCTTGTTAATCCTCTGCTCGTGCTTGGGCTGATTCATTCTTAATTCGTAATTGCCGCTCCGGCCAGCGTCAATAATCGCATCATCTATGAAAATATACTTATCCACGCCGAGCTGAACGGGGGAAACAGAGCCCGATGCAAATCGCAGCGGCGCCCCGTCCGGCACAACGGGTGAAGATGGTGTTGCACCATAAGCGCCGAACTTACGCGCAAAACTGGCAGGGACCGAAAAATTGCCCGAATATCTGACGACGTCAGACAAACGCATTTCATCAAACATGATATTATTCAAGCGGTTGGATGCATGTCTGTCTTGCCCCAAGGCCACGTTGAACCGGTGCTGTCTGCACCATTCGGGAGAGCTTGAAACAGAGAAACCCGGGGCGTCCCTGTCACAGGTGTCACCTTCGCCACCGGCGCGATCCTGAGGTACAACGACCGGCGGCACCGACTGTGTGGGGACAGATGAAATGCTGCAAGCCGGCTGCCTGGCGCCGTCGACAAAATGATTAACCGTTGAATCGTGCTTCGTAAAAGCGGTATGCACCCATTGCCCGGCAGCCATACCGGTCGGACAGACGGCCTTCAATCCCGCATAATAGTCATTCAGCTCGAACTGGGAACCGCCGGATTTCAGAGTCAGAGTGAAACCATTATCGTATTTGTCACCCAGATCGATGATCACCACATTGCCGGCTGTAGAAGGGAGCTTGACCCAGAATTCCAACGTCCAGTCACTGCCTGCGAGAGTCTGACAGAGCGCACCGGGTGCAATAGTCGGCGACCAGAATCCACTCGGATCTCCGTCCTCTCCCCTCATGCAATCCTGAGGAATAGTGCCTTCAAAGCCTGCGAAAGAAATTGCATGCTCACCATCTACTCGAAAGGCCCTTCCGAATTTGCCGTTAACCAGTTCTCCATTGTCCATCAGGCGCAGATCACAACGATTTTCGCCGGCGTCCAGCAGGGTGGTGCCAGGATACATTTCCTCATCGAAAAGCCACAGCGCGACCGTGTGACTGTCGGCAAAAGTGGGAAAGAGGTTTTCGTCACCTGCTGCGCGCAAAGCAAAGGCAGTCGTCAATACAGCAAGCGTCAATAGTACGTATCGATTCGATAACTTCATATCATACCTCCATGGAATCTCTCGTTTACTCGCATGTAAAACGAGCGCATACAATCTCAGCAAGGAGCTGCTGCTGCGTTGGTACGTTCTTGCAGCGGCGATATTACTGCCAGCAGAGCTCCGGCGGCTGAAGCGTGCATTCGAGCCAGGATTCTATCAGAATGATAAGGTCACCGAAATCGACCACGCCGTCCTGGTTGAAATCCCTGCTTGGAGGCTCTTCGCCGGTGTCATCATCGACAATCGTATAGGTGTGCTGCGCGTTGGCTCCGAGCTTTGCTCCGGTCGGATTCGAGAGCGTCAGCACAACCGTTTCGTCGCCTTCCTGCGAATCATCGTCGATGACGGTCAAATTGATATCCTTGGCTGCCTCGCCCGGTGCGAAACTCAGGGTTCCTTCGGCCACAGAATAATCAGAGCCTCGGGTTGCCGAGCCTCCCGTAACCGCATAGTCGGCTGTCACCGTTTGCGCCGGTGGAGTTGGGGCATTGAGCAGGACGACAATCTTGCGCGGGCGATGGATTATCTGAACACCTTCCGGTCCGCTGCCTGAGGCTGTTTCGAATTCGACCTTCGGGCTGGGGTCTATTATCGTGTAGGTATGCTGCGCAACATCGCCCAGCAGGACGTTTACCGGATTCGAAAGCGTCAGTACGATCGTCTCATCGTCTTCTTCCAGGCCATCGTTGACAATGCCGATGTTTATGCTCTTTGATATTTCACCGGGACTGAAGGTGAGCGTTCCGTTTGCGAGGGTGTAGTCCACGCCGCCGGTGGCGGTACCGCCGGTGACAGCATAATCCACGGAAACGGTTTCTTCCGATTCACCTGAAAGATTCACTTCAATGACAGCCGGGCTGACGGTTTCATAGTCAGCCGAGGCGGCTGCTGCGAACCCGACCTTCGTCATGCAGTTGCTGCCGGTAAAGACGTGATAACCGCCCTCGGACGAATAAACCAGCGGCTCATAGCCCGACGCTGCGTGAATTGCACCGCCGCACTCGTTCCTCAAATCCGTTTTACATCTGAACGTTCCACAGCCGACGTAGACGTGGCCGTCGCGGCCGCAGTCGGCCTCGAAGGCGCTGTTGTTCATCGTGAAGACGCCGCCGTTGACGAATATTCGCGGTCCGGTTCCACTGCCCGAATCATCCGGGAAGTACCAGCCCTCGCCGTTGGCGGTGACTGTTATCTCGCCCTCATTGAGCGTGATGTCGCTG
>Ga0180438_10001974_pt1 | contig 34846 bp, 51 predicted proteins | sample SS_ome_12_FD_132455 | JGI IMG/M metagenome (GOLD analysis project Ga0180438, IMG submission 132455) | Hypersaline lake sediment archaeal communities from the Salton Sea, California, USA - SS_3_D_2 metaG | ecosystem: Environmental > Aquatic > Non-marine Saline and Alkaline > Hypersaline >... | reverse complement strand
GTGTCAAGTAAAAAAACCTTTTTAATTCTGACCCCTCCCCCCCCCTCTGCGCAGCCGTGTCTTTTTTGTCAAGCGCAATCATTATTTTAATCGTGTGTGAAGGCTGCTATTTTTTGTCAAGAGCAATCATTATTTGAATGGTTACGAGCCATACCTATTTTGTGTCAAGATAAATGATTGTTTTAATCGGTGACAAGAAGGCTGTTTATTGTCAAGGCTTTTCCCTGTTTAGAGGAAGGTTTTTTTATGTTATTTGTGTTTTTTATGTTTGACGTGAAACACGTATTTATGATATGATATGAAGTATCAAAACAACCAAAGAGGGTAGTAAGATGAAGTATAAGTTTATCATTACAGGCAAATGTAAATCAGATGGGAAATTTTATCAAGCAGAATGTTTGTGTGATGGAATGTCCAAGGATGAAATTGCTCAATTTGTAAAAGAACAAAATTTTGAAACACAAACAGTAAAAATTAAAAAAGAAAAAATATAGGTTAGATATGAACGGAAGTAAATATTTTTGGGAAATTGCAGGACTTACAAAATCAGAAAAAAGAGTTTCAATTTACAGGTGCTCTTCACTTGATCAAGCATTAAAAGCATTCATCGAAAAATACCCTCGATTCAGAGGTGAAGCAAATATTTTGAAATGCAGATACAACATCTTATCCAATGGATTGTATGCTTCAACAAGAGATTATCAAGTAATCAATCATTTTGATTCAACGAAACAAATAAAAGAATGGATTTAAGATTTCCGCGCGCGTCTCAGAAAAGGGGCGCGTTCATGAACCCTTAAACCTAAAAGGAAAATATTATGAGAAAATATCTTTACAATTGCACGGATGAAAATTCAGCTTATGAAGTCGATAATTACCCTTGGGGCTTCAGAATGAAAACGAAAAAAAGATACTGGGTAGAAACCCAAGATAAGAAAAACGGCGGGCAACGCGTGGTTTCTCAGACAATGAACCCAAAAAATGGCGCGTGGTGCAAGCCTAAAAAATCAACTTATTACGCCGTTATCGTTCTTTTTGTAAACTCTGACGGACACGTTGACTATGAAGCGATTCACGAGCACGGACTAGGAAGCGACGCAAAACAAAAAGAGATTGCTTTATTCATTGAGACACACAAAGAAAATTTAACAGATTTTCAGAAAAACAAACTTAAAATTGCCAACGCCAAAAATGAGATTTTCAAAAAGCTTGAATTTAGCGTGAGAAAGGAAGGGGAAGAGGCCAGCAACGATTCAATAAGCCTATACTCAAGAGATCCAAAGGAAGTAAAGAAAAGAGAAGAAGCAGCCAAGCTAATAAATAGAGCCATTCACAACGAAGTTAAAGTCTCAAAAATCTTTGAATAAATTATATCGCGCCTCGAAAGGGGCGCGCTTAAGGAGTATTTAAAATGAAAGTAGAACTAGAAAAAGTATTAAATTTTATTAGAAAAAAAGCTTCTGAGTACGAGCTTGAAGGATTCAAACATAATGAAACAAATTCAGATCTTGCAAGATCTTGTTACGCTCAATGTTTCGCAATCGAAGAGGTAGCGGATAGACTGGAGGTAACGGCGGAAATTTTAGGGGGAACTAATGAAGCTTAAGGAAATAAAAAACTTAAATTGTTCATGCTGCGGATCGAGTGATCAAAATAGACAATGGTGGAACCGCGATAGAGGCTTTGGAATCTGCAAAAAGTGTGTACCCTTTGTAAGAGGTGGCTACGTCAAAGATTATCAAGAGGAAGGCTTAAAAGAGTTCGAGCGCGCGCACGGAATCGAAGGAATCCATTTTAACATTGACGAACAAATTTATTTTTCAAAAATAAGAGACTGGAAGGAGGGGGAAAAGCTTCCCTCTGCCGAAGGATATTTAAATTTACCAAACAAAGAATTTCCCTTAAGGGACATAGAGGAAGACGAAGAGGGCTTTAACGTCGAATTCTACTTTGAAGGTCGTTGGATTAAGGGAATGAACATAGATTTTGAATAAACAAAGGGGGTCAATATGAACAACACAAACATGATACTTGAACACATTCAAGAGATGCAAAGCTATCTTATTTCATGTAACAACGACGAGGGGAAATTAATTTCACTTTGTCGGCCTTCTTTAATAGGTAAAAAACAAACTTTGAATAATGAAGTCTACTTTTGGGCACTGGAAGACTTAAAGAATTTTATTCAAGAGGAGGTCGCAATCAGTGAAAATAAAAATAGAGGTGTACATGTTGAAAACATTTCCCTCTGATATAGTCGGAGTAGCTAACTGTAAAAAATCAAGAATATTGTTACAGTTGATGAAAAAGGAAATATTTTCTCAAGAAGATTTATTTTTGATCAAAAAACTAGGATTTGAAATTGAATATGAAAAAAAAGAATGAGGGAAACGGGCAATTTCCCACCATTCAGGGGTCAATATGTTGTACAACACAAGAAAATATAACACGAAAACCCGAAGCGATCAAGCTTTTGTGAGGGATTTCAAAGGATTTAAAGGAAGGGTCATTTATGGCTCTTCCCAATATCAAGATATCATGTTTAAGAAGGTTTTCTATAGCTTAAGAGGATACAAGTCTCACCCTATTCTATTTGATATCATGACAAAAGAGGGCGAAAATTTGTATTTAGGAAACCATCCAGTGAAAGTAAACCTAGAAACAAATAAAGAAACATGTTAAAATGTATCTGACGTGAAAAACACATAATGCAAGAGGTAATTATGGAACAAAAAAAAGAATTTAAGGCTGTTGATGAAAAAGGCAATGAGTGGAAAATTGCGCTAGAGCCTCAAGAAAAATACGAAAATAGATTCAATTTGAAGTTTTACTTCAAAACAAAAGCTTACACAATCCAACAATTTGGAACATCTAGGGATGCTACTAATGTTTGGGAGCTTTTAGAAGCAATGTACAACGGATAGGGGGAAGAAATGCCACAATTATTATTTGAAGTTTCGAATGAAGATCAAATTTTTGTAGAAAATGAATGCAGCAATAAAGGATTCAGTTTCGAAAATTTCTTTAAAATGCTTTTGGACGACTACAAAGAAAAATCTACAATCGCAAAAGAAGCGGTCGATTGCGGGATTGTTGAAGAAGAGGAAGAGGAAAAACCAAAGCGTGGAAGAAAGAAGAAAGATTAAAAAGTAGGGGGCCGAACAGCCCCCCAAGGAGTACTAAATGAAAAAAACAACTAGAAAAACGATTTCTTTAAAAAAACCTAAAAGCTCCAAAGCTCCTAAATCCGAGTACGTCACGGTAATAAAAGAAAACCTTGAAACTCCTATTGTCACTCTACAATTTTGTGCACTTTATAAGCCATATTATTTTTCAGGCTCTCACATTCCTAGATATAAGGTTTGCGTTTATCTCGATCCTAAGCAGGATACACACAAGAAATACCTTGAGTCTCTAGAGAAGTTTGCCGTTGAAAATGATGTATCTACTTTAGGAAGGCAAACCGACGACGGACTAATTTTGATGAGCTATCAAGGACGTGAAAGACCTGAAACCTACCTAGTAGAAAAAGGGAAGAAAAAGGCTGTTCTATTAGATTTAGAACATGACTTGCCCGAAGGGTTTAAATGTAAAGTTAAGTTTGACTTGAGACGATACTTTGACAAATTCCACAAAAAAAACGCCTTTAGTTTTTCACCAACAAAGGTTACTTTCTATCTTGACGATGAAACACAAAAACTCGTTGAGGTTGAAGATGGAAGTAGTGAGGATAGCGGGAATTGATCCAGGGCTAAGGTTTACAGGTTATGGAGTCGTTAATTATAACGGCGAAACGAATGAAATTTGGGTAAGCAATTGCGGAGTGGCAAAGACTCCCCCAAAAATAAAAGGGATCGATGCCATTTTAGATATGCAGGATCGAGTCTCTGAAATTCTAAATAGAGATTGCTTTATAGAATCAGATCATTGCGTCGTTGAGATACCAGCAGCGATCTATTCAAAAACATTTTCCGCTGGGGCTTTGATTCCAGTGGCTGCCGTGGCTGGGGGAATCCTTATGATGGTAGAAAGAGACAGGGTAATACCTGTTTATCCTACAGTATGGAATGAAAGCAAAAAGAAGGAAAAAACGAGAAAGATTACCGAAGAAATGGTCGGTAATTATGAAAACTGGCTTTATGACGATATGCCGAAAGCTAAAGGACAATTTGAACATATCATTGATGCCGTGAGCATGGCCCTTTGGTATATGAGATTAAATTATTTAGAACAATAATAAAAAAGGAATCAAATATGGAGTGGACCCAATTCGCTATATTTTCAATTTCTGTTTTCGGTTTATTTCTATGGAATAGATCCGAATCAAGATCAGACTTGAGACAATTTGAATCAGAAATTAGAAGTTGGAAAGAAGAAATTAATAAAGAAATGAAAGATTTTCATGGAAGACTGTGCTCATTGGAAGAAAAATATTTAAAGGACAAAAAATCATGAACCTATTTGAATACAACAAAATACCTGAAAGAATGATGACATCTATGACGGAGTACATAGAAACAGGAAGGCCAATGGGTCACTTTCTAACTGCTGTTTTTGCTAATGACCTGTCGGAAGCTGTCAAAAGAGGCGATGCCGAAAACGTATGGATTATTCCAATTTATATGACATGGGTTCTCAATTTCGCACCTATCGGATCGATGGGGAGCTATGAAAAAGTTGACGAGTGGGTAAAAAAAGGAGGAAGGGAGGAAGCTAAAACACATACAAATTGGGTAAATACAAAATGATAATTTTACAATTAATAGCTTTTTGTTTTGCATGGTATTGGTGTGAAAGCCATAACTGGTTTAGTGATTTTTTAAAATAAAATTAGGTACAAAATGATAGAAATTATTGGATTAATAACATTAACATCTTTTTTTATAGTAATCATTGACTACTTTAAAGAGATAAACAAAACAATATTTTACTTTGCTTGTTGGATATCTATTGCAGCCTGTTTGTTTGATGGAAGCACAAGAGGTTTCACAAATCCAGTGAATCTATTGTTTGCCTTCCTTATTTTCATGGCTTTTAGACAAAGGAAAAAGAAAGAGTCTAAATTTCTGGTTGAGCAACCGCATTGTAAACGATGTGCCAATCAATAGTTTTTCCAGCTTCTCCAACGCATCGGATACTGACAGCCTCGTTTACTGTGTCGGCGACAAGCTGCATAGTCGGTCCACCTGATGAGTTTTCATTAATGGAAACAACAGACGATCCAACCGCCTGTACTGAACTACCCGTCGGGCGGTGAAAAACTCCCCAAAACTCTCCGCCTCCCGCCTCTGTGGTATCATCTCTAAGGAAGACAACTCTTCCGCTAACAGTTACGCACTGACTTTCAGCAACATCTACTGAGGCAATTTGGGTCGGTGTAGCGTCAGTGGTTTGAACTGTAGCCTCTGCTAAGATCTCTTGAGATAATTTGTCGGGAGTGATTGCGCCGTCTTGTATCCCGTCGGTTCCAATTGGGATTCCCTTGTTTGGCGCGCCAGAGTGGTCGTGTGAGTCGATATTATCTAATCCCGCACTGAATGCAGGGTCATACACTGTTTCCCCTGGAGCGGGCTTGTAAATTGACATATTGGCTGTTCTTGTGCCCATCTCTACTCCCTAACTAATGTTTCTAAATTTTTACCGCGATTAATATACGCTTGGAGCATGGCCTTATCTTCATATGGGATGTCTGTGTCATATTCAATTTGAGCAACAGCTTGTTTCCTCTCGTTTGGATCTCTTATTACTCCATTTTCATAGGAAGGGTAAGAGGAAGCGATTTGTTCCACCATTAAACGCATTCCCCCACCCCTCATACCTCTTCTCGCAAGATTCCCAAGAGCGGAAGGACTAGTTAAACCTCTTAATGTTCCTTCTAGACCTACTCTCATTCCTTTTGCAGCTCCGACGGCAGCCCCAATCTTAGGGACTCCAAACACTTTTCCCAATGCACCTAACCCGAAAGCCTCTTGCCCTGCTTTTTGCGCTCCCAATGGCTGAGTCTCAAATCTCTGGGCCATAGCCCCAACTTGTGGTCGTTGAGGGGGCGAATAAGCCCCAACAGGGGCATTTGTCGGACTTCTCGTTACGTATGGATTTTGAACACCTGTAGCATTGCTTAACCTGCTGGAAATTTTCCTCTGCGTTTCATCCACCAGAATAGAAGCATCCGTTGCATTTTTCTGCATGATCGTCTCAATTCGAGAGGATAGTTGATTCGGAAGGTTCTGAATCCTTGTCTGAGCCTCAAAAACGCTCGCTGGCATGTTTTGTTCGGCAAGCCTTACAACATGTTCGGGCATTCCTGGAAGGCTCCTAGCGGCCTTATATGACGGCAAATTTGCGATGTTCTGAAATGTTTCTGATTCTGTTAATGCTTGGATGAATGGTGAAGGATCTCTTGACTGGAGAACATCTACAAATTCTTCAGGACTTAAAGATCCGAACCTTTCTCTAAGTTCCGTTGTGAGATTTCCTTTCATCCTATCAATTGCGCCTTTGCCAAACTCTCTTTCAATTTCTGTGACGACATTCTTAGGAAGTTTTTCGAATACCTGATCAACGACTTTCAAGGTTTCTCTTTCTACGCGTGGGAAAATTTTTCCCATCAATTTAGATTGAGCTGCCCCGCTCGGCAATGTATCGACTAAGTGCTGCTTGAAGGATTCTAAAACAGGTATTTGCTCTGGAGTTGACTGGGCTATCTTAACTTCTACTGCTTCATAAAGCCTTTGCAGATCTGAAGCATTCATGTTTTGAGGAAGGCTTTCTCCAATCTCCCCAAAGAATTTTCTTAAATTTTGCCCTTCTTGAGTACCTGCTAATTGAGAAACGCCTATCTCTCGATTGATAAATTCCTCTATAGCCATTGCATCTTTTGGGATTCCAAACTTCCCAAGATCTTTTTGCATGGCTCCGATTTTTTCACCAACTCTCTTTCTGAAATTCTGTATTCTCTGCTGGTATGCTCTTTCCGCTTCTTTTTCTACTTTAGGAAATTCTCTTAACGCTCTTCTCTCTTGAGAAACTCTTTCAAGTGCTGTTCCAGCTTTACCAAGGCCATATCCCAATACTGCTCCGCCTGCTGTGCTCTTAGCAAACTGTTCAGGATCTTCAAAAAGGGATTGATCGCTAGAACCTGCACCAAATAAAGCCCCGACGGCCGTTGGACTTCTTCCTATAGCTCCTAAAGGCATAGCTAGATCCATTCCAATAGCTCCAGCCTTTCCAGCTAACGCTGCCCTTGGATTCTCTTGATCAATTACTTGTCTAGCAGATCTCCTTCCTCTTCGTTGAGCGATGTAATTCTCGCTGATTCTGTCGAAAAATCCTGTATCCTCTTGCCCTGGACGCGATTTTAAAGCCGCTCCTGCTGCCACTAATGGATCGGCCACATAATCCGTTGCAAGCCTTGTAAAAACGTTGTCGGAAAGATTCTTTAGGAAGGTATTTACTCCTTTTGATCCTGTGAGATTTCCTATTCCTTCATGGAACTGAAGCTCTGTTTCCTTAACTCCCTTCTCGATCTCTTTGCTTGCTGGAGACGCGAAAAGCTGGTATTCGGCTTCTTTACTGAGAGGAACCTTTCGACCGCTCTTATACTCGACCATCTTTGTATCTGGATCAATGGAAATGATCTCATCTTGAACAGTTGCCATTATTTCCCCTTAATTAATCCCTTATACTTCTCTGGATTCTCTTCAATGTCCTCCATTCCTACCGTGGTAGACTGTAAGATATCAGAGCCTCTAACAGGCAATACTTGTTTCAAAGGTTCACGTAAAAAGCCCAATCCCGCTAAATTCTCAACGGCTCGTTGATTCAAAGTGTTTTTAAAACTTTGAGCCTGCTGCATCATCGTTGGGAAATCCGATTTTAACCAACCACCAATCGAAGTGGGATCGGGGAATATATCTTGCCAGTGCTTAAGCAGATTGCTAGTTAATCTATTTCCTCCCAAGTATTCTTTATTGTATACGTCTTGCATCGCTGTGATTTTCTGTTTTAAAAGAGGAAGGGCTTTCACCTGTCTTACCTCTCCATCATCACCAACGACATCAACCGTTAAAGCTTTGAGAGATTTAGGAACTGCCGCTCCACCAAAAGAAAACCATGAATTTTCGCTAGGCTGTATGTATTGAACTAAAGCACTGTAGGCGGAAGGATTTTGCTCCTGAATCACATTCATAATATCCATGACATCATCGACTGTCTTGTTGGCATCCTTCATCTTGGCAAGAGCTTGTTTTCCTTCTTGAGCCGCTGTACGAAAGTTCTTCACATCCTCGTCATCCCTTAATACATTTGCATCATACCAGAGGACACCATCTTCATCTTTGGCTGTGATACCGATATCATTTCCGATCACGATAGCATCTTTACCTGCCTGAACTTCTGGATCTCCATTCGGCCCTTCAATAACATTGATCACGTCATAATTTTTAAGGAGCTTTCTAAGAGCTGGATTTTCGATATTGCTCAAGAGATCCTTTGTTAGATTCGCTTTCTTTTCAGCAATTCCTTCTCTTTCCTTCTGAACAGTCCCAATCTTATCTTGGATTTTATCTTTCATCTGAGAATCTTTCATGAGACTTTCAGAGAAACCTTTTAGAGTACCTCCTACAGTAGAGAAAAACGCCTCCTTGCCATAGGTCAATCCTATGATCACAGGAATCGCAATCGCCAATCCTAAAGCCACCTTGTCAAGCATTGACATATCTCCGCTCTCTAACCGCTGCTGAAGCTGTCTTTCTTGATCGTTTAGGTTTTCTTCTTTTTCTGTGTAGATTCTCTCCATCATTTTAGCGTGTTCCCATACTTCTGGAGGAACATCGCCCTGTTTTAGCTTGAGTAGATTTTTTACCTTCTCTTGAAGAACAGGATCAGACTGTGCAGCCTCTACAGAACCAGGCATCGCCTCTAAACCTTCCTCTGGAATGTCTTCTTCGGTAATTATCTCCTTTGTGGGCTGCTCAATAACCTGTTGAACTGCTAGGGGGATCTCAGGCTCTTCTACATCTTCGGTAAGCTCTTTTGTTAAATCTTGAGGAGGAGGCTCAATTTCCTCTTCCATATCCATTTCCTCTTGAGGAGGGACAAAAGGCTTTTCAGGCTGTGGAGCTGTGCTTGCTAACATCTCAAGAGTTTCTTGAGGAAGGTACTGTTCTAATTCTGGTTCTTCTTGAATCCGCATTCTGATCGTTTCCAAAGGATCTTGAAGATCTCCTGAAGGAAGCTGAGGAAGTGAGTAAGGGGTCTTAGTTTCTGCTACCCTATCAAGAGCATCTTCTTTTGATTCTGTGTGTGCTAAATCTCCCAAAAGTTCTATACCCTCTGGGATACCAGGTACATCATCAACAAACATCTGATCTTGAGGAGGCATGTTTCTAGGAAGTTGAGGGAATTCGACACCTTCTTCAACTTCTATATCTTGGGCAGTTCCTCTAAGATCTGGTATATCTTCCATCCCTTGCTGCTGCATATAGGGAAGAAAAGTAGCTAGATTACCCAATGTTTGAAGGAAACCTCCTTGGTCGGCCTCCTGTACACCGCCAGATGCGAATTTTGATTGTACTCTTCTTCTAGCCATAACTCTCCCTTATACTTTTGAAAATTTCGGCCACCAATAATTTGCCCATACATCCTGCTTCCCTTTATCCTGTCTTCCTGTGATATAATCAAAGTATTGCTGACGTTTAATAATATCTTCGGCTGTTTTACCTTCCAAGGAGGCCATGTAAGCTGCAAGTTTCTTTAAAGCCACTTCCGCATCCTTTTCTGTCAGATCTCTCTGGAATTGGTTTTGAGCCTGCAATCCCTTCTCTGCTAATTCCACTTGTGGAGCCGCCGCCGCTCCCCCTCTTACTCCGCTTCTTCCTGATTGCGAGGCAAGCATTCTGGAATAGTTCTGCACCTGGCTATTGATTGCATTGTTGGCAGACTCTTTCATTGCAATCTTTTGCTTTTCTGTGAGTCCAGGAACATCGGTTGTGACATCCTCCATAGCCTCATCTTTGTGCTGCTCTCTCTTTTCCTCTTCCCTTGGCTTGTCGGATTCTTGCGCTCGGTCAATCTGTTCTTGAACATCTTGAAGCTCTTCACCAATCTTAACAGGATCTTGAGCCTCTTTAAGCTCTTCTTCACGCTGCTTTTGTTCTTGCTCTTGGCGTAGTCTTTCCTGCTCTTTTTTCTTTCTTTTCTTTTCTCTTTTCTTTCGGATTCTACCAAACATCTTTTATTAACCCCTTACGTTGTAGATTGATAAACATGGAAAAATCTTACGCTGATTGTGACTTCAACCGCCCCATTATTTACCAACCGCAATGTTCCTATGTCCCAAGTCCCATCTGTAATTACTCCGTTTCCTATTTGCCTGACAATGTATCTCTCGTTTGGAATTACTGTGAGCTGATTAGGAATTAAAGCCGTTGCCCCTGCTGCTATGACGACATCTTGAACTAGAAAGGAAGGAAAGTTGTCGTCAAAACTCAACCGTCCATTGATCCCTGAAATAAAATTCTGTAGCCATCCGAAAAGATCGCTCTGCACATATTTATCAACGCCCTGACGGGATGGAAGCCTTGGGGGATTATTGATAATCATCTGACAATCGTCCTCCTGAAGTCAGGACTTACTTCCTGCTGGAATCCCTGCAAATTAAAAGTTGTGTTGATTTGATTTAACTGCAATCCTATTTTCATAGACTTTGTTACAGTGCCACCTTTTAAAGGAATGGTGATAAAAGAGTCCTGATATCCAGACCATTGAATCCAATTCCATAAGTCTGTGCTCCACTGAGAACTATTGATCTTTTGCATAATATCAGTGCTTGTACTTATTCTACCTTCTACCCAGTCTTTATAACTGTAAAAGCATAAAGTTGGAATATTTTGTTGAAACAAAGCTGATATTTCGTCAAACAACAAACATGTTCTCACAAACTTCTTTCTCACACGTGGTTGACCCAAATCCTCCCAAGAAGATTCCCATGTCACACGAACAGGTGTTACATGATCCACATAATCAATTAAACGATAGTGTCTATGCTGCCTATACTGTTTTGCAGTGATCGTCGCATTCATCCGCCTTCTTTCCTGCCAATAGAGATTGTCGCTTAGGACATACCACCCACCAGCCGCATTTACCCTAGTCCACTCAAACCAGTTTTTGCCTTGATAGTCATAGCAAAATACTCTGGAATTATTATTGGCCGCCCTTGGGCCGTCTTCCTCTTCTGCTGGTAAAAATAAAAGGTATTGGTTGTCTTTTGTGTAGTTTGTCGCTGTTGCCCTCTTTAAAACATACCGCTGGTTCTTCTGGAAGGCATCTGTCCTAAATACCTGGTCAATCATGATTGTCAACGGAATCGGGTTACCGAATGAATCTGTAGGGTAAAGTTGAGTTTCGGCAATGGCATAGAGTCCGTTGGTATGGAGGAAGTAAATCAAACCGCCTACAGAAACAATCGTGTGGTGAGTCACACACCCAATGTTTGACCCAGGGGCAACGCTCGTGACCGTAAACTGGCTAGTGATCAGATCGCCGCTCACTGCATAAATCGACTTGCTTTTGAAGATGATAAGGGTAGATCCCGCAACCCCTGCTCCCGTCACATCATCATCGTTACTTGGTATAATAAAATTATTGAAAGCCTCTGGAACATATTCAGGCTGCGCTGCCTCAGAAAACCAAACATAGTCGTCGTTGATTGGATCATCAGTAAAAATAAGCTGGTTCCTAAAAGCAATCACAACACCAACTTTAGGTGGGGGGTCAGGCTGTCTTGCTGGAATCACATACTCTCGGTTTGCTTGAATCGTTGCATCGCTTGATTGATCTAAATAAATCTCCGTTCCTGGAGAAGTTGCATAAGAATTATTAGAAAGTGCCACCACCAAGAAAGGTGTTGTCCCTCCATCGATCGTCCTATAAATATTGATCTTTAGATTATTGGAGATTGTCTCATTATCCCCTACGTTTACAGGATCTCCATCGATGGTGATGGAAGTAGAAGTCACCGCTGTAATATTTCGGGTTACATAAGTGCTTGTCACTCCGTCAAAGAAATACGCGACATCCCCGTCTCTTAAACTGTGAGGGCCGCCAGATCCGTCATCTACCGTTATAGTATTGACTCCCGCTTGCACCCCGTTTGTGATCGCGCAATTTGTATTCCACCCGCTTCCTTGCAAAAGATTTGTATAGGTAACGTTGACATCTTCGGCCGCCCCTAAAGAGATATCGTCTCCTACAGATAGTCTTCCTTCGACTAAACGACCATTATTGTCTATTTGCTCATAAGTGATGTAATAGGTGTGATCGCCCATATCAACACCCGTTCCAGAACCTGCGGCCGCAACTGATGGGGTAGCTCCTTGCGGCATCCCTGCTCTGTAGATATTTTGACCGTCATACTTTTGAACTTCGTCATATCGAGTCGCTATATAAATCGCTTCTTCATAGGGGGCAAATGTCGCAATTCTGAAATCATCATTGTTGATTTGAGCTGCCAAACCAGAAAAAGTGGAAGCTACCGTCCTATTTGCCGATTCCCAATAATACCAATTAAGGGTTACTGTTTGCCCGTCGGCAATCGTAGTTTCCTCTGTTATGTCCAAAAAGGCCGCTGGCTGGTTAGTCGATCCAGTCGTGGAGACTGTCACCCCGCTAACCCCTGTCAACAATGCAACCAAGGAGCTGATAGTAAAAGGAGAAGCTACTCCAAAACCTTTACCTAAACAGGCATTGAATTGTTCTTGCAAAGTAGTTCGATAGCTTGCCACAACTGATCCCGTGACACCGCTAAATGTTACTGTATAAGCCCCAGTCGTATAGTTGATTGTATTGGTTCCACCAGAGTCGATATCTCCAATGAATCCCCCCTCTGAGTCGTCTTGAATTGTCAAAGTCCCATCAGTCATCAAAATGCTTCCTGGACTCAGAGGCGCGCCAGACAAGCTTCCGCTATAGGTATTTGTTGCTGATCCTATGGCTACATTGTCAAATCCTAAAAGCTGATCCATTTTGAATTTCATGCAGTCATCGACAAGGGCATTGTCATCGACAACAAGGTAGGGATCAAAATTGCATGTTTGATTATCTGAGACAGTCTCAGGATCAACAAAAATTTGATAGGAAACATAGCTTTCAGGATTGTTGTTTGGATCATTGAAGGTGATTGTCATCGATCCTGTTTTCTGAATGTAAAGATTTCCGTCTTTATTGATACAGACAGGTTCAACAACACCCTCATCTAAATTCTCATAGATTCCAATTCCCAGGCCGCCGATCTCATCCGTTTGAACCTGATACCCTCTTCTAGGGGAAAAAGTGCCGTCAGGAAGTCGAATCATATTAATGGCTTTATCGGAAACGTTTGCAGGTCTTACAAATTTGGAGTCTGTACTAAATCCCCTTAATCCATTGTAAGTCTTGGTTAGAACATGCTGCGTCATCCGTAGATACCCCTGCGCCCAAACGGATAAGAATTCCTTCTAAAATTCTGAACCCATCTAACAGGGTATACAGACTGCCTTTGCCTTCTATATGCATTGATTAGAGCTTCCATTGCTTCCTGCTCTCGAATTCTAGCCTCCTGCATTTCACTGCTATTTGACTGCAATCTGAGGAGTCTAGCGATCACAAACTCGATGAGGAAGTCTTCGCATTGGCTATCAAGTTCTGAGTGAGTGGAAGCGTATTGACCAGAGACTACATAAATCGCATCACCTGCCGCGATCGCTGCATCGAGGGCGGCAAGCTCTGCTGTTGGGAAGGTATAACTTGTTTCGGCTGTAATAACCTGTGTAGTCGCGTTGTAATTGTTTACAGGGATTTGAGAAACGATCGGAGTACCATCTCGATCAACCAAGCAAATATAATCGATCTTATCTAAGTTAGATTCTGCATTTTCCCGCATATTAGCATTCTTAGAGCTTGTAGTGGAAAATGTAATTGTGATTGTAACGGGAGAGTCTGTCTTAGAGTCAAGCTGTCCTCTTCTTACATCCAACGACCGCATTCTCTTTTGAAAATTGATGATCAAAGAGTTTGTTTTTGTGATGTTGGGAGTTGGGCTTAACAGGATCTGACCATCTCGGATGCAATAGGTGTCTGGGATATTGATTGGATAATCAAATCGATCTTGAATGGTTCCCTGTTTTAGAGTGACAAACTCATAGTTTTGAGTTCCCCATAGATACCGAACATCCATGATTCTAATAGCCATAAAGATATCCAAAGGGATATCGTAGGCTTGTTGTCCAGAGGTGACATCTGTCACATACTCTTCAATGTTTGCGGGATTGTCAATCTGAGTAATTGCATGGTAGAGTTTGTTGAGTCCTAAATTAGCTAAACGGGCAACGACGTTATCATCCCAACCTTCCGTGAGGCTGTAATCTTCACTATAGGCTTGCGCCCTTGCATCGGTAAGGATTTCTTCTAAACGACGTGTTCCCATTTTTGCTCCTTTCCATGAGGACTACTTTCTTTTTTTCCCAGCCTTCTTAGAGATGACGAGAATGGCTAAATTCTTTCTTTTTTCTTTTGGGAGATTCATTTCATTTTCTTCATCCTCATCTTCTTCTGTGAGGTCTTCAAAATAGTCGTCATCTCCATCTTGGCCATAGAAGTCTTCAGCACCCTCATAATCCATATCAGGATCTTCTTCTGTCATTGCGCCAAGTTTCTTTCCTCTTTTCATCCCCATGTTTTTTGGCATAGGCTTCATTTCTTCATCGAGATCATCTTCTAGGATTTCTTGCTCGTCTTCTACAAAATGCTTCTTAAGCATCTCTAAAAGCTGATCATGAAGTTTTTTTTCTTTCTTATAGGTTTCTCTTGCCATATCTACCTCAAAGCTTGAACATATTGTGATGCGATATTTTGTAAAGCAGAGGCTCTGGCTGTTGCTAACTCGCCCCCTCTTTTCCTCATTCCTTCCCCAGCTTCAAACTCCCGACTCAATGCAGCATTCAAAAGTTCAGCTAGAGTTTTTCTCTTCATTTCTTTAGCTTGCTTCTTAGCAGCCTTTCCTGATTCTTTAGCCGCAAAATAAGAGCCTAGTCCTTGTGCTCCTTGTCCTGCCGCCATCAAAGCGGCCGCACCAGCACTCATTGAAACTGGTTCTACCATTATTCTTCTCCTTGTGAGATATCTACTTTAATACCGCTGACATGCTCTATGAAATCCTCTGCCGCTTCCTCAACAGGGTTATCATTTCCCATTCCAAGAATATATATGGAAAAAAAAGCAATCATGACGGCCGCAAATATGGCCACACATGTCCAGAAAGGTTTTTTCAATTCTTCAGGTATCATTTGTATTTACACGCCACATCTTTTGGTTTCATGGCCGCTTGTTGAGCTGAGCCGTGATTTTTGTTTTCTTTTGGAGTTGTATTATTCTTTTTTGCATTCGGCGCGGGATTATAATTTTTCCCATACGCTTTTTCATTGTCGGTTGTCAGAGGTTTTTTCTCTTTCATCCAACCTTGCTGAGTATATTCTTTCCACTCCATGACTACTCCTCTGGGGTATTTGGTGTAAAATCAAAGTCAATACCAATGCGGTCATTGACGATGTCTTCCGCTGCTTCCTCAATGGAATTGTCGTCTGGAAGACCTACTTTTTCATTGATGTAATGACATCCTGAAAGAAGAAATAAACTTAGGAAAAATGGAAGGATTTTGATCATTTGGGACTCTCCTCAGTAACTTCTTCTGAATTTTCAGGCTTAACATCCTCAAATTTTCCCTTTCTTTCTTCTGCCATAGACCATTCTTTTTTATCTGGATCATAGGAATCACCTATTCCAAACTTTTGATCTCTAGGAAGAGGAACAGCATAACAATCTTCTGGAGGCTTCCACATATCCTCTCGGCCATCCCAAGAAACAACGTTTTTAATCTTGTGGCTTTCTTTATCTATTAATGCGTATCTCATGAAACTCTCCTTAAAAATATTCAAATACCCATACTGCGCCGTCAGCACCATCTCCGCCTGCTCCAGAGTTAGAGCTTGGATCTTGACCAGCTCCTCCGCCGCCACCTCCTCCACCAGGGGAAGCACCGTCTCCACCTGCTGCTGGAGCTGCGCCGCCTCCGCCTCCTGTCCCTGTGGCAAAGACTGCACCAGATGAAAGAGTGGAATTAGAATTTCCATTCCCACCAGCCTGAGTCATATTGACAACTCCGCCAATTCCACCCGCCAAAATTGTTGAAGGAGAGGCTTCCCATGTAGTGATATCCCCCCCATCACCGCCATTAAATCGAGTATTTCCTGTGTTGATTCCGCCGCCTCCGCCAGCTCCGCCGCCACCTAAACAGCCTCCTAATCCAGTTGATCCAGGGGCATCTTCCGCATCTGAAGCCGCTCCAATCGTTCCCCCAGATCCTGCACCAGAGACTTGAACAGCATTAAAATTGCTAAACACATATGGTTGACCAGCAGCAGTTCCTGATCCAGCTTGACCTCCACTTCCAAAAGAATTAACACTAGGACTATAGGTGTAAATATTGCCAAACGAAGTTGCTCCTCCAGCCGTCCCATCATTTCCATTTGTACTTGTTGAAGTTTGAGATGCCCCACCAGAACCGCCTGCACCCACTGTTACTGTTTCTGTATCTCCTAAAGAGGAAGCATCGCAATTAAAGATAAACATCCCTTGACATGCGCCTCCACCTCCTCCTGCTCGGTTAGTTCCGTTAGCTCCCCTTCTTCCACTTCCTCCGCCGCCTCCGCCGCCCCATCCGACGACTAAAGCACTCTTGGTGCGAGGATCTTTTGTCCATGTTCCAGAAGTAGAAAATTTTGTAATCTTTGAGGAAGGAGTATAGGAAGCTGAAACAATCATCCCATCGCTTGAGCTTAAAGTTTGAACAGTCCAGTCATCTGATCCGTCCATTCGCATTCTCATCTTGAAAATCGGAACACAAGGATTGTTATCCCACTCTGTCGTTGTGATGTCGTCGAATGAAAACAAACTATTGGCATCGCTAGCATCGGTTGGGGAGCTTGGAGTTCCTATCAAGGCCGAGGAAGGAGAAGTTTCCAAGGTATCGTCCACCCCGATCATGATCTGAATCGCGTCTTCATTGTCGTTGACTACGGCATACCCCGTGAAAGTGACATCGGAAGTGATCGCGACCCCTGTTGGAAATCCGAAAAGTGCCCCGATGATGTCGCTCCCACCTCCTGCCGTCGCATCGTCAAAACTTTGGTTTGCCGTGATGAAATATTCTTTTAAAAGACCTGCTGTTTTGCTTTTGACTGTCACAAAACCAGCATCATTGGCTGAAAGATCCCTTCCATTGCTTGAAAGGACTGAAAATGTTCCGCTGCTGAGGGACATACCTATTCTGTGCGCCCCAACCTGGGAGATTTTGTATCTTAATACCCCATTGGTAAATCCGACTGATGGTACTGTCATTTTAACCTCAACTATTTGTTATTGTTTTAAAATATCTTGTATAAGAAACCCAATTCCAGGTTTGAGCTGCTACACCTGTTACCTGAATTGTCGCTTCCTGATTTGCCGTGTCGGCCACTAGGGTTACATCTGTATCTGCATCCGATTCGCTAATCCAAATATCTGGATTGGTTCCCGCTGTCACATCTCCGCCCGATTGTCTGAAAAATTTACACCTGACACAAGCAGAGATAGAGTCTGTAAAATCGCTTTGAAAGCCATTCAGGTATGTTTCCATCACCAGCATTTCATCTTCATCTATAGAGATTTGAACAAGGTCTGTAGGCGTTGCATCTGTTGTTTGAACAACATCTTTAACCTGGATGAGTTCCGATCCTGTATATCCCGCTGGGGCATCTTCAATGATCCAACCAGAGTCTTGAACTAATTGTCCTGTCGCGCCGTCCCATCTAGCTATGGCATTATCTGTGCTGCTGCCTGCACTGCCTACGTTATTTGTCGCGCCACCCTCTAGAACCGCCAAAGTTTGTCTTGTAGGCGTGCTGTCAGTGTAAAAAAGGTTTGTCCCGTCAAACTCGACCACCCCTTCTTCTGGGGCTGTCAAGTTAGTTCCTGATGTGAATTTTAAAGGCCCAGTGCCAGCCGTAGCTGTACCCGCTTTCAGGTGAAGAGCGGCTGTAGGTGTAGCTTCGCCTATACCTACACGATCATTGGTCGCATCTACAACGAGAGTGTCTGTGTCAACGATGAGGACATTTCCTGTCGCCCCGTCAATGATCATGGAGGTTACGCCAGTCACATTGTCGGAATCGTCGATTAATACCCCGCTGTTTTGAATAAGTTTCCCCGTCGTCCCATCGAATCTGGCAATCGCATTGTCAGTGCTGCTAGCTGGCCCGACAACATCTCCAGCGGGGGCAGTTCCTGTGGGAGCTAAATTAGCAATCTGACTCATACGTATTCCACCTCTATCCAAAAGCTTCCAGAGGAAGGAGCCGTATCGTACTTGACGTAGAACTGAGTATCCTTCTTCCTGTACATATCGTTGGTTTTATAATCAAAGACGCGGCCTGTTTGAGCCGCAATCTTTTTCATATCAGTTGACTCGTCAGTTGACACATAAACATTTGCATCCGTGTCGTTGAAAATCGACAAGGTGAAACAATCGTGTGCCAATGCTGACCCCAACGCCGTATAAGTAGCGTTGAGATCACCAAAGGCGACCTCTCTGACCGCCTCATCTTTGACATTCTGTCCTGAGTTACTCATAAGAGATCGCCTCCTTGTTACAAGATAAATTGGGTTGTGTCATGAGCATAGACGTAAACAAAGTAGTCTTGGTCTGCCAATCCTGCTGCGTTATCGTCTCTTTCCACTCCGTCAAAAACCAATGTCGAACCATCGTTGGTAGTGATATTGGCGGATCCATTCGCTGTCAAAGGCTGAATGAAGACGTAAGGAGTGTCTTCAAACTTCCTTTTCCAAGTAATGGTGACTTCGTTTGATCCATCATCGTTGATATCAGCAATCGCCTGACCTCGACCATCGAGGCCAGCACTTCCTGCCGATGTTCCAACTTCCGACCCGTCTATCTTGAAAACGTACAGATAGCCGCTAGGCTGTCCGCCAAAAAGTGGGTATCCTTGTTCAGCCATTACACCCTCCTTATGATGTTGCTAGCCCATCAATGCAACCTGTGAAGGTAGGATTGATGAAGAAGTTTCCATAAGTCGAGTAGAACATTGCAAAGCTGTCGATAGGAGTTCCTGATACATGGAGAGGGAAGAAAATTGAGTCCCCGTTCTCGATGAATCCACCGCAGTCTTCACCGCGATCGATGGAATCAGGTCTAAGCTCCAAGCTTACTTTGTTTCTGTTAATAGCGTAGATTCTATCCTCTGGGCAGTATGGAGACCATTGGATACGGACTGTTCGACCGTTGAGTTTAACAGCCGCCACTTGCGATCCAGCTTCTCTCTCAGGTGCTACTGTTGGCTCAATCCAGATGATTGACTTAGCATCTTCTGAATCCTCAAACAGTCTTAGCTGAGTGTGAGAGAAGATGTAGTCAGTTGGAAGGACACCGCGAGAGTTAAATCTCATTTCCTGATCGAGTTGACGGAACAACTTAATTGATGGCCCAGAACCTGCTGCATCAATGTTTGTTGCCTGCCAACGGTATCCGACATCGACTCCATAGAGCTGACCTGATGTAGTATCACAAACACCCTTGAGACCGAACATCTCATTGTCTTTTGACTTCTGTTTGTAAATTTTTTCACCAGCCAATGGAACATGAGATCCATTTTGTCTAAGAAGTCTGATCACCCTAGTTGATAGGTTGATATCAGATACCAAGAACAGGTCGGTACTGGATGCGACGTTCAATAGATCGTTTCTGATCCAATGAGCTTCGATGAAGGATGCGGCTGTGATCGTTACCGAATAATCGCCAGGGGCGTTGGTAACCACCGATGCAATTTCCCCAAGCTCTCCAGTTCCATCCCCGAAAAATTGACGGGCGATGTTTTCCTGGAAGCTTTGCTTCAGGATTTGCATTGAAAGTTCTGTTGCATCTTCGAAAGCACCGAGATTTGTTCCCGCGCGTCTAGCCGCCTTCATGCTTTGGTTATCCAATACAGTTGTGCTGTATACGGACTTCGCAAAGAGTTGCGGATTGATCATGTAGGCAGTTGAGCTTGATGGCAATCCACCAGATGATTGTCCGCCCCCGTAATCGAGTAGCTGGCCAATGACTAGCTTGTTACCATTGAATTTTTCATTTTTACGGATTGTCCCGATCAACTGTCGGTTATCCCAGCCAGCGGCATCGACTTCAAAGCCGCCATAGGCTATTTGATAAAGTTCCGACAGATCAGAAAGGGAAAGTTGTTGTACTACTGTACTCATTTCACACCTCTTATCTTAGTGTTGTTGACTATTCCTCTTTTGCAAAATCTGCTGCTTAAGAGCATCTTTCGGAGCCATCCTGGAGTAGTTAGGTTGCTGTTTGGCTTTATAGCCCCTGACAGCATTACTCCTCTGCCTCTTCGAGAGCACTCTCGAAACGTTAGACTTCTTCACCCCTTTTAAAATTCCCTCAGCTATCTCTTCGAGATCGCTTTCATCAAAATCAGGGTTTTTTTCAAGAAGAGCCGACAACTCAAAGACTAGGGGATCGTTACCTTTTAATTTGGGATCGTGTTTCTGCAAGGCTGCAATCACAGCTTGTTGCCTTTCGATCTCATCATGTAGGTCGCCAATCCGATCAAAGAGGTCTTCCTCATTCTTTACTGTCTCCGCAAGAGTGGGGTCGGAAAGAATTCTTTGCCCGAAGTCAAATACTTGCTCCTCAGACATGCCCATCTCGCCGATAAGCTCTTGCTTCAAATCCTGGATCTTTGCTATCCTCTCACTTTCTGTAAGAGTTTCCCGCGTTTCATCCAGTTCTTTTTCTAATTGGTAAGCTTTACGCTCAGAGGGACTCATTTTAGCTAGGCTCTGTGCTTGCTTACCCAAGCCGACTAGAAAACTATTCATGTCAGCTTTTGGATCTACCTGCTTTATAGCAGAAAAAACTTTCTTTAAAGCACCTAGTGGATCTTTACTCGCAATGTTATAAAAATCTTTATAAGGTGTATATAATTTTTTTCTTTCATCAGATAATTGACGCATTCTATTTCTAACAGCAACGCCGCCAGCGGCCGCATCTCGCATTTCTTTTAACGTCATCTTCATCGTCTTGCCATCGGCTTTCAGCTCAAAAATGGCATTCTCATCAATCTCGCCCTCTTCTTCTCCTAACGAGTAGAGGAAACTTTTCCCTTTTTCTTCTCGTTCGCTATCATGGGTTTCTTCTTCTTCTTCGCTTCCCCCACCCATGCGTTGGCTATCTTCGGAAGATTCGCGAACATGTATCTCATCTGCTTTTTGCTCTTGAAAGGCATTTTTTTCCCTCTCTTGATCTTGCTGCTCTCTTTTCTCATGGAGTTGATCAATCAAGCTAGCTTTACTTTCTTCTCTTGTTACTTCTTCCATTTGCGCCGTCATGCCAAATCTCCTTCTTAGGTCTAAGTTGGCTCAGGAAGAGTTTCTGCTTCTTCTCTGTCCTGAATTGGTAATTGTTCTGGTTGAGGTTGTCCCTCTTCGCCTTCGCGGTCAACTTCGATAATTTGTTCGCTGGTCGATTCTGGTACGGGTCTCGCTTCTTCAACCGCCTGTTCCTCTTCCTGGGGATTATCATTATTAGGTAATGGAGAGAAAAACATTGGGAACTGCCGCAGCCCAGCGAGTCTGGAGGCAAAAACTTCACTTTCGGCTGCTTGGTCATACATGAGCTTTTCTGTGGCGGTTACGTGTCTTTCAAACAGTTCCTTAATGTCGGGCGGAGCAAGTTTGTACTCACGGCTTTGCAGAGGTATCCTATGCGTATCCCAGTGAGTGATGAGATCCTCATACCTTTCGGGAGGAGGGACAGGCACTCCATTCAGCATATCTTCGTTTTCAGATTCGGCCGCATTCACTGCTGCTGTAATGGTATTTTGGAATTTATCGCTTGAGCTTAAGCCCAGCATATCGATAAAAACTTCATTGGATATGATGTCTGGAAATTCTCTTTTGATCGTCATGATCAACTGGGTTCTGGCCGCCTTTGAATTTGCCAGGTTTCCAGTAGTTGTGATCTTAACGTCGTAAACCTTATCGAGATTGTCGGGATCGAAATATTGAAGGTTGAATTTATTGTCTCGACCGATTATCTTTATAAGCCTTTGATCGTCGGTATCATAATGATCTCTAGCAATCACGATCATGAAACGGTATAAATGTTCCATGCACTTGATATGGTTTTTAATATCTGGTGCAGCTAATTGAATTCTTTGGTCTTCGAAATGTTGCAAAGCAATGAAAGAGTCGAGTTGAGCGTTGGGAGTGTCTCCCCTGACCATTGGGGTCTGACCACCAAGTTCTATGATATTTTTCTTGAGATCCTCTCTAAACTTGAAGATGGAAGTGGTGTTGGTAGTCGGAGTCTCGATAGTAGGTTTAATATTTCCTCTCCACTCCATGACAATGACACCGTTGGGCATTCTCTGAGCATCGACACCTGCCGTCTCGTGAACCATCACCTTCGGAGACTCAGCCTCAAGATTCTTGTAGATCTGATTAGTCAAGCGGTTATATCCGCTGACAACGTTCCTGGTATTCCTGAAAAGAATAGGATTTCCTCTGACACCGAAACCGATATCCAAATCCATATATCGAACCAAAGGAAGTTCTCGGTTATTGACGAGAGTAGTGCTTCCCTCCATCGTCTTCTTTTCCAAAACGTGTTCATTGGTAGCCACGAAATGGTAGCCATTTGGGAGCATTGGATGAGATCTGTGGTAGAAATTGTAAACCTTGGTGAATTCTGATGCACCCTTGTCAAACCCGCTATTTGGATCATACTTTGAGAGATTCGGATTTTTCTTATCCTTTGAAAACTTCACCTCGTACTCGCTTTCTACCTCGCAAGTCTCTTTCCTGTCTACCCAATAGAACCAATTTGAATCTTTGTAGTAATGCTTGGGATCGATCATCACATCGAAAGGAAGAGGATTCACTAGATCGATATCCCCTATTCGTTGGTGTTTATCAACCTTCAACGGATTTCCGTCTTTGTCTCGGATCGGCCGATCATCTTCATCAACAAGAGGAAGGTCGTCATCCACTAAATTTTTGGCCATCGGATGAATGTCGCCCATGAGATAATCCCATTTAGGGATAACAAAACATTCTCCAAAAATCTTCTTTTGAAGCTCCCACTGAATCCGCTTGATATCAATGTCCATATCGTATGACATGCTGTCCAGCCACATCTTAACGATTTTGGCCGCAACTTTGTCTTTGTAGTCATCATTATTCGGAAGGACTTGAGCGGTAAGTTCGTTGGAAACAATCGTAGAAACCTGCTCCCTAACAAGCAAATACATCTCGTTGATATAAATATCATCGGGTTCATCCATGATCAATCCTTGCTGCAAGTAGACTGCAACCAAAGGAGAGAAGAAGTTAGGATTAATACCTGTGCTTAAGAATATCTTTAGGTTGTTTTTCTGCTCTGAAAACAGAGGTTGATAATAACTTGAAAGGGCATTGTCAGTGTCTTCGATCCAAGTCAGAATGTCAGAGTCATTGTCAAGGTCAAGCTTGTAAAAGGGAGGAATGTAAGGAGTGTTTCTTTGAAGATAGAGTCTTTGGATATCCTCTTTGGCCATTAATCAGACTCCTCTTCTTTTCCGCCAAAAGCTTTATGAAAATTTTGCCATTTTTCTTTATTGAATTTGTCCTTCATCAAAAGTAGATCTTTCGTCTCTGAATCGATTTTTCCCAAATAAGCTTCCATCTGTTTTTTAGTAACAAGATCGGAAATCATCCTCTCGCAAACATCTAATTGATCTTGTTTATCACTTTTCAACTCTTGTATATCAACTCTGATTCTAAGGAACATTCCCACACATGCAGCAAGAGAAACCATACAAAGGAGCGTTAGGAAAATAACCCAGATCATGCTATATCTATATAAAAATCTTTTACACAAGTAAATGAGGGATTAATGATTATTTTGCAAGGAAATTTTTTATGAGTTTTTACGAACCGATATCAGCACCAAAAAATAATCAAGGAAGTTCGAATTTTCGATACGCATCAGGATACAAGAAAAATCCCAAAAACCTTCCAGGGAATCAACCCGATCTCTACGACGTTTTCTGGGAAAACATACGATCCCATCGTACATTTCACCAAGGCCAGGAAGAAATCATCAAAGCCTTTTTCGAAGAGCAATACAAATACATCTTCATGAGGATCGGAAGGAAGGGAACTAAAACAACGAGTAATATTATAATAGCATGGGGGTATAGTCTTTTAGTGCCGCGCAGCACTTGCTTTATCACACTGCCAACCATTACCCAAGCCATCGAAGTCTACTGGGATGAAAAACGGCTGCAATGGTGTGATCTTGCAGATACTCACCTTTTCGATCTTTTCGTTAAAAACGTAGATAATAATAAGCACGTCATCACTTTTGTTAATGATTCCACTATAAAATTGACGGGTACTTGGAGCGAGGCAAGAGGAAGAGGAACTCAGCCAAACTTGCTGATTGCCGATGAGATCCAGGACTGCTCTGCCGATTATCTTGATGCAATGGAACCGAACCTGGCGGCCAAGTCCGACGCTCGATGCGTGATGAGCGGAACTCCCCCTAAAAAACGCAATCACTACCACACATGGGAAGATCGAATCGCAAACAACAAGCAGGGATACACCCTCAAATATTCTTCCTACATCAACACATCCCTCCCACACCTTAAGGAGTGGCTCGATAACAAACGCGAGGAATTGATCAAAGCTGGAAAAGAAGATGTCTGGCTCCGCGAATACATGGCCGAAGATTGCTTCTCATCCGATGAAAGAGTTCTTCCAGATATCACGGTTCAAGATTCCGATGAGATGATGAATCACCTTAAAAGAACAGATCCCACTGTATTTGAACCGCTTATAGGGATTACCATCTCTCCTCAAACGCTGTCATGCTGTTATGCTGTCATACTGTCATCCCGTTATACTGGGGTTCAGATGTGGGTTCTCAAAACCGAAACAAAGGCGAGGCTTTGGGATAAAAGCTATGAAGAGATCTATACGGAAATGGAAAAAGAAATGGATAATCTCTCAATGATTTTCCCCAAGCCTTGGAAAAAAATTGTCTATGATGAAACCGAAAGTTTTACCGACGTTGTGTCTCATGTGACACAGGCTCGAAAAGACTTAAAATGGAAAAATAGAGGAATTCCTCTTCTCAAAGAAATGATTTTGAGCAATAAAGTAAATTTTAGCACTCAAGCAGATCAATTCGCTGTTGAAGCTCAAAATCTGCTAAAGGAAGATGATATACGTGAATATCCTGTCGTTTGCACTATGGCTATGTTGGCGAATGAATATTATCAGCCACCCTCCCTATCGAAAGATGAACAAGTGGTTTGGGATCAGTTCGCGCCCTTGCGCGATGCTGGAATCGTTTGCTATCCCCCCAGAAAAAAAGGGAAAGAATGGATGAGCTTCAATTGGAAGTGAAATTATCTGTCGGAAAAACCAGTAAAACGTAAATTATCCATTCAGAAAATTTTCATAGGTTCAGACATTAATCGTATAAACCCATTGCCTCACGAATATCGTTTATCCTGTTAAGATAATTTTTGTTTAGCTCAACATCTGTATTTTGATCTGGAAGATCGTTATCTAAAACTAGGTGATTAGCAAAAACTTCAAGAGCAACTCTTATCGTCATAGAACACCCAGGGCCAACATTGACTCCATTGATAATGATTTCAGGCTCTTTCAAAGATTCTTTCTTATCTTCATGAATAACATCAGAAAACATATAGTTTACATTGAATACTACAGGAATTAATGTTCCATCTTCAATAAAACTTTTCACAATTTTCAATTCTTTAAATTTATTCAATAAAGATATTAAATCTTTTCTATTTAATTTATTTCTTTCACCGACTTCATCAGTTAGAAAAATTGAAGCATCAGTTTTCCATCCGCTATTTCCTTTTGTCTCTCTCATTCTCTGAAAACTTTTTGAAAATAAACGAGTAAATAATCCTAAAGCAACTTCCTCTTTCATCAAAAAAAGAATATCCATTATTTTATTTGGTATAGGTGTAGAGAATGGTTTGCACTCAACATCTAATTTTTGAAAAATTTCATCCATCAATAGTCTAGTCCTTTTCTTTCACCCATAGAGTCTATGAATCTTACAACACTATTGAGGATATCTTCAACTGTTTTGGGCTGCCACTTAAAGTAAATATCTATGGTGTCTGAACCTTTATGTACCCAAACATAAGCCTTTGTCCAATCAACCTTCAATTTGTATTTCTTTTGATATTCCTGAATTTTAGAAACGTTGATAGACTTATTTAAACGCTCTCTGCCGACTTTTTTCTTAACAAGGCCTACCACATAGGCTGATATGCTTTTACGCGGTCTGAAGCCGTTAGAAAGCTTTTCATGGGCAATCTTGAGTGTCTCATAAACATTAAGCATGTCATCTTGCTTTGACATGAAAGAAACGGATTGCCAATCCAGCTTGTGAGATTCCGTGAATTGTTTGATGTATGAGGTCACCTGCTCATATTTTTCTTCATTTTTCCATTTTTCAAAAAGAGGCGATTTTTCCTTTTTCGATTCTTTTAAGAAGCGTTCATAAGAAGCGATATATATAGGGCCGTTTTTTTGGGGGGTATTTCCCCCCCAATCCTCAGAATCTTTGGGGGGTATTTCCCCCCCAATCTTTTTGTTGAAATTTGAGTTATGAACATCCTCTTCATTCCCTTCAAAAGGAGATGTTTCTTCAAGCATTATTATAAATTCAACCCATTCACACTCAAAGTCTAATGAATATTTATATGATTTATTTCCATAAGGAGTTCTCTTCAAAAATCCAGTTTCTCGGATTCTCTTCATGTAGGTTTTTATCTCAGATTTATCGCAACGAAGTTTTTTAGAAAGGAAGTCATACGTGATTTCATTTTCAGTCCAAATCCGACCATGCTCCCATGTATTTGCCCAGAAAAAATTTGCTAGCTTAATTTCTATTACAGACTTTAAACGGTATATGATATAGTTATGAAAAACGAATCGATGTCTTCTTATAGAAGCCAAGATGGCTCTATCTCCATCTTGATTTTCACCTTCTTCGAATACTCGGTTTGATACGAATTTTTGAGCGGCATTAAGTAATGTCATGATAGTCTCCCTCGTTTTTTCGAGGGAGGCTATTTTTTTTGCCTAAATGTAAAATTTTGAATGGCATCAGCCTTCCTCGGTGTTGTTAAACAAATTAATTTAACACCAAAACCGAGTTGCCATTTTCCCAGACTTGCGATATAATTCCCGACACAACAATGCAGTCATTGCGCTAACAATGATTGTAGAAGATTGATTTCAAGAAGACGTTCGAGAAATACAACTTCTATTGTCGGTTCTTAGATCACAAGTCTAAGATTTTGGCGGCAAACATCGGTTAAGATGTCCAAAAGGGGAGCTTTGCTCCTCTTTTTTTTATTCCTTTCAAGATAGCCTATCAAAACGTAAAAGTAAATCTCATAAATACTTGAAATATCGTTCCAGATATGACATTCTGATGGTTTTATCCCATGTCGAATGAGCTGAGAGTATTGCTATGTCGGACAGAATGAAGGTCACATTTATGAATGTAAACCAGGAACCAGACGGATTCGTTGTGGCTACTCTTGGTTTTCACATTCTGTCGATGGATCTATTTCTTAGCAAAGCAAAACTTATCAAAAAAAAAGACGGATCTTTTTATGTAGCTCCTCCTAGCGAGGAATATCAATGCCCAAAAACAGGTCAAAAAAAATATGCTAATTTCTTTTGGTTTGGAGAAAGAACCTCTGATTTTTTTCAAAGCGAAGCCAAGAAAGCTATAAATACATTTTGCAAACAAAAAGGGATAAAAAACCCGATGGATGAGTAAAGAATTGATTTTAGAAATCCTGAATGATAAGATCCCATCCATTGAAACAGACGATGTAGTTTTTTTAACTGAGATAGGAGATTTTATCAAATATGAAGGAACAGTCTACCACCGAGGAGACTTCAATAGACTCCTGCAAGGAAGAGGAATCGAAACCAAAGGCGAAAAATTCGTCTTGCGCGAGTATTATACTTATTTTGAAATTTCACCTGACTAGCGGAAGTGTTTTGACTAAGTATGCAAAGGTTGCTAAACACGAAAAAGAAAGCTTTCAGGAAACGATCGTTAAACAGGTATGCCAAGGGGGCAACAAATGGTTTTTCTTCGTTGAGAGCAAAAGTCCGCAGCCTATGAAGAGCACATTGTTCAATATCCCCGAAGTTTTATCTCTGGAGATGGAGGAGCTGGCAATGGACAATTTTGATGTGGAGGGGAAAAAATGAGGAAGGCTTTTTTCCTGATCGTTTCGATTGTTTCGATTATGTTTTCTGATTGCGAGGCTTACAAGTATGAAGTCAGCGCATGCGCCATCTTTCAAAACGAGGCTCCTTACCTCAAAGAATGGATCGAGTACCACCGACTGATTGGAGTTGAGCATTTCTGGCTCTACAACAATTCCAGCACCGATGACTATAAGGATGTTCTAAAATCTTACATCAAGAAAGGAATCGTTGATCTGATCGACTGGCCAAGCCCAGAGGATAAAGACTGGACTCCCTATCAAAAACAGGCTTATTGCGACTGTTTGAAAAAGGCTACTGGAAAAACTCATTGGTTAGCAGTCATAGACCTTGATGAATTCATTGTTCCAAATACTTGCGACACTCTTCAAGAGTTTCTACTCCCTTATGGGAATTGCGGAGGCATTCTTGTTCATTGGCAGATGTTCGGTACAAGCGGATATTGGGAGATCCCAGAGGGAAGTTTGATGACTGAATGTCTTTACAGGAAGGGAGAAAAGGAAGCTCATTACAACATCAACGTGAAGAGCATTGTGCAACCTCATCGCTGCCAAGCCTTCGCAGTGCATCACGCAATCTACAAGCCTGGTTCTTCACACCACTATCCTCATGATGCGGGAAGCGGAAAAATCCGAATCAAGCAAATTCAGATCAACCATTATTGGACGCGTGACGAGAAGTTTTTTCGAGAAGTAAAAGCAGACAGGCGCGCTCGATACGAGGGTAATGAGTGGAGCGAAAACACCATACAAAACCATCTGGATCGACTTGACAAGGAAGATGACTTCTCCATCTCACGATTCTTGCCAGCATTACATCAAGCCGTCTTTCAATAATACTGTCATGCTGTCATTATGGTATTGGGCTAATCGGTAACGAAACAGACGTTTGGGGATCAGCTCTTTGCTCGCTATCCACCACATCCGTTGCCTGTCCTTCTGTATGAACCATTGTGATTGCATACGTACAGGAACTTAGCAGTCCCAACATTCCAATTAATAAATACTTTTTCATATTGCCTCTTTAAAAGGAGGGGGACATAAGTCCCCCGCCAATTGAACCCCTAAAAGGAGATTGTCTTGGAAAAATGTTATGATTGGTATCCACACTCCCAAACCATGATTGGCACTGCTCCTGCAATGTCTGTATCTTGGAGGAAATAGAAGAAAGGCATCACATTCAAAGCATCAGTGAAAGTGTAAGCCGCTGTTGTGCTTGGAGCCACTCCATCGATTAGGTAGGTGACAACCCCTGACGCACTTACATTGATCTGAAGCTCGTGAGTTTCTGTATCTGCCCAATTATCGGTTGTGTCGGTTGTGACTGTCGCCGCACCCCCTGCAATTGTTTCGATATTAATGTTTCCTGAAATCACATTGAGAACAGCCATGTCGGCATAGTCATCAATGTTTGCCTGGTTAGCTTCTACTTTTCTGAAACCGACAGCACAATCATCTGTTCCCGAAACATCCGCAATGCTGAATCGGCATCGAAGGAAAAATGCTTCATCTGTTCCAATAATAAAGGAAGGAATCTGAGAACTTAAGATCCCGTGATTGAGTTCTAATCCATCATTAGCAGTTTGATCCATCGATCCCATGTCAAGACCGTTAGCCGTAATGGTAGGAGCTACGATGGTTTGCGTCCCTAACACATGATATTCAAAAGCTGTTGTTGGAAGGATTAAAATATTTTCATCGCCCGCTGTTCCTGTGGCCGCTCCCCCTGCTTTATTTGAGTAGACGGGATTTTGCTTAAAAGTTTCATAAATGTACTTTTCGTCCCAGTACCTGCGATTAATGGCATCTTTGTATTGATATTGAGCAATTTTTGATGGTGTAGGCATTTTGACCCCCTATATTGTTAAGTTTAACCACGCATATTTTGCCAGACTGCTTCTTCATCTGCTTTTTTTATTGCAGGACTCATGTCATGGCAGCCCATTTTTTTGCCTGGCATATCATGTTTACTATCCTTCTTACCTTTGTAGTGGTTGGAAGGTGTCATATCGGCTTTTTGTTTTGTTTGGGGGTTCATATCTCCACGCATTCCGTAGCTTTTCATTGTATACCTCCTATTGGGGTTTTCCTTACTTCTATAGGATTTGACAAATTTTCGCCACAGTATTAAATTATTATTTTATTAAGAGGTGATCATGCAGGAAGAAATTGTAACAGTGACTTTTCATTGCAAAAAAGATAAGCATTGGAAACTAAAAAAAGTCCTGATTGAAAAGCAGATGACGGTTAAGGATGGGTTCAATCTTATGATTGACGACTTTATTGACGAGTGTGAAGATTTAAAAATGGTCTCGGACAACCTTCCTCTGTACATGAAAATATCAAAAGAGAAAGCAGTTGAATGGAGTGAACTTAAAAGAAGGATGAAGCTTGATGAAATACAGAATTATGGTAGCTACGACCCCGTCAAAAAAAATCAACGAACTGAGCAAAGATGAAAAATTCCATTTAACTCAATGCTTTGATCTCATGGAGTCTTGCGGGCAAGTGGGATCTCTCATGGTCTTGGTCAAAAATATTTGGAAGGTGAAGATTTATAAAAATCTAAGAGCTATCTATATGATTCAAAAAGATGAAATTGTCATCCTTGACATTCTCAGGTGATCCCTCACCATCTCGGACGATTAAATAAAATACATGCAATCATAAAGCCAAGGTTAATCCCGCAAATCAGCAGAGACATAGCTTGGCAAAAATCGAAAACATCCATGTGGCCCCCCTTTTAGGAACCACAAATATCATATTCAATTAATTTGTTGAACAAAATGTTATGCCATTTCTGGAAGCTGATCAGGATGATTGTCTTCATATTGTTTCATGTAACCCTCATAAATTTGAGTAGCCCCATGTCCAATCAAAGCTCTTCCTAGATACATACATCCAGGGAAAGGCAGTATTTGAATTAAAAACCCACATGCAATTTCTACTCCACCGATCAACGCTCTAACAGGAATGTCGTCGAGATCGTTTTTCTTTTCATCTTTACCTTTTGCCATAAAATCAACACATTGATCATAGCGATTGTTGTCTGGATGTTTTGGAGGTTTTGCATGTTTATTATAGTAATAATATCTAATACGGCTTTTGAATCTATTCATTCCCTCATATGCCTCTGGGCTAACTCCTGAATGCTGATCAAACTCCGCAAGCATGTTTTCAATATCTCCAGTTTTATGGAGCTTCTTATCTATCTTCCTTTTGAAATGGGCAACTTCATAAGCGCAGTGTTCACCGCTTTTAAACTTTTTGAATCCCACCATTTTCTTTAGGATCTTACTTAGTGTTTTTTTAAACCAACGCTTTAGCTTTTTACACCATTTCTTTAGAAAGAAAGTTTTTGCCACAGCTTCTTCTTCTTCCGCATCGGCAATTTCTTCAAACTGTCTAAACATGTCTTCATATTCCCCCAGTGATTCATAGTCAATTTCCTCTTCGACTACTTCATCACCACAAAAATAGCAGTTGCAATTGCTGTTTGCTAATGCGGGAACACTTTGGAATACAAGTGTAATAATACAAAGGCAACAAATACAGCTCCTAAAATTGTAGAAATTAATTTTCTCCATTTCTTTCTATCCTTTTGGTTTATCGTTATTCCAACGCTTTCCAAAGCATCGGCAAGTTCTCTGACTATACGTATTGATATAGTCGCGCAAAACAGTCCGTATAGGAGACATACCCATACGACTGGATTTCTGGGAAAATCAGATATTACATTCAAAAGTTCTTCATTCATTTATTTTTTCTCCTTTATCATCTTAGACCCCAATTTTTCACATGAGCACTCATCTCTGTTTCGTAGAGCTTGTCAATAGCCTTCTCTATGATTTCAGAGATACTTCCTTTGTTTCCTTGTATTACCATCTTAGCATGAAGCTTATTGAGCTTGTCATTGCTGTATTGACTCAAGTAAAAGGTTCTCTTCTTTTTAGCCGTTTCGTCCTGTTCATTTTTCGAGGAAGGTTCTAGCTTTACTTCTTCCTTTTCCTCTTCCTTGATTGATTCTGACAATTTTTTTTTAATGGAATCCCCAGTAAACACTAATCTACTCATTATTATATTCCTCCTTTAAAGGCTTCCAGTGTGTGACAAAATCATCGGCATGTTCCCAAGTTTCGTGACACCAAGACGGTTTACCGAGTTCGTTAACCCCATCCAACCATGAGATCGCGACACACTCTGTGTTTTTAGCTAATACTTTTACATTTTGTTGAGGAAGCCTATCTTTGCAAGATATCCACTCACTCATAATGGCAACTGCAACATTTCAGTTATCTTTTCTAGCTTTTGAAAAACTTCTTCTTCATTTTCGCATTTTAAAAAAATAGTTCTGTATCCATTTGTAAAGGCTGCTCCAATTTGGAACTCTTCTGTTGTAAAAATATGTGATAATTGATTTCTGTTAACGATCAGCCTTCCAATTTGAATGAATGTAAAGTCCATTTTATGAATTCCTATTTTTGAATTTCTTTTTTTTTCAATGTGGTAAAAACAATTTAAATGATCATCACACAATACTTTTTGACATGCAGAATAATTTCCACCAGACACACAAGTATGAGTTGCTTGTTTTTTGCAAATCTCACATTTTAAATTTTTATGATTTTCACAAAACTTTTCTTTTGTTTGGACAAAGACATTCATTTGAATAGTCAAATTCACAATTATCCATTGTTAAATCCATTTTCCGTCACACACTTTGCAATAAACTCCGTTATTTCCCTTTTCACTGCAAGACTCATCACCGTTGACACATTCAGTATTTAAAATTTTATTACAATGTTCTCCGCACCAAGGGCAAAAATTAATTTCTTCTGGAATATCTTCTATCAAATAAGGTTTTCCATTTTCCCAGCGAACATTATCATAGAATTCTTTACAGCACATTTCTAGCTCTTGCCATTCAGGGATCTTTTTTTTTGGCCGATCAGGAATTTTCATCCAATAATGCACATTTGGTAAATGACAATCATCACTCCAAAAACCAACTTCCATCTCACTTGATTGAGGACACCATTGTTGACTATTATCAATCCATTTACCTAGATACACCTCACCTTCTATTTGATCGTACAAAAGAATTTCAGTTCCATCTCTTGGAGCGGTTTCTATTGATTCCCAATTAACTCTCACTCCGAAATTTTGATCATTAGGAACAAGTTTATAATCCCATCCTACTTGATTAGAATCGTTCACTTGTCTTTGTTCAATAGTAAAGCTTCCTGGATGAATGTCATTTCCTAATTGATATTCTTTTGCTACGTATGCTTTACACCAATCATCAAGAATTTTTCTATTTTCATTAGAGATTTCTCTTAATGCTTTATGAAAAGTAAACTCATATTCATCATCACTTTTAATTGAGTTAGGATCGATTTTGCAGCTCATTTTACCTTCCTCATTTGTTTCAAAAATATCATCAAAATTATACCTCATGTTTTTAACCCTTTTAGTCTTAGTAAAACCTCTTCTTTTAAATCCATATAGGCTTCAGCACTCTTACATAGAGGATCATGTTCAAATACAGAAACACCTAAAAGTTGAGATTCATTAAGTTTTATATTTACTGGTATTCTTGATTTAAATATCAGGTCGTCAAAAACTTCCTCTAATTTCTCCATTACAGTCTTTGAAAGGTTAGTTCGTTTGTCAAAGAAGTTAATAAGAACTCCTAGAAACTTGCATCGATGGTTGACAAGATCCCCCATTTCTTTATTAACGTAGTTGATGGTTTCAATAAAGCTATCCACTCCCTCCATGCTGAAGTATCCAAGCTGAATTGGCATGATCACCCAATCACATGCAAGGAAGGCATTCATACAGATGTTACCAAATGTAGGAGGGCAATCGATTATACAGTAGTCAAACCTTCCTCTAATCTCTTCACTGTTTACTTTCTTTCTAAGGCGATATTCTTTTGCTCCCATCAGAGAAAGCTTCATTTCAGTCATGGCTAGATTCAGACTGCTTGGAATAACGAAAAGCCCATCCTCTTTCGTTGGGACAATCACATCATTTGGTTGGACAGATTCTTTTGTGAGTAGATCTGAGATATTATTTTCTTTAGGTTGAACCGCCAACCCCTTAGTCGTGTGGGCTTGATGGTCGGCATCGATAAGAAGCACTTGATTGCCATCCATAGCGAGAGCTGAACCTAGATTAATAGTCGTTGTACTTTTGCCAACTCCCCCTTTTTGATTTGCTATCACTATGGTTTTCATAGACTTACTCCTTTTTATGACATGCCATCATACCATAATGCTGTCATGCTGTCAAGACATAATACTGGTATTAATGTTGTGTGAAAAAGGTTGACAAAAAAGATGAAACGTGTATAATAGGAGACCTCACGGCAAACTATACACAGGTATCTTACTGTATAATAT
>Ga0180438_10001973_pt1 | contig 34856 bp, 19 predicted proteins | sample SS_ome_12_FD_132455 | JGI IMG/M metagenome (GOLD analysis project Ga0180438, IMG submission 132455) | Hypersaline lake sediment archaeal communities from the Salton Sea, California, USA - SS_3_D_2 metaG | ecosystem: Environmental > Aquatic > Non-marine Saline and Alkaline > Hypersaline >... | reverse complement strand
TGGCGCCAGCACCATACCGCTAATCCAGGGCAATTCTACGCCAGTTCGCCCTACCCACCCATGCCCGGGGGAGTGAACATGAAGAAATCCTCGCGTGGCCGCCGATCGCACGAGTCGGCTGCCAATCTCGACGCCATGCCCTTCTACCACGGGGTTCGCGAGGCCTTGGGACAGCAGGGATGTCCTCTATGCCGCCTGCTCGCCCGGGACGCCGATCGCTATTTGGATGCTGTCTTGTGGGAGTTGGTCAACGACCCGGGCGTGCGGTCGGAACTCAACCAGGCCCGGGGGTACTGCCCGCAACATGGCTGGATGCTGGTCCGCGCCGGTGCTGCGGTGGGCATAGCCATCCTCATGCGCGACGTCGTCCAGACGCTCCTGGACGTGCTGCCAGCGAACCCAGTGGACGATCATTCTGGCTCCAAGCTACGTGGGGTTCTTCGCCGGCTGGATTCGGACGATGTGCCCGAGTTCATGCGAAGCCAGGACAAGGCCCAAGGTCCCAAAAGGACGCTCAAACTGGTTCAGGCCCTTTCCCCCCAGGCACCCTGTCCCGTCTGCGCCCGGTTGGAGCCCAGGGAAAAGGATTATGTCAGAACCCTCGTGGCGCATCTGGAAGAGCCAGGTGGCCTGGCCGAGGCCTATCGCGACTCCGATGGGCTGTGTCTGTCCCACTTTCGCCTGGCCCTGGCCAGTGCTCCGTCGACGGGTGCGGCGCAGGCGCTGGTCGCTGCCCAGCAATCGGTATGGGAGCGCCTCCATAGGGATCTAGGCGAATTCATCCGCAAGAACGACCAGCGGTTCCGGGACGAGCCGTTCGGCGAGGAAAGAGACGCCTGGCGCCGGGCGTTGGAAGCGATCTCGGGCCCCCCGCCCCGCAGCGAGTCTGGACGGGGAGGGTTGACCCAATCGGTATGAGAATGCATTTGGCAGAACCCGTATCTTTTTCGTCTACATTCCGTTCTGTATAGAAAGGGGGTGCATATAAAGACGGATAGGGCCCACCCAGTACGATCGCTCCTAGCTGACCAGGCGCCCGATTTAATCTCTCCTGCTAAAGGACGCCACTAGGAGCGAAATCGGATGGTAGCGACGATTTCAATCGTTGGCGCCGGGCAGCGACTGAAGTAGCCACGACGGATGAAAGCTATTCTCCGGGAGATCAACGTTCTCTAACGCCCGGACGACTCAAGCAACTGATTTTCGAGGAAGACTATCTGCTCAAGGAGGACAGGTGCGATGAACGGCAAAAGGACAACTTGGCTGGTTGTAGGCGTCTTGCTGTTGGCGATTGCTGGCCCAGGCATCCTGTGGGCTAGCGGTGGAGAGGGGATCGTCACCGCTCCCCCGCCAGCCGCCGATGGCACCCAACCTCAGGCCGCCGGTGAATACGTCGTGCTGGCCTGGAATGACCTGGGCATGCACTGCTACAATCCCAACTTCCAGGACATCGGCGTGCTCCCCCCCTGGAATACCCTGTGGGCCCAGGTGATCCGCGTGGGGGACCCACCCCAGGTGATTACCACCGGCATCTCGGTCACCTTCTTCTTTGCGGACAACACCTACTCGGTGGTGAAATCTGACTTTTGGGATACCAGTCCGTACACGCCGGCCCAGAATGCCCAACTCCTCTTCAACCTGCCCGAACCCCTGCCCGATAACATCGGGTTGGCTGGCACAGGGCTGTCCGGCGAGATGGAGCTGCGCGGCGACCACTTTGTCGCCGAAGGCATCCCCCTCACCGAGTTCCGTGACAGCGATCCCACCACCCCATACCCCTACCAGGTGGCCACCATCGTGGTGCATGACGCCACCACCGGCGTAGAACTGGCGCGGACGAACCCGGTCGCACCGGTCTCGACCGAGATGCACTGTGAGAATTGCCACTACGATTTCGGCCCCGGCAACGAGGATTTTGGCACCGGCGTCATCGAACAGAACATCCTATCCCAGCACGACGACGAGAACATGGACGAGTATCCGCCCGGCCACGAGGGGCCCTTGATGGATCGCCGCCCCATCCTCTGCGCCGAATGCCACGCCTCCAATGCGTTGGGTGCGCCCGGGGCGCCCGGCGTCCCCAGCCTCTCCAACGCCATCCACGACAAGCACAAACAAGAGGTGACCCAGGACCTGGCGGGCTGCTACCAATGCCATCCCGGCCCACAAACCCAATGCCTGCGCGACGTTATGTACACAGAAGAGGGGATGGATTGCGTGGACTGCCACGGCACCATGGAACAGGTCTCGCAGAACCCAGAGCCCTGGTTCAACGAACCGCGTTGCGACAATGATGCCTGTCACGGTAGCGCCTACCAACAGGATCAAGCGCTGTACCGGATGTCCAGTGAGCATGGCGGCGTGTACTGCGCAGCCTGTCACGATAGCCCCCACGCCATTGCGCCCAGCCGCGAAGCCAACGACGCCATCAAGTTCATCGGCTGGCAGGGACACAACGGCCCCCTGGATACCTGCATCGTCTGCCACGCATCGTGGCCCGCAGATCCCGGCCCACACGGCATGCTTGCCCCCGACGTACTGAACTTCTCCTTCGAGCCAGACTATCTGGGCTCAGGAGAGCCGGGTACGCAGGTCGTCTACAGGCACACGCTAAAGAATACGGGCAACCTCACCGACACCTATGACCTGGCGTGGAGCAGTTCACGCGAATGGGCGTCTGTGGTGGCAGGGAGCGAGCCTCCGTTCACCCTACTCCCCGGCGGGACGGAACACGTCACCGTCACCATAGTCATCCCCGAGTTGGAGGAGGTGCGGGGTCTGGTCGACACGACGGTGGTCACGGCCACCTCGGCAACGAGCCCTACCCTGGTCGAGCGTGTGATCGACAGGACCATGGTGCCGCGCATGCGCGTCTACCTGCCCATCGTACTGCGGAACACACCGTAGACATCGCCGCCCCGCAAGCCGACAAAGGCGGGATGGAAACGAATCCATCCCGCCTTTTTTCTATCCTGACCCTGACGCCAGTTACCCCAATGCGACGCGAGAATTGCCTTCTATCCCTTCGGTTGGGTTTGAACTCGATTGTTCGGCCAGGTAAAGAATATCCCAAAGAACTCTTGGGGTGTCAAGGGGCAGTTTTTCGTGCACAATGAAAAACTGTGAATTACCCCTTCAGTGCATATCCTACACCGCGGACTGTGCGGATGATGTCTGACCGTCCCGCACAGGCTTTCGCTTTCTTGCGGATGCGATGGATGTGGTGCCGCATGATGTCGCTTGCCTCAAACCGGTCGCACGCATATCCCTGCACCTGCCGGACCAGCTCCTGTGCATTGACCACGTTGGGAGCTTTTTCGACCAGATAGGCCAACACGTGAAATTCGGTAGGGCTGAGTTCGAGCCTGTGTCCGTCCAGCACGACGACATGGCGCGCCAAGTCTACGACCAGCCCTCCCTGTTTCAGGCGCTGTGCCTCCTCTGTCGTCGCTTGGGTTATCGCCGGCTCAGGGGTGGGGAGCGGCTTGACGACAGCGGTCCGGATTTCCTCCAGGCTGGCTGTCAGGCTCTGTTCCACCTGAAGCAGCAGGGCGCGCTGTCTTTGCTCTCGCTCGCGCTTGAGGAGCGCAGTGCGCACACTCTCTCGTAGGCTGGCTGCTTCACATGGCTTCAACAAGTAGTCGTGAGCGCCCTGGCGTAGCGCATTGATGGCCGTCTCCATAGATCCATGGGCGGTCAGAACGATCACAGCCGTATCGAGCGCCTGCTCGCGCAAGGCGGCCAGAACCTCCAAGCCGCCGATGCCTTTCAGCCTCAAGTCGAGCAGCGCCAGATCAAATCGCTGGCTCGCAATATGGGCCAACGCAGCCTCGCCGCTTTCGACGGCGACCACCTGATAGCCATCCCGCGTCAGCAATTCTTCCAGAGAAAAGCGGATGGCCTCTTCGTCATCCACAATGAGGATTCTGGCTGATGTAGTCATCGTCGTCCCTTTCCCTGTTCTGCAATGGCGTTGCCTGCGTTCCCTGCCACTCCCTCGCCAAGCTTCGAGGCTCAGGATGGTGCAACGGGTAACAGGATGCTAAAGCTCGTTCCCACTCCCTCCTCGCTGGTCACCGAGATCTGCCCGTTGTGCGCTTCGATGATGTTGTAGCTGATGGACAGTCCCAGCCCGGCACCCTGTTCCTTGGTGGTGAAAAAGGGTTCGAACAGGCGGGCTTGGATCTCGGGTGGCATGCCCTGACCGGTGTCGCTGATCTCAACGTGAACCGCCGGCTGCGGCTCCTCACTACCACCCGCTTGGATCTGGCCCAGGCTGGTACGGACGCGGAGCATCCCCCCGGTCGGCATGGCGTCCACCGCATTCAGTACAAGATTCAGAAAAACCTGCTTGAGGTGGTCGGGATTGGCCTGAACGAGGGGCAAATCGCTGCTGTCTAGCCGCTCGACGGTAATATGGTGGTGCTGCAACTCCTTGCCGCTCAGATCGAGTATGCTATCCAGCACGACACGCAAGTCAGTGGGTTGCAATCTCTCATGCGCCGGCCGGTAATAGTCGCGCATCCGGCGCACGATGGCCGAGATACGGCTCACTTCTCCTCCAGCGACATCCAGATAACGATCCATTTTGTCGCGGCGTTGGTCGCCATCTATCTCCTCTTGGACGAGGGTCAAACAGCTCTCGACCGCCTGGAGTGGGTTGTTGATCTCGTGCGCAATCGTGGCAGCCAGCCGGCCCAGGGCGCCCAGTTTCTCGATCTGGATCAACTGTGCCCTCGTCTGCTCCTGTTCATTTAGCAATCGCCTGACCTCGTCGTATAGCTGCGCATTTTGCATGGCCTGGCCGACATGGCTGGCCGCCACCCGAGCCAACGCCTGGTCTTCGTCGGTAAAAGGTTGATCAACCCGCCGACCACCCAGCACCAGCAGGGCCAGCAAGGCCTTCTCCCCCCAAATAGGCACAACCAAGCCGTGGGCACCCCCCTCCGCGGCCGGCTCAAGATCGTGTATGACCGGTTTTAGCTCCTCAACGGCAAAGGGCATCGGTTTTCGCTGATCCCTCATCCTATCCACAAAAATATGCCAGTAGGTCGGCTCCTTAACCGAGGCCGTCACCTCCTCCCAACCTTGTGCCGGGGTAAAGACTTGCATCACAGGCTGGCCTTCCGCCGGATGGTGAAGCAACAGGATGGAGGTTGCTGGCGCATTGAGGTTTGTTGCCACGCGATGCAGGGTCACCTCTGCCAGATCCCTCAGCTCCAGCGTGGCGGCCAGCGCCCGGTCCAGCTCGGAGAGAACACGCAAGCGGTTCACCTGCCGCGCCTCATCATAAAGCTGAGCGTTGTGCAGCGCGACGCCCACCTGCCGTCCGACGGACAACAGCAGCCCGTGGCCTTGCTCCAGATGCGCGTATGGCTGTCGCCAGCCGATCTTCAGGACGCCCAGCACACTCTGTCCCACACAGAGTGGGACACAAACCAAGCTGTGTAAATCGCCACCATCCACCTCCTTGGCCGCGAGCGCAGAGCAGTCCACCACCAGGCGTGGCTCGTCCTGGGCACCGTCGCCGGGGGCAAGATCCTGGTAGATCGGGCAGTCCTGGACGGGAAGGAGTCTCTCGTCGGCCAGCAGGCCTTCGGACATGCCGCTATGGGCTACCAAACGGGGCGGGTCACCGGGCAACGGGTTAGGCAGGAGAATCCAGCCAGCGTCGGCCTCGAGCGCGGGCAGCACTGCCTCCAGGATGACTGGGAGCAGCTCATCCTGGTCCAGGGTGGCGGCGGCGGCCGAAGTGACGGTGTATAGGGCAGCCTGCTGCTGGGCGTACTGGCGCAGCGTCTCCTCATCTCGCTTGCGGTCGGTGATATCGGTGATCACAATCATAAGATTGCGGATTTCCCCTTCTGCATCGTACAGCGGCGCGCTCCAGAGGCTGACATCGATCAAGGTCCCATCCTTTCTCTGGCGCACCGTTTCTTCCCCCGACACCGCTCTGCCCTCCAGTATCTGCGCAAGGAACGCCCGGTGCTCCTCCTGTCTGGATTCAGGGACCAGCGGGTAGGTGAGACCCAGCACTTCACCTTCACTCCAACCAAAGATGTGTTCCGCGGCCGTATTCCAGAGTCTGACGTTCAGTTCGAGGTCAACAGCAATGATGGCCAGTGGCGACGCCTTGATCAACGTTTCGATCGACTGCTTGGCCTCACGCAGTGCCTCCTCGAACTGCTTGCGCTGGGTGATGTCCTGCATCAAGGCAGTGAAAAAGCTCTCCTCGCCAGTCTTCCAGGTGGCCATGGACATCTCCAGGGGGAACTCGTCGCCGCATTTCCTGATACCGATCGTTTCGACTGTTTCTCCCGCCAGGCGCGTCCTTCCCGTAGAGAGCACTCGCTGCATGCCTGCCTGGTGACTGGCCCGGAAGCGCTCGGGAATGATCTGGGTCAGTGGCACGCCGTTCATCTCTTCCGCCGTATAGCCAAAGATCATCTCAGCCATACGATTCCAGAACGTGACCTTGCCCCCGCTGTCTGCGGTCACGATGGCTGCACTGGCTGTTTCCACCACCGAACGGAAGCGCAGTTCACTTGCCTCCAGCGATGCCATCAAACGGCTGTTTTGTAGGGCGATAGCAGCCAGTTCACCAAAAGCCGCAGCAAGACGCTCATCGTTCTCAGTAAAGCCACCTGGTTTATTGGCCAGACCGAGCAGTCCTACCACCTGGCCGCTGATGACCAAAGGCGCAAATAGCACGTTCTCCACGCCAACATGCCCTTCGGGTACGAACGATACCCACTGGCTCGACTTGAAATCGTTGTCAGAGACCACCCTGCCAGTCCGGTATACCCGACCGCGCAACCCACGAATAGGCATGGGCAGTGCCGGATCCACCGTGCAGGAGCCCTCGCCAGCATCCAAGAAGAGCACTTCGTTCTCCCTCCCGTCCTTGGAGGAGAGGGCCACGTAGCCGGCCGTCGCACCGATCAGAATCTTGCATGTGTCAAAAATGGAGCGGGCGGTTTCCTCAAAGTCATGCTGCTCCAGGACCTGGCGAGCCCCGTTGAGAAGTGCCGAGACCTCTGCTTGGCGGCGCCGCGAAACGTCCAACGCCCGCTGCAACTCCTCCTCCGCTCGGCGGCGTTCGGTGATATCGATGCCGGTACCAATGACATACTCGATCGAGCCGCTCTCGCCAGCCAGTGCCGTGTTGGTCCAGGCGATCCATCGCCGATCACCATCCTTCGTCACCCAATAGTTCTCGAAGGTGTTTGGCATCTGTCCAGCCTGCAGTTGTGCAAACACCGCTTTGACCGGCTCCACCTCTTCGGAAAGCAACAAGAAATCCCAGAAAGGCCTGCCCTGGATCTCCTCAAAGCGATAGCCAGTTGCCTGCTCGCAGGCTCGGTTAAAGCGCACGATCCGGCCTTGGCGGTCGAGGACGATGACCAGGCCGCCGCTTGTGTCCAGCACGGCGGCCGTAAAGTCGCGCTCCCGCCGCAGTGCCTGCTCGGCACGCTTGCGGTCAGTAATGTCGGCCGTGACGGCGACGACCTTCCAATCTGGAAAGGGAACCGGCACGGCGCTCACGCTGGTCCAGATCAGCTCGCCATCCTCTTTTACCACGCCGATTTCGATATCCTGTATCACCCTCTGCTCGTCGAAAGCGCGGACGCTGGGGAAATCCTGAGGTGGAAAGGGCATCCCCTCGGCCGTGAGATATGCGCGCTTTCTGTAACTACCGTACAGCAACTCGTCTGCAGACAGGTCGAGGATTCTCGACAGGGCCGGGTTCGCTTTCACGACGTTTCTATTCTGATCCAGGACTGAAATGCCGACAGGCAGGATCTCGAACAGTGTGCCGAGCTTCTCCTCACTTTCCCGCAGTGCCCGTTCCGCCTGTGCTTGCTCTGTGATGTCGTGCCAGGCGGCGACCGCGCCCAACACCTCACTGCCAGAATAAAGCGGTGCTGCCGAAGCCAGGATGGTCAGCTCCTGCCCCAGGACATTCTTCAGCACGATAGGCTCGTCCGTCACCCGCTGGCCGCGCAATGCCCGGCTGACCGGAAGTTCGTCCACGGCGATGGGTCGTCCGTCAGGGCGGCGGGCGACCAATGTGCGGGCCAGTTCTGCCCGATCCGCGCCCACCAGGTCCAGACCGAAGGTGTCGATGGCTGCCGGGTTGGCCTTCACCGGGACCCCGCTGGCGTCGTACACAACCACGGCGTCGACCAAGGCGGCAAAAACGGCGTCCAGTTCCTCCGCCCGCTGCTTCGCCTCGACGGCCAGACCCTCGGCCTGCCTGCGGGCCAACACCTGGTCGGTGACCTCGTGGGCCAGGATCAACACCCGCTCGACCTGGCCGTCAGGGCCATGAAGCGGTATGTGGTCCACGTTCCAATAGGTTCGTTCACGGCCTGGCCCCACCGAAGCCTCGTACTCGCGGGCGCTCACCGCCTGGCCGGTGCGATATACCTCCGCCACCATGTCCAATGCCCCCTTGGCAACGACATCGGGAAAGACCTCTGCGATGGTCAGGCCCACCACCGGCATACCCGGCATACTGGGGATAGCCTGGTAGGTAGGATTTACCAATTCATAGCGATGGTCAGCGCCGCGTACCACGGCAATGCCCACCGGAGCCGACTCCACCAGATGCTCCAAGAACTCGCGTTGGGTGCGATTCTCGGCTAATAACTTCTCGCGCTCCTGGGCGGCTTGTACCTGCTGGGTCACATCCACCAGCGAAAGCACCAGTCCCTGCACCTGGCCAGCCCCGTCTTTGACCGGAACCAGCGTCCAGTCCCAGTAGGTGACGCCTCGGCCTGGCTGGTCGGCGAACTCGAACGGTTTACCACGGTATACCACCGCCTCTCCCGTGTCCCGCACCTGCTCAAAGATCGCTTCGTTTTCCGGGTTGGGGAATAACTCAAAGTGGTTGCGGCCGACCAGCTCCTCTTTCCGGTGGCCGCAGCCTTGCTCATAGGCCGAATTAACTCGGACAAAATGGAAGTGGGGGTCAAGGTAGGCGACCTGGGCGCGCGTATTCTCCATGATCGTCTGAAGCGTATCCCGTTCCCGTTCCAGGGTCCGCGCCAGTCCTTCTGCGACGCTCCGTTCCTCTACAACCTGCATCAACAGCCGTTCACGCTCTGCCTCGGCCTGACGGCGCTCGGAGATGTCAATGCCGGTACCGATGATGTATTCCACCGAGCCATCTTCGCCGGGCAAGGCCGTGTTCGACCAGGCGATCAAGCGCTGGCTGCCATCCTTAGCCACCCACAGGTTCTCATGCTTGCTGGGAAACTGGCCGGCCTGAAGTTGAGCAAATACCCTTCTGACCGGCTCCACCTCTTCCGGCACGAGGAGAAAATCCCAGAGTGGCCTGCCCACCACTTCCTCAGAGAGATAGCCGGTGGCTTTCTCACAAGCCGGGTTGAAACGCAAGATCCGCCCCTCGGGATCGAGAACCACCACCAGGGCACCCACTGCATCGAGCAGAACATTGAGGAAATCAAGCTCTCGCCCTGGCGCCCCATCCACCTGTCGGCCATGGATCTTACTCCCGTCCAGCATTCCTGGCCTGCCTTTCTAGCTTCTCGAGCCGATCAAAGGTATCAACTCACCCAGAGGATCGATGCACAACTAGGGAGACTGGGAGTTAGGATACAGTCAGGCCAGAGTATAGCCTACTTCCTGCGAAAATGCAAACCACGTCCGAAAATTCCAGCAGGTGCGCCGAGCATGGACAAAACTGGCACACAATAGTCACACAACCCAAACAGCACGGCACCCGATCTCGTGCTACACTGCCAGGTAGAGGTGAGCCCGTTTGTCACAAGGAGGGATAGAGACACGATGCAAGACCTGAACAACGCCCACCGGCACAGCTTCGCCCCTGACCAGGGACCAGGTCCTTGGTTTCTCGCCCAGCAGGAGTTGACTGCCAGGGAGCGAGAAGTGTGGACGCTCATGGTCAGAGGCTACAGTGATACCGCGATCGCACAGCGGCTGGCCGTCAACAACCTGACTGTGCGGTTTCACGTAAGCAATCTCCTCGTCAAGCTGGGCGCCAGCGAACGCCAGGAGGCAGTGACCCTGGCCGAACAGCACGACTTGATGCCTGTAGAGCTTGGTTCTTAGCAGAGCAGCGCTCGCTGCAGTGTTCTCTGCGGGCACAGGGCTGTCTGAGCGTCGGCTTTGGCTGCAGGCCGAGCCTCGTCCGCCGGTGAACACCATAAGGGAGATGCAGATGCCCAAGTTAACACAGCATATGAAGCAGGTGCTCAAGCAGCAGCCCGTGCTCTCCGTAGCCACCAGCGATGGCCAGGGCTGGCCCAATGTCTCGCCCATGGGTGCCCTCAGGATCGTGGACGACGACAAACTCGTGTTCGCCGATCTGTTCTCAATCAAGACTCGGGCGCACCTGCGGGCCAACCCAAGCGTGGTGGCGGCGGCCGTGGACCCTCAGACGTACGAGGGATACCAGTTCAAGGGCTGGGCGGAACTGATTGACGAAGGGCCCTTGTTCGAGGAGATAGCCAACCTACTGACCCGCGGCAGGAGTGGACCGCAGCCCATGGAACTTTGGTTCGAGACTGCGGCGCGGGAGCTGATGGCTGCACTGCGACGGGCGGGCCAGCCTGAGGTCCAGCCAAGTCACGCCATCGTGCTGCACATCGAGGAGATCTGGAACCTGACGCCAGGCCATGAAGGAGAGGTCTGGCGGTGAGAGGGACCCTGCCCTCTGAGTGCACACGCAACAGTCACGAAACGACGACAGAACTGGCATGCCATCTCGGGTGCCATCGTGGTACTATCAGTAATGTCAATCTAGCTGCTCAGGCAATCTGCACCTGCCCCCCAAAGCAGTGGGATAGAAGGTGCCCCATCGGGGATTCTTTCCACAGGAACCCCAACTGTACGCTCCCAGGAGGTGAACATGACATAGCCAGCCATGAGGCTACTGAATCTGTGCATAACTATAGATCTTTTCAGGAGGTGAACATGAACACAAAAAGACAGGCTCTCTCGATTCCTTTTCGGCTGGTCCTGCTGTTGGTTGTTGCACTGCCCGCGGTTGGGCCGGCCGTACCGCAGGTCTTTGCCCAAAACACCAATACACTTGAGCTCAGCGTGATCAGTGCCCGCACGGAGGTGGATGCTCCAGGCGGACCGGTGCTAAAGGGCGACCCGGTCACGGAGTACAAGTACCTCATCAACGTGGACAACACGGGTGATCCCACCGATTCAGAAGGATGTTCGGTTTACGACGCGGGCTATCCGGATAGCTGCGACTGGCCTTCCGTACGGGAGATGCCGGGCGCGGCGCCGATCTACACCCAGGGAGACCAGACTGACTTCGCCAATGGTGGTATCACCCTCCCCGACGGCAAGTACCTGATCTCAGTCCTGGCCGAAGGCTACAAGATGGGCGGGGCCCACTTCATAGTGCCCCTGGCAGGACCGGTCACAGTGGAACTCCAGCCACACCCTTTACCTTCGGCTACCATGCGCATCAAGGTCTTTGAGGACATCTCGCCAGTCAACGGCGCGTTTGACGCGCCTGCTGAGGGTGGCCTGGAAGGCTTTTTTGCGGTTATCAAGGACCCGGCGGGGGATATCACGACCGATGTCTTTGGCAATCCGCTATGCACCCAATACGACGCCAATGGAGACCCCCTCGGTGGCGCCACCACCGACTGTCTCTACAGCGATGCCAACGGCGATATCGTCGTCCCCAACCTGGGGCCCAACCGATACGACGTGGAGGTGGCCCCACCCAGTGGTGAAGGCTGGCTCCACACCACCACCCTGGAGGGCTCATGGAGCTTTGACACCTGGCTCGCAGAAGGCGGCACCGGCCAGGACAACGAGTTCGTCGTTGCCGGCGAGCCTTTCCCGTGGACCTGGTTTGGCTTCGTTAGCGAATGCAGCTTTGGTGACCCCCTGGACCGTTGTCCCGCCAACGACGACATACCGTCCGCCAGTGGCGGTGTAGCCGGTACCATAGCCAGCGCTTCGGTCTACTTGCCCCAGCAGAACGGCCTACCCTACCAGGGCGGCATCTGGGGTGGCTTGAACGGCACCAAGATCACCGGGCCCATCGAAGACGCCTGGGTGGCCCTGTCCGACTTGCAGAACGGCGATTCGGCCATCTACGTCGGCCAGGCCAGTCCCGACGGTTCCTTTTCCATCCCCAACGTCCCCGACGGCAACTACCTGTTCACCTGGTGGGATGAGAAGCTGCACCACATCCTCGATTGGACCCAGATCACCGTCTCAGGCGGCCAGGTGTACGACATGGGCACCCAGATGTTGACTGGCTGGTTCACCAAGGTCGAGGGTTACGTTTTTAACGACCTGAACAAGAACGGGAAAAAGGACGCGGGTGAGCCCGGCCTGGCCAACTATCTGGTCGTGCTGCGCGACCGCGAAAACAGCGAGATCGACCGCATGACGGTGGCGGCCACGACCGATCCCACCGGCTACTACATCTTTGAACGGGCCTATCCCATGGGCTCATGGATGGTTCTGGAGGCCTACAACGACCGCTACTACACCACCGGTATCACTTACCAGGTGGAGAACCAGCCCGAGGCAACCACCATCCTGGGGGACGGCGTAGACGTGGGGTTCCTGCCCATTCTGGGACAGGCGGGCCTCCTGGATTGGGGCGTGCACGCGTACGAAGCAGGCAGCAACGGCGGCATTGTGGGATCAGTCTTCTACGACGTTACCCGCAACGAGTTCGACCCCCAGTACCAGGCGGTAGAACCCTGGTCGCCAGGTATCCCCGGGTTGACCATGAACCTGTACGCCACGGTACCCTGCGGAACGAACCCTGACGCGGCCTGCGATCCCTCTGGCCGTTTCGAGATCGAACCCGACGGCTCTCTCAAGAAGGGGGCTTTGCTGAACCAGACTGAAACCGAGATCTGGGAACAACCAATGGATTGCACCGCCCGTGACGCCAACGGCAACCCGCTGCCGTTCCCGGATGTACAAGAGGTGCTGCCTCCCTACAGCGGCGGCTACCGCTGCCTTGAGGGCCCGCTGATGGGCACCCAATTCCAGTCCGGCTTTGCCACCTTGGATGGAAACTGGGGCTTCACGGAAGGATGCTTTGGCCCTGGCGGTGCAACAAGTGAGGGTGTCTGCGCCGACGGCTCAGCCCCAGCGCCACTCCCGGCCAACGACTACCTGGTCGAGGTAGTCATACCGGAGGATGCACTCGGGCGCGCCATGTACCAGGTGGTGCGCGAAGAGGACATCAACGTCTTTGGCGGAGACCAGTACGTCCCAGCCGTGCCCCCCCCGGCCTGTGCGGGCGCGCTGCACACGGTGGATGTCGCCGGTGTCTTACCCGACGGCCCGGACGCGGTCGACAATCCCAGCTTTGCGGCGGAAGGTGGCAGCCCCTTTGAGGGCATGGATAGGGCACTCTGCGACGTCAAGCTGGTGACCCTCAACAACGGCACATCCATCGCCCCAGCCTTCACCCTCTTCACCGACGTGCCCATCCCGGGCAAGTGGAAGGGCTACATCATCGACGACCTGTCGCTGTCCGTTGACAAGACCAGCCTCTTCTTTGGCGAGAAGGCCGGTCTGCCCAACGCGGCGGTGGGCATATATGACTTTAACAACCGCTTGGTCACCACGGTGACCTCCGACTTTAACGGGACCTTCGAGGTACTGCTTCCCTCAACCCACACGGTGAACTGCCCCTCACCTTCAGGTGTCTGCGCTAGCATGTACTATATGCTGGGCAACGATCCTGGACAGCCAGGAGCCGTGAACCCCAACTACAACCCACAATACCGGACCATCGGCGCCAGCTTTGAGATCTGGTCCGGCTTGATGCTGCCCTCTGACCTGGCACCGACCCAGATGGTGCCAGGTATCCTGGATCCGGCATCGGGATTCGCCGCGCCGCCCAACTGTAGCCTGGACGACGCCACGCCGCAGCTATTCGCCGTCTCGCAGCCGTATGTGGAGGTGGGCGGCAATGTGGGCGGTTCCTTCACCATCCAGGGCCAGGGCTTTGGCGCCAGCCAGGGTGGCGGCCTGGTCACGCTGGATGGGACCATACCGCTGCCGGTCACATCCTGGAGCGACACGCAGATCAGCGTGGCTGTGCCAGCCAAGACCCCGGCAGGATCCCACCAGTTGGCGATTACGGCCGACAATGGCCGCAGCACGGTTAATGGCCTGACCTTCCACGTGCTCGGGCCCGGTTACAGGCCCGACATCTACCAGGTCGGCCCGGATAGGGAGTACACTACCATCCAGAGCGCCATCGACGCGGCGGCGGGCAACCCCAGGCGCGATTCGCTGGTGGTGGTCTACCCCGGTACGCCGGCACTGTGGAACCCCGCCGGTGCCTACTTTGAGAACCTAATCGTGTACGCGCCGGTCAAACTGCAGGGCGTTGGACCGGGAGGTGTGAACGCTGGTGGTGCCGTGCTTGGCTCGGTCCTCGACGGCCGCGGTGTGGCCGGTGACACGGTATATGCCGAGGAGTGGCGCACCTTTGTGCTGACCCTGGACTGGGATGGCAACCAGGCCATCTATGAAGGACCGGTAGTCTTGATCCTGGCCGAAGACGGCGAGTTCCGCGCTGACTATACCACTGCCATCGACGGCTTTACCATCCAGGGCGGCGACCAGCAGGGCTTCCCCAACAATCTCCAGCCGGCTGACCCGACGGAGAAAGGCTTCGCCGCTGTGCAGGGTGGAGGCATCTTTGCCAACGGCTACGCAAGCGACCTGCAGGTCACCAACAACGTGATGCAGAGCAACGGCGGCGCCTATGCTGGCGCCATCCGCTTGGGGACGCCGCACCTGCCGGGCGCACTGAACGACAACCAGAACGACCGTGTGCGCATCGCCCACAACCGTATTCTGGCCAACGGCGGCACCAACCTGGCCGGCGCCATCGGGCTGTTCTCCGGCTCCGAGGGCTACGAAGTAGCCTACAACGATATCTGCGGTAACTTTTCAGCCGAGTACGGTGGCGGCATCAGCCACTATGGCCTCAGCCCGGATGGGGCGATCCACCACAATAGGATCTACTTCAACCGTGCCTACGACGAAGGCGGCGGGGTCATGATCGCTGGCGAACTGCCGGCCGACCCGGCCACCCTGACGCCTGGGGCAGGCCCGGTGGATGTCTATGCCAACCTGATCCAGGGCAACTTGGGCAATGATGACGGCGGCGGGCTGCGCTTCCTGATGGCGGGCGACTTTCCCTATAATGTCTACAACAACATCATCGTCAACAACGTCTCCACACACGAGGGCGGCGGGGTCTCACTGAACGACGCACCCGATGTGCGCTTCTTCAACAACACGGTCATGAAGAACATCACCACCGCCACGGCCGTCACCAGCAATGGCTCGCCCGCGCCGGCCGGCCTGTCCAGTTCGCGCAACAGCGCCACCCTACAGGCTACCCTGCCAGGCGGTTCGCCGATCTTTAGCAACCCGCTGCTGTTCAACAACGCCTTCTGGGACAACCGCGCTGGGTCTTGGACCGGTGGCGGTGTGTCCGGCATCGGCCAGCTCGGCGACCCCAACCCCATCAACTACTGGGATCTGGGCGTGGCCGATGGCACAGGCTTGTTGGCCCCGACCTACTCGATGCTCCAGGTGGACACCGGCACCATAGTCCACGCATCCAACCAATATGGAACTGATCCGATGGTGGTAGCAACCTACGACCTTACAGTGCAGGTACTCCCCTGGCGCGGCAATCCCAACTTTGTCGACCCGCTGATCGTGGCCGTAGACCAGCCGGTGGAGCTGATGGGTGACTACCACGTGCAGGATGGCTCGTCCGCCATCGATGCCGGCACGGGCGCCGGTGCTCCCTCGGTAGACATCGACGACGACGGCCGACCCCTGGGGGTGGCGGTGGATGTCGGCGCTGACGAGTGGGTTCCTCCACTTGACGCCTTCCCGATCACCGCGATCCTGGACGACTTTAACCGGGCGGACGGTGCGCTAGGTGCCAACTGGGCAGGAAACACTGGCACCACCAACTTTGCCATCTTGAACCAAGAAGTACAAGTGCTGCTGGATGGCTCCGTCTACTGGGCTGCAGGTACCTTCAACGCCGACCAGGAAGCCTTCTTCACCTTCACCAAAATGGAGCCGACCGCCACCGAGCAGGCGCTGATCCTAAAGCTCAGCGGTGCCAACAGCCCTGGGTCCAATCGGGCCAATCTGATCAAGGTGGTCTATGAAAATGCCAGCAGTAGCGTGCAGATCTGGACCAAGGTAGACCGGCAAGACTGGGTCCTCCAGGCCACGTTCGGCGCTACCTTTGCGGACGGCGATGTGCTCGGAGCGCGGGCACAGTCCGACGGCACCGTAAGCGTCTTCAAGAATGGTGGCCTGATCGACAGCACCAACCTCAAGGCGGGTTCCAGCCCGTGGCCGGATCCTCTGGTCGCTGGCGGTGGCCAGATCGGTGTCTGGTTCGAGGCGCCGGACTTTACACCGCCCAACGACACCCGCCTTGATGACTTTGGCGGCGGATCGATGAATGGCGGAGTGGCTCCTCCCGCAGGCGCTGAGCGTGAAACCCCTGGCTCGGTAGAGGATGCGGTATGGACCATCTACCTGCCGGTGATAGGCCATTGATCGGAGGGATAGTGTGAATCCCTGGCCTCCCGGATCCAGAGTATTCGGGAGGCCGGGGAACACCACCGCCTCTCTCAACCTTGTTTTTCGATACAGAGGAGAAATAAAATGAGCAAACCGATATCTCGACGCAGTTTTTTCAAACTTGCCGGCGGCACGCTGGCCGCCGCTGCGGGTGCTTATGCGCTCCCCAGAATGGCCGGCAATGTGCTGCAGCCGCTCCAGGTAGGGGTCGCCAGCGCGCAAACGAATGGACCCGACCTATACCTGGCCGGCACTGATGCCTGGATTTCCCTGCCCGCGACGCCGGCCATCCCCGGTTTCCATCCCGACAACCTGGCGCCGGCGCCTTTCAGCACCTACATGTTTGGCTTCCGCAATGTGCTGGGGATGAACAAACCACAAAGGGAAGGCCAAAAAGGCAAGGCCACTCACCCGTCACCCCTGTTCTGGATCGATCAGTATGATGAAACTGGAAATCCGAACGAATTCAGGCTGCAGATCACCAACCTGGGCCTGTCCATGCGACCGGACCTGATCGACGAACACACGGTGCACTTTCACGGCCTGCGCAATATCATCCCCTTCTACGACGGTGAGCCCAACACCTCCGTGGCGGTACCGCCCGCGGGGGAATTCACCTACGCCTACCGGGTGCGCGAACCCGGCACCTACATGTATCACTGCCATGTGGAGGATGTGGAGCACGTGCACCTGGGCATGACCGGCCTGGTCTTTGTACGGCCTATGCAGGACGGCGATACGGGGCTGTATCCCAGCGGCAAGTACGCTTACAACGATGGCGATGGCTCGACCGGCTACGACCGCGAATTCGCCATGCTCCTGACCGAGGTCTGGGCCGAGGCCCACTGGGCCTTCTCCCATGTGCAGTTGCCGGAGTGGAGCGAGTACCGGGCCGACTTTTATATGCTCAACGGCCGGGTTTATCCCGATACCATCGCCCCGAATGGCTCCATCGACTTCAGCAGTCCGGTCTATGACTCCCAAGGGGACTTGATCCCCACCCCAGGCTACGAACACCTGAAGTATCAACCCCTCTCCTCGCTGGTGCAGTGCAACGCTGGAGAGCGGGTGCTGCTGCGCTTCTCCAATCTGGGCTTCACAAAACAAAACATGGCGTTGGCTGGCATCAAGATGCGCGTGGTGGGCAAGGATGCCACCCTATTGCGCGGGCGCTACGGAGAGGACATCAGCTACGAGACCAGCAGCATTTTTATCGGCGTGGGCGAGAGCTATGACGTCATCTTTGAGGCGCCAGCCTATCAGGGCCCAGGTCCTTACGACACCTACCTGCTCTACAACCGCAACTACCGCCACCTCAACAATCGGGATCCCTCCGGTTACGGCGGGCAGATGACTGAGGTACGGGTGTACCCTGCCGGCACGTTGGGCCCGCAGACATTGCCCAACACCTAGGCCTGCGAGAAATGAAAAGAAGGAGTATGAACATGCGTACTGAACTACTGAAACTGACGCGATGGGGGCTGGCCCTGGCGCTGGTCCTGGTGCTCTTGACGCTTGCTCCGGCGAGCCACATGCAGCCGGTGACTGCCCAAACGGGGCCCAGTGAAGGCATCGTCTGCACCACAAGCCCAAACGCCACCTTTACCCTGACCACCAAAACCGGCTACATCGGCACCCCAGACGACAACGTCGTCTTTATGTGGGGCTACGCAGCGGGCGGCAGTCCCTTTCAGCACCCCAGCCCTGTTCTGTGTGTGAACGAAGGGGAAACGGTGACTATCATCCTGCACAATACCCTATCGGAGGATGTGTCCATCATCTTCCCCGGACAGGAGGAGGTGCTGGCGGACGGCGCACCGGCCCAGCCCCAGTTCGATGCCGGTGGCAATCTGACCTCGCTGACCAACGTGGCTCCCGCCAACGGCGGCAGCGTGACCTACAGTTTTACGGCCACTAGGCCAGGAACCTTTGGCTACCAGAGTGGCACCAACCCGGACGTGCAGGTGCGCATGGGCCTGTTTGGGGTCCTGATCGTCCGGCCTGGCCTCGGGGCGGACTATGCCAACAATCGGCCCGACAGCCAGTTCGACCCCGGCACCGAGTTCCTGGTGTTGCTTTCAGAGATCGATCCACTCCTAAACCAGGCGGTCGAACGAGGGCAGAGCTTCAACATGGCCAACTACCACCCGCGCTACTGGCTGATCAACGGACGGGGCTTCCCGGACAGCATGGCGCCCAACTTTGCCTCCTGGCTGCCGACCCAACCCTACGGCGCTTTGGCCCGTGTCGAGCCCTATGTTGCTGGGGACCCGTGGTCGCTGGCACGCTATGTTAGCTTTGCCAGCGTGGATCTCCCTATGCACCCACACAGCAAGAGCGCGCTGATCGTCGGACGCGATGGGCGTACGCTGCAGGGTCCAGGGGGGGAAGACCTGGCCTACGAGAACTTTTCGATCCCCATGGGCCCAGGACAGACCTGGGACGGCCTCTTCCGCTGGTATGACCCGGACGGCTACGATCCTGACACCAATCCGGTCACGGTGGACATACCCAGCCCGGTGGACGTGGGCTTTGGCGTGCTCTACAGCGGCAGCCCATACCTGGGCCAGCAGGGGGAGTTCCCGGTGGACTTTACCACGCTGAACGAATGTGGCGAGTACTATGTCATCTCGCACGTCCACGCCCTGCACAAGATCACATCCTGGGGCGCGCCCATGACCGGCCCCATCACCTTCCTGCGTATCGACCCGCCGGGCGGGTGCCCGTAGAGACGCTGAGCACAGAGCTCAGGAAATGAGGAATGACTATGAATAGCATGAAACGCTACACAGTTGGAACCAGTATCCTGGTCGCGTTGGTCCTGGCCGTGCTCGGCTTTGCCGGCCTGTGGGTGGGGGAGGCGCACGCGGATACACTGCCCGCCGAGACCTGCACCTATGATGGCGGAACCAATACCCGCACCTGTGAGCTGTGGGCCACCATCGGCACGCTGACCCTGCCGGACGGCACCAGCGTGACGATCTGGGGCTATGCCGACACATCTGGTGGGGCAGCGACGCTTCCCGGCCCGGCCATCATCGCCAACCAGGGCGAAACCATCGAGGTAATCTTGCACAACAGTTTGGCCGAGACCACAGCGCTGATCTTCCCCGGGCAAACGATGATCCCGGATCTGGTCGGCGTGCCTTCCGGCGGGAGCACCACCTACACCTTCGTCGCCAGCAACCCCGGCACCTACCTGTACGAGGCAGGCCTGCTGCCCGGAGCGCAACACCAGGTGGCCATGGGGTTGTACGGTGCGCTGGTCGTGCGACCGACGCTCGGTGCTGGCTATGCCTATGATGATCCGGACACGCTCTTTGTCGATGAGGCGCTGCTGGTGCTCGGCGAGATCGATCCAGCCCTGAACAACAGTGCCTCCCCGGCTGACTTTGATCTGCGGGATTACACGCCCAAGTACTTTTTGATTAACGGGGTGGGCTATCCGGACACCGGCGAGTTCCTCACCGCGGCAGGCAACAAGGTCCTGCTGCGCTACGTCAACGCCGGTATCGTGCAACACTCGATGGGGACGTTGGGCATTGACCAGGAGGTACTGGCGGTCGACGGCAGCCCGCTTGGCTATCCCTTCCGGGTTGCGGCCGCCACCATCGGCTCCGGCCAAACATCTGACAGGATGGTCACCGTACCACTCTCGGCTGGCGCCTCTGGAGACAGCCGCTACGCTGTCTACGACAGCAGCATGTTGCTCCACAACAACGGCGCCGCGGGCTTTGGTGGGATGCTTACCTTCCTGACCGTCACCGGCACCCCACCGCCCACTGGTGGGCCGACGGCCGGCGCGATGGTTCTGGCGCCCAACCCGACCGATGGGTCGGTGGACGTCACAGTAGGTGCCACGATAAACGGTGCCGTAGGCACGACGATTGCATCGGCCGAGTACTTTGTCGATGCGACTGGCACGGGCGGCACTGGTGTTATCCTGTCAGCCAACGACGGCGGCTTTGACAGCCAGATAGAGGATGTTTCTGCCACAATAGCAGTCACTGACCTGGATCTGCTGTCGAGTGGTGACCATACCATCTATGTCCACGGTCAGGACTCGACCGGTGCCTGGGGCGCCTTTAACTTTGTCGTGCTCCACCTGGACAAGCTGGGGCCGGCAACCCACAGCGTCACCCTGGCACCCAACCCGAGCGCCGGGGAAGTGGACGTGTCTGTAAGCGCCACCGGCGATGACACCGCCACCGGCAACAGCGACATCGCCGCCGCCGAGTACTTTATCGACGCCACCGGCGCCGATGGGGCTGGCACACCGCTGACGGTTAATGTAACTGCGCCGATCGCCAGTTTGGACGGTTCGATTCCCGCGGCAACCATGGGGACTCTGGCCGAAGGCACTCACACCGTCTACATCCACAGTATGGATGCCTTCGGGCACTGGGGTGAATATGCAGACGCCACGCTGATGGTGGATCAAACCGGGCCGGAAACCAGCAACATAGTCGCCAGCCCCAACCCCAACAACGGCGTGCTGCCCTACAGCCCGACGGTCTACGCCCTACGGGTGGATGCCACCATCACCGATGCCATCTCTACGATCGAGCGGGCCGAGGGCTTTATCGATACCGCCGGTGCTGACGGCGCCGGGTTCCCGCTGACGCCGACTGACGGCCTGTTCGATGAGGCGGTCGAGGATGCTTACGTCTTCATCCCACTCTCAACCATCAAAGCCCTCAGCGAGGGCACGCATCCGATCTGGATCCACGGCCAGGACGCCTCGGGCATCTGGGGCGCAGCCGTATCTGTAGACTTGATCATCGACAAGACCGTGCCCACGGTGGTTGACGTGGTCGCTGACCCCAACCCGACCGGAGCGGCCACCAGCGTCAGCCTGACGGCGACCGCAAGCGACACTGCTTCGGACATTGTCACGGCCGAGTGGTTCGATGGTGCCGATCCTGGGCGGGGCAACGGTACACCGATGGCAGTAGCCTTTAACGGCACCGATTGGGATCTGTCCGCCACTATCGACGTCAGCGGCTGGGCGCCCGGCGTCCACACCATATCGGTGCGGGCCAGGGACCTGGCCGGCAACTGGAGCGAGACGGGTACGACACCCTTATGTGTGGTGCAGTGCAACGACATCTTTGCCGACAGCTTTGGTTCGGGCGACACCAGTGCCTGGGCATCGACCACAGGCGCCGTCAGCGTGATCGCTGGCGCGGCGATGGACGGCGATGGTTTTGGTATGGCGGCTGACATCTCTGGCGGTACTGCCGGCTATGTAACCGACGGTACACCGGATGCTGAGAGCACCTACCACGCCCGCTTCTACTTCAACCCCAACAGCACACTTGGCCAGAACAACGCGGAGATCACGCTGCTGGACGGGCAGGATGCGGGTGCTACCAGTATCTTCCGGGTTGAGTACCGGCGGCGCAACGCCCAGGGTGGCACCTACGAGGTGCGCGGCGTGGTCGTGACGGCTGGCGGCGACCAACCCACCAACTGGGTCGCTATCAACAACAACTCGGCCAATGCCATCGAAATCGCCTGGGAGTCCGGCGCCGCTGCCTCCTTCAGCCTGTACGTCCACGGTGGGCTACAGGAAACACTCGCCGGCCTGGACACCAGTGCCTACGTACTCGATGCCGTCCATCTGGGTCCATCGAGTGGAGACGGACTCAATGGTAATGCTTCCGGTGCAGTGTACGTGGATGCCTTCGTCTCGACACGGTACACGGTTATCGGCACAGAGCTGATTCAGCAAGTTATCAGATCAGCGCCGTAGCGCGATTGAAGCATATGCCTGTGCTCCCTAGCCCAGGCCAAAGACGTAGGGGAGCAGACTGCAGCCTTGCGCCGCAGTCTGCTCCCTACGAGCAAAGCTGATCGAACATGCTTTTCATAGCGAGCTTTGGGATGGCCGCATCTGCAAGATGGCATCCCAAAGCGTTGGAGGAACCGTGACATGGAAGAATCCACTACTAGGCCCGTGCTGGCCCAATCACAGGCCAGTCCTGAGCACCGTCGAGTATCCAACCCTGAGCCCCGAAGGACCAGCCATCTGATCCGGTACGCTGTGCCGGCTACACTCCTGTTGGCGCTGGTCGCAGCCTTGATCACCTACCAGATCCGGACTTCCGGGCAAACAACCGCTAACCAGCCAGCGGCTGAGCGCATATCGGCCGGTGAGCTGGAAGAGCGCTACGGCCTGCGCGTGCACTTGATCGGCGTGACTGCTGGCGGCGGCATGATTGACTTTCGCCTCAAGATCGTCGATGCGGAAAAAGCGCGGCACTTTTTGCAGGACCCCACCAACTTGCCCCGGCTGATCGTTGCCGAGACTGGCGTGGCCCCAGTGGCCCCCGAGGGGATGGGGGATGACATCAAATGGGAAGACGGCGGCATTCTATTCACCTTTTTCCTCAATAGCGGTGGTGCCATAGAACCTGGAACCCCGGTGATTGTCGAATTCGGTGGTGTACAGCTCGGGCCGATACCCGCCCAGTGAGAACAAGGACAACGATTCTCGGCTGTCTTCGGAATAGTGCAGCCAGAGGCTTGTATACCCTGCCGGAGGTAGATTGAAATGCGGAAGCTGGCTCTGTATGGCGCTCTTGTCCTTTTGTCCCTGGTTGGCTGGTTGATCCTCTTGGTGTCGGCAGGGGCCCTTTCCACGATCACGGTCACCACCACCAGCGATGTCATCGCCAGTGACGGCCTGTGCTCGTTGAGAGAAGCGGTCATCGCCGCCAACACAGATGCTGCTTTTAGCGATTGTCCCGGCGGCAGCGGGGAAGATGTGATTGAATTCGATCCTTCTCTGCCCGTACCGGCCATCTTTGCACTCACGAATACCGGAGCAAACGAGGACAGCGCCTTGACTGGGGACCTCGACATCTCGGGGATTCTGAGCATCAACGGCGCAGGGATGGACAACACCATTCTGGATGGCTTGGGGGCAGATCGTGTTTTTGAGATCCTCCCCGCCGCGAATGCCACGATCACAGGGATCAGAATTCGCAACGGCGATCCTGGCACCGGAGCTGACGGCGGCGGCATCGCAATCGATCTCACCGGTCGCCTGACGCTGAACGACAGTACAGTTATCAGCAACACGGCCACCTTGGGCGGTGGCATCAATGTTCTGGGATTGCTGTCCTCTAGCAATAGCTCCGTCACAGGGAACCAGGGTGGCGGTATCAGCAACGATGCCGGTCTGTTGCTCTTGAGCAACGTGCACGTCACCAACAATAGTGGTGGGTATGGAATCAGCAGCCAGAATGGGGCGCAGATGGTCTATAGTGGCGGGACAGTCAGCGGCAACCAGGGAGGGGGCATCTACAATGCCACCTCCACTGCCACGCTCACTGACCTCACCGTCAATGATAACAGCGGCGGGCCGGGGGTGCACAACCAGGGCACAACCGCCACCAACCTGACACTGGCAAACAGCGCAGTCATGAGCAACACAGCTACCAGCGGGGCCGGCATTCTAAACGAAGGTCTTGCCGCAGACGCGACCATTGACGACACACGCATCAGCCTCAACATTGCCACTGCGGGTGGAGGCGGGGTGAACAACAGCGGCATCATGACCATCAGGCGCAGCACCATCGACCACAATCAGGCCAGGACGGGCGGAGCCATCGATCACGCAGGAAGCAGCCTGCAACTGACGAACGACACGCTCAGCAATAACAGTGTGAGCGACAATGGGGGAGGCCTCTACAATCGCACGGCGGCAGCCCTCTTGAATGTCACCTTCACCACCAACTCAGCCAGTGGTCCCGAGACGGGTGGTAACATCTTTGTGGATGGCGACACTGCGTCGCTGAGCGTTCACAATACCATCGTGGCCAATGCGGGCGCGGGCGGTAATTGTTTCAACAACCTGGGCACCATCACCTCCCTGGGTCACAATCTGGAAAGCACCAACACCTGCGGCTTCGGGGCCACAGGTGACATCACCAACACCAATCCGCTGCTCGGTCCACTGCAAGACAACGGCGGCCCGACATGGACCCACGCACTGTTGGCGGGCAGCCCGGCCATAAACGCCGGGGATAACAACGGCTGCCCAACGACAGACCAACGCGGTGTGGCGCGACCCCAGGGCACCTCCTGTGATATCGGATCCTACGAGCGCATCTTTGGCGGGGAAGCCGACCTGACGGTCAGCAAGTTGGATGCGGTGGACCCGGTGACGGTGGGGGACAACATCAGCTATACGGTGAATGTGAGCAACAGCGGGCCTGACACGGCATCGAACGTGGTGCTGGTAGACGACCTGCCTGGAGGTGTGGCATTTGTGTCGGCGACGCCCGGGCAGGGCAGTTGCAGCCAGGCAGGTGGCGTGATCACCTGCAACCTGGGGAACATGGCCGATGGCGAGAATGTCGGTGTGGAGATCGTGGTCAGCACGACGACGGCAGGGATCTTGACCAATCAGGCGAGTGCCAGCGCGGATACGACGGATCCCAACCCCGCCAACAACAGCGCCAACGAGGACACCACCGTCAACCCAACACCTGTGCCGGAGGCCGATCTATCCATCGCCAAGACGGACAGCCCGGACCCGGTAGACGCGGGCGAGACGCTGACTTACACCCTCGCCGTCACCAACGCCGGTCCTGACGCGGCCACTACGGTCACCGTGATCGACCAGTTGCCGGTTGGAGTGACTTTCGGCAGCGCCACGGGCGCTGGCTGGAGTTGCAGCCACTCCGGGGGGGTGGTGAGCTGTGATCGGGCCGTCATGCCCGTGGGTTCTGCGCCCAATATTGTACTCACCGTGATCGCTCCAGCGAGTGGGAGGGCGATCACCAACACCGCCTGGATCAGCTCGACGACGATCGATCCAGATCCTTCCAACAACGCGGACAGTGAGCAGACTACCGTCGCGCCGCCAGGGGAAGAAGTGGCTGACCTGTCCATCGCCAAGGCAGATGGTCCCGATCCGGTGGATCCTGGCGCCACGCTGGTCTACACCCTGACCGTGAGCAACGGGGGTCCCTACACAGCTACCGCGATCACGATGCTCGACACGCTGCCCGCCGGTGTGACCTATCAGGGCGCGGCTGGGGATGGTTGGGGCTGTAGCTATGTTGGTGCCACAGTCACCTGCCAGCGGCCCGGACTGGAACCTGGGGTGGCGCCAGCCATTGTGCTCTCGGTCACGGCGCCGGCAAGTAGTGGCACATTCACCAATGTGGTAACTGTGTCGGGTCGCGAGTCCGATCCCGATCTGGGGAACAACGTGGACACAACAAGCACGCTGGTCAGGCCGCATACTGCCTACCTCCCGATCATCCTGCTGAACAAGCCATAGGGGAGTAGGTGCAGGGGGAGCGACCCAGCCTGCGCAACGGAACCCCAAGAAGACCAGATGCACGGGGGGCTCATGGGTGGTGAGTCCAGAGCATTCAGAGACGGGATGGAATACTTCTATCCCGCCTTTCGTCTGTAACTTCGAGATTGTCCCGGTTTGTGTTATACTGGCATCCAGTACTATCTTGTTTCTGGTGCCAAATGGCTCCCGGGTTCATCCTCGGGGCTGGAGCGAATTTTGCGCCAAGCACGGGACTAGGCCAATGACCAAACAGACTCGACTTCACGCCCTGGAAACCCAAATCCGTCGCCTGGGCCAGCGCCTGGAAGAACTGCAGAGCACCAGCTATCGTTACTCCTGGATCCGCGTCATCGTCGTCGTGGCCGGGGTATCCGCCGCAGGCCTGGCCTTGTTCTTCGGAGAGGCATGGCTCTCCGGCGTATGCCTTGCCGCAGCGGTGCTGCTTTTCGGCCTCGTGGTCAGAGCCCACCAGGAGGTAGACCACAGCATCCGCCGCCACCGGTCCTGGCGCCAGATCAAGTCGGGACACGTTGCCCGGGCGTCACTGGACTGGGAGCATTTGCCCACCACCTTCCCCCACCAACCCCGCCCGGAGCACCCGTTCGAGGCCGATCTGGATCTGGTCGGCAGCCGCTCGATACACCGGTTGCTAGACACCGCCGTCTCGTTTGAGGGCAGCCAGCGCCTCAGGGATTGGCTCACAACGCCGGTCCCTGACCTGAAGGAGATCGCCCGGCGCCAGGAATTGGTGCGCGAACTGGCTCCCCTCAGCCTGTTCCGTGACAGGATCACCCTCAATGCCATGGCTGCCACGGGTGCGCGCAAGACGTGGGAGGCGGATCACCTGGTGTCCTGGCTGGAAAAACGGGCGCCCGCGTCCTCACTGCGCCTCTGGCTGCTCCTGTTCAGTGTGCTGATCCTGCTGAACGCCGCACTCCTGATCGCCAACCTCTGGGGACCGCTGCCTCCCTGGTGGCAGGTCACCGTCGTGCTCTACGTGGGGTTGTGGCTTGCCAGAGCGCGGTCCAGCGAGGCGGTCTGGGATCAGGCCCGGGCCCTGCAGGGTGCCCTGAAGCAGCTCCACGCTGTGTTCTCCCAATTGGAGGTGTTCTCCTACCGCTACACACCCCACCTGAAGGTGCTCTGCGCCCCGTTTCTGGACCCCACACACCGTCCCTCCCGCTACCTGGGACGCATCGCCTGGGTGGTGACGGCCATGGGTCTGCGGACCAATCCCTTCATCGGCCTGGCCCTGAACCTGGTGCTGCCCTGGGATGCCTACTTTGCCTACCGCCTGAACCGGACCAAGGCAGCCATGGCCCGATATGCCCGCGCCTGGATGGATGTCTGGTTCGAGCTGGAAGCCTTGAGCTCGCTGGCCAACCTGGCCTACCTGAATCCTGCCTACAGCTTCCCCCATGTCCGGGCGTTCCCGGCTGAAGGGCAGTCTTCCATACTCAGCGCCCAGGCCCTGGGACATCCGCTGATCCCCGACCGGGAACGGGTGTGCAACGACCTGACCATCTCCGAGTTGGGCCAGGTGATCGTGATCACCGGATCCAACATGGCGGGCAAGAGCGTCTTCCTCAAGACGGTGGGGGTCAACCTGGCTCTCGCCTACGCTGGCGGGCCAGTAAACGCCTACGTTCTGGCGAGCTTGCCCTTCCGCCTGTTCACCTGCATGGGCATCAGCGACTCGGTCACCGACGGCATCTCTTTCTTTTACGCCGAGGTCCGGCGTCTGAAGGCACTGCTGGCCGACCTAGAGCGTGACCATCCCTTGCCGCTCCTCTACTGCATCGACGAGATCTTTCGCGGCACGAACAACCGCGAGCGACTGATTGGCAGCCGCGCTTACGTGCGCACCCTGGCAGGCAAGCAGGGCACAGGCCTGATCGCCACCCATGACCTGGAACTGGCAAGACTGGCCGACGAGATGCCCCAGGTACAGAACTATCACTTCCGGGATCGCATCGTCGGCGGCCGCATGGCTTTCGACTATACGCTGCGCCCCGGCCCCTGCCCGACGACCAACGCGCTGACGATTATGCAATTGGAGGGGCTGCCCGTTTCAACCGCCCAGGGCCCACTCCCTGCCGGACAGGATGATGGGAGCAGCCAGGACAAAACCCCGTCAATTTGAGGGACCCGGCCACCAATCTAGTTGGCCTGCCCAGAGACCTGGATCTAGACCTGGAAGTCGATCCGGCGCTCCCTGTGGACATCCTGGTCAATGACGAGATTTGCCCGCTGCAGGGCTTCAAGGAGAATCTGAGCAATCCAAAGCAAGCTCTGTCCGAGATTTGAACGAGGTCGTCGATTGCCAGATTGCCGCGTCCTGTGTTATACTGGGGCAGATAGTGACCTGACCGGAGAGGCCGGTCAGGACAGTTCGATCTGAGCGGGGGATGGGAGCAACGAGATGGCAAGGAATAAGAAGCTGGGAATCCTGACCGGCGGCGGTGACGTCCCCGGCCTGAATCCGGCCATCAAGGCTGTTGCAGAAAGAGCGGCCGACGAAGGATGGGAGGTAATTGGCATCCGCCGAGGATGGGGCGGATTGTTGCACTGCAACCTGGAGAGCCCCCAAGCCCGCAAGGGCCTGTACGTCTCCTTGACACGCGAAACTGTGCGCACCATAGACCGTAGCGGGGGCACCTTCCTACATACCTCACGGACGAATCCGCAGCGGGTCAAGGCTGGCGATATACCCGATTTCCTGTTGGGCACCACCGAATCCGTCGAGGGAGAGGGCGACGACGCAATCCATGACTTTACGCCACATGTACTGGAGGTACTCGACTTCTTGGAGGTGGATGCCCTGATACCCATCGGCGGCGACGACACCCTCTCCTATGCGGCGCGTCTGCACCAGGAAGGGTTTCCCGTGGTCGCCATCCCCAAGACGATGGACAACGACGTCTATGGTACCGACTATTGTATCGGCTTTTCGACTGCTGTGACACGCAGTGTGGAGTTCATCACGGCCCTGCGTACCACGTGCGGTTCCCACGAGCGGATCGCCATCGTAGAACTATTCGGACGCAACTCGGGCGAGACCTCCCTCATCGCTGCCTACCTGGCCGACGTGGATCGGGCCATCATCTCTGAGGTCCCCTTTGACGTGCAAAAGCTGGCCCTGTTCTTGGTGCAGGACAAGTACAGCAATCCCAGCAACTATGCCATCATGACCATCTCGGAGGGCGCGCGGGAGATCGGAGGAAGCCTGATTCACTACGAGGGGGACGAGGATGCATACGGCCACAGAAAGCTGGGCGGCATCGCCCAGCTCACCGGCAAGAAGCTGAAACAGATCACCGGTGAGAACTTTATGTACCAGCAACTCAGCTACTTGATGCGCAGCGGCGCGCCTGATTCCCTGGACAGGATGGTGGCTGTAAGCTATGGCCTGCTGGCCATGGACCTGGTAGCCGCAGGGCGGTCGGGGCGGATGGTTGCCCTGCGAGACGGGACTTATACGCACGTGCCTCTGAACCGTGTCATTTCGGGCGTCAAGCGCGTGGACGTGGACGAGATGTACGACGTGGAACAATACCGGCCCATGATCGCCGACATGCTCGGCAAGCCCATGTTCCTGTATTAGCGAGAGTCGTGATTCAGGAATCACAGACCGGGGCCTCTGATTCACGAATCTCAAACCTATGACACACGGGGTAGAAAGGCAATGAACGAACGCTTTCAAAACGAAGCCCTGACTTTCGACGATGTCCTCCTGGTGCCGGGACGGTCCGACGTGGTACCCGCCAGGGTGGATTTGAGCGTAGCGCTGGCACCAGGCATTCGCCTGACCATTCCCCTGCTGTCGGCCGCTATGGACACCGTGACCGAGGCCCAGATGGCCATCGCCCTGGCGCGGGAAGGGGGCCTCGGTGTGCTACACCGCAATCTGTCCATCGCGCAGCAGACCGAGGAAGTGGACAAAGTGAAACGCAGCGAGTCGGGCATGATTGTGGACCCCATCACCCTGCCGCCAGGGGCTACCGTGGGCGACGCCGAGGCGATCATGAGCAAGTACCACATCTCGGGCGTGCCCATCATCGAGGATGGCAACCGGCTGGTGGGCATCCTCACGAACCGCGACGTGCGTTTTGTGAGCGACATGAGCGTCCCCATCCACCAACTGATGACGCCTGCTGAGCAGTTGATCACCGCCCCGGTTGGCACCACGTTGGACGACGCAGTCCACATCCTCCAGGAGCATCGCATCGAGAAATTACCATTGGTGGACGAAACAGGCGTGATCAAGGGACTGATCACTGTCAAGGACATCATGAAGAAGCGGGACTACCCGCTGCGGGCCACCGACGACCGGGGGCGGCTCCTGTGCGGCGCCGCCATCGGCGTAGGCGACGCAGCACTGGCCCGGTTGGAGGCACTGGCGGAGAAGGGGCTGGACCTAGCCGTGGTCGACACCGCCCACGGCCACGCTGCCAGCGTGCTGGGCACAGTCGAGCGAGTCAAGGCCCTTCATCCCGATCTGCCCCTGGTAGCGGGCAACGTGGTAACCGCTGAGGGCACGAGGGATCTGATCGCCGCCGGTGCCGACGTGGTCAAGGTGGGCGTGGGAGCCGGTTCGATCTGCACCACGCGGGTGGTCACGGGGGCCGGCATGCCTCAGATCACGGCCATCCAGGTCTGCGCCGAGGAAGCCCATCGCCAGGGCGTGACGGTCATCGCCGACGGCGGCATCAAGTATTCGGGCGACATCGTCAAGGCCCTGGCTGCAGGCGCCGACGCCGTGATGCTGGGTAACCTTCTGGCCGGCCTGAAAGAATCTCCCAGCGAGTTGATCATCTATGAGGGACGACGCTTCAAAGAATACCGAGGCATGGGTTCGTTGGGGGCCATGAAGGGACTGGCCCGCGACCGCTACGGATCGGCGGAAAGCAAACACGTGCCTGAGGGGATCGAGGGGCAGGTGCCCTACAAAGGCGAACTGGCGGATTATGTCTTTCAATTGATGGGGGGACTACGATCGGGCATGGGCTATGTGGGCGCTCACAGCCTGGCCGAACTCCGGGAGAAGGCCCAGTTCGTACGCATCAGCCACGCCGGCCTCATCGAGAGCCATCCCCACAGCGTGTTCGTCACCAAAGAAGCACCCAACTATCCAACCAGCCCGCAATAGGTGCCTGGAATGGATGCCGGATCTAGAGCTACCCCAATCGCCAGAGCGCTGGCTGGGCAGGGTGCCTGGTAAACATATGTCAGACCTGGATGAGATTGTCTCTGCCGTAACCTCCTCCAAAAAATACCGCGAGGTCTGCACGGACACCGTGCGCCGCATCGCCGGGCACGAACTGGAGAGAAACGAAGGGGTCAAGGCAGCGGTAAAGGCCACCAAGCGGCGGCTGCACCAGGTGTACGGGGCCTTTGGGAGAGAGTTCGACTATGAGGGCGCTTACCGCCACCTGGAAGCGGCCTACAGGACCGGGTCCGACCAAGAGATCCAGGCAGCTTGTCGGCAGGTCCTCGGCCTGCATAGCTCTACCCGCGAGCGGCTGTCTATCCTGGACCAATTCTATGCGGCAGTCTTTGCCGTCACAGGCCAGCCCGCCTCGATCCTCGATCTGGGCTGCGGCCTGAACCCCCTGACCTGGCCCTGGATGGATCTGCCCGCTACGACGCGCTACATGGCCGTCGACATCGATGCCCGCCGCGTAGCCTTTCTCAACCGTTACCTGGCCCTGGCCGGTCTGGAGCCGCTGGCCCGCTGCCAGGACATCCTGGCCCGGCCGCCTGGCGACAAAGTGGATGTGGTCTTTTTGCTCAAGATGAGCCCTTCTCTCGAGCGACAGAAAGCCAGAGCCACGCTGGACCTAATCCAGGAACTCCAGGCACCCTACGTCGTGACGAGCTATGCCATCAAGAGCTTGGGCGGGAGGGAGAAAGGGATGTTGGCGCACTACCAAAAGCAGTTTACCACCTGGGCCGAGCAGCGGCAGTGGCCCGTTGAGACATTGGCGTTCGAGACCGAGTTGGTATTCGTGGTCAAGCAAGAACGCGTTGACAACATTGACGGATTCCACGCACCAAGAGATCCGTGAAATTGCACATCCGTTGTCCTGAGCATTAGACCTATGGGCACACTCTACATCGTTGGCACACCAATCGGCAACCTGGAGGACATCAGCACACGCGCCCTGCATGTGCTGCGCCATGTGCATCTGATCGCAGCGGAAAACCCGCCGCGCACCCAGCGCCTGCTAGCTCGCTACAACATCTCCACACCCATGAAACGTTACACAGACGCCTACGACCGCAAGAAGCGGCAGCGGATGGCCGCCGTGTTGGCCGCCCTGGGGGAGGGCGACGTGGCCCTGGTCTCCGAAGCCGGGATGCCTGGCCTGGCCGACCCTGGCTACGAGCTGATCGCCGCGGTCCTGGAGCAAGGCACGCCTGTCGTGTCCGTACCCGGCCCTACGGCCCTGGGCGCAGCACTGTCGGTGGCGGGGATCCCGGCTGAACGCTTTATCTTTCTTGGCTTCCTACCGCGGACCCGCAGCACCCGGCGCGACCTGCTCGCTCCCCTGGTCGACAGCCCCTTCGCCCTGGTCGCCTATGAGGCCCCCCACCGCCTGCTGGATACCCTCACCGACATAGCAGAGCTGTTCGGTAACCGGTCGATCGCTGTGGCCTGCGAACTGACCAAGCTCTACGAAGAAGTACGGTGGGGCACTTCCACCGAACTCCTGCGTCACTTCAAAGAACAGAGACCCCGTGGTGAATTCACCCTGGTCATTGCCGGTGCGCAGCCTCCCAACCTCTCCCCTGCTCGTATCCTGAATGTGGTTAAAGGGGACAGTGTGGAAAGTGGGAATGCGACATGACCATCCCTACCATCCTCGAAACCGCCCACGGTCCCCTGTACCTGCCCGCCTACTTCCCCGACGCCACGCGGGCCGTCGTGCGCACCGTGGACAGTCGCGACCTGGAGGCCTGCGGCGTGCAGGGGCTCGTCGTGAACGTCTTTCACCTGTCCAGCCGGCCGGGGGTGGGGCTGATCAAAAACGCCGGTGGCATTCACACCTTCATGGACTGGCGGCGCCCCATCGCCTCCGACTCGGGTGGCTTCCAGCTCATGTCCATGATACGCGAGAACCCCAAGTATGGCACCGTCACCGACCGGGGCATCCACTTCACCGACCTGGACGGCAGCCGCCGCAAGGTGCTGTTCACGCCTGAGCGCAGCATCCGGCTGCAACTCGACCTGGGTGCCGACCTCGTGATCTGCCTGGATGACTGTCCCAGCCCCGACGCAACGGCTGAGGAAGTGGCCACTTCAGTGGCGCGCACAGTCCATTGGGCGGAGCGCTGCCGGGAGGAGTTCGACCGGCAGATCAAGGCCCGCCAGCTCAAGGGACGGCGCCCCCTGCTCTTTGGCGTTATCCAGGGCGGTTACGACAAGGAGATGCGAGAGGCCTGCGCGCGTGGACTCTTTTCCCTGAGATTCGACGGCTATGGCTTTGGCGGCTGGCCCCTGACGCTTGATGGCGAGTTGGCCGGGGAGATCCTGGCCCACACGGCAGGGCTTGTACCCGATCACCTGCCCCGCTTTGCCCTGGGACTGGGCAAGCCGGAGCACATCGCGGCCTGCCACCGTATGGGCTGGCGCATTTTTGACTGCGTCCTGCCCACCCGGGATGCCCGCCACGGGCGGCTATACGCTTTTGACGCTGCGAGCTTGGATCAGGTGGACGTCCTGGCCCCCAAGTTTTACCATTTCCTCTACGTGCGCGACGAGAAACACAAACGGCAGACAGGTCCCATCTCGCCTATCTGCGATTGTGCCTGCTGCCGCCACTACTCCCTGGCCTACCTGAACCATCTCTTCAACGTCGGCGACCCCCTTGGCCTCCGCCTGGCCACCCTCCACAACCTGCGCTTCTACACCCAGTTGCTGGAGCAGATAGCATTGTAGGGCAAACGGGTAACCCGCCCGGCGGCTCTGGACGCACCGACACCAGGACGGGCTACCAACCCATCCTTCATTGGCGAACCATCTTGCACGGTTGGATGCCGACCCCCTGCGCCTCCAGCTTGTCGTCAGATGCGCTGCTTGCGTCTCAGTGATGGGCCTGCCACCATGCCCTCCCTCGCTGCCACAGCTCCCGGATCTCATCTACCTTGAGCAGGTAGGCGGCAGCCAGAAAGGTCCCCCCTCCCACGATGCCAGCCGCAGCCAGGTAGACGGCCTGGGTGACAAAACCCCCACCATCGCCTGACCCAGCAGCCAACAGCGAGAAGGCCAGGAGCGCAGCCGCCGTGAGCAGCGAGGCCAGCGCCATCTGCCCGGCGAAAGGCCCCAGGTGGGCCAGACGGAAGGTGGGCGCGCGTCGCCGGAAGAGGATCAACAGGGCCAACACCTTCAAAGTCTTGGCCACAGTCGTCGCCAGGGCAATGCCTCCCAATCCATAGAGGGCCATTAGCGGTGGGATGAGTGCCACGTTCAGCACAAAAGCGACCACGTCGGTGATGACCGGGGTGAGGGTGTCCTGGCAGGCGAAAAAGAACTGGATGACGACCACCTCCAGGGCAAAAGGTAGAAGCCCCAGGGCGTAGAACAACAGTGGCCCGGCGGTCAGTTGCGTTGAAGCAGCGGTAAAGGCTCCACGCTCGAAGAGCAGCCGCACAAAAGGCTCGTGCAGCACCACCAGCCCCACGGTCACCGGTAGGAAAAGCAGGGCCAGCGCCCGGACTGCACCCGTCAGGGTTTTGGCCAGGCTTTCGTAATCCCGCCCGGCGGCCATCTCTGCCGAGAACGGGAGCAGCACCAGTCCCAGCGTGTACGGCAGGATGGTAGTCAATGTCTCGCCGATCTTGCGGGCGTAGGCCAGGGCTGACACGCCGCCCACGCCCGCCCGGCTGGCAAAGGCATTGTCCACCAGTG
>Ga0180438_10001971_pt1 | contig 34874 bp, 22 predicted proteins | sample SS_ome_12_FD_132455 | JGI IMG/M metagenome (GOLD analysis project Ga0180438, IMG submission 132455) | Hypersaline lake sediment archaeal communities from the Salton Sea, California, USA - SS_3_D_2 metaG | ecosystem: Environmental > Aquatic > Non-marine Saline and Alkaline > Hypersaline >... | reverse complement strand
CCAGCGGGGGAGCTTCAGTCGCCCCTCCAGAGTTGAGGCTCTTTTTGGCCCTTCGCCTCCAACAAGCTCCTCGATCTGCCCGCGGCTTACCTACGGCGATTCTGATTCGCCCCGGTCAACAGGAAGCCCTTCAGTCCACCCGGTGGCTCTCTCCACCCATCGCTGGCCGATGCCGCACGTTCTCCTCACCGGTGAGCATCGGCAGGTAGCGGTAGTAGACTTCGAGGGTGAGGGCGGCCATGGTGGTGGTGTAGACGCGGCCGCCGCGTTCGGTGCCCCATCGGCTGTCGCTGGGGTCCCAGCTCCCGTCGAGCTTGCCGCCGCGGTGCTGGGCGATCGTCAGCCGCTGGCGGACCGACGCATTCCACCGCCGCCACGCCAATCCGCGCAACTGCATCAGCGCCAGCGACCCGTAGTACCAGCCGTAGTAGTTGGGAGGCTCGGTGGGGCTGGGGGGCTTGAGGTAGACGATCACCTCGGCCTGCTGGGCGGGCGTGAGGCGCTGGCCCAGCAGGACGCGGACGAACAGCCCCTCGGCGGTCATCGCCTGGGTGGCGCTGGGGCTCTGGTAGCCGGCGAGCATCCCCTGCGGGCTTCGGCTGACGCTGGCCAGCCACCGCATCACACCGGCCCGGGTGGCGGGCGGGATCTTCTTGCCGAACCGCGTGACGCTGTGCAGCGCCATCACCTGCCACCCGAGCACGCTCGTGTCGCCGCTCTCGCCCGGGTCGTACCGCCAGCCGCCGGTCATGCGGTTCCGCGAGCGGACGATGAACTCGGCCCCCCGGGCCGCGGCCCGCCCGTAGCGGGCGTCCTCCGCCATCGCCGCCGCCTCCCCCAACGCCAGCGTCGCGATGCCGTGACTGTACATGTCCCGCCCGCCGCGGCGCGAGCCGTCCGCCCGGCGGATCGGCCGACCGTCCCCGTCGCCGCGCAGGTCGCCGTCGGCCTTCTGGGCGGCCACCAGATACTCCAGCCCCCGCGTGACCGGCACGCGATGCTCGGTGAGGTACCCCGGGCGGTGGTTCGCGCCGAGCAGGCACAGCACGGCCAGCCCGGTCAGGCCCGTGTCGTCGTTGCTCTTGGGCCTGCGGCCCGGGGGCAGGTCGGCGTCCTCGTCGATGAACGTCCACCGCCCGTCGGGCTCCTGGTTGCGGACGAGCCACGCCAGCGCCCGCGCGACGGCCGATTCGGTGACGGTCGATCCGCCCATCTTCAGGACAAGTTCCTTGCGGGTGTCGCCCTGGCGGTGGGAGAGGGTCTCGGTGACCTCGAGCTTGTCGATCCCCAGCCGCCCCAACTGGGAGATCACCGCCGTCGGGCGAACGGGCTCGATCATCAGGTTCGTCGCCATCGGCGGGCGAAGCGTCGCGTTGAGGTGGCCGGTCAGCGTCGCGCCGAGCGGGTCGGCGGCGCGGAGCTGGTGCGGCCAGGCCAGTTCCGCCGGTCGGCCCGTCGTGGCTTGGGCGTTGGTCGCGCGGCGAGGCTGGGCGGCGGCGACCGACAGGTCGCGCGGCTCGGGGCGCGTTTCCTCGCGGCGCATCGGCTCGGTCACATAGGGTGTATGGACGGTCGGCGCGTCGGCGAGGGGGCGGACGGTCGGAGGGATCTCCGCCGGCGCGGGCAGCGGCGAGGTCTGCGGGGCGGCGGCCACCGCGATCGATTCCGGCCTCCACGTCTGCTCGGGTGCCGACAGGGGCGTCTGATGCCACGTGGCCGCCGTGGCCTGCGGCTCGTGCATCCGCTGCTGCATGGCAACGGGTCGCTGAACCGTGGGGGTCGGAGGCGGCTCGGCCTGGGTGACGGGCTGGTGTCTGCCGGCCACCGCCTCGGGCACGGTGACGTCGCTGCCGGGCAGTCGGAGGCTGACGCGGTCGTCGACGGCCGGCGGAGTCACGCTCGTGACGGTCGGCTCGGCCGACAGGTCCGCCCGGTGGGGCTCGACCAACGGGACGTCGAGGTCGACGGGCTCGAAGGGGGGGGGCTGGACCTCCTGGGGGGCCGCCCGCATCAGCGCCGCCAGCGACGGATCGGCCACCGGCAGCTCGGTGATCTGGTACCGCACCTGCGTCCGGAGGTGGGCCTCCTGGCCGATGACGAGGTTGACCGAGGGCTCGTCCGGCCGCCCGTCGATCAGGAGGACGAGCATCGGCTGGGAGATCGCCACGAGGCTCGTGCCCGCCGTCAGCGCCACGTGGGCCAGCAGCGACAGCGCCAACGCCTGCCAGAGCTTCCTCAGCCGCCCGTAGCCCACCGCCCGCAGGACCAGCAGGACGATCGTCCCGACCAGCAGCGAGGCGGCCAGCGCCCACCACGCCCAGTTGTCCACGGACGGCCACCACGCCGGCCCGCCGCTCCCCGCCGACGCAGCCGGTGCGCACAGTCCCACCGCAGCGGCGGACCAGACCAGACGTCGACAACCAGGTTGCGCCGATCGGCCGATCATACCCACTCCATTATATCGGCAGGATGCACCCCCGACCCCTCCGGTCACTTGTCCCGATCGCCCACCGGCCCGCCGTACATCGGCAGGTAGCGGTAGTAAACCTCCAGCGTGAGTGTCGAGAGGGCGGTGGCGTAGATCACCCCGCCGCGGCGGCCGTAGTTGCTGGCGCGGTTCTGGTCCCAGCTTCCGTCGCCGCGCTGGTAGCGGATCAGCGAGTCGCGGACCTTGACGTTCCACTTCTGCCACGGCTCGCCGCCGATCTGCATCAGCGCCAACGAGCCGTAGTACCAGTAGTAGTACATCCGGTCTCTCTCGCCGGGCACGTCGAGGTAGTCGGCCAGCTCCTTGACCTGGGCGGCGGAGAGTTTCTGGCCGAGGAGGATCCGGCTGAAGACGGCCTCGGCGGACATCGCCTTCCGCGGGCTGGCGTTGGTGTAGCCGGCGAGCATGCGGTGACGGGACCGGGTGACGTGGCTGAGCCACCGGAACGACAGCTCGCGCGTCTGTTTGGGCATCCGCATGCCCACGCGCTCGATGCTGTGCAGCGCCATGATCTGCCAGCCGAACACGCTCGTGTCGCCCGGATCGCCCGGGTTGTACCGCCACCCGCCGGTGCGGCGGTTCTGGCTGTTGACGATAAACCGCCCGGCCTTGATGGCCGCGGCGCGATAGCGCGGGTCGCCGGTCATCGCGCCGGCCTCGGCGACGGCAAGGGCGGCGATGGCGTGACTGTACATCGTCCCGCCGACGCGCAGGTCGCCGTCGGGCCTCTGGCGAGCGATCAGGTAGTCGATGCCCTTGCGAACGACCTGCCGGTACGGGCCGGGCTTGGCCGGCGTGTGATCCGCGGCAAGGAAGCACAGCACCGCCAGGCCCGTCAGGGCCGTGTTGCCGCGGTCCCGCTGCGCGCCGCCGCGCCGCCCGAGCCGGAACGGCCACTGGCCGTCGGACAACTGGTGGCGGGCCAGGTAGGCCAGCGACCGGGCCACCGCCTTCTCCGACTCCTTCGAGCCGCCCATCGCGTCGACGAACTTCTGCCGCTGCTCGAACGACCGCTGAAAAAACGCATCCGGCGAGGTCAGCTTGCCCGGACCGGTCAGCGGCGACAGCGGCGTGACCATCGCCAGCGGGGCCGCGTGGTCCGTGGGCTGTTCGGCGTCGACGGGGCGGCCCACCGACGCCAGCGCCGGCCGCAGCATGCTCGAGGCCGTCAGCTTCGCCGGGCTGACGCTCGCCTCCGCCGGCACCGGCCGGGCCGCCGTCTTCGGCGGCAGCGCCGCCAGCGGGCGGGCCCGCAACGGGTCGGGCGGGCCGATCGGCGTCGCCGGCGGCGCCTCCTCGGCGGCGGACGGCGCGTCGGCCGAGGCCGTTGGCAGACGGATCTGCGGCGCGTCGATGGCCGGGGGAACGTCGACGGCCACAAGAGGCGCCGACGCCGCCAGCGGCCGGGCCGCCGCGGCAGCGATCGCCATGGACCTGGCCGCCGGCGTGGCCGTTGGGACGGACATTGCCGACGTCGAGGCGGCCCCCTTCGGCGAGGCAGTCGCCGCGCGGGCAGCGGGGGCCTGGACGGCCACGACGGCCGGGGCGGTGGCGGGCGCGGCGGCGACGCGGGGGCCGGGCAGTTGAGGCAGAGACGGCGCCACGACGGGCGGCGCGATCGGCGCTGCCGGCGGCGGGGCCAGACGGGCGGCCTCGGGCGCGGTCGGCGTCTGGACGGCGGCCGGCGCGACGAGGCTCTTGACGGCCGGGTCGGCGGCCGGGACCGACAACGTTGGCGTCGAGGCGGCCGTCTTCGGCGCGGCGGTGGCGGCGGGGGCGGCGGCGATCCGGACCGCATCAACCGCCGGTGCGGTCGTCGCCGTCTGCCAGACACGATCGGCGGGCAAGTCCGGCAGCGACGGGGTCACGTCGGCCTGCACGATCGGCGCGGGCGTCGGGGTGACGCGGACGGTCTCGGGCACGGCGGGCGGCTCGGCCGCGTGGGGCTCGGCGAGGCTTTCGACGGCGAGCCTGGCCGGGGTCGGGGCGATCCGAACGTCCTGCGGCACGGCGGCCGGGGCCTTCGTCGGCGGGGGGGTCGGATCGGCCACGGGCGCCGGTGCGGGGACGGCCTCGGGAGCCCGTTCGTCCTCGACCAGCGGCGCGTCGGTCGCCAGGCGGATGGTGGGCGTATCGGCCCGAATCGGCGGGGCCGGCAGGTTGACGCGCTGCGCGGGGGGGGCGGGCTTGATCGGCCGCGGCGCCTCCGGCTGGATGGTGATGGGGGTCGGCTTGATCTCGGCGTGCGGGACGTTCAGCTCGGCCTCCTCGGGCCGGGCCGGCTCGACGGCCGCCGGACGCGCGCGGACCGTCTCGGCCAGCGTCGGGTCGCTGACCGGCAGATCGGTCATCGGCAGGTTGGTGATCTGGTTGCGGATCCGCATTCGCATCTGGACTTCCTGGCCGACCTCGAGGTTGACCGCGGTGGTCAGCCCCGCCACCTCGGCCACGTGCATCAGCAGCGGCTTCGACAGGAAGAACAGGCTCAGCAGCATGGTCAGTCCGATGTGGATCAGCAGCGAGACGACGATGCACTTCTTGAGCAGGTCGAGGTGCTTGTAGCCGGCGGCGTGGAGCAGCAGCAGCAGCGGGATCAGGACGGCCACGGCGATCATCAGGGCCCAGAGGCTCCAGGACAGCTCGGGGATCTCGCGCCCGGATCGCCGGGCGAAGACCTCCCGCGACTCGGCGTGGTAGAGGTCGTATCCGGCGGCCGCGGCCTGGCGGTCGGAGCTGAAGTAGATGTAGAAGCCTTGCATGTCGAGCTGGGGATCCATCTCGTTGGCGGGCGTGTTCAGTTCGGCGCCGCAGTTGACCGGCTCGCCGCACCGGCCGTCGAGGAGGCGGCAGCGGTACAGGTCGAACCCGCCGAGCCCGCCGGGGCGGTTGGAGGCGAAGTAGAGGAAGTCGCCCGCCGGCGAGATGCAGCAGGCGCCCTCGTGGAACGGCGTGTTGACGTTCTCCAGCTCGCGCGCCTCGGCGAACTGAAGCGGCGGGGTCGGCGCGGCGGGCGCAGTGGCCGGCTGCGTGGCCGGGCGGCTGGCCGGCTGCGTCTGCCGCGCGACGGCCCGGTCAGCGGGCAGGTCGGCGATGAACAGATCGTAGTCCCCGATGTCGCCTTGGCGGATGGTGGCCTTCCAGGAGACCTTCCCCCCGGCCGACTCGGCCCGCTCGGCGGCCTTGCGGTTCGTCGCGAAGACCATCTGCCGCCCGTCGGGCGTGAAGGCGGGGCTGTACTCGTTGTATTTGCTGTTGATCGCGGGCCCGAGGTTGCGGGGCGTGGTCCATCGGCCTTCGGCGCGGCGGGAGGCCCACAGGTCGTACTGCCCCATCCCGCCCGGGCGGTCGGAGTAGAACAGCAGCCACTGCCCGTCCGGCGTGATCCGAGGGCCCAGCTCGTCGTCGGCCGTGTTGACCTCCCCCAGCGGCGCCGGATCGGACCAGCCGTCCTCGGTCCGCCGGCTGACGTAGATGTCCGCCCCCTCGCCCGGCAGGCCCCGGACGAAGTACAGCGTCTGCGCGTCGGGGCTCAGCGCGGGCTCGTATTCCTGGCCCGCCGAGTTGACTGCTCGCCCGACCGGCTCGGCTTGGGCCCAGACGACCTGGCGGACGTTGGCCAGCTCGTCGGGCACGCGGAGGCCTCGGCCGTCGGTCCAGACGGTCCGGCCGACGAGGTAGTACCACGCCGCCGACCCGGCTGCCAGCAGGACGACCGCCGTGGCGCCGATCGCCACCCACCACAGCCAGCGAGGTCCGGTTGCCTTGTCGCGCTTTGTCATGCTACCTGCGGGGCCCGTCCAGTTCAGCTCAACGGACTCTGTCGCCCCTCCGGGGCTCTCTCTGTATAAAGGGCACGCTACCGGGGGCTTACGCCCCCGGCTATTTCCTGCCGACCCTTCGGGTCTCCGGAGGCGACCGTTCCGGCCGCCGCCAAGCGCCGCGGACCAGCAACAAACGCTGCACTACGTGAAGCTCTTGCCGTACATCGTCCTCGTTCTCGTACTCGGCTGTTTCTTCGGCTCTGCACTCGGCATTCAACATTCGCCCTTCGCGATTCGCCGCTACCGCATCGCCTGCGCTTCGGGCCCTTGAACGATATAGCCGATCTTCACCTCGTTGATGCCGGCCTTGAGGCAGAGCCTGACCACGCCGGCGAAGTACTTGTGGATGCTTCGCTGATCGGCGCGGATGAGGACCATGCGGTTGGGCTCGTTGTGGCTGACGCGCTGGAGCAGCGCCTGGAGCTTGTCCGGCGGGTACGCGCGGCCGCCGATCGTCGTGGTCCCGTCGGCGAGGACGTTGATGATCACCTGGCGCGGCGGGGCCGACAGCGGCTTCGGAGAGGAGGTGATCGGCAGCTTGACCCGCTGGTCGCGCTCCTCCTGGGCGAAGCTGGTGGCCACGAGGAAGAAGATCAGCAACAGGAAGACCATGTCGATCAACGGCATGAGGTTGATCGGCATGTCCTGTTCGCCCTGGCTGTCACGGATTCGCATCGCCGAAACCTCCTTCGCCGCCGCCCATGTAGTGCTCGACGAACTCGACGGACACCTCGTTGATCTCGGTGATCAACTTCTCGATCTTCCCGCGGAAGAAGGAGTAGAAGATCAGCGCCGGGATCGCGACCGTCAGCCCCGCGAAGGTCGTCACGAGCGCCTCGTAGATGCCCTTGCCCAGCAGCGGCCCGCGGTTGGTCACGTCGACGCCCGGGTCCGAGGCGACCTGGAACGCGTCGATCATGCCCCAGACCGTCCCGAGCAGCCCGAGCATCGGCGCGACGGCGGCGACGGCCTGAAGCAGCCCGAGGTTCCGGCGGAGCTTCGAGACCTCGTGGCCCCCGGCGTCCTCGATGGCCTGCTCGACGGCCTCCTCGCTGCGGTGCAGCTTCCGGATGCCCGCCAGGGTGACGCGCGAGATGGGGCAGTCGCGCAGCCGGCAGTACTCCAGCCCGGCCTTGCGGTCGCTGCTCTCGTGACGGAACGTGCCCTTCAGCCCCGGCAGGAAGTCCGCCGGGATCACCGCGCCCCGCCGCAGGGCGAACAGCCGCTCGATGATCACCGCCAGCCCCAGCAGGCTGCACAGGCCGATCGGAACCATGAACCAACGTCCCTTCAGCAGCAGCTCGAGGAACGACATCTTCTCGGCCGTCTCGCCGACCCCCGGCGCCGGCACGGTCGTCTGGGCGGCGCAGACGGCCCCCACCACCGCCACCACCGCCGCCACGACCAGCCAGACCGGTACGTCCCGCAACGTTCTCGACAACTGTCTCACGAAGCTGTCCTCCCGCTAGAATGGGCGCAGTGCTGTCTGTCGGATCCCGGGCCGATTGATTTCGACACAGAGGCGCAGAGACGCAGAAGGGATGAAGGGGCCTCTGCCGAATGACCTCTGTCTCTCCGCGTTTCCGTGTCGCATGGCTCTACGATGGTCCGGGAATCCGCGATGATGAGGCCGACCGCATGCCGGCCTCCGCTTCGGCGATTATCCGCCGCCAAGCTCCTTGAGTTTCTTGGCCGCCTGGGCGGCCGAGGCGGTGCCCTTGTACTTCTTCACGCACGCGCTGTACTGGCTCTTGGCCTGATCGGTCTGTTTCATCGCCTCGAAGGCCCGCCCGGCCTCGTACAGGGCTCGGGCCGACCACTCGGGGTAGGCGTAGACGATCTCCACCTTCAGCAGCTCACCGGCGGCCTTGTCGAACTTGCCCTCGGCGAAGTAGCACTCGCCGGCCTGGAACTGCGCCCTGGCGGCCGTCGGGCCGTTGTGCGAGGCGGTCACCTTCGCGTACCACTTGCGGGCGTCGTCGTACTTCCGCTGATTCTCCATCGCCCATCCGATGCCGAAGTTGGCCTGATAGGCGTACTTGCTTGTGGGGAACTGCTTGAGGAAGGCCGTGTACGTCGCCGCGGACCTGTCGTACGACTCCAACTGCGCCTGGATCTCGCCGAGCTTCAGCATCGACGAGACCACCAGGTCATGCTTCGGGAACCGCGAGACCAGAGCGGCGAACTGCTTCTCGGCCTCCTCGAGCCGGCTGAGCTTCGCATAGGCCATCCCCGCCTGATGCATCGCCGACGGCGCGAGCTCGGAATCCGACCCGGCCGCCGCGAAGGCGCTGAACACGACGGCGGCCTTCTCCGGCTTGCCCAGATGGTCGTAGCACCACCCCAACCTGTAGCATGCCACCGAGAACGTCCGCCTGTCGGTGGACTTGTCGGCAACGACCTGTTCGAGAAGCCCGGCCGCCTCTGTGTAGTTCTTCTCGCCATAGAGCAGTTCGGCCAGCTCCGCCCGGGCGTTGGTCGCCAGCTTGCCCTTGGGGAACGCTGCCAGCAGGCGACGATACGTCTTCTTGGTGTCCGGATGCTTGCTCTCGTGCTGCGACCAGGCCAGTTCGTACAGCAGGTCTTCGGTGACGTTCTCCTTCTCAGCCGCCACCAGGGCCGACAGGGCCTTCTCGGCTTCCGCGTGCCGGCCGAGCTTGGCCAGGCAGCGGGCGACGCACCGGCGGGCCTGTGCGGCGTACTTGCCCGCCTGGCCCGACCGGACGTACCGCTGAAGCACCTTCAGCGCCTCGTCGGTCTGACCGGCCTCGAGGAGGCTGACGCCCTGCTGGTACCTCGCCTCCCCCGCCAGCTTGTGCGTCGCGTGGGCGTCGGCCAACTCGCCGAACCGCCTGGCGGCTTCGGCGTAGCGCTTCGCGTCGAAGTCGATCCAGCCCTGGAGATAAACCGCCGGGGCGATCAGCTCTTTTGGCGGCTTGGCGGCCAGGAGCCTCGCCAGCACCGGGGCGGCTTTGTTCGGTCGGCCGTCCTTGTACGTCATCTGCGCGTATTCGAACATCGCCCGCGCTTTCCAGCTCGCGTCCTTGCCGCCGGTGGCGAGCTGCTGGAGGTTCTTCTCGGCCTCGCGGGCCTGGCCCGAACGAAGCTGCGCCGAGGCGAGTTTGAAACGCGTCTCATCGGCGTCCTTGCCGGCGACGGGCAGATACCTCTTCAGCGTGGCCGCGGCGTCCTTGAACCGCCCCGCCTCGAACTGCGCGTTGCCCACCAGGAACACCGCCTGCCGAAGCGTCGGGTCGCGGAGCACCTTCGAGTTCGCCGCCAAAGGCGCCGCCAGCTCGATCGCGCGGTCGTACTGCTTCTGGTGGTAGGCGCACTGGCTCAGCCGAAACGCCAGGTGAAGCCGACGCCCCGCGTCGCCGCCCGCCTTCGCCAACTCGCCGAACGCGTCGGCCGCCTCCGCGTACTTGCCCATCAGGAACAGATTCTCCGCCGCGAGTTCCGCCGCCGCCGGCGTGATGGGCGCGGCCGGCAGCGAGGCGACCTCGAGGCACAGCGCGTGGCTTTCGGTGTACTTCTCGGCCTTGTGCAGGCAGAACGCCAGCCGGTAGGTCACGTCGGTGTATCGCCCGTTGGCGGCCAGGACGGCCGGGTCCGTGCGGTTCTTCGCCGTCAGCTTGACCCGCGGATGGGCCTTCCGGTAGTCGGTGAACTGTCGGGCGGCCTGGTCGTACCGGACCAGTGCCATCGTGCAGATCGCCCGGTCGTAGAGCACGTCGCGAAGGTTCGGCGGAGGCGTCTTGGCCTTTGCCAGCGCGTCGAGAGCGGCCAGGGCGGCGTCGAACTTCCGCTCGGCCATGTCGCAGCGGGCCAGCCAGTACTTCGCCCGGACCGCCCGCGCGGCGTCGCCGGACTGAACGGCGCGGAGGGTCTTCCGCGCGTCGGCGTACTTGCCGGCCGCCAGTTGTGCCAGGCCGAGCTGATACCGCGCCGCCGACGCGTACCGCCCGCTCTTCTGCCCCGCGATCGACTTCAGGGCCCGAACCGACTCGTCGTGCTTGCCCGCCTTGTAGAGCACCACGCCGAGGCTGTAGTAGCCCTCCGCACGGCGGTCGGGCGGGGCGGACTCGGCCGCCTTCCTGTACTGCCCCGCCGCCTGCGACAGCTTGCCCTCCGCCTCGTAGCACTGCCCCATCAGCAGCGTCGCGTCGAGGGCGTAGGGGAAGTTCGGCACGCTCACCACGCTGCTGAGCGTCTTGATCGCCTCGGCGTTGCGCTTCAGCGCCGCCTGCGCCAACGCCAGCGAGTAAGACGCCGCCGTCTTCCGCGGCGAGGTGGGGTGCTTCTTGAGGAACTCCCGGCAGGCGGCGGCCGATTCGTCGTTGCGCCCGAGGACGTGCAGGACCTGGCCCCGGTTCAGCAACGCCACCTCGGCGTGCTGGCTGCTGGGGTACTTCTTCAGCAGCTCGTCGACGGCTGCCAGGGCCTTCGCGTGGGCGCCGGTGGACATGTGGCAGTGCCCCAACACCGCCAGCGCCTCGTCGCGCTGCTCGAACTTGGGCTGCTTGACGACAAGGGTGAGCGCCTCGACCGCCTTGTCGTACTCGCGATTGTAGAATCGGCTGATGGCCAGCCCGTAGCGCGCCTTGGTCGCCTCCGCATGCGCCGCGTACTTCGCCAGGAACTCCTCGTACTCCTTGATGGCCATCGGATAGAGCTTGCGGGCGAGCAGGCCGTGGGCCGCCATCAGCTTCTTCGCGGCGGCGTCTACCTTCTTCTCCTGTCCCCACCCGGGCGTGGTGGCCGCCGATAACAGCAGCGCCCACGCACAGACCCACGCACAGACCCAAGTCAGACCCAATGACTTACGAGCAAAGCGTTTCGCCATGGCTGAGTTTCCGTTGTGCTGCGTTAGCGCGAGGAGCGTCGTCTGCCCATGCGACAACCGAACGCGCGCAGACCCCTGTCCGGGCGCGGCTCCAACTCGCCGCAAGGGCTGTCCACGTTACTTGAACGTCCTATTGCCCGTGGCGTGTCGGGGGCAATGGCGAAAAGGCCCGCCCGGAACCCGTTGCGGCGCCTTGCGTTTGATGTCTATGGCGGCGAGGGCGCCGGCGGCTACAATGGGTATGAAGTGACCGACATCGAGTGACCTATGGCAAACCGACCCCACATCCTCTATTGCCGATGTGCCTACTGGCAGCGCATCCCGGACGGCGTCAAGGACAAGGTCCTGGCCGCCTTGGCCAGTTCCGGGGCGGCCTTCGAGGCCGTTGCCGACCTCTGCGGGCTGGCCGCACGCGGCGACCCGCGGCTGGCCGAATGGGCCCGCCGCGGCGATCTGCGGATCGTCGCCTGCCAGCCGCGGGCGGTGAAGTGGCTCTTCCACGCCGCCGGGGCGGACCTCGACGCCGGGGCCGCCGACGTGCTGAACATGGTCGAACAGCCGGCCGAAGAGATCGTCCGCGATCTGTTGGGCGAACGGGCCGACGAGGTCCTGGCGCGGCTGGGCGAGGGCGGATCGGCCCCGGCAGCGGCCGAGGCGGTCGAGAAGATGGACATCCCCCAGCCGCCCGACTGGGTGCCGTGGTTCCCGGTGATCGACTACGACCGCTGCGTGGCGTGCGGGCAATGCGCGAGCTTCTGCCTGTTCGGCGTTTACAGCGTCGACGACGACGGGCAGGTGCGGGTGATCAGCCCGGATAGCTGCAAGACCAACTGCCCCGCCTGCGCCCGGATCTGCCCGCAACTGGCGATTGTCTTCCCGAAGTACCCCGAAGGGCCGGTCAGCGGGACCGAGGTCGACGAAGAAGCCATGAACCGCCAGAAGCTCGCGGGCGACCTGAGGAGCCAACTGAGCGGCGACGCCTACGCCGTGCTGCGCCAGCGTGCCGCCGCCGGGGGGGCAGGACGGCCCAGCCCCGAAGACCTGGCCCGGATCGCCCAACAGGCCGAAATCCCTCGCGACGTGCTGATGTCACTGAACGTCGCGCCCCCCGCCGACCAGCAGGCGCCGCCCTGCTCCTGCGCGCCGGCCGCCCCCTGCGAAAACGCCCCCACCGCGCCGGGCGGGACCGAACAGCCTGGTGGAGACGACGAAGCGGAGAACGCTTCTCGTGAGTGACCCCGAACGCAGACCCGCCGTCGTTCTGGTGGCCGATCGGACACTGGCAGCCGACTACCAGATCCTCTTCGAGGGCATGTTCGCCACGATGCAGACCACGCACGTGCCGAGGCCGCTGATGGCCGGGCTGCTGGCCCCGCGGGTGAAGACCGACGCCGGCCGGGCCCGCACGGCCCCGGTGGGACTGCGGCGGGTCGAGTCGGCCCTGGCGGCCCACGCGTCCCTGTCGGCCGATGACGTCGTCTGCACCACGCCCGAGGCCCTGCCGAAGCTGCTGGGGCCCTGGACGAGGATCGTTGGCGTCAGCTCCTCCGACCCGCTGGGTGCGGGGATGAGCAACACGACCACCGCCGCCTTCTGGTCCGGCGAGCTGTACAGCCGGCACTGGACACTCGCCATGTTGGAGCGGATCCGCCGGGCCAAGCGGCAGCACGGCTTCCGCGTGGTCTTCGGCGGGGCGGGGGCGTGGCAGTGGAATGCCCGTCCCGGCCAGGCCGAGCGGTATGGGATCGATACGGTCTTCGAGGGCTACTTCGAGGACGGGGGCCCGCAGTTGTTCGCCGACCTGCTCGACGGCGCCGACGCCCCGGCCCGGGCTGCGGCAGGCGGCACGGGAGGCGAAGCGATCCGCCCGATCCTCGGCGCCAGCCAGCTCGGCGTGGTGGAGCTCTCCCGCGGCTGCGGGCGCGGGTGCAGCTTCTGCACGATCGCCCGCCACAAGATGCACCACCTGCCGCCGGAGACGATCCTGGCCGACCTCCAGACGAACGTCGCCGCCGGCGTCCGCAACGTCGTCAACGGCAGCGAGGACTTCTTCCGATACGGCAGCAACACGGTGCGGCCGAACTTCGAGGCACTCCGCAGCCTGCTCGAGCAGATGCGCCGCGTCGGCGAGCTGGGCTTCATGCAGATCGACCACGCGAACGTCTCGAGCGCGGTGCAGCTCGGCGTGGAAGAGCTTCGGGAGATCCGCCGGCTGCTGACGTGGCAGAAGCGCAGCGACTACCTGTGGGTGAACATGGGCCTCGAGAGCGCCAACGGGCATCTGGTGGCGCGGAGCGCGCGGGGCAAGATGGCGCCGTTCGGGCCGGATGAGTGGGAACCCGTCGTCCGCGAGGCGGCCGACAAGATGGGCCGGGCGGGCTTCTTCTGCGTCTTCAGCGTCATCCTGGGCCTGCCCGGGGAGACGCCGGAGGACGTCGAGCGGACGCTTCGGCTGGTCGAGGACCTGACGGCCGGACCGGCCGTCGTCTTCCCCGTCTTCTACGAGCCCCTGCCCGAGGAAGTTGCCGCCGGGGCCGAGAGGTTCTCCGTCCAGTCCATGACCGAAGCGCACTTGCGCTTGTTCGCCGCCTGCTATGAGGTAAACTTCCGTAAGGTTCCTGCGTTATACTGGGACAACCAACGCGCAGGCGGCGTAGGGTGGTTAAAGAGAATACTGGTTCAGGCGCTCGGCCGGGCCGAGGTGATCAGTTGGCGCCGGACCTTCCGCCGCATCGGCCGGCGGATCGCAGACCGGCACGCGAGCGGGCGGCAGGCCGACCCGCGGGGTCGCGCCCGACCGGCCGGCAGCGCCTGAGGAGACGTCAGATATGCAGGATCCTTTGCCCGTCGTTCCCATCGCCCCCGCGGCGCAGGCGGCGCCGACGCCGCAGGAAGGCATCCTGCCGACGAAGGCCCAGCGCGACCGCCTCCTGGCGGCCGTCCAGGACTACGTCCGCCTCCACGCGCCCGTCCCGCCGCTGGGGCTCGACGAGCTCAAGCTCCACTCCGACCGGATCCTCGACCTGGCGAACATCGACCCCGCCTGCCGCGATTTCCTCGTCGTCCTGCTGAACAACGAGGTCTGGCGGGAGCAGTTGGCCGGCGTGCCCTTCAGCCGCCGGCTGCTGCTGCTGCCCCAGTGCCTCCGCGACGCCGACGCCTGCGCCGGACAGATCGACGACGTCGGGCTGCTCTGCGCCCACTGCGGGCGGTGCGTCATCGACGAGCTCCAGACCGCCGCCGAGCAGCTCGGCTATGTCGTCCTCGTCGCCGAGGGCTCCCCCGTGGTCATGGAGCTTCTGGAGACCAACCAGATCGAGGCCGTTATCGGGGTCAGTTGCCTCTCGGTGCTCAAGCGGGTCTTCCCCTACGTCCACGCCGGCGCCGTGCCGGGCCTGGCCGTGCCGCTGCTGTACGACGGCTGCCGCAACACCGCCGTCGACTTCGACTGGGTCTGGGAGGCGATCCACATGACCGGCGAGGACCGCACTCGCCGGCTGGACCTCGAAACGCTCCGCCGGGAGGTCACGGGGTGGTTCGGCGAGGAATCCCTGGCGGAGGTGCTCGGCCCGGCGGGCGGACAGACCGAGCGGATCGCGCGGCAGTGGCTGGCGCGGTCGGGCAAGCGGTGGCGGCCTTTCCTGGCCGTCTGCGCGTACCAGGCGATGCGCGAAGAGACCACCGCGGCCCTGCCGGACGACTTGCGGAAGCTGGCGGTGGCCGTCGAGTGCTTCCACAAGGCCTCGCTGATCCACGACGACATCGAGGACGGCGACGAGACCCGCTACGACCAGGAGACGCTGCACACCACCTACGGCGTGCCGGTGGCGCTGAACGTCGGCGATCTGCTGCTGGGGGAGGGCTATCGCCTCATCGCCGAGTGCGGAGCCCCGGCCGGTCGAAGGGTCGAAATGCTCCGCAGCGCCGCCGAAGGCCACCGAACCCTCACCGTCGGGCAGGGCGCCGAGCTGTGCTGGGCCCGCCGGCCCGGGCCGCTGTCCAGCCGCGAGGTGCTCGAGATCTTCCGCCGAAAGACCGCGCCCGCCTTCGACGTGGCGCTGCATCTCGGCGCGACCTACGCCGGGGCCGGCGAGAACGTCTGGGAAGTGCTCAGCCACTACAGCCAGGCCCTCGGCATCGCCTACCAGATCCGCGACGACCTGGACGACTTCGTCGACGGCCCCGACGGTTCCGACGTCGAGGCGGCCCGGCCGTCGATCCTGCTCGCCATCGCCCACGAAAGTGCCACCGGCCCCGACAAACAGCGGCTCGAGGAGGTCTGGTCTCGCCGGGCCGAGTTCTCCGACTACGCCGACGAGCTGAGAAGGCTGTTCGACGGGGCCGGCGTCGTCCAGCGGACCCGCCAACTGCTCGAGAGCTACAAGCGCCTCGCCCTCCGCTCGCTGGATCGGCTGGACAACCCCAGCCTCAAGGGCCTGCTCCGCCGTGTCGTCACACGGATCTTCAACGACGTTGGGCCGATGTTCTGCTGCAATGACTATCAGTCGTTACATGCTCCGCAGCGCCCGGAAGGCGCAGACCGAACTGGGTGAGGCCGCCGGCCGCGTCGCCGGCTTCCTGCATGCGCTACAGCAGGCCGACGGTGGATTCGCCGACCGCGCGGGCAAGAGCGATCTGTACTACACGGTCTTCGGCCTTCAGGCGTTGACCGCCCTGGGGGCCGAGTTCCGCCGGGACGCCGCCGAGACCTACTTGGCCTCCTTCGGCACGGGGGCCGAACTGGATCTCGTCCACCTCGGCTGCCTGGCCCGCTGCTGGGACTGCCTGCCCGACGCGCCCGCCCCGGCGAAACTGCGCGACGGGCTCCTCGCCCGGCTGCCGGACTACCGATCCGCCGACGGCGGGTACGCCCAGCACGTCGGCGCGGAGGCCGGGTCGGCCTATGGGTGCTTCCTCGCCCTCGGCCTCTCCCAGGACCTCGGTGTCGACCTGCCCGACGCGGACGGAGTGATCCGCTGCGTCGAGTCCCTCGCCGCGCCGGACGGGTCGTACGCCAACGACCCGGCCCTGCCGATCGGCTCGGTGCCCGCGACGGCGGCGGCGACGGCGGTACTCCACCATCTCGGCCGCGACGTGCCCGAGGCTGTTGCGGCCTGGCTGCCGGCCCAGCAGGCCGACGACGGCGGATTCCTCGCCATCCCGGCCGCTCCGGAGTCCGACCTGCTGTCGACGGCCACCGCCCTGCACGCGCTGTCGCTGCTGGGCGCGGACCTGTCGGCAGTCCGGCAGCGGTGCCTCGCCTTCATCTGGTCGCTCCACGACGCCCGCGGCGGCTTCGCCGGCCACCGCGGCGACGAGACGCCCGACGCCGAGTACACCGACTATGCCCTCCTGTCGCTGGGGCACCTTTCTCCTTTGGGCTGACGGCGTGTGGCGAGACGAGAGAGACGATGCCCCCGATCCGGATGCACTTCCGGCGAAGCAACACCAGGACTTCACGCGTTTCATCTAGCGGTGAGTGTTCCCTCCCACATCGACGAGGCGACCGTGCGGTCGGCCCTGGCGGCCGCGAGCCGGACGCTGCTGAACGAGCGGAACGACGAAGGCCACTGGGTCGGCGAACTGTCCAGCAGCGCCCTGTCGACCGCCACGGGGACGTTCGCGCTGCACCTGTTCGGCGACGAGGCCGACGCCCCCCTGGTCCGCCGCGGGCTGGACTGGATCGCCGGCCACCAGAACGCCGACGGGGGATGGGGTGACACCGTTCGAAGCCGGTCCAACCTGTCGACCACCGTGCTGTGCTGGTCGGCCCTGTCGGCGGCGTCCGGCGGCGACGAAGCGCACGACCGCACGGCGGCCGACGCGGAGCAGTACATCGCATCCGCCATCGGTTCGACGGAGCCCGCGCCGCTGGCCGAAGCCGTCGCCGGGCGGTACGGCGAGGACAGGACGTTCTCCGCGCCGATCCTCACGATGTGCGCGTTGGCCGGGCGGCTGGGCGCGGATCGCCGGGCGTGGTCACACGTGGCGCAGTTGCCGTTCGAGCTGTCGGCCTGCCCGCACGGTCTGCTGAAGGCCGTCCGCCTGCCGGTGGTCAGCTACGCGCTGCCGGCGCTGATCGCCGTCGGCCTGGTCCGCCATCGCCGCCGTCCGACGCGGAACCCGATGATGCGCATCGTCCGCCGGCTGGTGCGGGGCAGGGCGCTGCGGCTGTTGGGGCAGATCCAGCCCCCAAGCGGCGGCTTCCTCGAGGCGGCGCCGCTGACGAGCTTCGTGCTGATGAGCCTGGCCGCCGTGGGGCGCGGCGACGTCGGGCCCGCCCGTCGGGCGGCGGAGTTCCTCCGAAGCACGGTCCGCTGCGACGGCGCCTGGCCGATCGACACGAACCTCGCCACCTGGGTGACCACGCTGTCGGTCGGCGCGCTCGGCATGAGCGGGACGCCGCCGCGCGGGCTGGACGCGCCGGGGCGGTGGGCGATCCGCGAGTGGCTGCTCGCCCAGCAGGGGCAGGTCGAGCACCCCTACACCCGCGCCGAGCCCGGCGGATGGGCGTGGACTGATCTGTCCGGCGGCGTGCCCGACGCCGACGACACGGCCGGGGCGCTGCGGGCCCTGCGAGCGCTCGGCCCGCTGGACGACCGCGTGCGGCAGGCCGCCGCGGCCGGGTGCAACTGGCTGCTCGACATCCAGAACAAGGACGGCGGCGTGCCGACCTTCTGTCGCGGCTGGGGCCGGCTGCCGTTCGACCGGAGCTGCCAGGACCTGACCGCCCACGCACTGATCGCGTGGTCGCTGTGGCATCGGGATTTGCCCGCCCGGCTGCGGTTCCGGGCGGCGGAGGCGATCTCCGCGGGGCTGGCCTACCTCGAGTCCGCCCAGGGCGCCGACGGGCAGTGGACGCCGTTGTGGTTCGGCAACGAGGCGTCCGACGGGCAGGAGAACCCTGTCTACGGCACGGCGCGGGTGCTGATCGCCCTGCACGAAGTGGGCCGCCGGCGCACCGTGCCGCTCGTCGAACCGTTCCATCGGGCCGTCCGCTACCTCCTCGACACCCGCGGCGCCGACGGCGGATGGGGCGGCGCGCCCGGCGTGGGGCCGAGCATCGAGGAGACCGCCCTCGCCGTCGACGCGCTCAGCCGCTATCTCTCGCCCGGCTTCGCCGACGAGGCTTCACTGCCTCCCCGGGCCGTCCGCCAAGCCGTCTGCGACGGGGTCGCCTGGCTGATCGAGCGGACCAACGGCGGCCGCGACTTCCCCGCCGCGCCCATCGGCCTCTACTTCGCCAAACTGTGGTACTACGAAAAGCTCTACCCCCTCATCTTCACCGTCGCCGCCCTCTCCCGCGCCGTAGCATCCCTCCTGCCCCGCCCCTCGACGGCTTGACGCGGAACCGCAGCCGCAGGAACCGCGGCCCGGCCCCGTTCGTTTCTCCACCCTGCGCTTGGTAGGCTCACCCCAACCGTGCTACGATGGGTTGAGCCGACAGGATCCACTGTTCGCGGTTCGGAAAGGTCCGCCTATGAAGCGTCCATGGGTAGCCGGAACCATCCTTCTGGCCGCAACGGCTCCGGCGTGGCTGGCGGCGTGTTCGCGCACCTCGCCGCCCCCGCCCGCCCGGGGCGGCGGCGACAAGCAGCCGATGACCGACTGGCCCATCTATCGCGGCGACCCCGGCATGACGGGCGTCGCGCCGGGCAAGCTGGCTGACAGGCTGACGCTTCGATGGACGTTCAAGACCGCCGACGCGGTCACCGGCTCGCCCGTCGTGGTCGGCGGGCGCGTCTATATCGGATCGGCCGACGCCAACGTCTACTGCCTGGACTTGGCCACCGGCGAGAAGCGGTGGTCTTACGACGCCAAAGACGCCGTCGACGCCCCGCCAACGTGCATGGGCGGGGTGGTCTACGTCGGCGCCAACAACTCGTTCCTCTACGCCCTCGACGCGAACACGGGCACGCTGAAGTGGAAGTTCGAGACGGAGGACAAGATCCTCGGGGCGGCCAACACGTTCGTCGACGCTCAGACCGGGCGCCGCCGAATCGTGTTCGGCAGCCACGACTTTCGACTCTACTGCCTCGACGCCGAGACGGGCGAGAAGCTCTGGGAGTACGAGGCGGAGAACTACATCCTCGGCGGGGTGGCCGTCGCCGACCGGCGGACGGTCTTCGGCGGCTGCGACTCGATCATCCACGTCGTCGGCGCCGACGGCAAGGCCGTCAGGAAAATCGACGCCGGCGCCTACGTCACGGCCACGCCCGCCTTCGACGGCGGAAAGGTCTACGTCGGAAACCACGAGGGCGCGTTCGTCTGCGCCGACGTGGCCTCGGGGAAGATCGACTGGACGTACGAGGGCGAGGACCCGTTCGTCGCCTCTCCCGCCGTGACGGCCGACCGGGTGATCCTCGCCTCGCGCGACGGCAGCGTCCACTGCGTCGGCCGAGAGACAGGCAAGAGGATCTGGGCCTTCCCCACCAAGGACGAGATCGAAAGCTCGCCGGTGGTCTGCGGGGGGAAGGTCGTCTTCGGCTCCGGCGACGGGCGGCTGTACGTGGTCCGGCTGGCCGACGGGAAGAAGCTCTGGTCGCACGAGTTGGGCGACGCGGTGGGCAGTTCGCCCGCGGTGGCCGGCGGCTATGTCGTCATCGGCTGCGACGACGGGCGCGTCTACGCCTTCGGGGCCGGGCCATGAAGATCGTCCACCTCAGCCCCGGCGCCGGCGACGACTTCTACTGCGAGAACTGCCTCCGCGACGTCTCGTTGATCCGGGCGCTGCGCCGGATCGGGCACGACGCGTCGAGCGTGCCGCTGTACCTGCCGCCCACCATGGTCGGCCCCGAGAGCGACGAGGGGCCAGAGGTCTTCTTCGGCGGGGTCAACGTCTACCTCCAGCAGAAGTCGGCCCTGTTCCGCCGGACGCCGCGGTGGATCGACCGCGTCTTCGACTCGCCCAGGCTGCTCCGCTGGGCCGGGCGGAAGGCGGGCATGACCGCCGCAAAGGACGTCGGAGAGACGATGCTCTCGATGCTCCGCGGCGAGCACGGGCGGCAGGTGAAAGAGCTCGAGCGGCTGGTCGCCTTCCTCGCCGACAACGAGCGGGCGGACGTCGTCAGCCTCTCCAACGCCCTGCTGGTCGGGCTGGCCAGGCGCATCAAGGAGGCCCTCGGCGCGGTGGTGGTCTGCTCGCTCCAGGACGAGGAGAGCTACGTCGACGCCCTGGGCGAGCCCCAGCGCTCGGAGGCATGGGCCACGCTGGGCGAGCGGGCAAGGGACGTCGACGCCTTCATCGCCCCCAGCGCGTTCTACGCCGACGCGATGCGCGAGCGTCTCGACCTGCCGGCGGAGCGGTTCTGCGTCGTCCACAACGCCGTCGACACCGACGGCCTCGCGCCCGCGGGCGCCCCTCCCGACCCGCCGGCGGTGGGGTTCCTGTCGCAGTTGTCGGCGGGCAAGGGGCTCGACACGCTGGCCGAGGCGTTCATCCGGCTGAAGCGGACCGGCGGGCCGGCGGGGCTGAAGCTGCGCCTCTTCGGCGGCGCCACCGGCGCCGACGCGCCGATCGTCCGGAGCGTGCAGAAGCGGTTGTCACAGGCGGGCGTGGCCGACGACGTCGAGTGGCCCGACGGCTTCGACGCCGAGAGCAAGCTGCCCTTCCTCCAGTCGATTTCCGTGCTGTCCGTGCCGACTCGCCGCGGGGAGGCGTTCGGGCTGTTCGTCCTGGAGGCCCTCGCCTGCGGCGTGCCCGTCGTCCTGCCGGACCACGGCGCCTTCCCCGAATTGGTCGAGGCCACCGGCGGCGGAGTGCTGTGCCCCCCCAACGACCCCGCCGCCCTCGCCGAAGCGCTGGCCGCGCTGCTCACCGACACGGACCGCGCCGCCGAGCTGGGCCGGCGCGGCCGCGCGGCCGTACTCGAGAAGTTCACCCCCGACCGAATGGCAGCCGCTGTCGCCGGGTTGTGCGAGCGACTCCGTGGGGCGGCCGGCAGCTAGGTCCGAACAGCAATCACGAGATCTTCAGGCCTGCGTACAGCGCCACCCAACGGAAAGCCGGCGATGAGCGAGACAGACGCGATGCTGGAGTTGATCGACGTAACGAAGGCGTACGACGCCCCGTACGCCGACGAGGCGGCGCCGGTGCTGGACGGCCTGAGCCTCTCCGTCGCGGCGGGCGAGTCGCTGGCCGTCGTCGGGCCCAGCGGATCGGGCAAGAGCACGCTGCTGAACATCATCGGCACGCTCGACCGGCCCAGCTCGGGGCAAGTGCTGCTGGGAGGCGAGGACCTCTGTGCGATGGACGACGAGGCCCTCGCCGCTCTCCGCAGCCGGCGGATCGGGTTCGTCTTCCAACTCCATCACCTGCTGCCCCAGTGCACGATCCTCGAGAACGTCCTCCTGCCGACCCTCGCCCCCCCCGGCGAGCGATCGGCGGAGGAGCTGGATGCCACCGCCCGCCGACTCCTGAAGCGCGTGGGGCTCTCGCACCGGCTGTCGTATCGGCCGGGCGAGCTGTCCGGCGGCGAGAGGCAGCGGGCCGCTGTCGTCCGGGCGCTGATCAACGAGCCGGCGCTGCTTCTGGCCGACGAGCCGACCGGCTCGCTGGACCGCGGCTCGGCCGACAACCTCGGCGAGCTGCTCGTCGAACTCAACGGCGCCGACGGGCTGACGCTGATCGCCGTGACGCACTCGATCGAGCTGGCCGGGCGGATGGGGCGCGTCCTCCAGCTCCGTGACGGACGGCTCCACGAGGCGGACCCGCAGCCATGACCGCCTGGAAGCTCGTCTGGCGAAGCGTCGTCTACTACCGCCGCACGCACGTCGGCGTCGTGCTCGGGGCAGCCGTCGCGGCGGCCGTGCTCGTCGGTGCGCTCGTCGTGGGCGACTCCGTCCGCCACAGCCTGCGGACGATGGCCCTCCGCCGACTGGGCCGGACGGAGCTGGCGATGGCGGGACTGGACCGCTTCTTCCGCGCCACGCCGCCGGGCGACGCGAACGACCTGGCGGCGGCCATCGCGGCCGAGCTGGGCGCGCCGGTTGCCCCCGTGCTCCTGCTGGACGGTTCGGCCAATCGCCCGGACGGCAAGGCCCGCGCCAATCGCGTGCAGGTCGTCGGCGTCGACGAGCGGTTCTGGCGGATGGGGGGCGGGCGCGACCTGCTGGCCGCCGGCGGCGAGTCGGCCTCGGCGATCAACGAACCGCTGGCCCGGCAGCTCGGTGCCGCCGCCGGCGAGGAGATCGTCGTCCGCTTCCCCGTCCCCAGCGGGCTGCCTCGCGATGCGCCGCTGGCCTCCGACCGCGACGCGGCGGCCGCCCTGCGCGTGAGAGTCCGCGCGGTCGCCACAGAGGAGGACTTCGGCCGGTTCAGCCTGCGGGCCAACCAGTTGGCGCCGATGACCGTCTTCGTGCCCATGCCTCTGCTCCAGCGAAAGGCGGGCCTTGCGGGGCGAGGCAACGTGCTGCTGGTCGGCCGGCCCGCCGGGGCCGAGGGCGAGCTCGACGAGGCCGCCGCCAACGCCGCCCTGCGGAGCTGCTGGCGCTTGCCCGACGCGGACCTCGAACTCCGCGACCTGCCCGGCGGGCTGCTGGAGCTTCGCACCGGGCGGGTCTTCCTGGACCCGCCGGTCGCCGAGGCCGCCCTCGCCGCCGATCATCGCGCGCTGCCGATCCTGACCTACTTCGTCCACGAGATCCGCCACGGCGAGCGGACGGCGTTCTACTCGGTCGTCACCGCGATGGGCGCCTCGCCGACGACGCAGCCGTCGACAACACAACCGGTCGATCCGCTCGCCCCCCCGAGCCCCGTGCCGCCCGGCCTGGGTGACGATGAGATCCTGATCAACAAGTGGCTGGCCGACACGGTGCTGAAGGCCGGGGCGGGCGATCGCCTCGAGCTGCTGTACCAGACCGTCGGGGCGATGCGGACATTCGAGACGCACAAGCGAACGGTCCACGTCCGCGCCGTGGTGCCGATCCGCGGCGGCGGGATCGACCCGAACCTCATGCCCGCCTTCCCCGGGCTGGCCGAAGTGCCCAACTGCCGCGACTGGAAACCGGGCATCCCCATCGACCTCGACAAGCTCACCGAGGAGGACGAGAAGTACTGGAACGAGCACAAGGGCACGCCGAAGGCCGTCGTCTCCCTGGCGGCCGGTCAGAAGATGTGGGCCAATCGATTCGGCAGCCTCACCGCCGTCCGCTACCGCGCCCGCCCCGCCGAGGCCGATGCCCTGGCCCGCCGCATTCTGGAGCGGATCGACCCGGCCGAGATCGGGCTGTTCTTCCTGCCGGTCCGCCGCCAAGCCGTCGCGGCGGCGACGCCCACCAGCGATTTCGGCGGGCTGTTTCTTGGGTTGAGCTTCTTCCTGATCGTCGCGGCGGTGCTGCTGACGGCGCTGTTGTTCGTTTTCAACGTCGAGCAGCGCAGCCGCCAGGCGGGAGTGCTGCTGGCGTTGGGTTTCCGGCCGCCTCGGGTCCGCCGGGTGCTGCTGGCGGAGGGGGCGGCGTTGGCGGCCATCGGCTGCTGCCTCGGCGCCTTCGGCGGACTGGCCTACACCCGCGTGGTGCTCTGGGGGCTGGCCAACGTCTGGCAGTCGGTCAGCGCGTCCTCGCCGATCGGCTTCCACGCCGAGCCGGTCACCGTCCTGATCGGCGCGGGCGCCGGGCTGGTCGTGGCGGCGCTGGCCATGTACGTCACGCTCCGCATGCAGGGGCGAGCGCCCGCCCGCGAGCTGCTGGCCGCCGGGGCCGAGGGACGTCCCTCCCCGCCGGCCGGGCGGGGGCGGATCGTCGCGGGGGCGACCGTCGGTGCGGCCTGCCTGGTCGGCGCGGTCGCGCTGATCGTGCCCGCGGCGACCGGAGCGCTGGACGTGGCGGGGGCGTTTTTCGGTTCGGGCGGGCTGCTGCTGATCGGCGGGCTGAGCCTGTGCTACACGCTGCTGGCCGCTCTCGGGCGCCGCTCGCAGGCTGCCGTCGGCGGGCTCGGCGCGCTGGGGCTTCGGACGACGGGAAGAAGGCGCTGGCGGAGCCTGACCACCGCCGGGCTGCTCGCCTGCGGGGTCTTCCTGGTCGCCTCCGTGGAGGTCTTCCGCCACGACCCCGGCAAGGGAACGGAGAAGCGTTCCTCCGGCACGGGCGGGTTCGCCCTGTACGGCGAATCGGCCCTGCCGGTCCTGCACGACCTGAACGACCCGGACCGGCGGAAGAAGCTGCACCTCGAGGCCAACGCGATGCGGGGCGTCAACGTCGTCCAGCTCCGCGTCCGCGAGGGCGACGATGCGAGCTGCCTGAACCTGAACCGCGCGCAGCAGCCCCGGCTGCTCGGCGTCGAGCCGGGCCGGCTGGCCGGCCGGTTCACCTTCCTCGCTGCCGTCGACGGCGCGCAGAGCGAAGACCCGTGGACACTGCTGGAGGCGGCGGCCGGGCCCGGCGTCGTGCCGGCCGTCGGCGACCGCGACACGCTGAAGTGGGCGCTGCACAAGTCGGTCGGCGACGAGATCGAGATGGCCGACGAGCGGGGCAGGCGGCTTCGCGTCCGCCTGGTCGCCGAGATCGCCGGCTCGGTGCTCCAGGGCAATCTGCTGATCTCCGAGCGGCGGTTCCGAGAGCACTTCCCGTCGGCTACCGGGTACCGGGCCTTCCTGATCGACGCGCCGCAGGAGACCGCGCCGGCGGCGAGTGAGGCATTGTCGGCCGCGATGGAGGACTACGGCCTGGAGCTGACGCCCGCCGCCCGTCGGCTGGCGGAGTTCAGCGAGGTCCAGAACACCTACCTGTCGATCTTCGCCGCCCTCGGCGGGTTGGGGCTGTTGCTTGGCAGCGTGGCGATTGGCGTGGTCGTGCTCCGCAACGTCATGGAGCGCCGCGGCGAGCTGGCGCTGTTGCGGGCCGTCGGCTTCGCGCGGCCGCAGCTTCGGTGGATGGTGCTCTGCGAGCACTGGGCGCTGTTGGCGCTGGGGCTCGGCTGCGGGGTCGTCTCGGCGGTGGTGGCCGTCCTGCCCTCGCTGCTGTCTCCCGAGACGTCCGTGCCGTACCTCTCGTGGCTGACGACGCTGGGCGCGGTGGCGGTCAGCGGAGCGGCCTGGACGTGGCTGGCGGCGACGGCGGCGCTGAGGGGGGAGTTGATGACGGCGCTTCGGCGGGAATAAGCGCGAGAGGGCGTTGGGCTTGGGGGGGCGATTCGGTAGAATGCACCCCATGAAGCCGTTGACCGTTGGGATCGTGTCGTTCGGCGTGACGCTGTTGCTGGGGGCGGCGGCGGTGGGTTTCTGGCTGACGCGCCGGATGCCGTATGAGCTCGGCCTGCGCGTGCCGGGCAGGGACCGCCCGGCCGGGCTGACCGGCCAGGACGTGCCGGAGAAGATCGAGGGCCGCCTCGAGACGCTTGACGGCAAGCCCGCCGAGATCCGAGGCGAGTGGCCGGGCTTCCGCGGGCCGACGCGCGAGAACATCAGCGACGATATGGTCGAGTTGGCCCGCAGTTGGCCCGAGGACGGCCCGCCGGTGCTCTGGTCGATGGACGTCGAGCAGGGCCACGCCAGCGTCGCCGTCCGCGCGGGGCGGGTCTACCTGCACGACTACGACTCGGAGAATCGCGAGGAGGTCATCCGCTGCCTCTCGCTGGCCGACGGGAAGGACATCTGGCGATACGCCTACCGGGTGCGGATCAAGCGCAACCACGGCGTGACCCGCACCGTGCCGGCCGTCGCGGAGAAGTACCTGGTCGCCATGGGCCCGAAGTGCCACGTCACCTGCCTGGACCCCGTAAGCGGCGAGCTTCGCTGGATGATCGGGCTGGTGCGGAAGTACGGCACGCGGATCCCGACGTGGTACGCCGGACAGTGCCCGCTGATCGACGACGGCAAGGCGATCCTCGCCCCGTGCGGCAACGTCACGCAGTACGTCGGCGCCGACGGGCAGCTCGTCAGCCGCGGCGAGAGCGTGCTGATGATGGCCGTCGACTGCGAGACGGGCAAGGTCCTCTGGAAGACCCCCAACGTCGACCACTGGAAGATGACCCACTCGTCGATCGCCACCGTCGAGCTGGAAGACTACACGAAGATGTACGTCTACTGCGGCAGCCGGGGGGTCGTCGGCGTCTCCGCCGAGGACGGCAAGGTGCTCTGGAAGACCGACCAGTGGCGGATCGGCATCGCCAACGTGCCCACCCCCGTGCCGGCCGGCGAGGACCGCATCTTCCTGACCGGCGGCTACGGGGCCGGCTGCATGATGATCCAGATCGTCAAGGAAGGCCAGACGTACCAGCCGAAGACCCTCTTCCGCCTGCCGCCGGCGAAGTTCGCCTCGTTGCAGCAGACGCCGATCTACTACAAGAACCACCTGTTCGCCACGCGCCCCGATCAGCAGTTCGTCTGCCTGAGCACGGCCGGCGAGATCGTCTGGGCCAGCGGGCGGAAGCACAAGTTCGGCCAGGAGGGCGGGCCCTTCCTCGTCGCCGACGACCTGATATTACTGATGAACGACAGCGGGGAGCTGACGCTGCTGGAGGCCACGCCCGAGTCGTTCAAGCCGCTCGCCCGGGCGAAGGTGCTGCCCGGCCACCACAGTTGGGGCCCGATGGCCCTGGTCGGCGGGCGGCTGATCGTCCGCGACCTGACGCACATGGTCTGCCTGGACGTGTCGAAGAAGAAGTGACCTCAGCAATCAGGGGATGCCTCGAACCTCGAGTCAGCCCGTCGAGTTCCCGGATAATGGACAGATGAGCAGTGCAGCAGAGCAGGCCGGCGGGAACAAGACCGGCGCCCTGACGGCCGCGGTGGCCGGGGTGTTGGTGGCCGGGGGGCTCTGCGCGGTGTTCTTCGGCGTCTGGCAGAAGCTGCGGGCCCGGCCGTCGGCCTACACCTACGACCTGACCGCCCTGCGGCGGACCGACCCGGACCTGATCGTCTGCCGCGAGGTCGGCGGCGGGTTCCCCACCGGATTCCGGCACAGCCGGGCCGTGACCGTGGCGCCCGACGGGTCGATCCACGTCGCCGGCGACCGGGCCGTGCGGCGATTTGACGCGACGGGCAAGCGGCTCGGCGAGATGCCCGTCGGCGGCAGGCCGCGCGCGCTGGCCGTCGACGACGACGGGAAGCTCTTCCTGGCGATGGCGAATCACGTCGAAGTCTACACGCCCGACGGCAAGCGGGCCGCGAACTGGCCGCGGCGACCGCCGAAGGCCGTCCTGACCGACGTCGCGCTGGCCGACGAGAACGTCTACGTCGCCGACGCGGGCAACCGGCTCGTGCTGCGATACGACAAGGCCGGGCGGCTGGTCAACACGATCGGACAGAAGGACCCGGACCGCGACGTGCCCGGCTTCGTCGTGCCGAGCCCGTATTTCGAGCTGGCCGTCGCCCCCGACGGGTTGCTGCGGGTGACCGACCCGGGGCGGCATCGGATCACGACGCTCGCGCCGAGCGGCGAGAGGGGCGAGAGCTGGGGGCGGACCTCCTCGGCGGCCGACGCCTTCAGCGGATGCTGCAACCCGATCAGTTTCGCCCTCCTGCCGGGCGCGGCGGGCGCGGACGGGTACGGCCGGTTCGGCGGATTCGTCACGTGCGAGAAGGGCCTGACGCGGGTGAAGCTCTTCGACGCCGCCGGTCGGTTCGCCGGCGTGGTCGCCGGGCCCGAGAGCTTCACGCGACACGACGAGTTGACGGCGGGCAGATCCGCCTTCGGCGAGCGGACGGCGTTGGACGTGGCCGTCGACGCCGCCGGGCGGATCTTCGTGCTCGACCCGGCGACCAACGAGGTGCGGATCTTCGAGCGCACGGGGCAGCAGCCGCCGACAACCGGGAAGACCCCATGAAAGCAGATACGGATACGAGACAGACGCGGCGCGAGCTGGTTCGGTCGATCGGCCGGGGCGCGGCGTTGGTGGGGGTGGCGCTGCTGGCGGCGTGGCTGGTGCGGCGCGGCGGGGGCGGCGGCCGCGACGGCGCCAAATGCATCAACCGCGGTATCTGCCGCGGGTGTGCGGCGTTCAAGGACTGTCTGCTGCCGGCCGCGGCGTCGGCGAAGCAGGCCAGCGGGAAGGCCCGATCATGAGCGGCGGCGCGGACGACAAGAAAAAGCTGACGCGGCGCGACCTGCTTGGGCGGTCGCTGCGCGGGGCGTGCGTGGTGGGGCTCGGCGGGGCGGTCGGCGTCCTGGCCGATCGCGGGCAGGTCGGCGAGATGCTCTGGCAGATCGACCCGGCCAAGTGCACCCGGTGCGGCAAGTGCGCCACCGAATGCGTGCTGGAGATCTCGGCGGTCAAGTGCATCCACGCCTACGCGATGTGCGGCTACTGCGACCTGTGCACGGGCTACTTCGAGCCCGACCCGTCCGACCTGAACACCGGCGCGGAGAACATCCTCTGCCCCACCGGCGCGCTGATCCGGAGTTTCATCGAGGACCCCTACTACGAGTACGAGATCGACGAGGAGTTGTGCATCGGGTGCGCCAAGTGCGTCGAGGGATGCAGCCAGTTCGGCAACGGGTCGCTGTATCTCCAGGTCAGGCACAACCGCTGCCTGAATTGCAACGAGTGCGCCATCGCGGCCGCCTGCCCGGCGCAGGCGTTCCGGCGGGTGCCCGCATCCCAGCCTTACATCGTCAAGGAAGTGAAAGACGCTGAATGACCCGCGCCCTGCCGATCGCCATCCTGTTGATCCTGCTTCTGGCCGCCACGCCGGCCGCGCTCGCGCAGCAGCGCTTTCCCCCGCCGGAGTTCGACACCCCCCGCGACTTGCCCACCACCGCCCTGCCGCCCAGCAGCGCGCCGTGGTCGGAGTACGTCGACCTGGGCGTCTTGGCGGGGGCGCTGGTGGTCGCGGCGCTGCTGACGGTCCGCTTCCGCAGCCGGCGGTGGATCGTCGCGATGTCGATCGGCTCGCTGATGTACTTCGGCTTCGTCCGAGGCGGGTGCGTCTGCCCGATCGGCGCGATCCAGAACGTCGCGCTGGCGATCGCGGACGCCGGCTATGCCATCCCGCTGACGGTGGTGGGCTTCTTCATCCTGCCGCTGGCGCTGGCGCTGTTTGCCGGGCGGAGCTTCTGCGCGTCGGTCTGCCCGCTGGGGGCGGTGCAGGAGCTGGTGATCCTGCACCCGCTTCGCGTGCCCCAGTGGGCCGAACGCACGCTGAGCCTGCTGGCCTGGGTGTACCTGGCGGCGGCGGTGGTTTTCGCGGCTACGGAGAGCGCCTTCATCATCTGCCAGTACGACCCGTTCGTGGCGATCTTCCGGCTGGTCCCCGTGGGCAAGATCGTCGAGGGGCTCGGGCGTGACGAGAAGTTCTTCAACGCGTGGGCGTTGAGCGGGCGGCTGGACCAGCTCCTGCTGGCCGGGGCGTTTGTGGCCATCGGGCTGGTGATCGCGAGGCCCTACTGCCGCTACCTCTGCCCCTATGGCGTGCTGCTGGGCCTGCTGTCGAGGCTGTCCTGGCGGCGGGTGACGGTCACGCCCGGCGAGTGCGTCCAGTGCCGCCTCTGCGAGGACGCCTGCCCGGTCGGCGCGATCCGCAAGCCGACGGCCGAGGCGCCTTCGCGGCAGCGGCTGCGGGGCAAGGGCGTGCTGACGGCGGCGCTGGTGGCGATGCCGTTCCTCGTCGTCGGCGGGGGCGTCATCGGCGGGCTGCTGGGGCCGGTGATGGCCGGCGCGCATCCGACGGTGGCGCTGGCCGAGCGGATCCGCCTGGAGAATGCCGGCGAGGTCGAGGGCACGACCGACGAGTCCGATGCCTTTCGCTCCGGCGACCGGTCGCCGAAGGAGCTGTTTGCCGAGGCGGCCGAGGTGGAGGCCAAGTTCGTGGCCCTGTGGCGCGTCGGTGTCGGTGTCGGGTGGGCCCACCTGTTCGGCGCGTTCGTCGGCCTGGTGGTCTCGCTGAAGCTGATCGCCCAGTCGATCCGTCGGCGCCGGACGGACTACGAGCCGGACGCGGCCGCCTGCGTCGGGTGCGGCCGATGCTTCGCCCACTGCCCCATCGAGCGTGCGCGGCGGACGGGGAAGCCGGTGAGACTGACGGACCGGGAGATGTAGGGCGGGCTTCGCCCGCAATGCCGAATGCCGAGTGTTGAATGCTGAATGCTGAACGGAAGAAACGACCGAGGACCAGGACGATTCACGGCAAGAGTTCCGCGTGGAGCAGGCGCCAAGCGGCAAGTCGGCCACTCAGTCCAAGCGCCGGGGATGCTCGTCCGGCGGTGGCCGGCACGGCCGCCTCCGGAGACCCGAAGGGTCGGCAGGCAATAGCCAGGGGCGGGAGCCCCTGGTAGCGGTCCCCATATGAGAATGAGCCCCGAAGGGGCGACAGGATTCACCGAGAGAAGCGGCCGGATCGAGAACAGGAAAGCCCCTCAGGACACCAAGAAACAGAACGTCACCACTGCAGAGCGAGATGGCCGAACCGCAGACATCTTCCGATCCGCCGCCGTTGCCGTCGACGCAGCCGGCCCCGCCGCCGCGGCGCAGCGCGCGGTGCGTGGCGGCGATGAGCCTCGGCGCCGCGGCGGCCGTGCTGGCCCTCGTGGTCGGCGCGCTGCTCGTCATCGACCGCCGCCGGGCCGAGCCCACCGACGCGTTCGTCGAGAGCCCGCGCCTCGAGGCCATGAAGGCCGAACTGGGCAAGGACCCCGCCAACACCGACCTGGCCACCGAGCTGCGGGAGTTGGACCTTCAACGCCGCCGGGACTACTTCCACCACCTGACGCTGGCGAGGTGGGGCAACTACGTGCTGATCGCGTGCTTCGCGGTGTTCCTGATCGGCGCGCGGACGGCGTTGGCGTGGGGCAAGCGGCTGCGGCGGCCGGGGGGCAAGCCCGTCGAGGTCGAGCAGGAGATGCGCGCCGCCCGCGGTGGGCGGTGGGCGCTGGGGATGCTGGCTGTAGTGCTGGGCGCCGGGGCGATCAGCCCGGTCGCGGTGGAGGCCTACCTCCGCATGACCGCCCCGGAGCCCGTGCCGACGCACTTCGCCGACCCGAACGACGTGGCGAGGTACTGGGCGGGCTTCCGCGGGCCCGGGGGGCAGGGGGTCTCGGCCTACACGAACGTGCCGACCGAGTGGGACGCCAACAGCGGCAGGAACATCCTGTGGAAGACCCCCCTCGCCCTGCCGGGCAAGGGCTCGCCGGCCATCTGGGGCAAGCGGGTCTTCCTGTCCGGCGCGAGCCGGGACCGGCGGGAGGTCTACTGCTACGACGCGGACTCGGGAAAGCTGCTCTGGACCGCGGCCGCAAAGGACATCCCGGGCAGCCCGCCGCGGGCGAAGAAGGCGTTCGGGGACACCGGCTACGCCGCCGCCAGCCCCGTCGCCGACGACCGCCACGTCGCCGCGATCTTCTCCAACGGCGACCTGGCGTGCTTCGACCACGAGGGCCAGCTCGTCTGGGCCAAGGCCCTCGGGTCGCCCATCAACCAGTACACGCACGGCTCGTCCCTGGCCATGTGGCGGAACCTCGTCATCGTCCAGTGGGACCAGGCCTCCGTCGAGGACCACATGTCGAAGCTGCTGGCCTTCGACGTGCAGGCCGGGCGGGCCGTCTGGCAGAAGCGGCGGCCGGTCGCCAACTCCTGGACCACCCCGGCCGTCGTCTTCGACGACAAACGCCACCAGATCCTCACGTCGGCGAACCCGTGGGTGATCTCCTACGACCCCAACAGCGGCGAGGAGCTGTGGCGGGCGAAGTGCATGGACGGTGCCGACGCGGCCAGCTCGATCGTCTTCGCCAACGGCGTCGCCTACGCCGTCAGCGCAGAGACCGAGCTGTACGCCATCCGGGCGGACGGCGAAGGCGACGTGACCGAGACGCACGTGGCCTGGCAGGCCGGCGACGGACTGCCCGACTTGACCAGCCCGCTGACCGACGGCAAGCACGTCTGGCTGCTGACGACCATGGGGACGCTGACCTGCTACGAGGCCGCCGGGGGCGAGAAGGTCTACGAACACGAGCTCGAGAAGAGCTTCAACGCCTCCCCCAGCCTCGTCGGCGACAGGCTGTACCTCGTGACGGTCAAGGGCCTGACGCTGATCCTGGCCGCCGGGCGCGAACCGAAGACGCTCGCAACCAACGCCCTCGGAGAGGCCGTCTACGCCTCCCCCGCCTTCCAGGACGGGCGGATCTACTTCCGCGGGGCCAAGCACCTGTTCTGTATCGCAGAAGCCACACCATGACCGAGCCGGACCTGACATTCGTATCCGAGGCGGTCGAGCGAATCGGCCGGGAACGCCGATTCCTGATCGCCCTGCTTCAGGCCCTCCAGGAGCGCTACGGCTGGCTGCCGCAGGAGGCGCTGGAGCGGATCTGCGAGCTGACGGAGATCACGCCGGCGGACATCGCGGGCGTCTCGACGTTCTACGATCAGTTCCGCCACCGCCCGGTCGGCGAGCACATGATCCACGTGTGCATCGGCACGGCCTGCCACGTCAAGGGCGCCCAGGCGGTCCTGCACGCCCTGGAGGGCCACCTGAAGGTGCCCGCCGGCGACGACACGGACCCGGACGGGCAGTTCACGATCCAGAAAGTCGCCTGCATGGGCTGCTGCACGCTCGCGCCGGTCGTCCGCGTCGGCGAGATCACCTACGGCCACGTCGCGCCGGACCGCGTCGGCCACATGCTGGCCGACTACCTCCAGCAGGGGCCCGAAGCCGACCGGCGGAAGAAGCGGGCCGTCTCGATGGACACCGGCGAGGAGGTGCCGGAGATCCGCATCGGGCTCGGCTCGTGCTGCGTCGCCAGCGGGAGCGGGCGCGTCCAGCAGGCCCTGCTCGACGCCCTGGACACCGCGGGCACGCGCGCCCGGGTCAAGCGGGTCGGGTGCGTCGGCATGTGCCATCAGACGCCGCTGGTCGAGGTGATCGCGCCGGGCGCCAGGCCCGCCCTGTACGCGCGCGTCCAGGCCGAGGACGCGAAGAAGATCGTTCGGAGGCACTTCCGCCCGAAGGGCGCCGTCCGGCGGATCGGCGCGGCGGCGGGGCGGCTGCTGGAGAACCTGCTGACCGACGAGACGTGGGAGCCGGTGACGCGCTATTCCATCGACGTCCGCGACGGGCCGGTCTCGGCGTTCCTCGGGCGCCAGAAGCACATCGCCACCGAGCACTGCGGCGTGATCGATCCGGTGGACATGGAGGAGTACCTGCGCCGCGACGGCTTCCGCGCGTTGAAGCGCTGCATGGAGGAGCTCTCGCCGGAGCAGATCATCGGCGAGGTCGAGCGGAGCGGCATCCGCGGCCGGGGGGGGGCGGGATTCCCGACCGGGCAGAAATGGCGCGTCGTCCGCGGCGTGCCCGGTGAGCTGAAGTACGTCGTCTGCAACGGCGACGAGGGCGATCCGGGCGCGTTCATGGACCGCATGCTGCTGGAGAGCTACCCCTACCGCGTCATCGAGGGCATGATCATCGGCGCGTACGCCGTCGGGGCGTCGGAGGGCCACTTCTACATCCGGGCCGAGTACCCCCTCGCCGTCAAGCGGATCCGTGAGGCGCTGGAGGGCTGTCGGCGCGAGGGGCTGCTGGGCGAGAACATCCTCGGCAGCGGTTTCGACCTGGACCTGCGGATCATGGAAGGGGCGGGCGCGTTCGTCTGCGGCGAGGAGACGGCCCTGCTGGCGTCGATCGAGGGCCGGCGCGGCATGCCTCGCCTTCGGCCGCCGTTCCCGGCCCGGGAGGGGCTGTGGGGCAAGCCCACGCTCGTCAACAACACCGAGACGTTCGCGATGATCCCGTGGATCCTCCGTGAGGGCGCCGGCGCGTTTGCCGAGCTGGGCACGGAGACGAGCAAGGGCACGAAAGTCTTCGCGATGGCGGGCAAGGTCCGCCGCGGCGGGCTGATCGAGGTGCCCATGGGCGTGACGCTGCGCCAGATCGTCGAGGAGATCGGCGGCGGGATCGCGGGCGGCAAGCGGTTCAAGGCCGTCCAGGTCGGCGGGCCCTCCGGCGGGTGCATACCGGAGCGGCTGGCCGACACGCCGGTGGACTTCGAGGCCCTCACGGGCGTCGGCGCGATGATGGGCTCGGGGGGGCTGGTCGTGCTCGACGAGTCCGACTGCATGATCGACATCAGCCGGTACTTCCTGACCTTCACGCAGGACCAGTCGTGCGGCAAGTGCACGTTCTGCCGCATCGGCACGCACCACATGCTGGACATCCTCACGCGCCTCTGCGAAGGCACGGCCGACGCCGCCGACGTCGAGCGGCTGGACGAACTGGCACACGCGATCAAGAAGAGCAGCCTCTGCGGGCTCGGCAAGACCGCGCCGAACCCGGTGCTCTCGACATTGGAGTACTTTCGCGACGAGTACGAGGCCCACCTCGAGAAGCGCTGCCCCGCCGGCGTGTGCAAGGCGCTGATCACCTACTCGATCACCGACGACTGCATCGGCTGCACGCTGTGCGCCCAGGGCTGCCCCGCCGACGCGATCGCCTTCCGCCCGCACGAAGTGCACGAAATCGACACCGAGAAGTGCATCCGCTGCGGCGGCTGCAAACAGGTCTGCCCCGTCGACGCCGTTGAAGTGGAATGAAGATGACCAACCGCAGCAGTCGCGGCGCGGGCTTCGCCCACGACTCATGCTGAATGTCAGATGCTGAGTGGAAGAAACAGCCGAGGACGAGGACGACGACGAGGACGAGAGCGATCCACAGCAAGAGCTCCGCGCCGCTTGGCGCGGCCGGTGGGTAACGCTTGGTCGAACTCGTTTAGCGGCGGCCTCCGCGACCGCCTCCGGAGACCCGAAGGGTCGGCAGGAAAGTGTGCCGGGCATGTCTGGCAGCTCGGGAGTGAAAGT